>Ga0209254_10004856_pt1 | contig 12340 bp, 11 predicted proteins | sample FrelakmetDIP11DI_FD_187148 | JGI IMG/M metagenome (GOLD analysis project Ga0209254, IMG submission 187148) | Freshwater lake sediment microbial communities from the University of Notre Dame, USA, for methane emissions studies - DIP11 DI (SPAdes)... | ecosystem: Environmental > Aquatic >...
GGCGGGCAGGAGCGAAGCGACTCGGGGATCAGCCCCGGCGGGCAGGAGCGAAGCGACTCGGGAATCAGCCCCGGCGGGCAGGAGCGAAGCGACTCGGGGTTTCAACCGGGCACGACCCGCGCGCCGTGCACCGGACCGCTGGCGACCCGGACCGTGCGGCACACCCCTGCACCGGCCAACTCGGTCCCCACGTCGAGAGCCGCGGCCGCCGAGTCGCACAGGAAGGCGCACGTCGGCCCGGACCCGGACACGATGCCGGCCAGCGCCCCCGCCTCGGCCCCGGCCCGCAGCGTGCGGCGCAGGCCGGGATCGAGGCTCAGCGCGGCCGGTTGCAGGTCGTTGCCCAGCAGCGGGGCGAGCTCACGCGGATCACCACCGGCCAGCGCGCCCAGCAGCGGCTCCGGATCGTCCAGCCGCGGCGGCTCACCGGCCTCGCGCAGCCGGTCGATCTCGCCGTAGACCGCCGCCGTCGACAGCCCGTTGGTACCGAAGGCGAGCACCCAGTGAAACGTGCTGCGGGCCAGCACCGTCGCCAGCTCTTCGCCGCGGCCAGTGCCCAGGGCTGTTCCGCCGTGCAGTGCGAACGGGACGTCGCTGCCCAACTCGGCGGCTAGTGCGTGCAGGTCGCGGCGCGGCACACCCAGCTCCCAGAGCGTGTTCATGGCCACCAGCACCGCGGCCGCATCGGCACTGCCTCCGGCCATTCCGCCGGCCACCGGGATCGACTTGTCGATGATGATCTCCACGTCGGGCGCCCGCCCGACGTGCTCGGCCATCAGCTCAGCGGCCTTCCAGGCCAGGTTGCGGTCGTCGGCGGGCAACTCCTCGGCGCCCTCACCGACGGTCTGCAGGGACAGCACGTCGGCATTGCGCACGGTCACCTCGTCGACCAGTGAAACGGCGTGAAAGACGGTGGTCAGCTCGTGGTATCCATCGGGACGCCGGTCGCCGACGCCGAGGTAGAGGTTGACCTTGCCCGGCACCCGCACCGTCACCGACCCGGTCGGCACCCATTCCGGTGCGATGGAGCCGTTGGACCGAGACACCGCACGAGACTATCGCGCCGTGGGCCAATCTCCCGACCGTCGCGGACTGGGGAATCTAGGGTCGAACCTGTGGTGCATCCGGGGCAGCCGTTCGAGGGCTACCTCGTCGAGACCCTGCTGGGACGCGGCGGCGAGGCGGTGGTGTACCGCGCCCGCAGCGCCGATCCGGCACATCCGGCCGGAGCCGGAAGGCCGGCGACACCCGGTGTGGTCGCGCTGAAGGTGCTCGACGACGCTCACCGCGACCTCGGCTGCACCGCCCGGCTGGCCCGCGAGTTCCGGCTGGCCGCCCGGCTGAGGCATCCGCACATCGTCGAGGTCTACGACCACGGCCCGTTCTGGATGGCGATGCAGTATGTCGACGGGGGCAACGCCACCTCGCTGCCGACACTGGACGATCGCCTCGCGGCGCTGCACCAGATCGCCGCGGCGCTCGATCACGCACACCGCGACGGCGTCGTTCACAATGACGTGAAGCCAACGAACATCCTTGTGCACCAGAACTTTTCGCGCGACGGCGCGGTGCTCATCGATTTCGGGGTGGCCTACGTGCTCGCCGAAGACGTCTGGCACCGGCCGTCGCGCCTGATGGCCTCGCTGCCCTACGCGGCGCCCGAACTCCTGCAGGGCCGCTTGCCGCAGGCCGCGACCGACGAGTACGGCTTGGCCTGCACCGCACTCGAGCTAATCACCGGGCGCACCCCGTTCACCGGCGAGAACCCACTGGCCCTCGTCGACGCCCACCTGCACCTGCCGCCGCCGGAGGTATCGCGGCAGTTCTCCTGGCTGTCACGAACATTCGACAAGGTTCTGGCCCGAGCGATCGCCAAGGACCCGGACCGGCGCTACGAGTCGTGCACCGAGATGATGCGCCACGTCGAAGACGCGGTCCGCAGATCGGGTCAGTAGACTCCGGCCGGGCGCGTGGTGCCCCCGGCGGACTCGGTCGACGGCGATACGTCGCCGGAACGCTGGTAGAGCCGGATGAAGTCGGCCACCCCGAGCGTCTCGCCCCGGCGGGCCGGGTCGATGCTGGCGGCCAGCAGACGCTCGGCGGACTCGTTGCCCGAGCCGGCCCACTCCAGGAAGGCGTTGCGCACCGTCTTGCGTCGCTGCGCGAAGCCGATGTCGATCAGCTCGAAGACCTTGTCGCGGAAGTCGTCGTCGGTCGGCCACGGCGAGGTCTCGTAGCGGTCGATGCGGACCAGGCCGGAGTAGACCCGCGGGATCGGCCAGAACACGGTCGGGGACACCATCCCGTAGCGGCGAACCTTGCCGAAGAACCGGGCCTTCACACTCGGGACGCCGTAGTCCTTACCGCCCGGCTCGGCGGCCAGCCGCTCGGCGACCTCGGCCTGAACCATCACCATCACGGTGCGGATCGACGGGAACTCGGCCAGCAGATGCAGCAGCGCGGGCACGGCGATGTTGTAGGGCAGGTTGGCCACTACGGCGGTCGGCAGCTCGGCCAGGTCGGACCGCTCGATGCCCAGGATGTCCTGGTTGAGCACGGTTAGCCGGTGGATCTCGCTGTGGGAGTGCTCGGCGATGGTCTTGGGCAGCCGCTGAGCGAGGACGGGATCGATCTCGACGGCGGTCACCGTCGCGCCGCGGTCCAACAGCGCCAGCGTCAGCGAGCCCAGGCCGGGCCCGACCTCGAGCACGTGGTCATGCTTGTTCACTCCGGACGCGGAAACGATCCGGCGCACGGTGTTGGCGTCGTGGACGAAGTTCTGTCCGAGCGACTTTCGAGGCCGGAAGTCCAGTTCCTTGGCCAAGTTCCTGACCTCAGTGCGCCCGAGGAGACGAATTGTCATCCCGCACCTCTCCCACAGACCGGCCAGGCTCCCCAGCCCTGACGCGCGCGCGTGACTTCAGCAATTGCGATTTGTTCTTCTCTGGTAGCCAGATCAGCACGGCCAGCATACCTCAGACCACCGTTTCTTTCCCAAGTGTTCTGATCGAACTGCACGCCACCGTAATAGCCGTTGCCGGTGTTGATCGCCCAGTTGTTTCCCGATTCGCACCTGGCAATGGCGTCCCAGATGGCGCCGTCGGTCACCGGCGGAACTTCAGTTCCCGGTTTTGCACCGACCCGCAAAACCGAATCACGCGCTGGCACAACCACAATATTGGCAACCGGCAATCGGCCTGTTTCTACTCCATTCACCTTCGCGACAGCAAAAGTCACATCCTGCAGACCGGGCGTTCCCGGATCCTCGACAACCTGACGGCTCATATTCATCGTCGGGTCCTCGATCCGCTTGGCCTCCGGCACCAGCGGAACCTGCTGGGTGACCTTCTCGATGCGGATCCTGGTGACCTGGATCTGCATTCCGGCAATCACCGGCGACGACGCGGTGGGGACGACGGTGTCGGCCTGCTCGAGGGGAACGCCGGCGGCGGCGAGCAGAGCGCCCACGCTGGGCGCGGCCAAGTGCACGGTGTTGACCACGCCACCGTCGTTGATCTGCACGGTCTTGGCGCTGACCACCGGCAACGCCATGCCCTCGAGCGGCAGGCGGCTGCCGCGGGAAGCCGCGGCGGGGGCGGTGTCGGTCATCCGCAACTGGTCGAGGGCCTCGTCGATGGTCGATGCCGTGGTCCACACCTGCTTGGGGTCCTGACCGTCCAGCGAGATCTGCAGCGGCCGGCCGCGGCGCAGGACGATGGTGTCGGCGTCGTCCACGGTCTGGCCGGCGGCCGGGAAGAGGTCGTCACGCTCGGCGACGGAGAAGCCGTTCTCCTCGACGATGTCGACGACACGCGACTTCATCGTGGTCACCTTCATCTGGGTGCCGTCGACGTCGAGCGTCACGGTCTTGCGGGCGGTGACCGCGAAGATGCCGGAGCCGGCGAGCGTGAGCAGCAGCGCAGCAACGACGAGACGAAGTGCGGGCGATGGCGACTGGTAGAGCTTGGTCAACGCATTCACGTGTCTTCAGTCCCGACCTCGGCAACAACAACAAACGGGGGCCGCGAAATCGGCCCCTTCGATCACAAGACGGTAACGAACAGGGCTACAACAGGCAACTTCATGATCAGGGTCTCAACAGACCCTTAGAGACCGTAGATACGCCGGGCGGTCTCCGTCGACTGCTCGGCAACCACCTGGGCCGGCCGGCCGACCACTTCGGCCAGCGCCCGCACCGTGTACGGCAGGCAGTAGGGCTCGTTGGGTGCCCCGCGGAAGGGATGCGGGGTCAGAAACGGCGCGTCGGTCTCCACCAGGAGCTGGTCGGGCGGGATGAGTGTCGCGGCCTCCCGCAGGTCGCGGGCGTTCTTGAAGCTCACCGTCCCGGACAGGCTGATGACCCAGCCCGCGTCGACGCAGGCGCGCGCCATCTCCGGGCCCGAGGAGAAGCAGTGGAAGATGACCGTCTCGGGAGCTCCCTCGGCCCGCAGCACGTCGAGCACCTCGGCGTCGGCGTCGCGGTTGTGGATCATCAGCGGCTTCCCGGTCCGCTTGGCCAGGTCGATGTGCCAGGCGAAGGACTCGCGCTGGCGGGCCGGGTCGGCGCAGCCGTCCAGCTTGCCCGGCCAGTACAGGTCCATCCCGGTCTCCCCGATCGCGACCACCCGCGGTTCGGTGGCCAGCCGCTCGAGTTCGGCGCGCGCCGACTCGGTCAGCGCGTCGGCCCGGGTGGGGTGCAGCGCCACCGCGGCGTAGACCCTGGGATCCCAGGTCGCGGCCTCGGCGGCCCAGCGGGCGGCCTCGAGGTCGTCAGCGATGGTGACAGCCGCGACAACCCCGACGGCCTCGGCGCGGTCGAGGATCGCGCGCACGTCCCCGGCGTCCCGCGCACCGCATGCGTCGAGATGGGTGTGGGCGTCGACCAGGGGTGTGAGGGGTACCGGCATCGGCGGCGGCTCGCGGCGGGAACTCACGACCACACCTTAGGGTGAACCTCAAATGAGCGAGCCCTTCTACATCACCACGGCGATCGACTATCCCAACGGAGCGCCGCACATCGGGCACGCCTACGAGAAGATCGCGACCGACGCGATCGCACGCTTCAAACGGCTCGACGGTTTCGACGTCCGCTTCCTCACCGGCACCGACGTTCACGGCCTGAAGATGGCCGAGACCGCCGCGGCGCAGGGAATCCCAACCGCGGAATTGGCGCGGCGCAACTCCGACGTGTTTCAGCAGATGCAGGAGCGCCTGAACATCTCATTCGACCGGTTCATCCGGACCAGCGATGCCGATCACTACGAGTCGTCGAAGGCCATCTGGCGCCGAATGAACGACTCCGGTGACATCTACCTGGGCAGCTACCAGGGTTGGTATTCGGTGCGCGACGAACGATTCTTCACCGAGGACGAGACCGAGGTCCGAGACGACGGGGTGCGCTACGCCGCCGAAACCGGAACCCCGGTCACCTGGACCGAGGAGCAGACCTACTTCTTCAAGCTCTCCACCTACGCCGACCGACTGCTGGCCCATTACGCGGCCAACCCCGACTTCATCGGACCCGACGTCCGGCGCAACGAGGTGGTCAGCTTCGTCGCCGGCGGCCTGCGGGACCTGTCGATCTCACGCACCACCTTCGACTGGGGCGTGCCGGTCCCCGATCATCCCGAGCATGTGATGTACGTCTGGGTCGACGCGTTGACCAACTATCTGACCGGGGTCGGCTTCCCGGACACCGACTCCCCCGAGTTCCGCCGCTACTGGCCGGCCGATCTGCACGTGATCGGCAAGGACATCGTCCGGTTCCACACGGTGTACTGGCCGGCGTTCCTGATGTCGGCGGGCATCGAACTGCCCCGGCGGGTGTTCGCCCACGGTTTCATCAACGTCAAGGGCGAGAAGATGAGCAAGTCGGTGGGCAACGTGATCGACCCGATCGCCCTGGTCGACGAGTTCGGCGTCGACCAGGTGCGCTATTTCTTCCTGCGCGAGGTGCCGTTCGGCCAGGACGGCAGCTACAGCGAAGAGGCCATCATCACCCGGATCAACACCGACCTGGCCAACGAGCTGGGCAACCTCGCACAGCGCTCGCTGTCGATGGTGAACAAGAACCTCGACGCCGCGGTGCCGACTCCGGGCGAGTTCACCGACGCCGACGCCGAGTTGCTGGCCGTCGCCAACGGGCTGCTGGACAAGGTGCGGCCGGCGTTCGACGAGCAGGCCATGCATATCGCACTGGAGGCGATCTGGCTGATGCTGGGCGCGGCCAACCGGTACTTCTCCGCGCAGGAGCCGTGGGTGCTGCGCAAGTCCGAGGCGCACGGCGACCAGGAGCGCTTCCGCACGGTCCTCTACGTCACCCTGGAGGTGGTGCGCATCGCCGCCCTGCTGGTGCAGCCCGTGATGCCGTCCTCGGCGGCCAAGCTGCTCGATCTGCTGGGCCAGCCGGCGGAACAGCGCGACTTCACCGCCGTCAGCACGCGGATCGTTCCGGGAACCGCGTTGCCCGCGCCAGCCGGTATCTTTCCCCGTTACCAGGTTGACTGACACAGTCAGGAGTCGCATTACATGCCCGTACATGACGATCGGCTCGTCGACATCTTCGACGAGGTGTGCCGGCGTAACCCGGGTGAAATCGAGTTCCACCAAGCGGTCCGAAAGATCTTGGAAAGCCTGGGGCCGGTGATGACCCAGCGCCCCGAGTACGCCGACGGCGCGGTGATCCGGCGGCTCCTCGAGCCGGAACGCCAGATCATATTCCGGGTTCCCTGGGTAGACGACGACAACGCCGTCCAGATCAACCGGGGATTCCGCATCGAGTTCAACTCGGCGCTCGGCCCTTACAAGGGCGGCCTGCGGTTCCATCCATCGGTTCAACTGGGGATCATGAAGTTCCTCGGCTTCGAGCAGACCTTCAAGAACTCGCTGACCGGTATGGCGATCGGCGGCGGCAAAGGTGGCGCGGATTTCGATCCCAAAGGGCGTTCCGACGGTGAGATCATGCGATTCTGCCAATCCTTCATGACCGAACTCTTCCGGCACATCGGCCCGAACACCGATGTACCGGCCGGCGACATCGGCGTCAGCATGCGTGAGATCGGCTATCTATTCGGCCAATACAAGCGGATCACCAACCGCTTCGAGTCCGGAGTGCTCACCGGCAAGGGGTTGAGCTTCTGGGACGCCGCCCAGGTCCGTACCGAGGCAACCGGATACGGAACCGTCTACTTCATCAACGAGATGCTCAAGGCCGCGGGCGAGTCGTTGGAGGGCAAACAGGTCGTGGTATCGGGTTCGGGCAACGTGGCGATCTACGCGATCGAGAACATTCACAAACTCGGCGGGAGGGTGATCGCCTGCTCGGACTCCAGCGGCTACATCGTCGACGAGAGCGGCGTCGACCTCGACATGCTGAAGGAGATCAAGGAAGTGCGCCGCGGCAGGATTGCCCAGTTCACCGAAAAGCGAGGCAGCACGGCATATTTCGTAGAGAACCGGAATGTATGGGAAGTGCCATGTGAGATCGCGGTGCCCTGCGCCACGCAAAACGAGCTCCACGGCACAGACGCGGTAAGGCTGGTCAAGAACGGCTGCCGCATCGTCGCAGAGGGGGCGAATATGCCGTGCACCCCGCAAGCGATGAAGGTCTTCTCCGATGCGGGGGTCACGTTCGCTCCGGGCAAGGCCGCGAACGCCGGTGGGGTGGCGACCAGCGCGTTGGAGATGCAGCAGGACGCGGCCCGAGACTTCTGGACATCGCAGGAGACCGAAGAACGGCTGGCCGAGATCATGGGCCGTATCCACGATCGATGCCTGAATACAGCCGAGGAATACGGCCAGCCAGGGAACTACATCGCGGGGGCGAATATCGCGGGGTTCATCCGCGTGGCCGATGCCATGGTGGCGCTGGGCCTGGTCTAAACCTCCATCTTCGAGTGATGCAGCACACATCAGGTGCGCAGCTGTCACACTCGGAGCAGTCGCGGTGTCTTGAGGTTGAACAGCAGATCGACCTCAAAGGAGATGTGATGACCGAGCACAACACCCGAGTCATCGTGATCGGCGGCGGATACGCCGGCGTGATCGCAGCCAACCGTCTGCGGCAGCGCCCCGGCGTCGCCGTGACGCTGGTCAACCCCCGCGCGGAGTTCGTCGAGCGGATCCGGCTGCACCAGTTGGTGGCCGGCTCCGACGACGCCGTCGTGGCCTACGCCGACATTCTGGGCCCCGGCATCGAACTTGTCGTCGACGCCGCCACCCGGATCGACACGGCGGCGCATCAGGTGGAGCTGTTCAACGGCGCGCCCCTGCCCTACGACTATCTGATCTACGCGGTCGGCAGCGGCTCGGGTGGTGCCATGGTGGCCGGCGCCGACGAATTCGCTTATCCTATCGCCGATCTCGAGGAGGCCAAGCGCCTCGGCGCCGCTCTCGACGAGCTGCACTTCGGCGCGCCGGTATGTGTGATCGGGGCCGGCCCGACCGGAATCGAGACCGCGGCCGAGCTGGCCGAGCAGGGCCGCGCCGTCACGTTGGTGTGCGGCCCCGTCCTCGGGCCGTACCTGAGCACGCCCGGTCGCCGGTCGGTGGCCAAGCGGCTGCGCAAGCTGGGCGTCGAGATCGTCGACGGGCCGGGGTCGGTCGTCACCGCGGTCGCCGCCGATGCGGTCACACTCGCCGACGGCAGGCGGCTGCCGAGCTTCGTGACGATCTGGACCGCGGGGTTCGGCGTGCCGGATCTGGCGTCGCGGTCCGGACTGCGCACCGACGCGATCGGCAGGCTGCTTACCGACGAGACGCTCACGAGCATCGACGACGAGCGGATCGTGGCGGCCGGAGACGCCGCCGCACCGTCGGGCGAGCCGCTGCGAATGAGCTGCCAGGCCGCCATCCCGCTCGGTGCGCAAGCCGCCAACACGGTGCTGGCCCGCATCGCCGGCGAGCGGCCCGCGGTGATCAACCAGGCCTTCACCGGTCAGTGCGTGAGCCTGGGCCGCGGCGCGGGCATCATCCAGATCGCCCGCACCGACGACACCCCGCTTCCGCTGTACATCGGCGGGCGCACCGCGGCGACCATCAAAGAGGCGGTGTGCAAGGCCACGATCAGCTTTCTCAGTCGCGAAGCCCGCAAACCCGGGTCGTACTTCTGGTTCAAGGGCGGCAACCGGCCGGCGCCCGCGGCGGTGCCGGCATCGTGACCGAGGCCGCCGAACACGCCGAGCGGTTCACCCTGCTGCGCCCACTGCTGTTCACCATCGCCTACGAGATCCTGGGCTCGGCCACCGAAGCCGACGACGTGTTGCAGGACAGCTACCTGCGGTGGGCCGAGGTCGACCTGGCCGAGGTGCGCGATACCAAGGCCTACCTCGCCAAGCTGGTGACCCGGCAGGCACTGAACACCCTGCGGGCCCAGGCTCGGCGGCGCGAGGACTACGTCGGGCCGTGGCTGCCCGAACCGCTGTTGCTCGACGACCACGACGGTGCCGCCGACGTGGTGCTGGCCGAGTCGGTGTCGATGGCGATGCTCGTGGTGCTCGAGACGCTGGCCCCGGACGAACGCGCGGTGTTCGTGCTGCGCGAGGTGTTCGGCTTCAGCCACGACGAAATCGCTTCTGCGATCGGCAAATCCACGGCCTCGGTACGTCAGATGGCGCACCGGGCCCGCGAGCACGTGCATGCGCGGCGCAGGCGCTTCGAACCCGTCGACGCCGAGAAGTCCGAGCGGATCACCACCCAGTTCCTGATGGCCGCGGCCACCGGCGACCTGGATGGGCTGATGGCGATGCTGGCGCCCGACGTGGTGTTCACCTCCGACAGCGACGGCAAGGTCAGCGCGGCTCGCCGCCCGGTGCTCGGGCCCGAGAAGGTGGCCAGGCTGCTCATCGGACTGATGAGCCGCGCCGGCTCCGAGTACCGGATGGAGCCCGCCACCTACAACAGCTCACCGGCGATGATCGTCTACCGCGACGAGCAGCCGGACAGCGTGTTCACGATCGAGGTGATCGACGGCAAGATCGCCAACTTCTATGCGATCCGCAATCCGGAGAAGCTGGCATCGGCCACCGTCCGCAGGGAGATCAGCCGCTAGGCGGTCCCAGCCCCCGCTCTCCAACGCGAGCAGACGCACAATCGCATGATGTTGGCCCGGAGTGTGCGACTTTGCGTCTGCTCGGCACAGCCGTCAGGCTAGGGCGATGCGCATCGAGCGGCTGGGCGACGTCGGCAGCGCCGCCGAGGTTCTGCGCGCGCTCGCCGGCGCGGCGGCCCGCCGCGGGCTGCCGCCGCCCGCCGCCTTCGTCGGCGACTGGTTCGGCTCGGCCGCGGTGGTGGCGCCGAGTGTGGCCATTGTGCCCACCGACCCCGGCGAGGTGTTCGCGGTCGCGCCGGGGCGCGACCGCGATGCCGTCGGCGGCGGATGGATCGGGTACCTGTCCTACCCCGACGCCGCCGCCGACGCCCGCGGGCCACGGATCCCGGAGGCGGCCGGCGGCTGGACTGACTGCGTTCTGCGCCTCGACACCGACGGGTGCTGGTGGTACGAAAGTCTTTCCGGCGCAACGATGCAAACCTGGGTGGTTGCCGCCCTGGCCACGCCGGAGCCACCCGGAGTGTGCGAAATAGATTGGCAAGAACCGGGTTTCGCCGCGCACCAGGCCGGGGTCCTGGACTGCCTGGCGGCGATCGGCGCCGGGGAGTGCTACCAGGCGTGCGTGTGCACCCAGTTCACCGGAAAAGTCACCGGGTCACCGGTGGACTTCTTCGCCGCGGCGGTGACGCGGAAGGTCCCGGCGCGCGCGGCGTATCTGTCCGGCGACTGGGGTGCGGTGGCGTCGCTGTCGCCGGAGTTGTTCCTGCGCCGGCGCGGGGACCAGGTCACGTCCAGCCCGATCAAGGGGACGCTGCCGTTGCACGCCGAGCCGACCGCGCTGCGGGCCTCGGTCAAGGACGTGGCCGAGAACATCATGATCGTCGACCTGGTGCGCAACGATCTGGGCCGGGTGGCCGAGACCGGCTCGGTGACCGTTCCCGAACTGCTGGCGGTGCACGCCGCGCCGGGTGTGTGGCACCTGGTGTCGACGGTGCGCGCGACGGTGTCCGGCGATCTGTCGACCGCGGCCCTGCTGGAGGCGACGTTCCCGCCGGCGTCGGTCACCGGAACGCCGAAAACCCGTGCCCGGCAGCTTCTCTCGCGGTGGGAGCCACACCGGCGCGGGGTCTACTGCGGCACGGTGGGCATGGCCTCGCCGGTCGCGGGCTGCGAGCTGAACGTGGCGATCCGCACCGTCGAGTTCGACGCCGACGGCGGGGCGGTGCTCGGGGTGGGCGGCGGCATCACCGCCGACTCCGACCCGGTCGCCGAGTGGCAGGAATGCCTGCACAAAGCCGAGCCCATCGTGGGGGCCAGAGCCGTCTACGAGTCCCGCGAACGCAGCACCGCGTCGTAGAGCGCGCGCCGCGACGGCGCACCGGGATGGGTGTCGATCACCTGAGCGCAGGCGTCCTTGACCCGCATCCCCTCGTCGACCAACACCCCAACCTCGGCCAGTAGGGTCGGCAGATCGGCGACGGGCTGTGCGCCCGCGAGCACCACGGTGATCTCACCGAGCACCTTCTCGTCGGCCCACTGCGCCAGGTCGGCCAGCGATCCGCGCAGCACCTCCTCGTGGATCTTGGTCAGCTCACGGCACACCACTGCGCGGCGCTGCCCGCCGAGTTCGTCGACGGCGTCGCGAAGGCATTCGGCCAGCCGGCGCGGTGACTCGAAGAACACGGTGGTTCGCGGTTCGGCGGCGAGACCGGCCAGCCAGGCCCGGCGCGCGGACTGCTTGCGCGGGGCGAACCCCTCGAAGCAGAACCGGTCCGCGGGCAGGCCGGAGACGGCCAGTGCGGTGGTCACCGCCGACGGGCCGGGCAGACAGGACACCCGCCACCCCGCTTCTATGCATGCCGTCACCATCCGGTAGCCCGGATCATTGATCAGAGGCATGCCGGCGTCGCTGACCACGAGCACGGTGGCGCCGGCCTTGATGTCGTCGAGCAGGGCGGGCACCCGGGCCGCTTCGTTCTGGTCGAACAGGCTGACCACCCGTCCGGTGATGCGCACGTCCAGCGCCTGGGCCAGCGTGCGGACCCGCCGGGTGTCCTCGGCGGCCACGATGTCGGCGCTAGCCAGCGCGTCGACCAGCCGTTTCGATGCGTCGGACGGCTGACCCAGCGGCGTGGCACCGAGCAGCAGTCGTCCAGTCGTCACTTCCGGCGGGCTGGGGGTACCGCCCGCTCGCGGGGGAGAGCGAAGCGACTCGGGGAAATCCACCCTGACAGCCTACGATCGCTATCGATGACCACGACCGTCGATGACGTCGCGCAGGAGCGCCACGCA
>Ga0209254_10004857_pt1 | contig 12340 bp, 11 predicted proteins | sample FrelakmetDIP11DI_FD_187148 | JGI IMG/M metagenome (GOLD analysis project Ga0209254, IMG submission 187148) | Freshwater lake sediment microbial communities from the University of Notre Dame, USA, for methane emissions studies - DIP11 DI (SPAdes)... | ecosystem: Environmental > Aquatic >...
TTTTCATAGAAGTCCCTGATCGTGTACCCACAAGCCACGGCCGCATGCGACAGGATGATTGGATCGCAGTCGATACGGTCGTGATTGTTGTCCACGAAGGGGCTCGCAAAGCGCTTAGTGGCATTCGCATGCCACTTCATGTCCGCGGGTGGAAATATCTCTTCGTAGCCCATATGGAATCCCCGGCTCTTGAGTGCATTCGACGATATATAATCCTTGTCATGGGCCAGGTGGAACAAAGTTTCACATTGTCGTTTATAGGTCTGTTAATTTGAAACAATTTAACAAATAATTCTTATTTTCAATTATATAGTTGCATTTTAATACAACAATTTTTCCGATTTCGCACCCAAATCCACCACATAACAAGGTCCTAAGCTCCCATGAAAAGGGAAACAAGCCGAAAACTAAGCTCCTTTTTCCTTCGAAGGCTCCTCGAAGCGGACCTCTTGCATGCCATGAGCGCAGATGGTGTCGGGGGCCATCTGCTTCTTGCCTAGCTTGAACAGCTTCCGGACCCCAACGCACAGGGCAAAGACCACGAGACCGACGATGACTATGGCCCCACCAGTGGCCAGGTCATAGTAGAAGGAGAGAAGCATACCGACCATGACCGTGCATAGCCCGACGATGATCGCCGAGAGCGTCGTCCCCTTGAAGGAACGGGAGAACTGCATGGCCGACGCAGCGGGGATTATGAGCAGGGCCGATACAAGGAGGGCCCCAACGATCTTGATCGACACCACCACGGCGAACGCCACCAGTACATTGAAGGCGATCTCGAATACCACGACAGGCACTCCGGACAACCTGGCGCTGCGCTCGTCAAAGGTCATCAAGACCAGCTCCTTGTAGAAGATGCTGACGAAGACGAGCGCGACGGCGGTCAGGGCGATGATGATGACGAGATCCTGAGAGCTAACGGTCAATATCGACCCGAAGAGATAGGAGTACAGGTCCACGCTGAAGCCCCCGCCCATGGTGGCCAGGACCGCTCCGATCGCTAGTCCGGCGGAGAACATGAGGCCGATCGCCGTCTCTGAATACACGATGCGGCTGCGGCTGAGCATGGATATAATGAGCGTGCCGATCAAAGCCAGAATGAGGGCAGTATATAAAGGGTACACGGCAAGCACCAGCCCGATGGCGATGCCTCCGAAGGCCAGATGGGCTATGCCTTCGCCTATGAGGGAGGCTCTCTTCAGGACTATGAAAACACCGAGCACGGAGCATAGCAGCGCCGAGCAGACCCCCGCCAAGAACGCCCGTTGGAAGAACTCGTAGGCGAATAGGCCTCCTAAGTCCACCATTTCAACGCCCCCCGTCATCCGCATCCAGGTTTATAGGGGCAGGAGCTGCGCAGCTTCCATGGTCATGGTGGAAGATGAAGGTGAAATGCTCCCCGTAGGCGTCCCTGAGCATCTGGGAAGGATCGAACCCCGGGGTGATGGGGACATAATGGAGCTGACGGTTCACCACCGCCAGCTTATTGGCCTGGCATATCACGCCGGAGAGGTCGTGCGACACGGTCATGACCGTGATCCCCTGCTCCGTCCGAAGATATCGAAGGAGGTTGTGGAAATGGTCCTGCATGCAGGCGTCCAGTCCGGCCGTGGCCTCGTCCATGATGAGCAGCTTCGGCTTCCTGACCAGGGCCTTGGCGATGAAGATCCTCTGCTTCTGCCCGCCGGAGAGGTCGCTGATCTTGCGATCGGCCACATTCCTCAGGCCCACGAGGTCGATGGCCTTTTCCACCTCCGACCTCTGGCTGCGATTCATCGGTCTCCCTAGCCTCGCCCGATTGATACATCCCAAGGAAACGATCTCTCGCACCGTCGCAGGGAAGATCGGGTCGAACTGGATGGCGTTCTGGGCGACATACCCAATAAGGTGGAAGTCCTTGAAGCGCTTCAGGTTCGTTCCGAAAAGCTTTATCTCTCCAGATTCCAGGGGCACGTTCCCGAGGACGGCGTTAAGGAAGGTCGTCTTCCCGCCTCCATTGGGACCGACTATTCCCAGAACGTCTCCCGGCTGTACTTCGACCGAGACCTTGTCTAGAACGGTCAGGTTGTTGATGCGGACCGTGACGTCCTTCACCTCGACTATGCTCTCGATCAAGATCCTACCCTCGAGCGCGAACGCCTACGAAGAAACCTCCAGTCCCTTCTTTAAACTTTCCAGGTTAGCATACATGATCTCAAAGTAGTCCATGTCCGAATGGACCCCGGTCCGGCCGTGCAGCCCATCGAGCACCAGTACCTGAGCCCCGGTCTCGCTGGCGATGGTCTCCATCACCGCGTCTGAGAAGACCGGCTCGGAGAACACATAGTTCAGATCGAGGCTGGTCACGGTGTCAGACAGTCTAACGAGGTCCTGGGGGCTCGGCTGCTGGTCCGCGGAGATGCCGATGGCGGCGTAAGCTTCGAACCCATAGCGGAAAGCGATATAGTTGAAGCCTTCATGAGTCGTTACGATGGCGTCCTTGGTCCGATCCCTCAGGCCGGAATCGAAGGCCTGGTGTAAAAGGTCCAGCCTCCCGCTGAGGTCCGCAGCGTTCTGCCCATAGTACGTGGAATTACCAGGGTCGGCCTGTTGGAAGGCCGTCAGTATGTTTTGCACCTGCACCTTGGCGCTCAAAGGGTCGAGCCAGAAGTGCGGATCGTTGAGACCGTGCTCATGTCCCTCGTCCGCTTGACCCTCCGCTAACACATCCATCTGGACCACGACCATCTTGGTTGTAGCGACGGAGGTTGGGGCGAAGTTCACCAAGAAGGTGACGCCGGCCTGAAGCTCGAAGAACTTGGAGGATGAGAATTGGGGATACCATGATATGGCGCCGTTTTGAAGCTCAATCTCCACCTCGGTCCCGTTGAGATATGTCAAGGAGAACTGGACCTCGCTTGTCACCAGCAGCCGATAGTCGGCGCTCTCGCTGACGTTGAGCTTGAAGTACCCCCCCTTTCCACCGATGATATCGGCCATGCTCAGATCGAGGACCTTCGGCTCCGCTCCCACATAGGGTGCGGCGCTCTCTTCGACCGAGACAAGAAGTGAAACGTTCGGTCCCATGTCCAGGAGGTCCAGGGCATCCTCATAGGGTTCGATGATCGTCTCAGAGGGTATCAGTGAGACGTCCTCGCTCGTGTCCACCAGGACGAGGTCCGGATTGTTGATCGAAGTGAGAAGATTGTCCATCCAAGGTTCGAAGCCCACGCCGTTGTACACCATGACCTCGGCCTCGCTTACCTTGATCAGGTCGCTTGGGGAGGGCTCCCAGGAATGCGGCTCCACATTGTCCGGGATGAGCATGTGGACCTCCGCCCTGTCCCCCCCGATCTCGTTGGCCAGGTAATACAGGGGGTAGAAGGTCGTTACCACCTTCAGCTTTCCCGAATCGTCGCCAGGGGGGGTCATGAGGAGGAAGGCGCCGGCGCTGCCTAGGATGACGAGCGCTATGACAAGGATCGCAACGAGGGTCTTGAGGGATTCTCGATATTCTTTGGGCATGAGCTCCTTTCTCGAGGAGCGATTGTTATTAAAATATTTATCATTTGTTATTAACTATCTCATACCATTACTCGAAATCTTAATAATCATAAGTCCTGGCCCACTGCGCTCATCCCTCCGTTGGATATCCTGCCGCCTTCCAGGCCCCGATGCCCCCAAGGACGTTGTAGGTGTTCTCGAACCCCAGGTTGTGCAACATGACCGCTGCCATCCCTCCCCTGAAGCCCGCGCTGCACATGCACACCAGCTTGGTGAGACGGGGCAGCTCCTCCAATCTGGCCTCGAGCTCCCCTACGAAGATGTGCTTGGTCCCAGGGACCCTTATCTCGTCCCACTCGTGGTCGGGCCGGGGATCGAGGAAGAAGGCCTGTCCCTTGTCCTTGAGGTCCTTGGCCTGCTCCACGTTCAGGGTCGGAAGGGTCTCGTACGGCATCCCCTCCCTGGTCCATTGCGACATGCCCCCCCGTAGATACCCTGCGATATTGTCGTATCCGATGCGGACCAGTATGCGCACGGCCCTCTCCAACTGTCCGGGGTCCTCGGTGACCAGAAGGAGGGGGCGGTCGTATGGCAACAGCCACCCGGCGTATACCGCCAGGCCATCCAGCCAGATGCTTGTCGCTCCGCGGATGAAGGCGCCCGCGACGCTATGGGGCATGCGGACGTCGATGACCAAGGCGCCTTGGGTCGCTGCCTCGGAAAATGCCTTCGGGGTGAGGGGCGCCGGTTCCGGGAGCCCGCTCATGGGCAGGTGCTTCCTGAGGTTCATTACCTCCATGCGCCTGAAGTAGGGGGGCCTGTCCAATCGCTCCTCCATCTTTCGCCTGACGAACTCTACCTCGTCCAGCTGGAGCATCGGGTTCTGCTTTCTTTCCAGCCCGATGGTGCTGAACGGCCGCTCGCTTATGTCCCCGCCGCATACCGACCCCGCCCCGTGGCCCGGATACACGATGCAGCCATCGCCCAATGGTAGCAGTCTCTTGTGGATGCTGTCAAAGAGCGCATAGGACAATCTCCCCCTCTTATCTGGACCAGGGAGGTCGGTGCGCCCCACATCGCCCACGAACAGGGCGTCCCCGGTGAAGACCGCGACCGCCTCATCCCCCGAACCCTTGTCATACAGGGCATAGGACATGGACTCATCCGTATGGCCTGGTGTGTGGATGGCCTTGAGCTCCAGGCTCCCGAAGGAGAAGGCCCTTCCGTCGTCCAGCTCCTCCCCATAATCCCAGTCCAGACCTGACCCGTGGAATATCTTGGCGCCGGTCCTCTCCGCCACCTCCATGGACCCTATGGCATAGTCCTCGTTCCTATGGGTCTCGAAGATGTGAGTGACCCTCGCGCCCGCCTTACGAACCTTGTCTAGGTAAACGTCGCAGTCCCGCCGCGGGTCGATCAAGAAAGCCCTCGCCCCTTCGATCACCAGGTATGAGAAATGCGCCAAACCCTCGGACTCGAACCTCTCGATGAGCGTTATGATTCCCCCTTGTGATGTTATGGCACAACATTCGAAGCGCTGATTAATTAATATTGGCGGTGGAAGGCCTAGTGAAGGACCGAGCTAGACCTCCCGTATCAGACAGCTTCAAATCCGCCTATGGCCGTCAAGCTCTATGGACCTGTTCATCATCGCGGCCGCGCTCATCGCTATTCTCTGCCTATTATGGCTCACTTCCGCCCTGGTTCTGTTTGTATATAGAAGAAGGGTGCCTCCGCCCTACGGGTTCGTTAATGTGAACGGTGTCGACCTGCATTACTTCGAAAAGGGGAGCGGCCCGCCCGTCGTACTCGTCCATGGGAGCAATGGTTCCCTCCAGGACTTCAAGCTGTCCGTGATGGATATGCTGTCCACGAGCTTCCGGTCCATGGCCTTCGACCGGCCTGGCCACGGCCTCAGTCAAAGATCGCCCGGGAAGCAGACGAGCTGCGCGGTCCATGGGGACCTGGTCAGGACGGCCTGGAAGAAATTGGGTGTGGAGAGGCCGGTGCTGGTTGGACATTCCTCCGCCGGCGCGGTCCTGATGGACATCGCTGTCAGGCACCCTGAGGACGTGGCCGCTGTGGTCCTGATCTCCGGGGTGGTATATTCCTATGAGGGGCAGAAGGTGCCGGTCATGGGCCTTTTCCGCCTTCTAGGCCGAAGGTTCCTGGGGACGTTCCTCCTGTGGACCTTGCTGCTGCCCCTGGGGAGCCTTGTAGGTCGTTGGCTGCTGAAGTTCACTTTCGCCCCCAATCCCGTGCCCAAAGCCTACCGGCGCCTGGGGCTGGCCCTGGCCCTGAGGCCCAGCGCCCTTAGGGCGGAGGCCGAGGACCTGGAATGCCTCTCTCCGACCCTCAAGGCCATCGAGGGCTCGTACCACGATATCGCCATACCGGTGTTCATCGTCGTGGGGGATATGGACAAGAACGTCCCTCCGGAGACGGAGAGCCTCAGGCTCGCCCGGGAGCTGCCCTCGGCCAAGCTCGTGCGGCTGCCCTCCACCGGCCACATGCCGATGTTCATCCGTCCACAGGAAGTGGTCGATGCCGTCCATGCCGCCTGGGAGTCGTCGCTCCGCCCAAGGTGACGCGGAAAGATTGAAGCCAGGTTCCTCCCTGTTTGCCTAATCGAGAGGGGATTCCAATTAAGGTGTTCCTGTCCACGCCTCCAGGCAGGACCACGGAGAAGTGGCCTCCGCTCGGTCTGCTCTATATCGCTTCCAACAATCGAGAGGAGCGCCAGGACGAGGTCGTGCTATGCGACGCCTTCTGTGCCGACCTCGGGCCGGAAGAGCTCTTGGCCAGGATAGTCGCTGCGAGGCCAGACGTGGTGGGCCTGAACTGCTCGACACATACCTTCCTGGACGCCATCAAGGCGCTGGAGGGGGTGCACCGGGCGCTGCCCGACTGCAAGGTGATCCTTGGCGGATATCACGCCACCTTCGCCACGGAGAGCATCCTGAGGAGCTATCCCTTCGTGGATTACATCATCAGAGGGGAGGCGGAGCGACCCCTGGTCAAGCTCCTCGGCCACATGGAAGAGGGAACACCGCCCTCGGACGTGGAAGGGATCAGCTACCTCAAAGATGGGGCGCTGGTGGAGAGGCCGATCTGCCTGATCGAGGACCTGGACGCCCTTCCTTTCCCGGAGCGTAAGTTACTGGGAGACCTGAAGTACGGCTATACGCACCGAGGGATCCCCCTGACCTTCGGCAAGTTCACCACCATCTCCTCCTCGAGGGGGTGCTCCTTCAGATGCACATATTGCTCTTGCGCCGCCTTCTCCCAGAGGAAATGGAGGCCTCGCAGCCCGGCGAACGTCGTGGAAGAGCTCGAGTCCATCTATGCGGACGGCTACGAGAGCTGCGTCTTCGTGGACGACAACTTCACTCATGATCCCGGGCGAGCCGAGCGCATCTGCGATCTGATAAGGGGGAGGAGGATTCGCATGCAGCTGTACTGCGAGGGCCGGGTGGACTCTGCCTCCAAGGAGCTGATGCGCAGGATGAAGGGCGCGGGCTTCAACGTCATGTACTTCGGAGCGGAGAGCGGGTCCGAGCGCACTCTGGAGTACTACAAGAAGCACATAACCCCCGAGAAGACGGCCAAGGCCATTGCCAACGCCAAAGGGGCGGGGATGCTGGTGGTGACCTCCTACATCGTAGGGGCTCCAGTGGAGGGAGAGGAGGACATGCGCCAGACCATCGACTTCATAAGGAACAGCCGGCCCCACGCCGTGCAGGTCAACATCCTGGATTGCATGATTGGCACCGGATTATGGGATGATCTTTGTGCCCGAGGTCTGATCGGCCCAGATGACTGGAAGACCAACCATCGCATCTACGAGTACTATGGCACGCGAACCAAGGAGCAGCTTCAAGCTTCCGTGAACGAGGCTTACTCTGAATGGCTCAAAGGATGGTGGAACGGACGGGGGGTCCGAGAGCTGCTGATGGTCCTGGCAAAGAACCAGACCGCCCGGCGCATCGTCTTCTCCAATCTCCTGAACCCCAACGTGCGGAGCTCGGTCCGCGAGGGAATGAGACCTTTTCGCTGACCCGAGAGATAGAGTAACGCTAGAGCATCGCTGGGGGGGAACGAATGGCCATTTGCGAATGTGCTACAGAAGGCTTTTTTCCCAGGTCATGCTAATGGTTTCACGATGAACACCCTTGAGGCCATCCATACCAGGAGGAGCGTGCGCAGCTTCATGAACAAGCCCGTTCCCATGGAATTGCTGGACGAACTTGTACGAGCGGCCATGTGCGCTCCCTCAGCTGGCAACCAGCAGCCATGGCAGTTCGTAATCGTCGATGACCGCATCCTGCTGAACGGTGTCATGGGAGTGACCCCCAACGCCAAGATGTGCAAGGAGGCGCGGGCGGCCATCCTCGTCTGCGGGGACACCAAGAAAGAGAAGTACCCGGGTTTCTGGGTGCAGGACTGCTCCGCGGCCACGGAGAACCTCCTGCTGGCGGCGCACGAGAGGGGGCTGGGGGCCGTCTGGACGGGCATCTACCCTATCGCGGAGCGGGTGGAGGGCTTCCGTGGGCTGTTCGAGCTCCCGGAGCATGTGATACCCCTATGCCTGGTACCCATCGGATATCCGGCTAAGGCAGCTGCCTTGGTGGACAGGTTCCAGGCGGAGAGGGTGCACCACAACAAATGGTAGTTGATCGGGATCGGAACCCGTCCGATGAATAGAGAATCTCCTGAGAGGAGGCGAACCAGCGGTCATTCATTGCAGCCAACTTGCACCCCTAGGCACAGAAAACCTAGGAATAATGCCACGCGGAGGGCTCATCGTCCTCTGGACCGCCGACGCCCCTCAGCCTCTTTATCTATGATGCTCAGATGTTCCTTCAGAAGGGGGCCTTTCTCCCTTAACTCCACTTCACTCAAGGTTCCTTTGGCCGTACAGAAGTCATCCACGAAGACCTCCCCTTCCTCGTCGCAGTTGACTGGGTATATCTCGCACCCTAATGGACGAGATTCGTACTCCGTGCATGAATCGTCCTCAGGCCCGAGGAAGTAGCATCGCCCCTTCACGTTCCTGAGACGAGGTATCCCGTCCTCCCCGACCAAGGAGAAGTCCTCACGTCGATGGCCGCGGCTCTCCAATCGGACGATGTCCTCCTCGGACAGCTCCATCATGGTGTCCTGACAGCACCGGCCACAGCGCTCGCATCTCATGGTTCAACCTTCAAAGGAAAACGATTCCGCAAGCGGCCCCCTTGCCGCACCGTGCCAATTATTTGCATTTCTAGGGCAGATATCCAAACGGATAAATATCAATTCACTCGAATCCCCTATGGGGTAATGAATTTGGTAGAGGAAACCGTCAAAGCAGCCGATCCCATGGATCCAAAGTACCTGAAACTGAAGAAATGGAACTTGGTGATGGGGACATTGCATCTTATCCAAGGCGTCATAATGTTGGCCCTAACCGAGGAGGTGTGGGTCCCTATAACCACCAACTTCTTCAAGTTCCAGGAGGGAGTCGGGCCAATACCCAATCAGGAGGTCTTGACCGAGGTCCCCCTGGGGCTGATGATCGCTCTCTTCATGTTCATGTCCGCCATCGCGCACTATTCCGTGGCCACGTTCGGCTACAAGTGGTATGTGAGGAACCTGAGCAAGGGTATGAACCCGGCTCGTTGGTACGAGTACGCCATCTCCTCATCGCTGATGATCGTCATCATCGCCATGCTCAGCGGGCTCAACGATGCCGCTGCGCTCATACTCCTGGTGGGCTGCAACGCCTCCATGAACCTGTTCGGCCTCTCGATGGAGATGCAGAACCAGAACACCACCAAGACCAACTGGACCAACTTCTGGTTCGGGAGCATCGCCGGGGCTTTGGCCTGGATAGCCGTGCTGATGTACTTCTTCGGCGCGGCCCTGGAGAACTTCGACAACATCCCCAGCTTCGTGTACATCGCCACGGGCTTCCTGGTGTTGTTCTGGATCACCTTCCCTCTCAACATGGTACTGCAGTACCGGAAGAAGGGCCGGTGGAAGGACTACCTGGTGGGGGAGAAGGGCTACATCATCCTCAGCCTGGTGTCCAAGTCCCTGCTGGCCTGGACGCTGTTCTTCGGAATACAGGCCCGTATCTGAGCGAAAAACGGGGGCGCAAGCTCCCACTTTCTATTTTCTTCTTTCTCTTATTCCTGATGATGAACCTATCGATCTCCTGGGCCATGAGAGTGGAAGGTGTTTTTAGGAAACCGAGGGAGCTTGTTTTTACTGGCATTACCCTTGATGGCTGAAAGAGCTCCGTTCCTCGACCATAGAGAGCTGCAATTAAGATTAAAGCTGGGACTCCACTTTACGGGCGATGGTAGCTCCTGACCGACCCATGAATAGGCCGCTAGTCTCCGTGATCATCCCCGCCTTCAACAGACCGGAGATGCTCATGAGGGCCATGGGAAGCGTCCTGTCCCAGAGCTATGGCGACCTGGAGCTCCTGGTGGTGGACGAAGGCTCCTCCGTGGACCTAAGGCCCTGGGTGGGGAGGATCGATGACCCGCGGGTCAAGTATCACCATCGAGACGAGAACCGGGGCGTCTCGGCCGCTCGGAACCATGGCGTCGAGCTGGCGAAGGGGGAATTCATCGCCTTCTTGGACAGCGATGATGAGTGGCTTCCGGAGAAGCTCGAGAGGCAGATGACCGAGCTTCTTTCACGACCCGCCGATTTCGGGTTCATCTATTGCCTCAAAATGATCTGGGATGATGAGAAGGGAGAACAGGAGGATTATAATCGATTCGAGGGGGAGGGAGATGTCACAAGACATTTGGCCCGCTACTCGCTCCTAGGCACGCCTTCCACCTGGATAATGCGCCGCCAGCTCTTCGAACAGCTCGGCGGGTTCGATGAGAGCATAACGTACGGGGAGGACTGGGAATTCACGATCCGTCTATCCCAAAGGACCAGGGTCGCCTGCTTGAAGGAGAGGCTGGTCGTTCTTCATGAGCATGGCCAGGGGCAACTTTCCCGAGACCTGGACCACAAGACCTACGTCGCCCCTTCCCTCATCGCCATATACGGACGCCACAAGGGCATCTTCGAGGCGGATGAAAAGGCTCATGCAGCGATGCTGAAGAACATCAGCTACTACCTGCGCCGAATTGGGGACTTGAAGGGAGCTAGGCGCTACGCTTGGATGGTAGTTCGCTTGGAACCGCTGCGCCTAAGCTCGTACAAGTATTATGCACGGTGTTTCCTGCCGGCGAAATGATGCCCCGTTCTAAGCGGCCTCGATGTATTCGAAGCGCCCTGTCACCCCCTTCCCAAGGTCCAGGAAAATCATGGCCGAGGCACTTCACGATGTCCAAGAAAACCACCGACGCGGAATCGCATCTTGCATCGTGGACTTCCGAATGCGCTCCAGGACCCCATGATTGAAACTCAGAGCCCTGCAGGGGTGGGGGATATTGATATGCTATTGATGGCGTATGCCACTAGAACAGAGGATATCATGAACGATGTCAGTTCAGAGGATTCGCTGGTCTCGGTCATCATCCCCGTCTTCAATCGCACGGACCTGCTTCATCGTTCATTGGCTAGCGTTGTGGCCCAGGAGTATCAGCACATCGAGGTCCTGGTCATTGATGACTGCTCGACCATCGACCTTCGCCCCGTCGTTGACGGGTTTGGCGACGAGCGCATCAAGTATCACCGCTCGAATGTGAACCAGGGGCCCGCTGGCGCACGCAATGCTGGCGTTCGGCTGGCCAGGGGGGAATACATAGCCTTCCTGGACAGCGATGATGAATGGAAGGCGAACAAGGTCGGGGCGCAGCTGAAGGGGCTAAGTGTAAAATCGAGTGACTACCGTTTCATCTACTGCATGAGGGAGCAATGGCGGGATGACACCGACACCATTGTGGATCGGTCCACCTACAACAAAGAGGGCTACATATTGCATGACCTGCTCTATTATCCCTTCATCGGCAGCCCTTCCTCCTGGTTCATGCAAAAGTCTGCTTTCCTGGAAGCGGGTGGATTCGATGAGCGAATATGGTTCGGGGAGGACTGGGAGTTCACCTTGCGTTTCAACAAGACCTATAAGGTCGCCTGCTTGGATGAGCCTCTGGTGAAGCTCCACGAACACGGGCAGGAGCGCTTGACCGCGAACCTTGACAGCAACCCCCGGGTCCTTAGCTCCTTCATCACGATCTATGAGAAGCACAAAGACCTACTTAAGAGTGACAGAAAGGCGCTGGCTCTGATACTCCAGAAGATCAGCTACTACCTCCGCCAGCAAGGCGACTCCAAGGGGGCGAGGCGCTATGCCTGGAAAGCGATCCTAGCACGCCCCACCAGCCGACAACCCTATCAATACCTCGCGGCGAGCTTCCGTCCCGTCCCTTCACCTGCCGTTAGCGGTAAAAATACCTGATCACCTCAGGGCACCCCTATGAATCGCCCCTACGTCGGCGCAGCTCGATTTGCAGGGGTCCTTGTCTATGACTAATGAAAGAAAATGTAATGGATGTTAGGCAACTCAAACCATTTACCCATTTATTGCTCATGAGGACAATGCACAAGTGTTATATTCCAACAGGTCCAAATTCAAACAGGTGATAAAAATGTCCGAATACGTGGTCCTATCTCGTCTTACGGCCGAAGGTCGGAAGTCGTTGAAGAACAAGCCAGAGCGGTTGAAGGAGGTCAATAAGGAGATCGATAAGATGGGGGCAAAGGTGGTTAGGCAATACGCTCTCCTCGGAAAATACGATTTCCTGACCATCCTTGAAGCACCAGACAACGAGACGGTCGCGAAGGTGATGGTCGAGCTCGGGTCGAGGGGGAGTTTGGAGACCACGACACTAGCGGCCATGAACAT
>Ga0209254_10004858_pt1 | contig 12339 bp, 8 predicted proteins | sample FrelakmetDIP11DI_FD_187148 | JGI IMG/M metagenome (GOLD analysis project Ga0209254, IMG submission 187148) | Freshwater lake sediment microbial communities from the University of Notre Dame, USA, for methane emissions studies - DIP11 DI (SPAdes)... | ecosystem: Environmental > Aquatic >...
CACTACCGTGAACGCTGCCAGCGCGAGGAACAGGACCTCGGGTCCGTGGGTCCTGGCCAGCGCCGGCAGGAACATGATGCCGAGCCCGCCAGCGCCGTACTGCACCGCCAGCAGCATGCCGAAGGCGCGATCCGGAATCGCCGTGCGTGCCATGACGGCAAGGCCGGTGCCGACCGACATCCCGCCTACCGTGCCGTGCAGGAATCGCAGCGCGATGAGCGGCTCTGCGGTCTTCACCAGCGTCGAGACGAGGTCGAGCGAGAGCAGGAGCGTCAGCAGGACGACCTGCATCGGCTTCCATGGCAGCCGGCGGACCAGGAACACGGCGATGAGCGCGCCGCAGGCGGCCCCGTAGACATTCGCCGAGCCGACGAAACCGGCCTCGCGATTGCTGAATCCCAAGCCGTCGATCAGCCCGGCGACGAGTGCCGGCATGATGTTCACGTAAAAGAGCCCGGCGGTCGCCAGAAAAGCGAGCAGCACGCAGGCCAGGAGTCCGTCCGGCGCGGCTCGGGGCAGGATGCGCACACGCAGGCCGGTCATTGCGTGTCGATGCCGGCGTCTTCGAGCCGACGACGCAGCGGCGCGAGCTGACGCTCGAAGTGCCGCCACTTGCCGACCGAACTCGCATACACGGGCTGGCGGACCTGCAGGGCGCTTGCAGTCGTCGAGGCCTGCCGGTTCTCCTGAAAGCGCAGGCACTGGTCTTCCCAGGGCAATCCGCAATACTCCAGCAGGCGGCGTGACTCTCGCTCCGTGTCGGTCACCAGTGCTTCGTACTGAATGGTGCAGATCACGCCGGGCATGACCGTATTCCAGTGCCGCATCAGGTCATGGTAGGCGATGTAGTACTGGCCCAGCTCGTCGAGGTCATAGGAAAAGGGATACGCATCCCGGAAGAGCTGCTTGTAGACCGAGTAGCAGGTGTCCATGGGATGACGCTTCAGGTTGATGATCTTTGCGCGCGGCAGTGCCAGGTGAATCAGTCCCGCGTAGAGGAAGTTGAAGGGCAGCTTGTCAATGAAACATGGACTGCCGTCGCGTAGCGGCCGGACACTGCGGATGTACGCCTCGCCGAGGGCCTTGAAATCGAGCATGGCGGTCGCGGCGACAAACTCCAGGCGTGAAGGACGCTTGGGGCCAAGTGCTTGCCTGACATGACCAATCAATTCCAGCGAGAAGTTGTTCAGCTCGCCCGCCGAAAAGACGCTCGAATGGCTGCCCAATATGCGTTCCACCAGGGTAGTCCCGGTGCGTGGCATGCCGAGAACGAATATGGGGTCGGTGCTCTGGAAGCCCTGGATCTGCCCGGCAAACATTGCCGTGCCGTAAACCTCGCAGATCTTGTCGATGATCTGCAGGTCGGTATCCACGCGGTACCGCATGTGCCGGCGCTTGGTGTCGGCACCCTGCTGCAAGGCGGCGAACGCCTCGTCGAAACTGCCGATGTCCTCATACTCCTTGGCGAGCGCGTACTGAAGCTGGACCAAACCAGTGGGTGAACTCGATCGGGCGATGACTTCCTTCAGCTGCACGATATGGTTCCGGTCCCTGGTCTGCTGGCGCAGGTGCGCGCGGGCGTTGTAGGCCTCGAATTCCTCCGGCTTGAGCTCTATCGCCCGGTTGAAGCCGGCTTCCGCACCGGCGACATCGCCAAAGAAGCGCTGCACCGCGGCCCGGTTGAAATAGTGGTCCGCATTGCCCGGGTCGAGTTCTATCGCCTTGCTGTAGTGATGCAGCGCGCCGGAGTTTTCCCCAAGCAGGTGAAGCAGCGACCCCAGCTGGCTGTGAAGCTGTGGATCGATGAAGGTCTTGTCCTTGATGACGCCGGCGGCGGCAATGGCACCTGCGAGGTCATTGGCCTCGAAATGGCAGCGGATCTTGTGCAGCTGGTACTTGTCGAGACTGGAGAGTTGCAGTGCCCGGTCGACCGCCTTGATCGCATCTGCGTAGTGACGGACCTTCTGCATCAGGAAACTGGCCAGATACCAGCCGTAGGCGTAGTCGGCATGCTGCCGATTCAGCTGCTGACAGATCGCCAGCGCCTTGCGCAGATCCTTGCTGTCGATACACCGCACGATCGTGTCGGCGACCTGCTCCTTGGTCTGCGATGCTGGGCTCGACATGCTGGGGCCGGCGCGGGTTGTGATTGATCCATCCTAGCAAAGAAAAAAGGCCGGGCTGTGCCCGGCCTTTGTGATCACCGGATCTGATCAGAATTTGTAGCCGAGTACGACGCCAATGGTGCGCGGCTGGGCAATGAAGTCCCGCGAGTTGTTGCCCAGGTAGTTATGGAATCCCGTCGTATTCGAGCCGCCGGCAGCAAATGGGAACGAACCTGTCGTTCCTTCCTCGTTAAACAGGTTTTTCAAAAAGAGCGACGCGCTCCACGAGTCCTTGCTGATGGTCGTGCTCAGATGCCAGATCTGGAAGCTGTCGATTTCCGAGTAGAACCTGGAGTAGATGGAGGTCGGCGCGTAATTCGGATTGGGATTTCCGGAGAATCTGCCGACGGGGCTTGCGCTGTCCAGGCACCTGCTGGGCGCGTCCCAATTGGGATCAAATCCGATCTGGCAGTTGTCATCGCCGATGGAGTTGACCATATCGGACTGGTAGTAGCCGCTCAGCACCGTGTTCATCTCAATACCGTTGCTAAACGAAATGTCATGGCGCAGCGAGACGTTGAACATGTTCTCGGGGGCGCCAGGCAGGCGGTCGCCGTCTGCTGCCACGCGGTCTTCGTACAAGGGTCGTCCAGGGGTCAGGAAGTAGTTTCCGGCCGCCTGGAAAACGTCATCCGTCAGCTCGGCGTCGGCATAGGTATAGCCAAGGCTGTAGCTCAGGTTGTCAGTGAGGCTGCCCGACAGCTCGACCTCGAATCCCTGGGTTTTTGCCGACTGCCCGTTGACGGCTGCGAAGAAACCCCAGTTGGAAGAGGAGGAATTGAGCTGGGGATCTGTCCAGTCTGAATAGAACACGACGGCCGAATAATTCATTCGGCCGGTGGTGCCCTTGTAGCCCAGCTCGTAGTTGTCGATCGAATCCGCATCAAACGTCAGCAGGTCCGGGTTTTCACCATACTTTCCCGTAGTCGGAACGGCATTCGCGCCGCCGTGCCGATAGCCCTGCGAGAAAGTCGCGTACAGCATCGAGTCATCGGTTACATCCCATGCAAGGTTCGCCTTGAACAGGAAATCACTGTCACTGATGCTGTCCGACGCCTCCCCCTGCGGTTGGGGGTAGATCGGTATGTCCACGAGCGCGTCAACATCCACTTGGTTGTCGAAGTAGCGGCCGCCGAATGTGAAGTGCAGTTGTTCCGTGAAATTGACCGTCATTTCACCAAAGACAGCCATTTCTTCGTACTTTTGGCTGCGCCGGAACAGGAAATCCTGCTCCGTGGTGAAGGGCCCCGCGCAGTACCAGCCGAAACTCGGCGGGGCGCAGCCATAGGGGTATGCGTTCAGATACGGAATATACCCAGGCAGGAAACTATCCTGCCCCACATCGGAATCCTGATCCGTGTAGTAGAGGCCGGCGGTCCATTCGATCTTGTTGCCACTGGTTGATACGAGTCGGAATTCCTGGGTCGTCGCCGAGTCATCGTAAAAACGCACCGCCTGCGCGATCGGTCGTGGTGAGCCGCCATAGAAGGGGAACCATCCATTGCGCGCATACACGCCGGAATTGTCGCTGATGCCCGTGCCGGTGTGCTCGTAATACGAAGTGCTCGATGTCAGGGTCGCAAAACCCAGATCGAACTCCAATTCGAGCGCGGCCAGTTCGACATCCCGTTCGGAGGGCTCGAGCTGGATCGCGCCGAATTCATACTCGCCGTACTCGCCGCCATTGATCAGGTCTTCGCCGCGGCTCACCTGCCGCCGGCCGTCGATTTCATCTTCCTGCCGCTGATAGGAGAGTTGCGCATTGAAAGCATCAGTCGGCGCGAACAGTGCCGAGATACGGCCGTACTTGATATCCACGGAATCAACGTCCTTGCGGCTCGTGAACTCCGGCGTTGCCGTCAGTACGTTTGCGTCTCCTCCCGTGACTACCGGCTTGCCATCTGCGTCCAGGACGTAAAGGTGTGGATAGTCGACGATGCCGTCGTTGTCGATCATGCCCGCGTTCATGCGAATGGCAAAAGTCTCACTGACGGGAACGTTGAGCATGACATCAGGGTTCAGGTTGTAACCGTCTGAGCCGTCCGTCTGGCCATAGGCGACGCTCGCTTCGCCGCTGAAGCCGCTCGGGTCTGGCTTTCTCATGATGTAGCGTACGTTGCCGGCCAGCGAACCGGAGCCATAGAGCGTGCCCTGTGGTCCGCGCAAGGCTTCCACGCGTTCGATGTCCTTGAGGATGAAGTTGCCGTAGAGCGCGGTATCGTCGACGTAAGTGGTGACTGTCGGCACTGCAGCTAGCGGAACGTCGCCCCAGGTGCCGGAGTCGACGTTGATGCCGCGAATCGTAATGCTGCTGCTCATTCCAGAGTTACGATATCCGCGGTCCTGCACCAGGATGCCCGGCATCGTGCGGAGCGCATCTACCGCGTCGATCAGGTTGGCGCTTTCCAGCGACTCACCGCTCACCGCGGATATATTGAAAGGAATGTCCTGGATCGACTGCTCGCGGCGAGTCGCCGTGACGACGATTTCGCCGAGTGCGGTGGTCGGTGCATCCTGCGCGCGCGCTGGCTGGGTTCCTCCTGCGAGGATGCTCGATACGGCGAGTGCAATGGCCGATCTCTGGCGGATGGCACGGGGTTTGTTCACGACGGTTCTCCAGTCAGGTGCAGTTGCATGGGCTACTCGCGCTCGGGCATCCGCAACGGGCCCAGCGACGAGAGGGCATCAGAAATATGGCGCCGATCCCCACATACGGGAAAATCGACGGCGCGGTCACGAAAGCTCTTCAGGACCTGGCCGACGCCATTCCATCCGCGCCGGCGCACGTGGCGCACGTACTCGAAGTCGACCTCGACCGGAAAGATTTCCCGGCCGCGACCGGCGGCGTGCACGACCTCGCCACCGGGTCCGCAGACGATCGACCTGCCGAATCCAAGTCGCCCGGCCACGTTGATGTCGAGGAAATAGCACTGGTTGACCGCGGCGTTCGCGCGCGCGATCGAGAGCTCGACGTCGCGGTCGATGGTGTTGGTCATCGAGGGATGCAGGATCACCTCGGCGCCCATCGCGGCAAGCGTCCTCGTGGTTTCGGGAAACCACATGTCGTAGCAGATGCTGACGCCGAAACGGCCAACCTTCGGCACGTCGAATATCGTGAACTCGGTCCCCGAAGCGACGCCAGTCTCGTACGGCTGGAACGGGAAGAGCTTGCGGTGCCGCGCGACCACCTCGCCAGCCGGGTTGATCACGGGCGTCAGGTTGTAGATGGCGCCGTTTTCATGGACGTAGAAGGAGCCCGGCACGAGCCAGATGCCCAGCATCTTGGCGATACGGCAGAAGTCCCTCTCGGTCGGGCCGGCAGGCGATTCGGCGCGGTCAGTGCCGGTGCCGTAAGCGGACAGCTCGCCGAGCACGGCCATGCGTATCCACGGAAAGCGTGCGACGGCAGACTCGATTTCCAGTCGCAGCGCTGCCAGATTGTCGCCACGCGAGGTCTCCAGCTGCAGCGCTGCGATCGCGAACCTCGTCATGACAACTGCATTTCCAAGCCTCGACCCACCCCGGGACTGGAGCGGGTGCTAGTATTCGCGAACCACCCGCGTGGGCAATATGGCGGAAGGCATAGTCCTCAGCGATTCGGTCGATGCTCGCCTTTCCAGGCCGGCATTGATCCAGGACGCATTGCCGCGGCTCGCCGCCAGTGCGGGTACCCCGCAGTTTCCCGGATGCCTCGTCGAGGCATTGCGGCACGTTGTGGCATTCGATTGGTGGATGGTGATGATCTACCGGGAGCAGGCCAACCCGGAGATGCTCTCCGAAAACTTCACCGGCAGCTGGCGCGCGCGCGGTCTCACGACCTACGTGGCCGGCTACTACGTGCTCGACCCGTTCTACGTCATGAGCCGCTCGCTGGATCGTCCCGAGGTGTGCCGGCTGGGCGACATTGCGCCCGACGGGTTCCTCGAAAGCGAGTATCACCGCGCCCACTATGCCACTGGGCGCATCGGCGACGAGGTCAACTACCTGTGGCCGCTGGAACCCGGCGTGACGCTCGCCGTCAGCCTGGAACGGTCGGAGCATGACGTGCCCTTCGGCGACGCGGACATTGCAAGCATGGATGCGATGCAGCCCTTGCTGCACGCGCTCGCCTGCAAACACTGGAGCCTGGTCCGGCAGAAAGCGGCACCGCCAGCCGCGCTGGAACTCGGCCGGCTGGTGCAGGAGGCGGCGGCGAACTTTGGCCGCACGGTGCTGACGCCGCGTGAACGCGACGTCGTCACGCTGATACTACGAGGCTACTCCACCAAGTCCGTCTCGCAGGCGCTTGGAATCTCGCCGGGCACCGTCAAGGTCCACCGCGAGAACATCTACAGCAAGCTCGGCGTTTCCTCGCAGGCGGAGCTGTTCAACCTGTTCATCGCCTCTGTGTCCGTGCCGCAGGACGGCCCCGGCGTCGATGCGGATGCGGGTCGCGCCGCGTAGCGAATCGGCTCAGCGACGGCGGTAGAGGTGCGTGAAGCGGTCCGTCTTGCCGCGCACCGCCGGGTCGAACACCAGTTTGGTGCGGTCGTCTGCGGTATTGCGGTAGCCGTCCCAGGTCTTCTCGTGCACGAATCCGCGGCCCTCGATGTCCTCGCGCGCAAAGGACTCCTCGATCCGGTGCAGGCTGCCCACCGCTGATTTCCCGGCGCCCGGAACCGCGGAATTGTCGACGATCAGCAGGCGGCCGCCCGGCTTGAGAGCCGCGTGCAGCTGATGCAGGAAATGATTCGTGTCTATCGCCGGCCAACCCTCCGATTCGTCCACCCAGTGGATGTCGTGGTACGCCATGAACATCAGGATCACGTCGTACTGGTCGCGCCCGAGCCCGAGGTCGCATGACTCCGCGACGCGTTGCCGGATCGCCGCCATGCGGTTGTCCGCGAAGCGCTCTTTCAGGTCGTCGCGCGCGAAATTCCAGTACCCCGGGTTGTTGAGCAGGGTGACGGCGCCCGACGTGCCGACCGCGCGCTGGATCAGCTCCGACCAGTAACCGCCGCCGCCGAAGACGTCGGCGACATTCATGCCGGGCTCGAGGCCCGCGAACGTCAGGAGCTCGGCCGGCTTGTCACGCGCGTCGCGCTCGCGGTCCTTGGCGCTGCGCTCGGGCGCGGCGACGGCCGCGGCAATATGGTCCGGGACCTGCTGGGCCTGCAGCGGCGCGGCAAGCAACAGGGCGGCGATCAGGCAGGCAAAGCTTCGCATCGTGATCTCCTTGGTCTAGTTTCCGCCCGGAACACCCTTCCGGTAATCGAGCGCCGGCGGGCGGTCGCCGAGCAGGGCGCGGTACTTGAAGTCGGCGCCGCGGCGCCCGGCGAATTCCGCCTTGGCGGCAGCGATCAAATCCGGACGCTGGAAAAGTTCCTTGCCAGCGAGGGCGAGTGTTTGCGAAGCGACGTTCATGCCCTTGAAACCGATGCTCATGCCGCCGGCAGCGGTCGCCTGCCAGCTGTGGGCCGGGGTGCCCGGCACCCAGGTCGCGGTGCGAAGCCCGACGGTCGGCACGGTCCAGCTCACGTCGCCGACGTCGGTGGAGCCGAGGCCTGGTCGCTCGAATTCCCAGGCCTGCACATTCTCGTGCGATGCCAGCTCGACCGAGGGCGACATCAGCGTTGCGTAGATCTTTTCCGCGAACGCCTGTTCGTCCGGTGAATAGGCGAAGCCGCCGACCTCGTTGAGCTTCGCACTCATCATGCGCGCAAGCGCCTCGTTGGCGAGCAGGTTGTGCGTGCCGCCAATGATCTCGTGATCGACGGTCGTGCCGGTGCCAAGCGCGGCACCCTCGGCAACCTTGACCAGGCGGTCGAAAATCGACTCGACCGTCGCCGCGTCCATGTGGCGCACGTAGTAATAGACCTCCGCGAAGTCAGGCACCACGTTCGGCGCGGAGCCGCCGCTGGTGATCACGTAGTGCATGCGCGCATCCGAGGGGATGTGCTCGCGCATCATGTTCGCCATGACGTTCATCGCCTCGACGCCGTCGAGCGCCGAGCGGCCCTTCTCCGGCGCGCCGGAGGCGTGCGCGGAGATGCCGCGGAAGCGGAACTTGGCGGACTTGTTGGCGAGCGCCTTGTCGACGCCGGCGAAGTTCACGTCCGAGGCGTGCCAGTGCAGCACCGTATCCACATCGTTGAACAGGCCGGCGCGCACCATGTACACCTTGCCCGATCCGCCTTCCTCCGCGGGCGTCCCGTAGACGCGGATGGTCCCTTGCGTGCCGCTGCGCTTCAGCCAGTCCGCGATCGCGATACCGGCGGAGACCGAGGCCGTGCCGAACAGGTGGTGACCGCAGGCGTGGCCGGAGTTCTTGCCGGCAATCGGGCTGCGCTCGGGGACGGCGTCCTGGTTGATGCCGGGCAGCGCATCGAACTCGGCGAGGATCGCGATCACCGGTCCGCCGCTGCCGGCGGTTGCGACAAACGCGGTCGGAATGCCGGCGATGCCGGCCTCGACCTTGAATCCGGCCTTGGTCAACTCCTGCTGCAGGAGCGCGGAGCTCTTCGTTTCCTGGTAGCCGACTTCCGCCCAGTCCCAGATCGATCTTGCGACCTCCGCATCGCGGACGGTCCGCCTGGCGAGGAACTCGCGCATTCCGTCGCCGGAATCGGCGGCAAGAATCGCGGGCGACAGCAGGGCAAGGGCGAGGCAAAGTGCGGCATTCTTCATGGACGGGAAGCTTAACGGCCCATGACGCCAGCATCCACCTCGAAGAGGGTAGGATTCGCGGTCATGACTGCCCATCGCCTGCTGGTGATTTCCCGCCGGTTCCGCGGCCCGCCGACCTCGGGCAATGGCGGGTATACCTGCGGCATGCTGGCGGCGGCGACCTCGAAGCCGGTCGAGGTACGCCTCGTCAAGCCGCCGCCGCTCGACCGGCGGCTCGAAGTCGTGGACGACCCCGCGACCGGCGGCCTGAAGCTCATGGACGGCGCCGACACGGTTGCGACCGCGACGCCAAAGACCTTCGAGCTCGAAGTGCCGAAGCCGCCGATCTATGCGCAGGCGCTCGCGGCTGTGAGCGACTACGAGGGTTTCCAGGAGCACGCGTACTCGGACTGCTTCGTCTGCGGGCCCGCGCGCCGGCGCGGCGACGGGATGCGGGTATTCGCCGCGCCCATCGCCGGCATGGATCTCGTCGCTGCGGCATGGATCCCGGACCGCTCGCTGGTCGGCGCAGACGGCAAGGTGTTGCCCGAATTCATGTGGGCCGTGCTCGACTGCCCGGGCTTCTTCGCCACCGGCGCCGCGGTGCGTGGACCCCTGCTTGGCACGTATGCGGCGCGCATCGACCGCTGCGTCCATCTCGACGCGTCCTGCGTCGTCATCGGCTGGGCGATCAGGCACGAAGGCCGCAAGCATGTCGTCGGCACGGCGATCTTCGACAACTTCGGCGAACTGTGCGGCCGCGCGCTCGCGACCTGGGTGGAACCGCGGCCGGCCTAATCCGGCGTCGCGTGCAGCAGCTCCAGCCCCTCCGCGTACTGGCGCTGGAATCCCTTCCAGGACGTGATCTCGCCAGTGCCCGGGCTGTAGGCGTCATAGGACAGGCCGGCGGCTGCAGGCCACTCGCCTTTCGAGGACTTTTCAACGAGACCGTCGAGGTATGACGCGCGGCCTGCATGGTCCTTCAGGTGCCGATCGAGGAATGCAGTGATGAAGTGCAGGTTGATGCCGACGATCCGGTCCGCGCGCCAGACCGGATCCTCGAACCAGTCCTGGTCCCACAGCCGCGTGCGCATTTCTTCGGGCGCGGGCCCGAGGCCAATGTGGTGGCCGCCGCCCAGGTAGGTCAGCAGGTACCGGTTGCTGTTCGTCGCCTGGTCGAAGAACGCGCGCGCGCCGGTTGCGTAATCCACCGTGAAGTCGCGATCGCCGGCGATGAGCAGCATCGGCACGGTAATCGAGGCCAGACCGTCGGCACCCCAGGCGCCCAGGGATCCCCCGGCCGGCGCGAGGGCAACGACCGCCCGGATGCCGGGTACCTGCAGCGCATTGCGTTGAGCGCCGCCGCGCGCGTACGGCGCGAGCCCTCCATCGGGAACGAGCTGCGCCAGCGGGCTGCCCGGATCAAGCTCGCCGCCGGCGGCCGTCAGCACGCCGTAGCCGCCCATGGAGTAGCCGATCAGGGCCGTGCGCGCGGGATCGATGAATCCTTCCTCGCCGAGCGAACGCTGCAGTTCCCGCGTGACGAAGGCGACGTCGAGCGGCCGGTGCAGCAGGGTTTCGGGGAACCGGGCGCGGTCCGTGATCGGCGGGTCCCGGTGACGGATCGCTGCGACGACGTAGCCCTTTGACGCGAGGTTCTCCGTGAGCCAGCTGAGCAACACCGACTCGTTGTCGTATCCGTGCGAGACGACGACGAACTGGAAGCGCCCGGCCGCGCGCTTCGCGTCACGCACCGCGATGCCGGGCCGCGTGAACCGCGTGGGTGATGCCGGAGGTTCGGCGGTCAGGCTGCCCGAGTAGATCTCTGGCGAAGCGCCGGCGGCGGCCACTGCGGGATACCACAGGTCGACGGGCAGGCGGCGTTCGCCGCGCGCCGCGTCGACGAGCTCGATCGTAGCGACGCCGACCGCGTGCTCACCGAGCCGCGCGAGCTCCGGCGCGTCGATGGATGGGCGACTCGGTGCGTTGCCGGCCGGGGCGGGCGTTGCGATCGCGAGACCCAGCGCGAGCAGGATGGCAATTCCGTAGCGCATGCGTGTCTTCCTCCAGCGGTTATTATGGCGCCTGCCATGCATCCATTCGTCAAGGACCGGGAAGATTTCGACCGGCTGGGTGCGCGCACCGTCGAAATGCTGGGCGAATTCCTGTGCGGCCTGCCGGCGCAGCCGGTTGACCGCGTCGTGCCGGAGGAGGTCCGCCGCCGGCTGATGTCGCTGCCGCTGCCGGACCAGGGCACGTCGCCCGACGAGATACTGGAGTTCCTGCACCGCGAGATCCTGCCGTGGCCGGTCGCGATCGGGCACAAGCGCTCCTACGGCTGGGTCAACTCGCCGCCCGCGCCGATCTCGATCCTCGCGGACGCAGTCGCCACGACCATGAACTGCGGCCTCGACGGCTTCGACCACTCGGCCTTGTTCCTGATGTCCAGCCTCGGTCGCTGGATCATGCAGCTCGTGGGCTTCCCTGTTGAAGGCAGCCTTTGCCTGCTGCTGTCGGGCGGTTCAGGGGCGACCCTCAACGCATTGACCGCGGCGCGTCACCGGGCGGCCGAAAAAGCGGGATGGAACCTGCGCACCGAGGGCCTGCAGTCAGGGCGGCCGCGGCTCGTCCTCTACACCAGCGCCGAGAGCCATTCCTCAATCCAGAAGTGCGCCGAGCAGCTTGGCATCGGCACCGACAACTTGCGCGAGGTTCCGGTCGACGCGGAATTCCGCATGCGGCCCGAGCTATTGCGCCAGGCGATCGACAATGACTTGAAGTCCGGGCACCTGCCGTTCGCGATCGTCGCCTGCGGCGGTGCGACCAATACCGGCGCGATCGATCCGCTCGAAGCGGTCGCCGACATCGCCACGGAGTTCGGCATCTGGCTGCATCTCGACGGCGCATTCGGCGCCTGGGCGGCACTCGACCCGGCGTACGCGGAGCGCTTCAAGGCGATCGCGCGCGCGGATTCGGTCACCCTCAACCCGCACAAGTGGCTGCAGGTGCCGGTCGACTGCGGCGCGCTGCTGACGCGGCATCCGGACGTGCATCGCGCCGCGTTCTCGCTGACGCCGGATTACCTTCCGCATGGCAACAGCGAGGCGCCCTGGCCCATGGAGCACATGTTCGAGCTCACTTTCGGGAATCGCGCGCTGAAGACCTGGGCGGCGCTCGCGCGGCTCGGCCGCAGCGGTCTCGCGGAACTCGTGATCCGCTGCAACCGGCTTGCCGACAGGCTTGATGCACGCGTGCGCGCATCCCCGGACCTCGAGCTGCTGTCGCCCGCGTCCCTGTCGGTCGTGAACTTCCGCTACCGGCCAGCCGGTGGCAGCCTCGATGACGTGGCGCTGGACGTACTGAACGAGCGGATTTCGGCGCAGGTCAGCGCCAGCGGGGAAGCGCACCTGCCCACCTCGCGCGTGCGCGGCAGGGTGTCGCTGCGCGCCTGTTTCCTGCACTACGAGAACGACGAGGGTGACGTCGATCACCTCGTGCGGCTGGTCAGCCGCCTGGGCGCATCGCTCGC
>Ga0209254_10004859_pt1 | contig 12338 bp, 9 predicted proteins | sample FrelakmetDIP11DI_FD_187148 | JGI IMG/M metagenome (GOLD analysis project Ga0209254, IMG submission 187148) | Freshwater lake sediment microbial communities from the University of Notre Dame, USA, for methane emissions studies - DIP11 DI (SPAdes)... | ecosystem: Environmental > Aquatic >...
GGCGGCGAAGGCCCTGCCGGGAGGCGCGGCCTCGATGCAGGTGTCGCCCAAGGGCGTCGCCGCGCAGGTCGCCAATCCCGCCAAGGACGATTTTGTCGCCGCGCATCGCATCGCCGACGCGGTGCCCGAGCCGCTGCGCGTGCTGGCCTACATGCAGGATCGCGCGCCCGATTTGATCCTGGCGATGGTGGTGGATGCGGACCCCGCTGTCCGCGCGCACCAACTCGAGGCGATCGCCAACCTCGGCGAGGAGCGCCGCGAGCGCATCGAGGCATTGATGCCGGCGGTAGAGGCCGTCAACCCGTTGCACCGGCTGCCGCTGGCGGCGATGGCCTTCCCGGCGCTGCGGCGCCTGCCGCGGCCGTGGCTGGAACGCTTTGTCGCCGCGCTCGATGCCGTGGTGCGCGCCGATGGTGCGCTGCACCTCTCGGAATATTGCCTCGCGCGCCTGGTCGCGCACCAGGTGATGGAGTCGCTCGATCCAGCCAGGGCGCGGCCGATGGGGCGGCGGCGCCTGCGCGATTGCGCGGCGCAACTGGCCGACCTGTTCTCGGTCCTGGCGCGCCACGGCCAGGCCGACGCGGAAGCGGCGCAGCGCGCCTACGTCGCCGGCCTGGGCGCGGTGCTCGACGACCCGGCGCCGCCCTTCGCGCCACCGGCGGATTGGGCTGCCGCGCTCGACCTCGCCTTGCCCGAACTCGACCGCCTCGATCCGGCCGGCAAGCAGCGCGTGATCGAGGGCATGGTGCGCTGCATGAGCCACGACGAACGCATCACGGTTTCGGAGGCCGAGCTGCTGCGCACCGTTTGCGCCGCGCTGCATTGCCCGCTGCCGCCGATGCTCGCTGGCGCCTGAAACGTTCGCTGTTGCAGGAGCCCACTCCGTGGGCGACCGGCGACGCGATGCGCTTGGCGTGATGCGTCGTGGTGGATCGATGCGCCGCGGTCGCCCACGGAGTGGGCTCCTACGGCGAATCTGCACCCGCCTCAGCCCGCGAGGATCAGGTCGCTGGCCTTCTCGGCGATCATCACCACCGGGGCGTTGGTGTTGCCGCCGACCAGGCGCGGCATGACCGAGGCGTCGACGACGCGCAGGCCGCCGATGCCGTGCACGCGCAACGCGGGATCGACCACCGCCTGGGCATCGTTGCCCATGCGGCAGCTCCCGACCGGGTGGTAGATGGTCTCGGCCTTGCGGCGCACGAAGTCGGCCAGTGCGGCGTCGTCCTGCACCGAGGACCCCGGGAACAATTCCTTGCCGCGATACGGCGCGAACGCCGCGGCGCCGAAGATCTTGCGCGACAGGCGCACTGCCTCGACCAGCGTCTGCAGGTCGCGGCCCTCGGGATCGCCCAGGTAATTGGCGTGGATGCGCACGGCCTGGGCCGGATCGGCGGACGCGAGCTCGAGATGCCCACGGCTCAGGGGACGCAAGCCGCAGGCGTGCAGGGTGTAGCCATCGCCGGGCAGTCGATTGCGCCCGTGGTCGTCGAGCATCGCCGGCACGAAGTGGAACTGGATGTCGGGGCGCGCGTCGGGCGCGAGGCGCGAGCGCACGAAGCCGCCGGTCTCGGCGATGTTGGAGGTGCCGGGTCCGTCGCGGAAAAGGAAATAGCGCAGCGCGGTCATCACCTCGCTGGCGCGGTCATAGGTGATGCGCTGCGTGCACTGGTGGATGGTGCAGGCGTCGAGGTGGTCGTGGAGGTTGCGGCCCACGCCGGGCAGGTCCTGTCGCGGCGCTATGCCGTGCGCGCGCAGCGCGTCGGCCGGGCCCACGCCCGAGAGCAGCAGCAGTTGCGGCGAGTTGAGCGCGCCGCCGGCCAGGATCACCTCGCGCGCGGCCTCCGCGGCCTGGGTGGCGCCGCGATGCCGATAACGCACGCCCACCGCACGTCCGCCCTCGATGCGCACCTGCTCTGCCAGCGCGCCCGTGAGCACGGTCAGGTTGGGCCGCCGGCGCGCACTGGCCAGATAGCCCGCGGCCGTGCTCCAGCGGGCGCCGCCTTTCTGCGTCACCTGGTACCAGCCGATGCCTTCCTGGGCCAGGCCGTTGAAATCCGCGTTGGCGCTGAACCCGGCTTCGCGCGCGGCGTCGAGGAACACCTGGCTGAGCGGATTGCGGTAATTGTGGTCCTGCACGTTGAGCTGCCCGCCGCTGCCGTGCAGCGCATCGGCGCCGCGCTCCTGGTTTTCGGCGCGCTTGAAATACGGCAGCACCGAGGCCCAGTCCCAACCCGGGTTGCCCAGAGCCGCCCACTCGTCGTAGTCGGCGTGGTGGCCGCGGATGTAGCACATCGCGTTGATCGAGCTGGAACCGCCGAGCACGCGGCCGCGCGGCCACCACAGGCGCCGCCCGCCCAGGCGCGGCTCGGGTTCGGTTTCGTAGTTCCAGTTCAGCCCCTTGATGTTGACCAGCTTCGAGATGCCGGCCGGCATATGGATGAAGGGGTGCCAGTCCCGTGGCCCGGCCTCGAGCAACAGGACGCGGTGTTGCGGGTTGGCGGACAGCCGATGGGCGAGGACGCAGCCGGCGGAACCGGCACCGACGATGATGAAGTCGTACACGAGGGGAGGGTGGAAAGCGGAGATGCCGGAGGCTATGCCGCGCACTTAGAGCATTTGCTCGCCGCGCCCCGTGGCTCAGCTGCCGGCGCCCGCCGATTCAGGCCAGGACCTCGACCGCATCGCCGACCTGGACCGTGCCGAGGCCGCGCGCGATCAGGTTCTGTCCGAAGGTGATTCCGCGCGGTCCGCGCCGGTAGCCCTTGAGCGTCGCCAGTGGCTCGCCGTCGTCGGCGAAGGCGCCGCGTTCGCCATCGACCGTGGTGAACACGCAGCGCGTGCAGGGCTTGACCAGGTCGAACTCGACTGCGCCGACGCGGATCCGGCGCCAGCCATCCTCGGCATGCGCGTCGCAGCCCTCGATCACCAGGTTGGGACGGAAGCGCGTGATCGGCAGCGGCCGCGCCAGGCGCGCATTGAGGCCGTCCTGCGCCGCCTGCGACAGCAGCAGCAGCGGATAGCCATCGGCAAAGCCGACCTCGTCGCCGTCGCGGCCGTAGGCCAGGTCGACCGCGCGTTGCGCCATGTGGTCCATGTAGGCCAGGCGCACCGGACGGCCGAGGAAGCGCGACATCCACGCATCGACCGCCGGCTCGCAGGCGGCGGCATCGACTGCATCGTCCCATACGGTGACGGCAATGCGTTCGGGATTGCCCTCGGGCGCGGCCAGCGTCAACGCGGGCATGCCTGGCCCGTCCAGTGCCAATCCTCCCGCCACCGGCAGCGCGCGCAGCAAGGTCAATTGCGGCAGCTGGCGTCCGGTGAGGAAGCGGCCGTCCGCATCAACGACCAGGTAGCGGCGGTCGTGCGCCAGTCCACGACCTTCGACGGCAGCCGAGGCCAGCGCCAGCGGCGCGCACGACTTGACCGGATGGATGTGGATCGCCGCCAGGTTGATCGTCATGGTGCGACTCGCGCGAATGGGCGACGCTATGATGCCGGCAATTCCGGCCCGGCACAGCGTCCGAACGTGGCCCCCGATTCGTCGCCCCCGCTGCCGCCGCGTCCCGAGCCGCCCGAACCCGGCGATTGCTGCGGCGGCGGTTGCGAGCGCTGCGTCATCGACGTGTACGAGCAGCGCCTGCAGGAGTGGCAGGAAGTGGTCGAGGCCCGGCGCGCGCGATCCCCGGGCCCGGGGATGGCCTGAGCGGGGACTGGCGCAGCGCTGCGGCAGCGGCTACTTTGCCGCGGTCCCACCGTCGCCCGCGGAGCAGCACCTTCCATGGAACAGGTTTCCGCCGCGCCGGCGCAGCGCCTGCTGGCGCGGATGCTGGGCCTCAGGCCCGGCGAGGGCCCGGCACTGGCGCTGGCCTTCGCCTGCTTCTTCTCGCTGCTGTCGGGCTATTACGTCCTGCGCTCGGTGCGCGACGCGATGATCGCGGCCGACGGCACCCGCCTGATCCCGACCGTCTTCACCTCGGTGTTCGTGTGCATGCTGCTGCTGACGCCGGTGTACGGCGCGGTGGTGAGCCGGCTGCCGCGACGGGTGTTCCTGCCGCTGGTGTTCGCGGCGGTGATCGTGATGCTGGGGGTCTTCGCGATCGCCTTTCGCGATCCGCTGCCCGCGGATTGGGTGCGTACCGCGTTCGCGATCTTCCTCTCGGTGATGAACCTGTTCACGGTGTCGGTGTTCTGGAGCTTTCTCTCCGACATCTTCGCCAGCGAACAGGCCAGGCGGCTCTATGGCGTGATCGCGGCCGGGGGCACGGTCGGCGCGCTGGCCGGCCCGCTGGTGACGCGCCTGCTGGTGGCCGAGTTGGGCATCCCGCAGTTGATGCTGGTCTCGATCGTGGGCTATGTCGCCTGCATGGGCTGCATACTCGGGCTGATTCCCTGGGCGCGGCGCCAGGACGATGTGCGCCATCGCGGCGACGGCGAGCAGCTTATCGGCGGCAGCATCGTCGGCGGCGCGAAACTGGTGTTCTCCAACAAGTTCATGTTCGCGCTGGTGCTGCACATGTTCTTCGGCGTGAGCGTGGGCACGCTGTTCTACAACCAGCAGGCCGCGGTGCTCGGTGCGCAGGGCCTGTCGGCGGAGGCGCGGGCGGAGTTCTTTGCCGGCATCGACCTTGCGGTGAATGGCGTCGCGATCGTGGTCCAGCTCCTGGCCACGCGCATCCTGCTGCCGCGCTACGGCGCCGGGCCGCTGCTGGTGATCGCGGGCATGCTCGCATTTTCCGGCGTTGGCGCCCTCGCGCTCCTGCACTCGGCGCTGCTCCTCAGCGTGGCCCAGGTCACCACGCGCGGCCTCGCTTTTGCCATCGTCCAGCCGGCCCGCGAAAGCCTCTACACCCAGGTCGACCGCGAGATGCGCTACAAGGCCAAGAACTTCATCGATACGGTGGTCTACCGTGGTTCCGACATGGTCACCAGCTGGTCTTACTTCGCCTTGGCGGGCCTGGGCTTGACCCTGGGACAGGTCTCGGCCGCATGGCTGCCGTTCGCCGCGCTCTACCTGGCCGCCTGCATCTGGCTGTTGCGCATGCAAGGCGCGCGGCCACCCGAGGTCCAGCCGCAAGCGGAGCGCAACCGGTGAAGGCGCGACCTGCCCGATGGTGCTGGCCCTGCGCGGCGGCGGGACTGGCCTTGCTGCCCGCGTTGGCCGCGCTTGCGCAGGCGCCGAACGTGCCGCCGGGGCCGGCGCCAGCCGGCGCGTGGTACGTCGGCGCCAACGGCGGCATCGTCGCCACCGACCGGCACTGGAACAACGACGGCACCGCGTGGACGGCGCAGCTCGGCTACAGCTTCAACGCGCGCGACTCGCTCGAGCTGGAGTTCTACGCCGACGAGCTCGACTTCGGCATCGACTACGGGCTCGAGCACCAGGGTCTGGCACTCAACTACCGGGTCAGCAACCGCCAGCCGATGTGGGATCCGTATTTCCTCGCCGGCGTGGGGGCACAGCGCTTCGAGGCGCCGCAGGGCCAGCCGATCGAGAGCGGCACCGATGCGGTCGCTTACCTCGGCATCGGCGGCGAGTGGGAACTGCTGCCACCGCGCAAGCTCCTGCTGCGCAGCGAGCTGCGCTTCCGCTACGACTTCAACGACACCGACCAGCCCGGCCAGGAAGGTTTCGGCGATGCGATCTTCACGCTCGGGCTGATGCTGCCTTTCGGTCGCTGAGCGGCGTCGGGATCGTTCAACCGGGCTTGCGCGGCGACAGATGCATGGTGATGCGCGCGTCCAGAACCGCATCGCCCGCCGGGTCGCGCACCGCCACGTTCACTTCGAGGTCGCGCGCCGGGCCTTCGAGGTTGCGCGTGTCCAGCACGGCGGTGGCGGTCATGCGACCGCTGGCCTTCTTGAGATACCGCACCGTCATGCCCTTGGGGATCCAGCGCATCGAGGACGGGATCGAGACGTCGGTGGCGAGGCCCGCCGTGAGTTCCGCCGCGTTGCACAGGGCGATCGCGTGCACCGTGCCGATGTGGTTCTGGACCTTGCGCCGATGGGCGAATGCGGCCACGCAGCGGCCCGGCTCCAGCACTTCGAGCAGCGGCGAAATGCTGGCGAAGTAGGGCGCGCGCCGGCACACCAGTCGCGTGCACAGCCAGCGACCGAAGGCCGTGCCGCGCGACTTGTTCCAGAGTTCCAGGACCTGCGACATCGGTGCCTCCAGGCTGGCGCAACGGCAGGGGTTCATCGCGCGCAGAGCGCGCTTCTGCAAAGCCGGCTCTGCAGGAGCGCGCTCTGCGCGCGACAGGTCACGTTCGCGGCTGAAGCCGCTCCCACAGGAAGTGACCGGGGTGCTTGTCAGGCCGCCGTGCGCAGGGTCCGTCGCGGCGCAACGCGTGCCGCCTCGAGCTCGGTGGGGTCGAAATCGTCGACCGCGATGATCTCGGCCGTGAGCGCGCGCGCTTCGTCGAGTTGCGTGCGTTCCGCTTCGCTCAGCACCTGCTTCTGCACCGCCTCGTCGAGCAGCGCCTCCGGGTCCGGCGACAGCAGCAGGCCGGCCTTGATCGCCTTGAGCACTTTGCGCTCGATCGGCTCGGCCGCGATCACCTTGGGCAGCGCGATTTCGAGCTGGCCGACCGGATGGCGCGGACCCTCGCCGTAGTAGATGCCCTCCGCCAGCCGCGCGCGGGTCTCCGACGGGGTCATCATCGCGCTGGCGACGCGGTGGCCGAGGCGGTCGCCCGGCGGCTTCTCGCGCAGCCCCAGCGGGAACACCAGCACGCGCAGCAGCCACGCCACCGGGCGGATCGGGAAATTGCGCAGCACGCCATCAAGCGCCAGCTGGATGCGGTGGATCTGGTCGTGCATGGCCCAGGCCAGCAGCGGCTGGTCGGCCGCCGGGCGGCCCTGGTCCTCGTAGCGCTTGAGCATGGCCGAGCCCATGTAGAGCGCCGACAGCACGTCGCCCAGGCGCGCCGAGAGGCGTTCTTTCTGCTTGAGCTTGCCGCCCAGCGTGAGCATGGCGGTGTCGGCCACCAGCGCCAGCGTGGCGCTGTAGCGGGTCAGCTTGCGGTAGAACTTCGCGGTATAGCCGCCAGCCGGCGCCGCGCCGAACTGCGCGTGCACCAGCCCGAGCAGGAACGAGCGCGCGGCATTGGAGAGCGCGAAGCCGATATGGCTCCAGAGCAGCGCGTCGAAGGCCTGCAGGCGCTGCCGCGGGTCGGGCAGGGCCGCGGCCTGCATTTCCTTGAGCACGTAGGGATGGCAGCGCACCGCGCCCTGGCCGAACACGATCATGCTGCGCGTGAGGATATTGGCGCCCTCGACCGTGATCGAGATCGGCGCGCCTTCCCAGGCCCGGCCGAGGTAATTGCGCGGGCCCAGGATCACGCCCTTGCCGGCGTGGATGTCCATCGCGTCCTTGATGACCTCGCGGCCCATCTCGGTGGCGTGGTACTTGGCGATCGCCGAAGGCACCGCCGGCTTCTCGCCCTGGTCGACCGCGTGCGCGGTCATGCGCGACAGTGCGCCGATGGCGTAGGTGTAGCCGCCCACGCGCGCCATCGCCTCCTCGATGCCCTCGAAGCGGCCGATCGGTATCTGGAACTGCTTGCGGATGCGGGCATAGGCGCCGGTCGTGGCGGTCGCCATCTTGACCCCGCCGGTGGTCGTGGAGGGCAGCGAGATCGCGCGGCCCACCGACAGGCACTCGACCAGCATGCGCCAGCCGTGGCCGATGTACTTCTCGCCGCCGATGAGATGGCCCATCGGCACGAACACGTCCTTGCCGCGCAGTGGGCCGTTCTGGAACGGCATGTTGAGCGGCAGGTGGCGGCGCCCGATCTCGAGCCCGGGCGTCGCGCGCGGCAGCAGCGCCAGGGTGATGCCGCGGTCGGACTGCGACGACAGCAGTTGCTCCGGGTCGTGCAGGCGGAAGGCGAGCCCGACCACGGTCGCGACCGGCGCCAGGGTGATGTAGCGCTTGTCGAAGGTCAGGCGCACGCCGAGCACCTCGCGGCCCTCGTGCAGGCCCTTGCACACGATGCCGTAGTCCGGGATCGAGGTCGCGTCGGAGCCGGCGTTGGGATTGGTCAGGGCGAAGCAGGGGATTTCCTCGCCGCGCGCAAGTCTCGGGAGGTAATGGTTCTTCTGCTCCTCGGTGCCGTAGTGCAGCAGCAGTTCGGCCGGGCCCAGCGAATTGGGCACCGCGATGGTGGAGCCCAGCGTGCCCGATACGCTGGAGGCCTTGATCAGCACGCGGTGGTGCGCGTAGGCCGAGAACGCGAGCCCGCCGTACTGCTTGGGAATGATCATGCCAAAGAAGCGGTGCTTCTTGAGGTACTCCCAGGTCTCGGGCGAGAGGTCGGCGCGCTCGTGGCTGACCTCCCAGTCGTCGACCATCGCGCACACTTCCTCGCAGGGCCCGTCGAGGAAGGCCTGCTCCTCGGCGCTGAGCCGGGGCGCTGGCACGGCCAGCAATTGCGACCACTGCGGCCGGCCGCCGAACAGCTCGCCTTCCCAGCCCACGGTGCCGGCCTCGAGCGCGACCTGCTCGGTCTCGGACAGCTGCGGGGTCATCTTCGCGTAGGCGCGCAGCGCGGGGGCGCTGAGGAATTGTCGGCGCAGCGCCACCAGGTTGAGCGGCAGCGCGATCGCGGCAAAAGCCGCGATCGTGAGCGTGGCCGCCAGCCAGTGGGCACCGGACGCGGCGACCGCGATCGCCAGCGCGGCGACCGAGGCGAGGCTCCAGGTGAAGACGTTGCTGCGCCGATAGGCGCAGACCACGCCGACCAGCAGCAGGACCAGCAGCGGGACCAGGTGGTTCATTTCAGGACTCCGGAACGGGTGGGCGGCCGCCGGCAGGCAGTCGCTCGAGGAATGCGGCGATGAGCGCGCCGAAGCGGTCGTTGGCGTCGCCCGCCACCATGTGGGTGGCGTCGTCGATGCGCTGGTGCTCGGCGTGCGGCGCCAGGGCGAGGAACTCTTCGATGGTGTGTTCGGAAACCACGTCGCTGCGGCCGCCGCTGACCAGCAGCACCGGGATGCGCAGGCGCCGCGCGGCCTCGTGCAGGCGGCCGTCCATGCCGCCGGCGTCGGCGCTGACCATGTCGAGCATCCGCGGGTCCCAGTGCCAACGCCAACGGCCGTCGGCGCGGCGGACCAGCAACTTCTCGAGGCGCGCTGGCGCGCGATCCTGCGCGGCGCGATGGGGCAGGTAGTCCGTCACTGCTTGCTGCGCCTGCTCGACGGTCTCGAATCCCTCGGGGTGGGCGCGCATGAAGGCGAGGATGCGCTCGACTCCGGCGCGCTCCCAGCGCGGCGTGATGTCGACCAGCACCAAAGCCTCGTAAGGTGCCACCTCGGCGTCGGCGGCAACGACCAATCCGATCAGGCCGCCCATCGATGCGCCGACCCAGACCGGGCGCCCGCCCACGGCAGCCGTCACCACGCGGGCGTCGTCGGCGAACTGGGCGAACGCGTAGCGGCCATCCGCGGCCCAGCCGCTGGCGCCGTGGCCGCGGCCGTCCACCGCGATGCAGCGATGACCGCGGGCGGCAACGGTGGTGGCCGCGGCCCGCCACGCATGCCGGGTCTGGCCGAAGCCATGCGAGAACACCACCGCACGACCCCGCGCGTCGGGATTCCACTGGTCGGCGTGCAACAGAGTCCCATCCCGCGCCTTCAAGGCCAGCGGCGTGGGGCCATTCGGGACGGCGTGCAGCGGGCGGGCGGGTGCTGCCATACGCCACAGTATGTTAGCCTCTGGAGTGTGGTGTCAATACGCCACCGTATGGAGCCCAAGTGCCGACTCCCCGCAGCGAACGCGACAATCCAACCAGCGACCGCGCCGAGCGCTCGCGCCTGTCGGCGGCCGATTGGGAGGGGGCCGCCCTGGACCTCATCGCGGAGCACGGGGTCTTCGCCGTCGCGGTCGAACCGCTGGCGCGGCGCCTGGGCGTGACCAAGGGCAGCTTCTACTGGCACTTCGCCAACCGCGATGCGCTGCTGGATGCGACGCTGCGACGCTGGGAACATGCCGACGCCGAGGGCCTGATGACCCAGGTCGACCGCATCGTGGACCCGCGCGAGCGGCTCGTGGAACTGTTTCGCCGCACCAGCCGCGAGATGCGCTCGCACGTGATCTATTCCGCGCTGCTCAAGGCGCTCGACCACCCGGCCGTGCAGCCGGTGATGCAGCGGGTCTCGCAACGTCGCATCCAGTACCTCGCGGTCGCCTTCCGCAGCCTGGGCCTGGCGCGGCGCGAGGCGATGGACCGCGCGCGCCTGGCCTACTCGGCCTACGTGGGCTTCCTGCAATTGATGCTGCAACTGCGCCTCCAGCGCATGGAGTCCAGTGAGTTCGAAGGCTACGTCGAGCACGTGGTCACGACCCTGATTCCTGCGCCGCAGCATTGAACGAGCGTTTGTTTCCTTGCACGACTCACTAGGGGTCGTTACGTTGCCAGACCTTTCTTTTACGAGGCCCTTCGGGGCCGGAGCCGATGTGATGCGCAGCCAGCTCGAGGCGCTGAACCGATGGATCGATGAAGTCGCCGCGCTGACCCGGCCCGACCGCGTGCAATGGTGCGACGGCTCCGATGGCGAGTACGGCGCGCTGGTCGCCGGGATGCTCGAGCGCGGGGAGCTCATCGCGCTCAACCCGCAGACCCATCCCGACTGCTATCTGCATCGCTCCGATCCCGCCGACGTGGCGCGGGTCGAGCACCTGACCTTCGTGTGCACGCGCGAGCGCGACGATGCCGGCCCCAACAATCCGTGGATGGCGCCGGCCGAGGCCCACGCGAAGCTCGATGGGCTGTACGCGGGCTGCATGCGCGGGCGCACGATGTACGTGGTGCCGTACTGCATGGGCCCGGTCGATTCGCCGATCGCACGCTGCGGCGTCGAGCTCACCGACTCGGCCTACGTGGCGGCGAACATGCGCATCATGACCCGCATGGGCAGCGCCGCCCTGCGCCGGATCGAGCGCGACGGCGTGTTCGTGCGCGGGCTGCATTCGATCGGCGAGCTCGACCCCGCGCGCCGCTTCATCATGCACTTCCCCGAGGAGCTCACGATCAAGTCGTACGGCTCGGGCTACGGCGGCAATGCGCTCTTGGGCAAGAAATGCCATGCGTTGCGCATCGGCTCGTGGCAGGCGCGCCAGGAAGGCTGGCTGGCCGAGCACATGCTGATCGTGGGCATCCAGACCCCGCGCGGCGACACCCACTTCGTCGCGGCCGCCTTTCCCTCGGCCTGCGGCAAGACCAACCTCGCGATGCTGATCCCGCCCGAAAGTTATCGCCGCGAGGGCTGGAAGGTCTGGACCGTCGGCGACGACATCTGCTGGATGCAGCCTGGCGCCGACGGGCGCCTGTGGGCGATCAATCCGGAGGCCGGGTTCTTCGGCGTCGCGCCCGGCACCGGCGCGCGGACCAATCCGAACGCGCTGGCGATGCTCCAGCGCGATGCGATCTTCACCAACGTGGCGCTGACCGCCGACCGCCAGCCGTGGTGGGAAGGGCTCGACGACCGCGTGCCTGCCTTCGACTGGCAGGGCCGGCCCTACGATCCGGCCAACGGACCCGCCGCGCACCCGAACGCGCGCTTCACCGTAGCGGCCCGTGGCTGCCCGAGTTGGACCGCCGAGGCCGAGAATCCGCGCGGCGTACCGCTTGCGGCCATCGTCTTCGGCGGTCGCCGCGAAACCCTGGTGCCGCTGGTGATGGAGGCGCGCGACTGGACCCACGGCGTGCTGCTCGGCGCCGGCATGGCTTCGGAAACCACCGCCGCCGCGACTGGCGCGGTCGGCGTGCTGCGGCGCGATCCGATGGCGATGAAGCCCTTCTGCGGCTACAACTTCGGCGACTACTTCGGCCACTGGCTGTCGATGGCGGGGCGCGCCACGCAGCTGCCGAAGATCTTCCACGTCAACTGGTTCCGCAAGGGCACCGACGGCCGCTACCTGTGGCCGGGCTTCGGCGACAACCTGCGCGTGCTGGAATGGATCCTGGGCCGCTGCTCGGGCGAGGCCGGCGCACTGGAAACAGCGATCGGCCATTTGCCGCGCCCGCAGGACCTCAATCTCGACGGACTGGCGATCTCGCCCGAGGTGGTGCGCGAATTGCTGGCCGTGGACGCAGGCGGCTGGCACGAGGCGATGGGCGACGTGCGCGAGTACCTGGAAGGCTTCGCCGAGCGCACGCCGCCGGCGCTGCTGCGCGAATGCGAGCGCATCGCCAGCGCGCTCTCGTGCGTTGGCGCGGTGCGGCAACAAGTCGTCAACGGCTGAGCTGCAGTCCCCCGTAGGAGCGGCTTCAGCCGCGACCAGGCCTATCGCGCGCAGAGCGCGCTCCTACAAAGCCGGCCTTGTAGGAGCG
>Ga0209254_10004860_pt1 | contig 12337 bp, 10 predicted proteins | sample FrelakmetDIP11DI_FD_187148 | JGI IMG/M metagenome (GOLD analysis project Ga0209254, IMG submission 187148) | Freshwater lake sediment microbial communities from the University of Notre Dame, USA, for methane emissions studies - DIP11 DI (SPAdes)... | ecosystem: Environmental > Aquatic >...
TACTTCGAGCTGTCGGGCAGCCCGTCCACGCTCGGCTCGGATGCGTCCTTCCTGCGCTTCTACACGCGCGGCGAGAAGATCTGGCCGATCAGCGGGCCGTGGTACCTGCGCCTGCGCGGCGAGTTCGGCACCAGCTGGGTGGACGAGTTCTCCGAGCTGCCGGCTTCGCAGCGTTTCTTCGCCGGCGGCGACCGCAGCGTGCGCGGCTTCGCTCTCGACGAGCTGAGCCCGCCGGCGGACCAGAGCGGTACGCCGTCGCCTGGATCCAACCAGCGCGTCGGCGGCGAGCACAAGATCGTGGGCTCCGTGGAGCTCGAGCGCGACCTGCCGCGCAATTTCCGGGTAGCGGTGTTCTACGACACCGGCAACGCCTTCAATGACTGGAGCACGCCGCTCGAGTACTCGGTGGGCATCGGCGTGCGCTGGAGGCTGCCGATGCTGCTGATCGGCGTCGACGTTGCCCAGGCGCTGTCGGAGTCGGACCGCCGGCCGCGCCTCCACCTCAACATCACGCAGGTGCTGTGATGCGCTGGCGCTGGTTGCTGCTGGTCTTGCTGGTGCTGCTGATCGGCACGTCGTTCGTCGCCGTGCAGCGCCTGCTGCACACCGAAGCCGGGCTGCACATGGCGCTCGAGCAACTGCGTCGCGTGCCCGGCGTGACCGTCGAGACCTTCGGCGCGACCGGCACGCTGGCCGGGCCAATCATGTTCCGCCGCGTATCGATCGACCACGCCGCGGTGCATATCGACGTGCGCGACCTGAAGCTGGACGCGAGCCTGCGTTCACTGCTGAGCGGCAACGTGTTCCTCGAGCACGCCACAGCCGAGGGTGTGGAGATCACGCTGAAGCACCGCGAGCCGCAGCCGCCCTCCGCCATCCACTTCCTGCCGCGGTTCCTCGAGGTCGCGGTACCCGACCTGCAGCTTCGCAACCTCGGCCTGACGCTCGCCGACGGACAGCGCTACCAGGTAGCTGCCGTGCGCGGCGCGCTGGCGATGACCCGCTGGCGCATCGACCTGTCGGACCTGGTGGTCGAGGATCCACTCGGCCGGGTCGACGGCGCCATCACGCTGCGAGCGACCACCCCGCTCGGCCTGCGCGGTGCTGCGAATGGCCGCTGGCAGCTGCCGGACGAGCACACCTACCGGTTCGCCGCTGCGGTGAGCGGCAACCTTGATCGGCTGGCCACCACGGTGACCTTGTCCGCCCCGACGCAGGCATCGTTCGTAGGCAATGCACTCGACCTGACCGGCGAGCCGCGCATCGTTGGCACGTTGCGCGCCACGGAGTTCGACGGCACGCCGTGGTTCGATGCCGGTGTGTTGCCCCGCACCAGCGGCTCGGTCTCCGTCGACGTCGGCGCCGATGGGTTCGGGCTGGACGGCACCCTGACCGCAGACGTGTTCGGCGACGGCCCGGTGCGCGTGCAGGGCAACGGTCGCTGGCACGACCAGACCCTGGAGCTCGCCTCGTTCCGCGCCTGGTTGCCGCGCTCGAGCCTCACACTCACGACGACCGGCACGGCTCGATTTGGCGGCGACGCGCCTGAACTCGCGCTCAGCGGCGAATGGACGGCCATGCGCTGGCCGCTCCTCGGGGAGGCAGCGGTCGAGAGCACGCTTGGCAGCTACTCGTTGCAAGGCGCGTTGCCTTATCGCTTCGACGTGGACGCCCACGCGCGGGCGCCATTGCTCGAGGGCGCCCCGGAAGCACAGTTCACCGCCACCGGCAGCCTCGACAACGGCCTGGTAGTGATCGATCGTATCGACGGAGCCGCACTCGGCGGCCGGCTGTCCGGCTCGGGCCGTGTGTCCTGGATAGGGGACCAGCGGTGGAGTGCGCGTTTCCAGGCTCAGAACATCAACCTCGCGATGCTGCGGCCCGACCTGCCCGGTCGCATCAGCACCGTGGCGACCGTGGAGGGTCGCGGCTTCGAGCTGACGTCGCCGTGGACTGCCAGGCTCGCGTCGCTGTCCGGGACGGTGCGCGGACGGGCGCTCACTGGGCGCGGCGAGATCGCCCACCGGAACGGCAACTACGACCTGCGCGGGGTGCGAATCGCGAACGGCGGATCCCACGTCGACATCGACGGCCGCTGGGGCAGCACCGTGGACCTGCGCTGGAATGCCGACGTCCGCACGTTGTCGCTGCTGCACCCCGACCTGTCGGGCGAACTCGTCTCATCAGGCCAGGCACGCGGCAGCGCGGCGCGACCGCAGGTCGACGGCGACATCCGCGCACGGCACTTGCGCTACGGCAGCACGCTCGTCGACTCGCTGCAGGGTGAGGTCGACCTCGATCTCACCGACGCACGCGAGTCACGTGTCGACCTGCGCGCCACGTCGGTCGACCTCGGCGTGATGCTGTTGGACACGGCACGGTTCCAGCTGCAGGGCCGCACCGGGGAACACGAACTGTCGCTCAACATTTCGTCGACTCGGGACGACACGCGACGCCTGCCAGGGTTCGATGCGCGGCTCGCGGCGCGCGGCGAGTTCGAGGTCGCCACACGACGTTGGCACGGCCTGCTCGAAGACGCGACGCTGGCCTATCCGGATGGCCGCGCGACGCTGTTGCAGCCCGCTGCCATCGAGGTCGGGCCGAGCAAGCTGAGTGCCGCGCCGATCTGCCTGCAGACCGATGACGCGCGCCTCTGTGTCGAGGGTGAGCGCATTGCAGAGCCCGCCTCGATGCGCGTGCTGTTCAGCGCGCAGGACTGGCCGCTCGAGCGGCTGCTGCGCTCCGTTCTCGGCTGGCGGGAACTCGACGGCAAGCTGCAGGCCGCCGGGTGGATCACGCAACAGGGCACGCAACCCTGGATCGGCAGCATGACGTTGTACGTCGACGACCCGACGCTCGCCATCCCGCGCAACCAGTTCCGCTCCGAGCAGGTGCGCCTCGGGCGCGCGCGGTTTGACCTGAAGGCGGAACCCACGGAACTGCGGGCGACCCTTGCCATGAACGTTGTCGAGGGTACGCATATCGACGGCGAGCTGGTGGCGACGCGCGACCCGCAGCAGGAATTCGCGGGGTATCCGTTGCGTGGCGAGATCCGCGCCCGCTCGACGGCACTCACCGGGTTGCCGCTGTTCGTGCCGGAAATCGACCGTGCTTCCGGCATCCTCGACGCGGCGCTGACGGTGGGTGGCACGCTCGGCGAACCGCGCTTCAACGGCGAGTTCCACGTCCGCGACGGCCGCTTCGATCTCTACCGCACCAACCTGCAGCTCAGCGGCGTGACGCTCGACGGCCGCTTCGTCGGCGACGAGCTGGTGTTCGACGGCAGCGGCAAGGCGGCCAAGGGGACGCTCGGTCTCGACGGCCGCTTCACCTGGCCCGACGGCGTGATGACCGGCCAGATGCGACTGCATGGCGACCAGCTGATGGTCGCCGATACGCCGGACTTTCGCGTCATCGCCTCGCCAGACCTGCTGTTCACTGCCGGCGCGGACGGCTTCGACGTAACGGGTGAAGTACTGATCCCGCTGGCACGCATCACGCCCAGGGACCTGAGCACCACCGTGAGCACTTCGTCCGACGAACGCATCGTCGGCACGGAGGTCGACGATGCCGGGCCATCGACACTGGGGCGGGTGCGCAGCCGGATCAATGTCGTGCTCGGCGACGACGTGCGGGTCGACAGCTGGGGCCTCAAGGCGCGGCTCGACGGCGCGCTTGCCGTCGTGACCCGGCCCGACGACGTGGTGCGCGGCGACGGCGTGATCCGTATCGTCGACGGCGAATACCGGGCCTTCGGCCAGTTCGTGACGATCCGCCGCGGCGAGTTGCGCTACAACATGACGCCGCTCGACGCACCCGCGCTCGACCTGGTCGGCGACCGCGTGATCAGGAACGAGGACATCGTGGTCTCGATCAACGTGCGCGGCACGCTCGACCAGCCGTTCATCACCCTGAGCTCCGTGCCGGCGATGCCCGAGAACGAGGCGCTCTCGTACCTGATCACCGGCCGCTCGATCAACACGTTGCAGTCGGGCGAAGCCGCGTCGCTCGACCGCGCGGCGCAGAGCCTGGCCGTGAGCGGCGGCGGCCTGCTGCTCGGCAACCTCGGCACGCGCTATGGCATCGACGAGGTTACGGTGGAGCAGACCGGCGACGACGACACCTCGGTCGTACTCGGCAAGTACCTGTCGCCGAAGCTGTTCGTGAGCTACGGCATCTCGATCGCCGAGGCGATCAACACCATCAAGCTGCGCTACACCCTGAACGACCGCTGGGCACTGAAAGCCGAGGCCGGCCTGCAGCAGAGCGCTGATGTGGAGTATCGGATCGAGCGCTAGTCGAAGTCGGTAGCGAGACTGCGATCGCTCCAGTGCTCGAGCATGCGTGCCACCTGGCGCGGCGTGCTCCTTCCAAGCGACATCGGCGGCAAGTCAGTTGGGTCGAAGAAACCGACGCCATCGGTCTCATAGCTGCCGCGCGCCTCGCCGCCCGTGATCTCGCAGACGAAGAACGCCTTCCAGCAGTGATGCAACGACGGCCCGTGGTCGTGGCGACTGCGATCATAGAGCGCGGCAAGCTTCACGGCGCGGGCACGGAAGCCCGATTCCTGTTCGATCTCCTTTTCGATCGCCTGCGACGGTGTCTCGTTCACGTCGGCCCAGCCGCCAGGCAGGGTCCAGCGGCCGTCAGCGGTCTCGCGTACCAGCAGCACGCGCCCGTCCTGGAACACCGCGCCGCGCACCTCGATCTTCGGGGTAACGTAGCCCTGTTCGCCGCGCCATACGGCGAGCAGCGCGTCGCGATCGGCCGGCACCGCGCCGGTGAGTAACTCCGCGGCGATCTGCTCGATTTCCGCATAGCGTTCGCGATCGTACTCATTGGGACAGAAGTGCATCCCCGTGCGGGCAAGCGCGTGCAGACGTCGGGCAAGGTCGAGAATCCGGTCGGTCATCGCTGTTCGTCCACCAGCCGGCCGATGGCGTCGAGATAGGTGGTGAACGCCTTGCGGCCGGCATCGGTGATGCGCAGCGTTGTAAGTGACTTGCGATTCACGAAGGCCTTGTCGGCGGCGACGTAGCCGGCCTCCTCGAGCTTGCGCAGGTGCGCCGACAGGTTGCCGTCGGTGGCCTGCAGCCGCCCCTTGAGCGTGTTGAAGTCCGCCGACCCGGCGCCGGCGAGGTAGGCCATCACGCCCAGGCGCAGCCGTCCGTGGATCACCTCGTCGATCCGATCGATGTCGAAGCCAACCATGGCCGCGGCTCCTATGCGATGCCCGCAGGTTCCCGACGCATCAGCACGATGCCAGGCACGACGGCAACCAATACGAGGCAGGCGGCGTAGGCGAGCATCAGGTGCGGACTGGTGGCCAACGCCCCCACCACCACGGCCCCGACGAAGGCCGCGAGCGCCACAAGCTTGATCCAGCCCTGGCGACTCATCTCGCCGGCGACGAACCAGGCCGCGCCGTAAAGCGCCAGGATCACTACCGGAAACGCATTCATGACCTGCCAGTCACCCGTCACCACGGCCATCGCGGCGAGCCCGGCCCAGCTGGCAAAGATGGCGAAACCGACCCCCGACCAGGCCGCGCCGGTGGCCCGATTGCTGCCGGAATTACTGCCGGGCCGGGTGCCGGCACGCCGCACCAGCCGCGTGCACACGACGCCGAACACGCCAGCGGCCGTCAGCCAGTTGGCCATCAGCCACCACGGCGGCAGATGCAGCACGCCCGTGGCAATCAGCCAGTGGCCGACGGACGCGGCGCCGAAGATCAGCCCGGCGGCCACCATCACGCCGCCGAACAGCAGCGGCGCGTTGCTGCCGTCGTGGGCCAGGTCGCGCATGAACGCAAGGTCTTCCCTCAGCACCTGCATGTTGTCTTCGGTCATCGTCGTCGGCCTCCCCGGCCCTGGAAGTAGGGTGAGGCGATCATGGCATATGTACTCTGCATTGTAAAGTGCTTTGCTTATGATCGTCCTGCTGGGACCGGAGGACCGGTGCGAATTCCCTCCGGCGCGCCGGCCCTGCGCCAAGGCGCCGCGCCGCCTTGACAACGCGTGCATAATTATGCAAATTACAGCGGTTTTTATTCACCACTGCGGACCGCCCCTCCCTTGGCCACCGACCCCCACGCCCAGCTGCACCGCCGGGACGCCATCGTGCGCATCCTGCGCAACTCCGCGGTCGGCCGGCAGGCCGAGCTGGTGGAGCGGCTGCATGCCGAAGGCTTCGAGGCAACGCAGTCGAGCGTGAGCCGCGACCTGCGCGAGCTCGGCGTGGCGAAGGGCGCCGACCGTTACCTGCTGCCCGCCGTCGAGGACGCGCTCACCCCGAGCCACTTCGAGGACGTGCAGACGTTCGTCAAGGGTTACCGCGCCGCGGGCCCCCACATGACCGTGTTGCGCACCACCAGCGGCACGGCACAGAGCGTGGCCATCGCACTCGACAAGGCGCGCTGGCCCGAGGTCGTCGGCACCATCGCCGGCGACGACACGATCTTCATCGCGACCGCGAGCGCCCGCACCCAGCGCCGCCTGCACGCGCACCTGCATTCCATCTTCGGACGCTGAGAGTTCCCATGAGCCACACCGACGCGGGCGCCAAGCCCATCCTGCTCGCTTTTTCTGGCGGCCTCGACACCTCGTTCTGCGTGCCGTGGCTGGCTGAGACCTACGGTCGCCCGGTCGTCACGCTCACCGTCGACACCGGCAGCATCGACGCCGCCACCGCGCGCATGCTCGAGGAACGCTCGAAAACGCTCGGCGCCGTGGCGCATCACCTCGTCGACGCGCGGGCCGCGTACTTCGGCCAGGTGATCAAGTACCTCATCATGGGCAACGTGCGCCGCGGCAACCTCTACCCACTGTGCGTCGGCGCTGAGCGCGTGCTGCAGGCGCAGACCGTGGCGCAATGGGCGCGCAAGCTCGGCACCGACGCGATCGCGCACGGCTCCACTGCCGCCGGCAACGACCAGGTGCGGTTCGAGGTGGCGCTGCGCACGCTCGCACCCGAGCTCGAGATCCTCGCGCCCGTGCGCGACCGTGCCTTCAAGCGACCGGAACAGCTCGCCTATCTGCAGGAACGAAAGCTGCCGGTGCCACCGTTCGGCGCGGCGTATTCGGTGAACCGCGGCCTGTGGGGCACGACGATCGGCGGCAAGGAAACGCTGGTCTCCGACGGCTGCATCCCCGACGACGCCTGGGTGCTGACGCGCGAGGCGTTCACCAACCCGCAGGCGCCCGAGCGACACACGATCGGCTTCGAGGCCGGCATTCCCTGCGCGCTCGACGGCATGGCGCTGGACCCGGTGAGCCTGATCGAGAGCGTCGAGACGCTGGGCGCGAAGTTCGGCGTCGGCCGCGGCATCCACCTCGGCGACACCATCATCGGCTTCAAGGGCCGCGTCGCGTTCGAGGCGCCGGCGGCGGAGATCCTGCTCAACGCCCACCGCGAGCTCGAGAAGCTGGTGCTGTCGGCGCGCCAGGCGCGCCTCAAGGACTCGCTCGCCGGCCCGTACGGCGACCTGGTGCACGAGGGCCAGCACCTCGATCCGGTGTGCCGCGACATCGAGGCGTTCTTCGTCTCCACCCAGCAGCGCGTCACCGGCGAGGTGCACCTGCTGCTGCGTCCGGGCAGCGTGTTCGTCGAGGGCGTGGCCTCGCCGTATTCGCTGATGAAAGCGTCGAAGGGCGCCTACGGCGAATCGGCCGGCGAGTGGACCCCCGCCGAGGCGCACGGCTTCTCCAAGATGCTGGCGTTGCCCGGCATCTTCTACACGCGCGCGGGCCGCACCGCGCAGGGAGGCTGAGCGTGGCCAGCCAGATGCGCAACGTCGTCGTCGACAAGATCGCCTCGATCGCGCAGGCCTGCGGCCTGAGCCACGAGCTGCGCATCGCCACGCAGGACTTCCCCTGCGAGGAGGGCGTGGTGCTGGTGGTCGAGATCCTGAACAACAAGTCGACCTACAACACGCTGGAGCTGACCAGCGGCCGCATGGCCAAGGTCGCGCGCGGCGACGTGATCGTGGGCGCGCTCGGTCATCGCCAGGCGCTGTTCGGCTACTCCGGCCACATCCCGGAAAAGGTGCAGGCGGGCGACGTGCTGCAGGTGCTCAACATCGGCGGCGTGCTCGGCATCTGCGACTCGGTGAACCCAGACAAGGGCCAGCCGTTCGACTGCCGCGTGCTCGGCTGCGTGCTGCAATTCCCGTTCCTCGGCGAGCGCATCGGCGTGCCGGCCAAGGTCGGCCACCGCCGGCTCGACTACGCGGCCACGCTCGACACGCACGGCGTGCCGGTCGTGGCGCTGGCGGGCACCTGCATGGAGGCGGGCAAGACCGCCGCCGCCTGTGCAATCGTGAGCCGCATGCGCCACCGCGGGCTTGCCGTGCACGCATTCAAGGCCACGGGCGTGTCGTTGCGCCGGGACATCCTCGCGATGGAGGACTCGGGTGCGCGCCGCAGCATGATCTTCACCGATCTCGGTATCGTCACGACCACCGCGGCCTCGGGCCCGGCGCTGACGCGCACCATGCTCACCGAGATGACGCAGGGCCGGCCCGACGTGGTGGTGTTCGAGCTGGGCGACGGCATCCTCGGCGCATACGGCGTCGAGGCGATCCTCTCGGAGCCCGACATCCGCAAGGCGATGTCCGCCGTCGTGCTGTCGGCGAACGATCCGGTCGCGGCCTGGGGCGGCGTCAAGCTGCTGCGCGAGCGGTTCAACATCGAGCCGTGTGCCGTCACAGGGCCGGCCACTGACAACGCCGTGGGCGTGAACATCATCCAGGACCAGATGGGCGTGCGCGCCGTGAATGCCATGGCCGCGGGCGCGGAGCTGGGCGATCACATCATCGACAGCCTGGGGCTCGGCGCGCAGCTCGCGCGGGCCGTTTCCGAATGAGCCCGCGCGTCCCGGCGATCGTGCTCGGCGGCACCGGCTACGTGGCCGGTGAGCTGCTGCGCCTGCTCGCCACGCACCCCTACCTCGACCTGGCGGCCGTCGCCTCCGACAGCCAGCCCGACGAGCCGGTCGCGCAGTTCTTCCGCCATTTGCAGCCGGTGCTGCCGCACCTGCGCTTCGCCGGGCATGACGAGGTGGTCGAGTACGTCACCGCGAACCCGGCGACGGCGGTGTTCTCGGCCGCACCGCACGGCGTGTCGGCAACCATGATCGACAAGCTGCTCGCCGCCGCTGAGCAGGCCGGTACGCGACCGCGCGTCGTGGACATCTCGGCCGATTTCCGCTTCCGCACCGCCGCGGCCTACGAGGCGGTCTACAAGCACGGTCATGGCGCGCCCGAGCGCATCGCGGAGTTCACCTGCGCAGTACCGGAGCACTTGAACTCCTTAACGACACCGCACGTTGCGCACCCGGGCTGCTTTGCCACAGCGATCCTGCTCGCGAGCGTGCCATTGCTGTCGCTCGGCCTCGTCGAGCCGCGGCTGTTCGTGAGCGGCATCACCGGCAGCACGGGCTCGGGCCGGCAACCGACGGCGGGCACGCACCACCCGCAACGCCACTCCGACCTGTACGCCTACAACGCACTCGCCCACCGGCATACGCCGGAGGTCTGCGCCCTTGCGCTGGCTGCTAGCGGTGTGGAGGCCGACTTCAACTTCGTGCCGCACTCCGGCCCGTTCGCGCGAGGCATCCACGTCACCGTGCAGGCTGTGGCGCGCGAGCCGATCACCAGCCACGAACTGGTGCACGCGCTGCGAGATTACTACGACCAGTCCGTGTTCGTGCGCGTCGGCGGCGAGCTGCCGCGCGTCAAGGACGTGGTGGCGAGCAACTATGCGCAGCTGTCCGGCGTCGCCCACGGCAACAGCGTCGCCGTGATGTGCGCCATCGACAACCTGACCAAGGGCGCCGCTGGCGGCGCCGTGCAGTGGATGAACCGTATGCTGGGTTACGAGGAAACCGCCGGGCTGATGCAGGCGGCGGCGGGATGGACGTGAGGAGAGGGGATGGGGGATAGGGGATAGGGGATGGGGGATAGTGCAATGGTGACAACGTCACCGGCAGCCCCACTCCCGTCGATCACCCGACGAGTGACAGAAGCCCCAGGGCCACGCTTCACGCTACCACCGCTCCCTTCCGACTATCCCCCATCCCCTATCCCCCATCCCCTTCAGACCATGCCGACACCTGACACACATCTGGCTCCCGTCTACGCCCAGTGGCCGCTCGACGTCGTCGACGCCGAAGGCGTGCACCTGCGCACGCGCGACGGCCGGCGGATCCTCGATCTGTACGGCGGACACGCGGTGGCAGCGCTCGGTTACTCGCATCCGCGCTGGCAGGCCGCGCTCGAGCAGCAGGCGCGGACGCTGCTGTTCCAGAGCAATGCGGTACCGCTCGAGGTGCGTGCGCGCGCGGCGACGCGACTCGCGCAGTTCGCGGGCCTGGGCCTCGACACCGTGTTCTTCGTCAACAGCGGCGCAGAGGCGAATGAGAACGCGCTCAAGCTCGCGCTCAGGATCACCGGCCGGCGCAAGGTCGTCGCGATCGAGGGCAGCTTCCATGGCCGCACGGCGGCCGCCGGCGCAGTCACCTGGGGCGCTGCGCAGAAATGGTATGGGTTCCCGCAGGCACCGTTCGATGTCGAATTCCTGCCGCGCGGCGACCTCGCCGCGATCGAGCGCATGGTCGGTACCGACACCGCGGCCGTGATCGCCGAGCCGGTGCAAGGCGTGGCCGGCGCCGTCGACCTCGGCCAGCCGTACCTCGCCGCGTTACGTGCGCGCTGCAGCGAAACCTGTGCGTTGCTGATCCTCGACGAAGTGCAATCCGGCATGGGCCGCACCGGCTTCCCGTTCGCCGCCAACATGCACGGCATCGCGCCCGACATGCTGACCACCGCAAAGGCGCTGGGCGCTGGATTCCCCTGCGCAGCGCTGCTGCTGGCGGACCACGTTGCCGCGCATCTGAAGACCGATGACCTCGGCACGACCTTCGGCGGCGGTCCGCTCGCCTGCGCGATGATCGAGACGGTGGTGGACATCATCGAAAGCGAAGGCCTGCTCGGCAACGTGCGCCGGCTGGCGCAGCAGATCCGCGAGACCTGCGTGGTCGGCCCCGTGGTGGCAACGCAGGGCGCCGGCTTCCTCACCGGCCTGCGCACTCGCCGCCCCGCGAAGGACGTGCAGCGCGAATTGCTCGAACGCGACATTCTCACCGGCACCAGCGCGGACCCGAATGTCGTGCGCATCCTCGCCCCCTACGTGCTCGACGAATCGCACATCGTCCAGTTGCGCGACACCCTCGCCTCCCTCCCCGCCTAGCGCAGCGCAGGCGCAGCCGTTCCTACTATCCCCCATCCCCTATCCCCTACCCCCTTCCTCATGAACCGTTTCCTCGATCTCGCCGACTTCTCCCGCGACCAGGTGGTGGACCTGCTCGACCTCGCCCGCCGCCTGCAGCAGCGACCCGAGCCGCAGGCGCTGGCCGGCCGGATCCTCGGCCTGCTGTTCATGAACCCGTCGCTGCGCACGCTGTCGTCGTTCCAGGCGGGCATGATGCGGCTCGGCGGCACGTCGTTCGTGGTCACGCCCGGCCAGGGCACGTGGAACGTCGAGACGCGCACCGGCGCGGTGATGGACGGTGCGTCGGCGGAACACGTGCGCGAGGCGATCCCGGTGCTCGCGTCCTACTGCGACGCGCTCGGCCTGCGCTCCTTCGCCGAGGGCAAGGATCTCGCCGCCGATCTCGCCGAGACGCCGTTCAACCTGATGGCCGGCCTGTGCGACAAGCCGTTCATCAACCTCGAGTCGGCGGTGAACCACCCGTGCCAGGCGCTCGCCGACTGGAAGACCATGGACGACCTGGTTGTGCCGCGCACCGGCAAGTTCGTGCTGTCCTGGGTGTACCACCCGCGTGCCCTGCCGCTGGCGGTGCCGGCGGCGGCACTGCACATGGCCGCGCAGCGCGGCATGGAAGTGGTGGTGTTGCGTCCGGACGGCTACGCGCTGCCGGAGCCGATCATGGCCAAGGCGCGCGCCGCAGCGGCGGCGGCTGGCGGCACGGTCAGCGAAACCACTGACCGCAACGCCGCGCTCGCAGACGCGCACGTGCTGTACGCGAAGGAATGGGGATCGCCGCAGTGCTACGGCAACGCCGAGGCCGAGACCGCGCTGCGCCAGCCGCTCCGGGACTGGCAGGTGCAGGAATCCTGGTTCGCTGGCACCCGCACGGACTGTCATTTCATGCATTGCCTGCCGGTGCGGCGCAACGTCGCCGTTGCCGACGAGGTGCTCGACGGGCCGCGCAGCCAGGTGATCCGCGAGGCCGCCAACCGCATGGTCGTGCAGATGGCCGTGCTCTACAGACTGCTCAAGGGGTAACGGACGATGATCGGACACAAGGGCGAACAGGC
>Ga0209254_10004861_pt1 | contig 12337 bp, 11 predicted proteins | sample FrelakmetDIP11DI_FD_187148 | JGI IMG/M metagenome (GOLD analysis project Ga0209254, IMG submission 187148) | Freshwater lake sediment microbial communities from the University of Notre Dame, USA, for methane emissions studies - DIP11 DI (SPAdes)... | ecosystem: Environmental > Aquatic >...
CTGATCGCGCGTCCCGAGGTAGGACCATGAAGGACCTCTGGCGCCTGCTCCGGCTCTTTCGTCCCTATGCAGGCTGGATGGCCCTGGGCATCCTGCTGTCCTTCGTCACCCTGGTCGCCAACCTCACCCTGATGGCCGTCTCGGGCTGGTTCATCGCCTCCATGGCGATCGCCGGGGCGGCCGGGGTGAGCATGAACTATTTCACCCCGGCGGCTCTGATCCGCGCCTGCGCCATCGCCCGCACCCTGGGGCGCTACGGCGAGCGACTCATCACCCACGAGGCGACGTTGCGCCTGCTCTCGGGCCTGCGGGTCTGGTTCTATGAGCGCCTCGAGCCCCTGGCCCCGGCCCGGCTCCAACTCTATCGCAGCGGCGACCTCCTGAGCCGCATCCGCGCCGACATCGACACCCTGGACAACTTCTACCTGCGCACCCTGGTTCCGACGGTCACCGCGGCCCTCGCGAGCCTCGCCTTCCTGCTCTTCCTGTGGCGCTATGACCCGACGCTGGCCCTGATCCTCCTCGGCTTCCTGCTCCTCGGCGGGATCGCTGTCCCTTGGCTGGTCCGGTGCCTGGGGGACATTCCAGGGCAACGGGTGGTGGCCCTCAAGTCTGAGCTGCGGACGGCGTCCATCGATGGCGTGCAAGGTCTGGCCGAGCTCCAGGCCTACGGGGCGGCCCAGGCCCAGGCGGACCACATCAATGCCCTGAGCCATCGGCTTGCCCGCGAGCAGCAGCGTCTGTCCGGTCTCGCCGGACTGTCCCAGGGTGCCCTGGGGCTGGCCGCCAACCTGGCGCTCTAGCTCACTGTCTGGACGGCGATCCCACTGGTCCGCAACGGGGCCATCACCCCGCCGGACCTGACGATGCTGGCCATGTTCGCCCTCGCCGCCTTCGAGGCGGTCGCCCCACTGCCCGCCGCCTTCCAGTCCCTGGGTAAGACCCGGGCCGCGACCCGGCGCGTGCTGGAGATCCTGGACGCCGAGCCCCTGGTCGTGGAGCCGACCGCCCCTGCCCCACCGCCAAAGGGCTTCGCCATCGCCTTCGAAAAAGTCTCCTTCACCTATCCGGGGGCTCAGCGCCCGGCGCTGAACGGCATCGACCTCCAGTGGCCAGAGGGCGCCAAGATCGCGCTGCTCGGCCCAACCGGGGCCGGTAAGACGACCCTGGTCAACCTGCTGCTTCGCTTCTGGCCCCCGGACCGGGGCCGCATCACCCTGGGGGGCACGGATATCGCCGCACTCGGGGGGGAGGAGGTGCGGCGCCATATCGCGGTGGTCTCCCAGCACACCCATCTCTTCTCCGGGACCATCCGGGAGAACCTGCTGCTCGCCGATCCAGCCGCCTCCCAGCAAAGGCTGGAGCAGGCCTGCCGTTCGGCCGAGCTCCATGGGTTCATCGCTGCCCAGCCGGAGGGCTACGAGACCCAGGTTGGCGAGTCGGGGGTCGCGCTGTCCGGCGGCCAGGCCCGTCGCCTGGCCATCGCCCGGGCCCTTCTCAAGGATGCCCCCATCCTGGTCCTCGATGAGCCCACCGAGGGGCTGGATGGCCCCACCGCCCAGGCCCTGATGCACACCCTCCATGGTCTGATGGACGAACGCACCGTCCTGCTGATCACCCACCGCCCCGAGGGGCTGGAGGACATGGATAGGATCCTGGTGCTCGATCAGGGTTCACTCAGTTCCTCGTGTGGCCGCCGATGACTGGCGCTTCATCGACACCTGAGGGCCCGGTGGATGGGCGAGCTTGACCATCGCGATTGCACCAAGGTCACAGCCAGCCCTTGCGCTTGAAGTAGAGGACCGGCAGCAGCCCAGCCGCCACCATGACGCCGATGGAAATCAGATAGCCATACTCCCAGTGGAGCTCCGGCATGAACTCGAAGTTCATGCCGTAGATGCTGGCGATCAGGGTGGGAGGCAGGAAGGCGGCGGCGGCCACCGAGAAGATCTTGATAATCTTGTTCTGCTCGATGTTGATAAAGCCCTGAGCCGCCTGGAGGAGGAAGTTCACCTTCTCGAACAGATAGTTGTTGTGGGGTAGCAGGGCGTCGATCTCGGACATCAGGTACTTGATGCGCTTGGCCGCGGGCTTGGATGCCTGGGCGCTGCGCAGCACGAAGGCCAGGTCACGCCGGGCATCCATCAGGCACAGGCGCACCTTGCCGTTGACATTTTCGTGTCCCGCCAAGCGCTCGAGGGCGTCCTCCAGGTCAGAATCCGGGTCCTCCAGCACCAGATGACTGGTCTCCTCCAGGTCCCGATACAGCTCCTGTAAGGTATCGCCCAGATCGAGTACGGCGATCTCCAATAGGCTCGCGAAGAGCCCTAGGGGGTCCGAGATCAGGCTCGGCTGGCGGCGCACCCGCATGCGCAGCAGTCGAATGGCGGGCACGTCCCGATCGTGGACCGTGATCAGACGGCCCTGGGAGAAGACCAGGGTGACGCTGGTGTTCTCGGGCTTCCCCTCGACCTGGTGGAGGAACAGGATCGAGAGGTGGAACCCCTGCTCGTCCACGTAGGATCGGGTGCTGGCCTCGATCTCGTCCGCGTCCTCCTCATCCGGGAGGGTGTGAGGCACCATGGGCGAAACCAGGTCCATCTCCTCCTCGGTTGGCTCGGACACGTCGATCCAGGCCGCCTCCCCCAGGCGCGCCAGATCCTCGATGACCTCGACCCGTTGATCCTGACATTTGCAGGCAAACAACACCGGAAATCCTCCAGTCCCCGGTCGCTGCCGGGGTGTTCAGTGGGGTCAGGAAACGGTTTCCCCTGGCGCGAACCTCATAGAGGCCCCTGTGCGGGCCACAAGTCGCTCCTGGGCGCGCATCTTACACGCGGCCGCGGGTCCCTGCCCCGCTCCGAGAGAAGGGTCAACCCCTTGTCTGGCCGCGGGGGATCAACTCGGCCGATCCTTCTGAAGCTCTTTGCCCGGGTCGCACGCATCGGCAACACCTTCGTGGCGGTCGAGGTCCAGGGGCTGAGCCCAGCGGGAACCGGACCCCGCCAGCCGCCGGCAGGTGGCCGCGGCCCCGATCGCCCATGTGGCGGTCGCTGGCCAGGTTCGCCCGCGATCCGTGGTGTCTCCCGCCCCCGTCTTGACCTAAACTTCCCCGGGCGACGGATCACGCGCGAATGGCCTTCGCGCCGACATCGCTTCCGCGACCCATTGGCCGACCTTTCGGCCTTCGCTGGGTCAGCCGCACCCGCCGACCAGGCCACGAGCGGTTTAGCCCTCGCCGGGTGGCTGGCCGCAGCGGAGCGCCCGCCCCGGGGTAACCCCACCAGGAGAATCCAGACGATGTTCGAAGCGACGAAAGTAGGTCGTTCCGTCTCAAAGGAGGACTTCAAGGAGCAGCAAGAGGAGCTGCGTACCCAGCTACTGGCGGTGCAGCGGGAGTTGCGTCTGACCGACGTGCCGGTGGTCGTGCTCATCTGCGGGGTAGAGGCGGCGGGTAAGGGCGAGGTGGTCAACCGGCTCAACGAGTGGCTGGACACCCGCGGGGTCCAGACCTTCGCCTTCTGGGACGAGACCGACGAGGAACGCGCCCGGCCCCGCTACTGGCGTTTCTGGCGCACCCTGCCACCCCGGGGGGAGATCAGCATCCTGTTCGGGGGCTGGTACATGACCCCAATCGAATACCGCTTCCAGGGTCATTGCTCAGACGCAGAGCTCGACGGGGAGCTCAACCGCATCGTCGACTTCGAGCGCATGCTGATCCAGGACGGGGCCCTGATCGTCAAGTTCTGGTTCCATCTGTCCGAGGAAAACCAAAAGGCCAGGCTCAAGGAGCTGTCCCGGGATGACCGCAGCCGCTGGAAGATGGTCCCGAGCAAGGCCAGATTCTCCGAGCACTATCAGGCCTTCGAGCGTGTGGCCGAGCGGGTCATCCTCCATACGGACCGGGGGATCTCACCCTGGTACCTGGTCGAGGCCGAGGACCGCCGCTACCGGGATCTCACCGTCGGCAAGACCCTGCTGCACGCCATCCGCACCCGGCTGAGCGAGCCTGCGCCGGAGGACCACGGAACTTCCTCCGGGAGTCCCGAGCTCCCCGCGAGCGCCAGCGCCCGGATCACCCTGCTCGACCAGCTCGACCTCTCCCGGTCCATTCCTGGGGACGAGTATAAAAGCGAGATCAAATCACTCCAGGCCGAGCTCAACGAGTTGGCCTGGCAGGCATACAACAAGAAACGTTCCACCGTCCTGGTCTTCGAAGGCATGGACGCTGGCGGCAAGGGGGGGGCCATCCGCCGTATCACCAGCGCCATCGATGCCCGGCTCTACCGCGCCATTCCGGTAGCCGCCCCTACCGATGAGGAGAAGGCCCACCATTACCTCTGGCGCTTCTGGCGTCATGTCCCGCGAGCCGGGTACATCACGGTCTATGACCGCTCCTGGTATGGACGGGTGCTGGTGGAGCGCGTGGAGGGCTTCGCCAGCGATGCGGAGTGGCACCGGGCCTATTCGGAGATCAACCGCTTCGAGGAGCAGTTGGTCGACAACGGTGTCATCCTGTTGAAGTTCTGGATCCATATCAGCCAGGAGGAGCAGCTCAGGCGCTTCAAGGACCGGGAGGCGATCGCCTACAAGCGTCACAAGATCACCGATGAGGACTGGCGCAACCGGGAGAAATGGACTCAGTACAAGGAGGCGGTGAACGAGATGGTGGTGCGCACCAGCACCAAGTACGCGGCCTGGACCCTGGTAGAGGGCAACGACAAGCCCTATGCCCGGGTCAAGGTCCTGCGCACCATCTGCCAGGCATTGGAGACCGCCCTAAAGACCGAGCAGGCGCCGATCGCGGGCTATCTGCCCTGCGGCGACCGGCGCCCCGACGAATCGTCGAATCCGGCTGTATCCAAGGGCGGCTCGACCAGCAATGGCAAGACGGCGGACAAGTCGAACAAAGAAGACAAGGGAGAGAAGTCGAAGACCTAAATGCTCCGGCGCGGGTGAGTCTGGGGCGATTCCATTCGTTCTGGGGTGATGGGTACCAATTGGCGCTGTTCCAGGAGCGCGATGGCGCCGATGTCCTGCTCCCCGACTCCAGGCTCCGGGGGCCCTCTGCCGCCTTATCAACACCCGTCGTCCCTATAGTAGGCGGTGGTCGGTTCGCCGCCTTGGCCTGGGGTGGGGGCCACCGGGGCAGGCCGTACGCGGATAAACATCATGGAGTTCACTCTCGTGAACTGCTCGCTGAGAGCCCTGGCGATGTCCGCCTCCTGAAGCCCCTCGTAGATGTAGACGCGGCCGGCCTGCTCCGCCCGGAGCTCGGCGGGCGTGGGCTCGAACAGGCGACGAACCTCGATGTCGCGCAGGTCCCCAGCCTGTGCCAGGGGGCTGAGGAGTAGGGATCCGGCGAAGACCGACATGATGAGAAGTGGACGCTCCATGGCAGTTTCCTCCCGATCTGTTGGTTTGGATCATCCAAATTTTTTTGGCGTACACCTAATCCCCGGACTGGGGGAGACCCTCAGCACTTCCCCGTGCAACCCTGGCCTACCGGGATGTCATCGAACAGTGCGGGGGTAAGGGGGTTACCGTTCGCCCGATTGGGCGTCTTGGCGGTGGTGGCACCGGTCGGGGCAGGCACCTGCGCCGAGGTCAAGGGCATGCAGGCATAGGACCGATCCTGCTGGGGCGACTTCGCGCTGGTCGCGAAGGGGGCGGCCGTCGCCGAGCACCGGTACTGCACGGATGCGCCATCCTGGGATAGCTTGGTTCCAGGCCCCTTGGCGAGGACCGCGGCATTGCCAAAGACCAGCGTCAGGGCCAGCGCAAAGTTCCAGGAATGGCGGGACAGGTTGTTCATCTCTGCGGCTCTCCAGTCAAATGAGTGGCTAGTGGGAATCCATCGAGGAGCTGGGTTCGGTGACTTCGCCCGGTTGCGTCGGCTCCCCAGCAGCCTCTGGGAGATACTGTAGAAGCCCGGGTTCAGGGGGAGGGGGTGATCCTGGGCAGCGAGAATGTGGAATATTCACGCGCGAGGGGACGAGGGCAGGAAGCCCTCCCTCGGGGGGTGTCTGGCGGTGCTTGGCGCCCCTGGGGCGCTGTGCTTACCAGCGCTCGGGCAGCTGGCGGTGGATCACGACCCGCTTGCCGTCGAGGGAGATGTAGCCGCCGGCCTTCAGATCCTTGAAGATCCGGCTGATCATCTCGCGGGATGCGCCGACCAGGGCCGCGAGGTCTCGCTGGGTCAGGGCGTCGGTGATGAGCCGCCCGTCCTCTTCCACCGCTCGGGCAGCGAGGGTGTCGACGAGACGGCCGTAGACATCGCACAGGGCGAGTCGCTCGACCTCCTCCGTCAGCTTGCGAACCCGTGCCGCGAGGGCCTTGAGAAGATGCAGCGCGGCACTCGGCCTCGAGGTCAGGAAGGCCTGGAATGAGGCCTTCGGGATCACCAGGAAGCGCGACGGCACCAGGGTCATCGCCGAGGCCGTCCGGGTGCAGTCCTCGTCGATCAGCGCCAGCTCGCCCAGATAATCGCCGGGGCCCAGCTCGTTGAGCACGTACTCCTTGCCCTTGTCGTCCGCGGAAAACACCCGCACGCGTCCCGAGAGCACGACGTACAGGGCACTGGCATCGTCACCCTTCTCCATGATGACCGTGCTTGCACGGTAGCTTCTCATATTCGCCTGAGCGACCAGGGCGCCGAGGGTCTCCGGATCGAGACCCGCCAACAGGGGGACCTGAGACAGGAGGTCAAGCGTCTCTCGATTCATCTTCCCCTGAGCTCCCGTTGCGTTGTGCCGGGGCCGCGGCGATAGAGTGCCGTAGTCGGTTGAGATTCGGGTCGATGATGCGGAAATCGCCGCCAAAGTGGACGGTGGGCTTGAAGCCCCACTGGGGGAGGTCCTGCAGCCGGGCGCCCCGCCCGCCTGCCGAGATACAGCGCCAGGGTGCGGGCGAGGCGGCTGATGTCTCGGGTCTGGATGTCGATCTGCGTGGTTGTCTCCGGGAAATGCCGAATCAGGGTTGTTTCTTGCCCTGCTTGGCGACCGCCTCCATCGCCGCCTTCACCTTCTCCGGGTCGCCGAGGTAGTAGGACTTGACCGGATTGAGGTCCGCATCCAGCTCGTAAATTAGCGGCATCCCGGTCGGGATGTTCAGCTCGACGATGTCCGCCTCGCTGATGCGATCCAGGTACATCACCAGCGCGCGCAGACTATTGCCATGCGCCACGATCAGCACCCGCTTGCCGGACTTGATCGTGGGCGCGATGTCGGCATGCCACAGCGGCAGAAACCGCGCCACGGTGTCCTTCAGACATTCGGTCAGCGGCAGTTCCGCGGCCGTCAGATCCGCATAACGCGGGTCCTTGCCAGGGTACCGCGGGTCGTCCACAGTCAGGGGGGGCGGCGGAACGTCATAGCTGCGGCGCCACATCTTGACCTGGTCCTCGCCGAATTTCTCGGCCGTCTCGCCCTTGTTCAGGCCCTGCAGGGCGCCGTAGTGGCGCTCGTTCAGACGCCAGGACCGTTTGACCGGGAGCCACATCTGATCCAGTTGCTCGGTCACCTCGTTGTAGGTCTTGATGGCGCGTTTGAGCAGCGACGTGTAGCCGATGTCGAACTGGTAGCCCTCGCGCTTCAGCACCTGGCCGCCTGCAATCGCCTCGGCCACGCCCCTTTCGCTCAGATCGACGTCGGTCCAACCGGTGAACCGGTTTTCCTTGTTCCAGATCGATTCGCCGTGTCGGATCAGAACCATCTTGTACATGCCTATTCTCCCTCCACCCTATGAATTGAACGCCTTATGGCCCGCATAGACGGCCGACGAGCCAGGTTGCCTGCCTGTTGCCTGGCCGATTCGCTGGGGTTGTCGGGCCGGCCGGATCGCCACGCCTGGATCTCGTCGCGAATACAAAGTCAGTTCGGCCAAACTGATCGACGATCCATTGCCCTGCGTATCCGATCCTTGCGGGCCCCTTATTGGTTCACCTGTCCTGGCGAGCCCGCGGCCTGCGGGCGCGTGCGCAGGTACTTGGCATCGTCGTTGACATAGGCATAGTACAGGCCGATGAGCAGACCGCCGCCGATGAAGTTGCCGGCCAGCGCGATGACCACATTGCCCGCCGCGAGGCCGAGGTCAATGCCCTCCTTGAGACCAACGATGGTGAAGAGCACGGTGTTGGCGACGGAGTGCTCGAAACCCAGGAACGCGAAGATGAAGACCGACACGATCATGACGAGGCTCTTGGTGAGGTCGTCCTTGATCAGGCCGTTGTAGACCAGCAGCATCGCCAGGTTGATCATGAAGTTGCACAGGATCGCTCGCACGAAGAGGTCGCCCCAACCGGCAGCGCCGTTGCTGATGTAGGCCAGCTTGACCGCCACGGAATGCCCCATCTCCGCCAAGACCTGTCCCTCGGCCAGGGTGCTGAACCGCAGGAGCAGCGCCATGAACAGCCCGCCCAGGAAGTTGCCAATGTAGCAGAGCGAGAGAAGGCGCAGCGCCTTCAGCCATCCGACGCGGCGGTGGTAGGCGCCGATCGAGACGACCATCATGTTCGACGTGAGGAGCTCGGATTTCGAGTAGTGGATGAAGACCAGGGCCCAACCGAAGGCCAGCGCGCCGGCGATCTTGCCCAGCGGGTGCAGCGTAGACTCCCCAAACTGCATGGCGTCGAAGGCCGCGATGATGGCGAAGTTCACCACATAGAGCAGGCCGATGACGACCCCGGCCATCGCCGCGCGCTGCAGGTACCGCCGGGCGAGCTCGCCCGACATTACGGTCTTGGTCTCAAGGGCCTCGAGCACCGTTCCGATGAAGTGTTTCCCGGGGAACAGCGGGTTCGTGATGACGCTCATGACATTACCTCTTCGCGCCGGCGCGAGACCCCCGCGGGCCCACGGCCTCCGACTTGTGTCGCAAGGCACCCACCGACCTTGCGTATGGCCGCAGCCTCCCTCTCACAGATCAAGCGAGCGCAGGCACTGTGTCAGGGTCTCCGCGGAGGTCACCAGCGCCTGCCGCTCCGCGTCTTCCAGCGGGATGGGCACCCGCCCGCCCGCGCCATGGATCCCCACCGTGACCGGGATGCTGAGGCACACGTCCTCGATCCCATACTCGCCGTGGAGGCGCACGCTGATGGGCAGCACGCTGCCCTGGTCCTCCTGGATGGTGCGCACCAGATGGGCCAGCACCAGCCCGATGGCCCAGTTGGTGTAGCCCTTGCGCTCAATGATCTCATAAGCGGCGCGCCGCACCTGGGTGAGAATGCTCTCCAATAGGGCAGGGTCGTAGGGCTTGCCGAGGATGGTGTTGTGCAGCACCGGTGTGCCGCCGACGTTGGCCCCGCTCCAGACCGCGATCTCGGAGTCACCGTGCTCGCCCAGGATCAGGGCATGGACCGACCGGGGGTCCACCTGATAGTGCTCCGCGAGCAGGCTGCGCAGCCGCGTCGTGTCTAGCATGGTCCCGGTGCCGATCACCCGCTCGTGCGGCCGCGCCGAGAGCGCCTGCATTACATAGGTGAGGACGTCCACCGGGTTCGATGCGATCAACAGGATGGCCTCGGGCGCATGGCGGTCCAGTTGCTCGGCGATTGCGCGGAAGACCGCGGCATTGCGGTTGAGGAGCGACAGGCGGTCCTCCCCCGGACGCTGGCCGACCCCGGCGGTGACGATCACGATCTGGGCGTCTGCCAGATCCTGATAGTCCCCGGCCCGCACCCGGCGCCGCCCCACGTAGCCCTGGGCGTGCATGAGGTCCATGGCCTCGCCCTCGGCCCGACGACGATCGAGGTCGACCAGGATCAGCTCGTTGGCGATGCGCTGTTGGAACAGGGCAGAGGCTGCGGCCATCCCCACCTGTCCGGTGCCGATGATGCCGACGGTGTGACGATGCAACATGGTTTCTTCTCCAATGGTTCAGAGCGCAGAGCTGCTCGCCCGGCGAGGGGTCCGCCGATTGCTACTTGGTCCCATTGTTACTTGGTCCCAAGGCCCACCGAGGCAGCCGGCTTGGGTTCCTCCAGCGACGGCTTCAGGACCAGCAGTGCGACGGTTGTCAGCGCCGTACCGACGAGGATCGCCAGGGCATACAAGGCCAGGTGACTGACCGCGTTCGGGATGGCCAGCACGAAGACGCCGCCGTGGGGTGCCCGCAGCCCGACCGAGAAGTACATGGACAGGGCCCCGGCCGCGGCGGATCCGAGGATGGCCGCCGGAATGACCCGCAGCGGGTCCTTGGCCGCGAAGGGGATGGCGCCCTCGGTGATGAAGGAGAGCCCAAGAACGCCCGCCGCCTTGCCCGCCTCGCGCTCAGCCTGGGTGAAGCGATTTCCGCCGATCAGGGTGGCGATACTGATCCCGAGCGGCGGGGTCATGCCCGCCGCCATCACCGCCGCCATGGGCATGAAGGTGTCGCTGGTAAGCAGCCCGACGGCGAAGGTGTAGGCGGCCTTGTTGACTGGCCCGCCCATGTCCACCGCCATCATGCCGCCGAGGATGAGGCCGAGGATGACCGCATTGGTGGAGCCCATGCCCTGGAGGAACTGGGTCAGCCCATCCATGATCGCCTTCACCGGGGCGCCGACCACATAGATCATCAGGAGCCCCACCGCGAGGGTGGACAGGAGCGGGATGATCAGCACCGGCTTCAGCCCCTCGAAGTGCTGGGGCACCTGGATCCGGTCGCGGATCAGCAGCGCGATGTAGCCTGCGAGAAAGCCGGAGACGATGCCGCCCAGGAATCCGGCCTCCAGGTTCATCGCCAGCATGCCGCCGATCAGGCCGGGGGTCAAACCCGGCCGGTCGGCGATGGAGTAGGCGATGTAGCCCGACAGGATCGGGACCATGAGCTTGAAGGCGGCACCCCCCCCGATGTCCATCAGGGCCGCGGCCAGGGTGCCCTTCTCCTTGAAGGCCTCGATGCCAAAGACGAAGGACAAGGCGATGCACAGCCCGCCGGCCACCACGATGGGCAGCATGTAGGACACCCCGGTCAGCAGATGTTTGTAGGGGCCCTCGAACTTGCTCCTCCCCTTCGTCGCCGCGGCCGTGGGCGCCGGGACCGACCCGGCGGCGGTGGTCGCCTCGGCCTTGGCCCGGGCGATCAGGTCCGCGGCGCCCTTGACCGCTGCCCCGACTGAGGTCGTGTAGAGGGGCTTGCCGGCGAAGCGCCCCGGATCGACGTGGGTGTCCGCGGCGATAATGACCAGGTCCGCGGCGGCGATCTGCTCGGGGGTTAGCTGGTTCTTGGCACCGACCGATCCCTGGGTCTCCACCGCGATCTCGTCTCCGACCGCTGCCGCCGCCTTCTTGAGCGCATCCGCGGCCATGAAGGTGTGGGCGATGCCGGTCGGGCAGGCAGTGATGGCGACGATGCGCTTGCCAACCCGTGCGGCCTGCGCCGCCGTCGGCGCCTCCGCCGGCCTCTCCACCGGCGCCGCCTCAGCGGCGGCCAGCCCCGGCACCAGGAACAGCAACTCGCCGAGCACCGCCTTGGGGTCGCGAATGGCGCGGCTGGTGGAGACCGTCAGTCGCGGCTTGTCGCCGAAGGGCTCCAACTCGACATGGATATCGGCGGCGATCAGCACCGCGTCGGCGGCAGCAATGGTCTCCGGGGACAGAGGATTGGTGGTCCCCTCGGCACCGTGGACCTCCACCTGGATCTCGTGACCCATCAGGGCCGCGGTCTTCTTGATCGCCTCCGCCGCCATCATGCTGTGGGCAATGCCCGTCGGGCAGGAGGTGACTGCAATGAGTCTTGCCATGGGTTTCTCCGGAATCAATTCGGGCTAAGCGGCTGGACCTGGACGCGGGCGGCGAAGGCGTCGATGACGGCGGAGTCCGGCAGGTTGGGCCCGACCTCGCCCAGGGTGCCCAGCGAGAAGGCGGTCGCGAGCCGAGCGCGGCCGGCCAGGTCCAAGCCCCGCAGGGTGCCGGTGACGATGCCCGCCACCATGGCGTCGCCGGCGCCTACCGTGCTCTTGACGACAATGGCGGGCGGGATGGCGAGCACGGCCCCCTGGCGCTCGCAGAACAGGGCCCCGTCGGCCCCCATGGACACGGCCACCAAGCCGACCCCCTGGTCGGTCAGGGTCCTGGCGGCGGCGAGAACCTCGCCCTGAGACCCCAAGGGCCGGCCGACCAGCTCGCTCAGCTCGTCGATGTTCGGCTTGACGATGTCGGGGCCGCAGGGGACGGCCGCGGCAAAGGGCGCCCCGCTGGCGTCGAGCACCACCGTCTTGCCCAGCCCCTTGAGGCGCGTCACCAAGTCCGCGTAGATCCCCGTCGGCACACCCGCTGGGAGGCTACCGGACAGCACGAACCAATCGGCCCCGGCGCACAGGTCATCAATCGCCGTCAGAAGCCGGTCCAGGTCCCCG
>Ga0209254_10004862_pt1 | contig 12335 bp, 10 predicted proteins | sample FrelakmetDIP11DI_FD_187148 | JGI IMG/M metagenome (GOLD analysis project Ga0209254, IMG submission 187148) | Freshwater lake sediment microbial communities from the University of Notre Dame, USA, for methane emissions studies - DIP11 DI (SPAdes)... | ecosystem: Environmental > Aquatic >...
GCCGGAGGTTCCGGCTCCAATACTCTTTGTGCTTTTCGGTGAGTTGCATGTTCTCTCCTTTGTGGTCTTCTGTCCCCTCGATTCAAGTGGATTCCGCGGTGATTTCCTCCTTCGGTTGGAAGTTGCTTCCGGGACCGGACTTCGAGCGGGACGGACTCCGCTCGAGATCCCGTTTCAACGTGGCAGTGAACTTCGGCTCGAAACCGGCCAGCTGCTCGACCACCTTCGCCGCTTCGTCGCTGCGGCCAAGGTGGTGATAGGTCATGCCCAGCTGGTAGTAGCCGTAGGGACTCAACGGCTGGAGTTTGATGTTCTGCTTCAGCGCCTCGACCGCCTCCTCGAGGCGGCCGGCCCGGATCAGCACGAGGCCGAGGCCGTACCACGCGCGGTCGAGCGTCGGCCTCAGCTGCACGGCGCGGCGGAAGCAGCGCTCCGCCTCGGCGATGTTGTCCGCCTTGTCGTGCACGAAGCCGAGGTTGAACCAGCCGTCGGCATTGCTCGGGTTGACCTGCGTGAGGCGGTCGAGCTCCTGCGCGGCCCCGGCGTGGTCGCCGGCTTCGGCGAGCAGGTTGCCCAGCATGATCCGCGCTTCGTCGTACGACGGGTCGATCGCCAGCATCCGGCGATAGATTTCGATCGCCTGCGCGTTGCGCGTGAAGATCAGCGCAGTGTGTGCCTGGCGGTTCAGCCACCAGACCGTCAGCTTGGTCGCGATCGAACTCATTGCTTGCTTCCCTCAGAGCTCCACGCTTCCGCCCACTTCTCGCAACTCTTCTGCGCGATGTCCGCGCGGCACGAGGCGCGATGCTCGAAGCCGAGCCAGAAGTAGGCGATGAACAGGACCATGAATGCCGCGATCGGGATGTGCTGGTCCAGCACGACCTTCGGCGTGACGAGGCGGATCAGTTTCACGAACGGGCTCGCCACCAGTTCGAAGGTCTTGTAGACGATGTTCTGCTGGCGGGCGCGCCAGTTGAACATGCCGACCACCAGTTGACCGAGCAGGGACGTGCCGGCCACGAGCACGATCGTCTGCGCCGCAAGTAGGGCGAACGCCAAGTTGCCTGTCTCCTCGAACGGCACGAGCGACCGTGCCACTGGTTTCCTGACTTCGGGCCAATTCCCGTGTCCGGCTGTCTTGTCTGCGCTGAGGCCCGGCGGGCAGTCAACGCCTGCTCGCCGGGCCCTTCGCGTCTTGTTTTCGGAGCTGTCTCGCCCCTTCTGTCTGCCTCCATCAACCTCGCCCACTGCATCGCAGCGGCCTGCATCCGTTTACAGCGTGACCTTCAGTTGTTCCAGGATCGCCGGGTTCTCCAGCGTCGAGACGTCCTGCGTGATCTCCTCGCCCTTGGCGATCGAACGCAGCAGCCGCCGCATGATCTTTCCGGAGCGCGTCTTCGGCAGGTTGTCGCCGAAGCGGATGTCCTTCGGCTTCGCGATCGAGCCGATCTCCTTCGCAACCCAGTCGCGCAGTTCCTTCGCGATGCGCAGGCTCTCTTCGCCGCTCGGGCGCGCCTGCTTCAGCACCACGAACGCGCACACCGCCTCGCCGGTCAGGTCGTCGGGCCGTCCGACCACGGCCGCCTCGGCCACCATCGGATTGGCCACGAGCGCCGACTCGATCTCCATCGTGCCCATGCGGTGCCCGGACACGTTCAGCACGTCGTCGATCCGGCCCATGATGGTGAAATAGCCGGTCGCCTTGTCGCGCACGGAGCCGTCGCCGGCCAGATACAGCTTGCCGCCGAGGTCGGCCGGGTAGTACGCCTTCTTGAAGCGCTCGGGATCGCCCCAGATCGTGCGGATCATCGACGGCCACGGGCGCTTGACCACGAGCAGACCGCCCTGGCCGTTGGGAACATCGTGTCCGGTCTCGTCGACGATGGCGGCCATGATGCCCGGCAGCGGCAGCGTGCACGATCCCGGCACGAGCGGTGTGGCGCCCGGCAGCGGCGTGATCATGTGGCCGCCGGTCTCGGTCTGCCAGAACGTGTCGACGATCGGGCAGCGTGACTGCCCGACCACGGTGTAGTACCACATCCAGGCTTCCGGATTGATCGGCTCGCCCACCGTGCCGAGCACGCGCAGCTTGGACAGGTCGTACTTGGCCGGCTGGTCGGCTCCCGCCTTGATCAGCGAACGGATCGCCGTCGGCGCCGTGTAGAAGATGGTGACGCCGTGGTCCTGGCACATCTTCCAGAACCGGCCGGCATCGGGATAGGTCGGCACGCCTTCGAAGATCACTTCGGTGGCGCCGACCGCGAGCGGCCCGTAGCAGACGTAGGAGTGGCCCGTGACCCAGCCTACGTCGGCCGTGCACCAGAAGACGTCCGACGGCTTGATGTCGAAGGTCCACTTCATCGTCAGCGCGCACCACAGCAGATAGCCGCCGGTGGAGTGCTGCACGCCCTTCGGCTTGCCGGTCGAACCCGACGTGTACAGGATGAACAGCGGATGCTCCGCGTTCACCGGGACCGGAGCACAGGTGCTCGCCTGGCCCTTCATCACGTCGTGCATCCAGACGTCGCGGCCCTCGACCCAGTTCACCTTGCCGCCGGTGCGCTGGTAGACGATGACCTTGCGGACGCCCTCGCAGCCGCCCATCGTGAACGCCTCGTCGATGGCGGGCTTCAGCGCGATCGCCTTGCCGCCGCGCATCTGCTCGTCGGCGGCGATGACCAGCGTCGCGCCGGCGTCGACCACGCGCTCCTGCACGCTCTTCGCCGAAAAGCCGCCGAACACGACCGAGTGCGTGATGCCCAGGCGCGCGCACGCCTGCATCGCCACCACGGCCTCGATCGACATCGGCATGTAGATGATCGCGCGCTCGCCCTTCCTGAAGCCGAGCGCGTCGATGCCGTTCGCGAGCTGGCACACCTTGGCGTGCAACTCGCGATAGGTGATCTTCGTGATCTTGCCGTCGTCGGCCTCGAAGATGATCGCGACCTTGTCGGCGTTGCCGTTCTCGAGGTTCTTGTCGAGGCAGTTGTACGACGCGTTCAGTTCGCCGTCGTGGAACCACTTGTAGAAGGGGGCATTGGATTCGTCGAGCACCTGCGTGAACGGCTTCGTCCACGTCAGCTCCTCGCGCGCCAGGCGGGCCCAGAAGCCCGTGTAGTCGCGCTCCGCTTCGGCGCACAGCGCCTTGTACGCGTCCATGCCGGACACGTTGGCCTGCTTCACGAATTCCGCGCTCGGCGGAAAGACTCGGTGTTCTTGAAGGATCGATTCGATGTTGCCCATAACCGTACCCGTCCGCTCTCCCGTTGCTCGTTCTAATTAGACTTTTCCCTCTAGTGCGCGGACGGTAGGGAGCGGCGCTTACAGGAAGCTGACAGCTGGCACTTATCGGGCAAGGAAAGTCGCGGGGACGGCTGATTGGCGTGATGCGGTGGTTGTGCGGTGCGGCATGTCGCGGCTGGCTGTGCAGTGCACAAGCGGAAGGGCAGAGAGAGTGTTGCGGCGGTCTGGGAGGGGTGGGATTGCTCGCCAGTCGCCTTGCGGCGATCAGCTCTTGAGTTGTACCGATGCGCGCGAGGGGTGGGATTGCGCGCTGATCGCCTTTAGGCGATCCGCTCGTCCCTGCGCTCGTTGACCGTGCCAGCGGCAGGTGGGATTGCTCGCTGATCGCCTTGCGGCGATCCGCTCGTCCCTGCGCTTCGCTCCGGGACCGCCCGCGCGCGGCGCGGGCGTCGTGAGCAACAGTCCCCCGGACTGTCGCTCACCGAACCCGGGCGGCTTCTCACCAACCCGATCCGCCAAAACGAAGGGGCCCTTGCGGGCCCCTGCGCTTTGGCGGAAGGGGTGGGATTCGAACCCACGGTACGGTAGAACCGTACACCGGATTTCGAGTCCGGCGCATTCGACCACTCTGCCACCCTTCCGGCGAGCCGCGGATTATATCCGGGCTCAGTCGTCAGGCCGGCTTCAGAACTTCCACGCCGCCCATGTACGCGCGCAGCGGTTCGGGGACGACCACGCTGCCGTCGGCCTGCTGGTAGTTCTCGAGGACGGCGACCAGCGTGCGGCCGACCGCGAGGCCCGAGCCGTTCAGGGTGTGGACGAACTCGGTCTTGCCCTGGGCGTTCCTGAACCGCGTCTGCATCCGCCTCGCCTGGAACGCCTCGCAGTTGGAACACGACGAGATCTCGCGGTACGCCTGCTGGCCCGGCAGCCAGACTTCGAGGTCGTAGGTCTTCGCCGAGCCGAAGCTCGTGTCGCCCGCGCAGAGCAGCACTACCCGGTACGGCAGGCCGAGCTTCTGCAGCACGGCTTCCGCGTTGCCCACCATCTGCTCGAGCGCCTCGTAGGACTGCTGCGGATGCGCGATACGCACCATCTCGACCTTGTCGAACTGGTGCTGGCGGATCATCCCGCGCGTGTCCTTGCCGTAGCTGCCCGCCTCTGAACGGAAGCACGGCGAATGTGCCGTGAACTTCAGCGGCAGTGCCGACTCCGGCAGCAGTTCCCCGCGGACGATGTTGGTCAGCGAGATCTCCGACGTGGAGATCAGGTACATCTCCTCCTTGTCCTCGCCGCCGCCCTTCGTCACCCAGAACATGTCGTCGCGGAACTTCGGCAGTTGCGCCGTGCCGAGCAGGCTGTCCGCGTTGACGATGTACGGCGTGTAGCACTCCGTGTAGCCGTGCTCGGTCGTCTGCAGGTCGAGCATGAACTGCGCGAGCGCCCGGTGCAGCCGCGCGACCGGCCCTTTCAGCAGCGCGAAACGCGAGCCGGAGATCTTCGCCGCCGTCTCGAAGTCCAGTCCGAGGGGCGCCCCGATGTCCACGTGGTCGCGCACCTCGAAGTCGAACGCGCGCGGCGTGCCCCACCGGCGCACCTCGACGTTGTCGTCCGCGGAGCGTCCCACGGGCACCGACTCGTGCGGCACGTTCGGGACATTCAGCATGTAGGTCTGCAACCGCAGCTGGATGTTCGACAGCTGGCCTTCAAGAACCTTGACCTGCTCGGGAATGGCGGCGCCCTCCGCCAGCACCGCGCTCGCGTCCTCGCCCTTCCCCTTCAGCACGCCGACCTGCTTCGACAGCGCGTTGCGCCTGGCCTGCAGCTCCTCGGTGCGCATCTGCACCGACTTGCGCTCGCTCTCGAGCGCGTTGAAGGCCTCGATGTCGAGGTCGAACGGACGTGTCTTCAAGCGCGCGGCAACGGCCGCGATGTCCTTGCGTAGCAGTGCGATGTCGAGCATGGCAAACCCTTGTGCGGTCCGCGGCGCGGACCCGGTGTCGTTCGTGGGGTACGGTCAGTGGCGCGCGGAGACCGCGCGCGGTCACGCGGCGCGGGATCGACTTCGCGTGGCGGCAGGGAGACGGTGGACGTGCAGCATGGCGCGATTTTCTCCCCCCGGGCGGTGCCGCGCAACCCGTCCGCGCACGAAGGCGTCACGCACCGCCCGGACCTTTCGGCTTGCCCCGATCCAGCCGGCGCAGGGCATCGAGCCGCTCCCGGATGCGCTGCTCGATGCCGTGGTCGGTCGGCTCGTACCAGCGCACCGGCTTCATGCCGTCCGGCAGGTAGGTCTCGCCCGCCGCGTACGCGTCGGGCTCGTCGTGCGCATACCGGTAGCCCTCGCCGTAGCCCAGGTCCTTCATCAGCTTCGTCGGCGCGTTCCTCAACCGCATCGGTACCGGACGCGAGCTGTCCTTCTCGATGAACGCGCGCACCGCGCCGTACGCCTTGTAGACCGCGTTCGACTTCGGAGCGCACGCCATGTAGACGACCGCCTGCGCGATGGCCAGCTCGCCTTCGGGTGACCCGAGCCGCTCGTAGGTCTGGGTCGCCGCAAGGGCGACCTCGATCGCGCGCGGATCGGCCAGCCCGATGTCCTCGGTCGCCATCCGCACGACGCGCCGCGCGACGTAACGCGGATCGACGCCGCCGTCGAACATGCGCGCCATCCAGTAGAGCGCCGCGTCGGGGTCGGACCCGCGCACGGACTTGTGCAGCGCCGAGATCTGGTCGTAGAAGTTCTCGCCGCCCTTGTCGAACCGCCGCACCGTGGCCGGCAGCGACTCGCGCAGGAACGTCGCGCCGATCGTGGCCAGGCCGTTGTCGCGCGCGGCGCTCGCCGCCACCTCCAGTGCGTTCAGCAGCCGCCGCGCGTCGCCGTCGGCCAGGTCGACCAGCATGCCGCGGGCATCGGCCTCGACCGCCAGCCCGCCGAGCTCCCGCTCGCCGGCGCGGGCTATCAGTTGTTCGAGCTCGTCGCGCGTCAGCGGCTCCAGCACGTACACGGCGGCGCGCGACAGCAGGGCGCCGACCACCTCGAACGACGGGTTCTCGGTGGTCGCGCCGATGAAGATGAACAGGCCCGACTCCACGTGCGGGAGAAACGCGTCCTGCTGCGCCTTGTTGAAGCGGTGGACCTCGTCGACGAAGACGACCGTGCCGCGCTGGGACTGCGCGCGGTTCAGCTGCGCCCGCTCGACCGCGTCGCGGATGTCCTTCACGCCGCCCAGCACCGCGGAAATCGCGATGAAGTCGAGACCGAACGCATCGGCCATCAGGCGCGCCAGCGTGGTCTTGCCGACGCCTGGCGGCCCCCAGAGGATCATCGAATGCGGCCGCTTCGATTCGAAGGCGACGCGCAACGGCTTGCCGGGGCCGAGCAGGTGCGACTGGCCGACGACTTCGTCGATCGAGCGCGGCCGCATGCGCTCGGCCAGCGGAGCGCCGACGGGGCTGGAGCTGAAGAGATCCTGCATCGAGAGGTCCGAATCCTGACCGACAGGCTAGCATCGCCGCTCGGCGGCTCGACCGCCCCTTTGACACGGAGGCGGATCGATCATGGCGGCGAACAGCACGAAGGCCATCTACTTCGCCCTTGGAGCCAATGCCGGCATCGCCGTGACGAAGTTCGGCGCGGCGGCCTACACGGGCTCGGGAGCCATGCTGGCCGAGGCGATCCACTCGGTCGCCGACACCGCCAACCAGTTGCTGCTGCTGCTCGGACTCAAGCGCGCCGGAATCGCCGCGAGCGAGGACTACCCGCTCGGCTACCACCGCGTCACCTACTTCTACGGGATGATGGTGGCGCTGCTCCTGTTCTTCGTCGGCGGCCTGTTCTCGATCTACGAGGGGTGGCATCGGCTCGCGTCACCCGAGCCGCTGCGCAGCCCCGCGGTCGCGCTCGCCGTGCTCGGCGTGGCCATCGTGCTCGAGGCGATCTCGCTGTGGGGCGCGATGCGCGAGATCCGCAAGGTGCAGGCGGGCCGCAGCTTCTGGCGCTGGTTCCGCGAGACTCGCCAGTCGGAACTGATGGTCGTCGCCGGCGAGGACATCGCCGCGCTCGGCGGCCTCGTGCTCGCGTTCGTCGCGGTGCTGCTGTCGATGCTGACCGGCAACCCGCTGTTCGACGCGCTGGGATCGATCAGCGTCGGCGTCCTGCTGGTCGTCGTCGCGGTCACGATCATCTGGGAGATCAAGGGCATGATCGTCGGCGAGTCGGCCGAACCGGCGACCCGCCGCGCCATCGAGGCGCACCTCGTCGCCCAGCCCGAGATCAGGCGCGTGCTGCGCCTCATCACGCTGCAGTGGGGCGAGAAACTCGTGATTGCCGTCCAGGCCGAAATGGCGCCGTCGCCGAGCGCGGCGGCGATGGTCGTCTCGATCAACCGCATCGAGGCGTCCCTGCAGGCGACTTTCCCGCTCGCCCTCTGGGTCTTCTTCGAGCCCGACGTGCCGAAGTAGGCGTGCCCTAGCAGGCTGCTTTTCAACAGCCTGCTAGTCGGTCAGGACGTCCGCGCCCTTGGGCGGCGTGAACCCGAAGGTTTCGGCGCCGAGCTTCGGATTGCGCTCGAGCTTCGAGAAGATCAGCTGCGTGACCTGGCCGAAGTTGTCGGCCAGGCGCATCGCCTGAGGCAGCCCGTCCCTGAACCCGATCTCGATCAGTTCGAACGTCGAGTCCTTCGCGCGCGGCTTCGCCTGCACCCACTCGAGGCCGTCGCGCACGCCGGCGTCGGTGACCTCGAACTCCTTCTCGAACTCGTTGGAGCCGAACAGGATCGACGCCGGGCTCGAAGGCAGCGCCCCGCCGAGCTTGCGGATCGTCACCTGGTTGAGGTCCTTGTCGAACAGGACCAGGCGCGTGCCGTCGGCCACGATCACCTGCTCGTACGGCTTTTCGTAGGTCCAGCGGAACTTGCCGGGACGCTGGAACGCGAAGCGCCCGCTCGCGACCGGCTGCGCGCTGCCGCCGCGGGTGGAAACGCGCTGCACGAACTGGCCGCGCGCGCTGCTCGTCTGCGTGAGAAAGGCGCGCAGCTGGTCGAGCGAGTTGCCGTGAGCCGGCGCAGCGAGCGCACAGCCCGCCGCAACGACTGCAAGTCGTAGCCAATGCATCCGGAATGCTCCTGGAAAGGCGCTCAGCCGTCGCCGCGATCGGGCACGAGAATGTCGCGGTTCCCGTTGCTCTGCATGGCAGACACCATGCCGGCGCGCTCCATGTCCTCGAGCAGGCGCGCCGCCCGGTTGTAGCCGATCCGCAGGTGTCGCTGCACCAGCGAGATCGACGCCCGCCGGTTCTTCAGCACGATTTCGACGGCCTGGTCGTACAACGGATCGGCCTCCCCACCCGGTTGACCGCCGGCGCTCTCGTCGCCCGTGGGTTCGGGCGCTTCGAGCAGCCCTTCGATGTACTGCGGGGCCCCCTTGGAACGCAGGTACTCCGCCACGCGGTGCACCTCGGCGTCGGCCACGAACGCCCCGTGCACGCGCGTCGGCAGCCCCGTGCCCGGCGCGAGGTAGAGCATGTCGCCCTGCCCCAGCAGCGACTCGGCCCCCATCTGGTCGAGGATCGTGCGCGAGTCGATCCGGCTCGACACCTGGTACGAGATGCGCGCGGGAATGTTGGCCTTGATCAGGCCCGTGATCACGTCGACCGACGGCCGCTGCGTCGCGAGGATCAGGTGCATGCCCGCCGCGCGCGCTTTCTGCGCGATCCGGGCGATCAACTCCTCGACCTTCTTGCCCGCGACCATCATCAGGTCGGCCAGTTCGTCGATGACGACGACGATCATCGGCAGAGGTTCGAGCGGCTCGGGATCGTCTGGCGTCAGCGAGAACGGGTTCCTGACGAACTCGCCTTTCGCGCGCGCCTCGGCGATCTTCTGGTTGTAGCCGGACAGGCTGCGCACGCCGAGCTTGCTCAGCAGCCGGTAGCGCTTGTCCATCTCGGTCGTGCACCACTGCAGCGCGTTGCCGGCCTCGCGCATGTCGGTGACGACCGGCGCGAGCAGGTGCGGGATCCCCTCGTAGATCGACAGTTCGAGCATCTTCGGGTCGACCAGGATCAGGCGCACCTGCGACGGGTCGGCCTTGTAGAGCATCGAAAGGATCATCGCGTTGATGCCCACCGACTTGCCCGAACCCGTCGTGCCGGCGACCAGCAGGTGAGGCATCCGGGCGAGATCGACGACGACCGGCTTGCCGGCGATGTCCTTGCCGAGGCCGAGCGTCAGCAGCGAGTGGCTCTCGTTGTAGACCGCCGAGCCGAGGATCTCCGAGAGCTTCACCATCTGCCGGCGCGGGTTCGGCAGTTCCAGCCCCATCAGGTTCTTGCCGGGAATCGTCTCGACCACGCGGATCGACACCAGCGACAGCGCGCGCGCGATGTCCTTTCCGAGGTTGACGATCTGGCTGCCCTTCACGCCGACCGCCGGTTCGATCTCGTAGCGCGTGATCACCGGGCCCGGATATGCCGCGACGACCGCCGCCTCGACGTTGAAGTCGCGCAGCTTCTTCTCGATCAGGCGCGACGTGAACTCGAGGGTCTCGGTGGCTATCGTCTCGGTCGGGGGCGGGGCCTCGTCGAGCAGGTCCAGCGCCGGCAGCCGCGCGTCCGCCATCTCGGCGAACAGCGGCACCTGCTTCTCCTTCTGCTTGCGTTCGGACGGCTTGACTGCGACCGGCGACCGCTCGATGTGCACCGGCGGCGCGTCCTCGATCCGCTCGCGCTCTTCGACCAGCGCCGCCTCGCGGACCTTGCTCGCGGCCTCGCCGATGGCGCGGTCCTCTTCCTCCTCGCGCCGGAGCTCGGCGCGCCGCGACAGGCTCTCGATGAAGCGGCCGAGTCGCTCGGCGACCGCCAGCCATGAAAAGTCGAGGAACAGCGACAGCCCGATTGCGATCAGGGCCAGGAACACCACGGTGGCCCCGGTGAACCCGACCGCGACCTGCGCCCCCCGCGCGATCAGGCCGCCGATCACGCCGCCCGGCGCGCCCGGCAGCGCTGCGCCGAGCATCGTCAGCCGCAGGGACTCCAGTCCAACGGCGCCGGCCAGCAGCAGCACGTAGCCGAGCGCGTGCGCCCATCCGGGCAACTCGTCGTTCAACGGATCGGCGCCCGAGGCGTTACGGTGCAGCACGCGGAAGCCGCGCGCGACCCACACCGCGAGCCCGAACACCAGCACGTAGGCCGAGAGCCCGAAGAGCAACAGGGCAATGTCGGCCACCCACGCACCGACCCGGCCACCCAGGTTGGACACGTTCGTGCCCGCAACGGCATGGGAGAACGACGGATCGGCCTTGCTGTAGGTGACCAGCATGGCGAACAGCGCCAGCCCGAGCAGCGCGCCCACGATCCAGCGCGCTTCCCCCAGCAGGCGGGCCAGTCGCCCGTCGGCCGGCGCCTCCTCGACCCGCCCGCGTGAGCGAACCCACGCCCCGTTGGTCGACGTTCCCGTCACGCTGCCCACGTTTGTCCTCGAAGCCATGGCTCGGGATTATAGGTGGCGACGGGTTTTCCCCCGGCGACAAACGGGCTCGCGGACCCCGGCAATCCAGGCCGGATTCGTCGCCGCCATCGCCCATTCACGCCGGCCGGGTCCCGATTCATCCGGGCCCGGTTGCCGCCCGGCGCCCCGGCAACCAGAATGAACCATGGCGACCGTTTCCGCCCTCCCCACGCACGCCCCGCACGCCGGGCCCTCCCCGCGGTTGGCGGCGTTCCTGCGCGTCTTCAATCCGAAGACTGTCGCGATCGTCTTCTACTTCTCCCTCCTGTTCCTGGTCGGGCCGTACATCATCTCCCTCTATTTCGAGCCTCTCGACGAGACGGTCTTCCGCTTCGCGCGCTCGGCGCGGCAGAACCTCATCACCGGGCTGATGCTGTTGTTCGGGATGGGACTGCTCGAAGCGCTGCTCGCCGCGTGGCCGGTGTCGCGCCGCTCGGCGCTTCTGCTCGGCGTCCTGACCTCGGTCGCCGTGACCATGGCAAGCATCCCGGTGCGCATCCTCGTGATCGACTCGCCGCTGTCGCGCGTGACCGAGGAGTCCGGCTACTTCCTCTCCCTGCTGCTGCTGTGGTCCTCGGTCGGCAGCATCGGCTACTGGCTCTTCCGGTCGCTGCGCGAGGACCAGCTGGCGCGCGAGGAACTCGCGGACGCCGAATGCCGCCACGAGACCCTGCAGGCGCAGATGGTGGAGGCCAGGCTGTCGGCGCTGCAGGCGCAGATCGAGCCGCACTTTCTCTTCAACACGCTCGCCAACGTCAAGCGCCTCTACGAGACAGTGCCGCACCAGGGTCGCGAGATGCTGTCGAGCCTGATCAGATACCTGCGGGCCGCGCTGCCGTCGATGCGCCAGTCAGGCTCGACCCTCGGACGCGAACTCGACCTCGCGCGCTCTTTCCTGACGATCCTGAAGATGCGAATGGGCGACCGGCTCGACTTTTCCATCGAGGTCGAGCCTGCCCTGAACGACGCGCAGGTGCCGCCGATGATCCTGCCGACCCTCGTCGAGAACGCGATCAAGCACGGCCTGTCGCCGCTGCCCGAGGGCGGCCGGATCGAAATTGCCGCCCGGCGCGACGGCCCTGATCTGCTTATCGACGTGCGCGACAACGGCGCCGGGTTCTCCTCCAGCGGGGGCAGCGGCGTCGGCCTGGCCAACACGCGCTCCCGGCTCGCGGCGCTGTTCGGAAATCGCGCCGCGCTGTCGCTGTCGTCGGCCGCGCCGCGCGGAGTCCTGGCTTCGCTGCGCATGCCTTTCGCGCTGAAGGAGGCCCCATGAGCGCGAACGGCCGCTCCGAAGCGCTCATCCCCGAGCGCACAGCGAGGGTCGTTCCATGAGCGCGCACGGCCGCTCCGAAGCGCTCATCCCGCGCGCGCAGCGCGAGGGTAGTCCGCTAAGCGCGCACGGCCGCTCCGAAGCGCTCATCCCCGAGCACACAGCGAGGGTCGTTCCATGAGCGCACTCGCCGATACACGCGCGCCATCGATCGTGCAGCGTTCGTTGTTCGTGCGCTGGACCGACGCCTGGTCGCGCCTGAACCGGCGGCATGCGCTCGGCCTCGCGCTAGCCGTCCTGCTGATGACGGC
>Ga0209254_10004863_pt1 | contig 12329 bp, 8 predicted proteins | sample FrelakmetDIP11DI_FD_187148 | JGI IMG/M metagenome (GOLD analysis project Ga0209254, IMG submission 187148) | Freshwater lake sediment microbial communities from the University of Notre Dame, USA, for methane emissions studies - DIP11 DI (SPAdes)... | ecosystem: Environmental > Aquatic >...
CACAGTAATCCTCCTTTAAAGGGGTTTTCGAGACTCCCTCACCAAGGAGCTTACCAGAAACGACCCGTTCTTCCAAATCCGCACTCATAGTATCTCTTAATGACAAGCTGACCACCCACCAAGACGATACGCCTGACAGGCGTTACTTGGCCCTTTCCTTTTTATGATTCTTCCACGACCCAGACTTCCGATGTTCGCCCTCTTACAGTGCAACAAACATTGCAGGTCTGGACTTTGCAGCAGCTCTGGTCGGCCTAACAGGCCCGGCCGCTTGACCTCCATGTCGCCTGGGCCTATAATAACTTCCACGAGAAACGAGTAGGACAACGCCATGGCTTTCATTCGACTCTGTCTCACTGCCTATCGCAGCCCCGCGCGGTTCGCCGAGGGCCTGCGCGGCAAGCCGGCGCCCCACTGGGGGCTGGCGGCCGTCATCCTCCGCGGCCTGATCGACGCCCTGCTCCTCTACCTGCCCATCTACCTCATGGGCTGGCAGCCGCCGACCCCCTCCTTCATCCCCATCTTTTCCACCGAGCGCTACTACCGCACCCTGATCTTCATCGGGCCGCTCCTTTTCCTGGCCCACTGGCTAATGGCGGGCGCCCTCATGCACGTCGTCCTCCGCCTCACCCGCCGCCGCAGCGACGAGGCCCCGGCCGATCAGGCTGGGATCGATGTCATCCTCAACATCCTGGGCATGACCTCCCTGTCCATCGCCGCCGTCCTCCTCATCTGGGACTGGCTGTGCATCGCCACCGGCTGGGGTGACCAGTATTTCCTGGGCGTCACCCACCTGGTCATCGACGTCTGGGGCATCGCCATCGCCGTCGTCGCCTTCAAGCGGCTGCTGGGCGTGCCCGTCTGGCTCGGCGTCCTGCTCCAGATACTCAACGTCGTCACCTGGTTGCCCCTTGGCATGACCTTCATGCGCTCGCCGCTGTAGGAGAAACCTCCCGCATGTTCGGACAGGAACGGGAGCTTGAACAACAATACCGTGTAAAGGTCTGCCCTCCCGGCAGTGCCGGGACGCCAGCCAGGACAGGTGGCACAGCGATGCCAGGAACCATATGGACACTCGACGAAGATGAGACCAGTTGGTCATCCTGGGCAGATCACATGGCACAGGCCACCGCTTCCCCCTTCATGCGAGATTTGATTGCAGCTCACAAGACCTCTCAGCGCAGCTGGGCCATCGACGTTGGTTGTGGAACCGGACGCGCATTCCTTCCGCTGGTAGAAGCAGGCTATCGAGTAATTGGTTTGGATCCAACCTTAAACGGCATACAGCTCAGCCAACAACGCGTCAGCCAGACCCATCTTTGTGCTTATCCCCTTCTTGCATCGGCCGCCCGCTTACCCCTGCCATCGGCATCCATCTCTTTTGTCTTTGCTCTCAGCACCTTATTCCACCTTAGCTACACGGAGTTGATCAGTGCACTTCAGGAAGTCCATCGAGTTCTTCATCCCGAAGGCGAGGCCCTTTTACATTTTCTCGACATCAAAGACTGGCGGCGCGTGCTCGCCAAACCAATCCGCCCCGATCAGGCCCCGGACCCCAGTTACCGGGCCGTAGTTACCTGCTTCTGTTCGCAGGGCAAGATACAAGAGTGGATTGCCGAAGCGGGACTAGAGCTCGAGGCGCTAGAGCTCAAGACAACCGACACTGAAACCGGTCAACAACGAAATTGGCTGGCGCACTGCACCAAGTGATCGCATGGCGATATCGGATCTACCCAACATGTCACTGAAGCTGACAGGGCGGGTATGCACCCGCCCGAGAGGATTCTGGCGGCTGGAGAGTGACCGCATGTCCCAGGGTAACAAGTCCGCCCGGTGTTCTCATAAAGGACGATTACAGCGACCGTTCGAGTCGCACACGAGGCACAGCCGAACTGAGGGGACGCAGCAGGCTGAAGAATAGCGGAGGTTTGCCCCTCACGAAGCGGTTCCGCTTCACGGTACGTCGTCATGACTTGACGAAATGGGAATTGCCGTTATACTTGCACGTAGGTGTGGACGTTTCACCCTGCAAGAGAAGGATCATCTTGAGTTTGGCAGAAACCCTTGAGCCAGAAGCTTGGCATAATGGGTAGAAGGGCAGCACTCGTCCAGTCAACAAGGAGGAGGAAACGATGAAACCCAACAATGGTTCGATCCTGTTGGTCATCAGCCTGGGCCTTCTGCTGGGCCTGGGTCTGCTGCTGGCTGGCACGGGGGTGGCTGCGCCACCTACCCTGCCGCCCGCCAGCGCTACCGCTGCCGAGTGGCGCGTCTGCCCGGCCGGCCCGCCGGCCTGCGACTATGCCACTGTCCAGGAGGCGGTGGATGCAGCCGCCGCTGGCGACGTCGTCAAGGTGGCCGCCGGCCTTTACACCGACATCCATGCCCGGCCGTCTCCTGCGGGATACAACGGTCCCGCCGTGATCACCCAGGTTGTCTACATCAGCCAGAGCCTGACCATGCGCGGCGGTTACAGCGCCGACTTTGCCGCCTGGGACCCCGACCTTTACCCCACCACGCTGGATGCACAGGGGCAGGGGCGGGAGTTCCTGGTTTCCGGGCCGGGCATCACTGTGACCATTGAGGGGCTGATCCTCACCGGCGGGAGCGCTGACGGTCTCGGAGGCAGCCCGGCCCCCTACCTGGGCCGCGATGCGGGAGGCGGTATCTACGTGGCCGAGACGACGTTTGCCATCAGCGGCTGCACGGTCTACAGCAATACGGCTACCGCCAGCTCCGATTTTGGCTACGGGGGGGGGATGCATCTCGAATCGGGCAGTGCTACCCTGATCGGCAACGTCTTCCAGGATAACGTGGCCGCCACGGCCGGCGCAGGCCACGGCGGCGGGCTGAACGTGCTGGGCGAGCCGACCAGTGTCTATACCCTGATCAGCAACCGGTTCCTGAGCAACACCGCCGGCCTGGGCGTTTCGGGGTATGGCGGGGGGATCTATCTGTACGGCGCGCACGCCCCTTGCACGATCGTTCTGGACGGCAATACGTTCCAGGGCAACGTCGCCAGCCGAGCGGCCGGCAGCGGCTCTGGCGGCCGGGGCGGCGGGCTGGCCCTGGACTGTGCCAAGGTCATCATGAAGAGCAACACCATTGTGGACAACGTGGCCGGTGCGGACGCTGCCTGGGGCCGTGGCGGCGGGTATATCGATTTTGGTTCCTGCAGCCTCCGGGCCATCACCCTGACGGGGAATACCTTCCGTGGCAACGTTGCCGGTGAGCAAGGGGGAAGCGGCGGCGCCATATCGTTCGAGACGGGCGGCATCCCCATGCTCTATCCCTACACGCTGAGCGGCAACTTGTTTCAGGGCAATATCGCCAGCCCAGGCACAGCAGAAGGTAGGGGCGGCGGCCTCTACGCCGAGGATGCCGGGATCTTGATCGGCAATACCTTCCAGGGTAACCGTGCTTCCACCCTGGGTAATGGAGTGGGTGGGGGCCTGCACCTGTGGGGCAGCGTCACCCTGGAAGACAACGTCGTCCAGGGAAACGAGGCCAGCCAGGGCGGAACGGGCTTTGGCGGCGGGATCTATTTCTATGGGTACATGGGGAACCAGGTCCACTTGGCCACGTTTCGCGGCAATACGATCGTGAGCAATACCGTCCCCGGCCCGTCCGACCTAGCCCACGGCGGGGGCGGGCTGTACCTCGTCGGCGGCGTGACCACCCTGGAAGGCAACGTGCTCCGGGGCAACAGCGCCCCCGAAGGCGGTGGGGCATTCCTCATCCAGGGCTCGCCCTACGCGGGCCAGACCACCTGGAGCAACAACGTCGTCATGGACAACCAGGTCGCCGCAGGCGGGCATGGAAGCTGCCTCTTTCTCGATTCGTACAGCACGCTTGATCCCCTCCACGCCGGCCTTGCCCACAATACCCTGGCCCGCAACTCGGGCGGTGACGGCAGCGGGGTGTATGTGCACAACAGTACCGCTGTTTTCACCAACACCATCGTCTACAGCCACAGCGTCGGCCTCAACAACGCCGGGGGTACGGTCAGTATGGATCACACTCTGTGGGATGACAACGGGACACAGTTCACCGGCACGGTCAATGAAACCAATCCCTTGTTTGGCGACACCGCCTTTGCTCCCGACGGCTACCATCTGACCGCCGCCTCGGCCGCTGTCGATCAGGGCATCGACGCCGGGGTGAGATATGACATTGACGGTCAGCACCGCCCGGCCGGCCCCGCTCCCGACGTAGGAGCCGACGAGTTCGCCTTCAGCGTCTATCTGCCGTTGGTGCTGCGCGGCAGCCTGTCGCCGTAGGGTGCGCGGCCAGCCGCAGATCCTGTATCTGCAGCCACTATGACCAGAACCTGAAAGACCTGCGTTACACCTGGGTTGGCCCGTAGCCAGGGGGTAGAGGAGCAAGAGAGCCGGGTAGACTGCTATTTTGCCTCCACGAGGGGGTGTCGTGCAGGTTTTTTGGCGCGAGACCTTGTGGAATGTGTCCAATCGCTGGGCGAGAACGATTCACTCAAGAGATGTCTCACAACTTCTGTTAGTCTCCCGTTAACTGCAGCGTAGCTCAGAAGAAGTCATATGTCCCATATGAATACTTTCGGACGCGGCTCGGGTGACCAGGCAACCTCAATGGCGGCACCCATCCAGGCACTGACTCCTCTGTTGACAACAACAGATTCCAGGTGCATAATACGGGGCGTTGTTGAACCTGCATTTGAGCAACCATAGACAAAAGGGGACTTTGTGATGGGTAACACACTAAAAGGCAAAGTGGCGCTGGTTGCAGGTGCAACACGCGGTGCCGGTCGAGGTATTGCTGTCGAATTGGGCGGGGTTGGAGCGACGGTATATGTCACCGGCCGCACTACTCGAGTGCAGCGATCCGAGTATAATCGCCCAGAGACCATCGAAGAGACAGCCGAACTCGTGACGCAGGCAGGGGGGCAGGGAATCGCCGTTCAAACTGACCATTTGGATGTGGCTCAGGTTCAAGCACTTGTCGAGCGTATTGACAAGCAACACGGTCACCTGGATATCCTCGTCAACGACGTATGGGGCGCCGAACATCTGACTGAATGGAATGTGCCGGTGTGGAAACACTCTCTTGAAACTGGCCTTCACATACTGCGTCTGGCGATTGACACGCACATCATTACTAGCCACTTTGCACTCCCTCTCCTGATCAGGAATCCGGGTGGCCTAGTTGTGGAGGTAACGGATGGTACTGCCGAATACAATGGCACGCATTATCGCCAGGCGTTGTTCTATGACCTGGCAAAGGTAGCCGTCATTCGCCTGGCTTGGGCCCAGGCGCAGGAGCTACATCCCTATCAATGCACAGCCGTCTCTTTGACTCCTGGTTGGTTGCGATCGGAAATGATGCTGGATGATTTTGGTGTCACCGAAGCGAACTGGCGTGATGCAATAGCCAAGGACCCGCAATTCGCGATTTCGGAAACCCCTCAGTATGTGGGCCGTGCCGTGGCTTATCTGGCAGGGGATACCGACGTTGGGCGATTCAATGGCCAATCACTTTCCAGCGGTCAACTGGCAAAAATCTATGGCTTTACCGATCTTGACGGTTCACAGCCGGATTGCTGGCGATACATCAGCGAGGTTCGAGAGGCCGGCAAGCCCGCCGATGTCACCGGATACCGATAATGCAAAGCCGCTCAGCAGTTCGGCTTCGCCGTTGGCTGAAAGCCGCACGATGATGCATCGTATGTCTGATATTGACGGCAGTGTCCAGTTAGCCGCAGAGCCGTCCAGGCAGGGCGGGATGTTTGCAGGAAGCTCCACTCATCGGCACGCAACTGCTCCTTGCAGTATGCGAGAAGAGGCAATAAGCCTCAAGATTGCGCTGTGGCCCGGTTTTGGAAGGTGGCCAGAACCTTGTCCACCCGGCGGCCGTCCATGTCAACCACTTCAAAGCGCCAGCCGCAGCATTCAAAGCGGTCTCCCGGCGAGGGGACGCGTTGCAGGTAGAGCATCACAAGCCCGCCCAGGGTTTGGTAGGCGGAGTCCTGGTGAGGCAGCGAGACGATGTCGAGCAGTTTCCTGACCTGCGCGACTGGCAGCGTGCCGTCCAGCAGCCAGGATCCATCCTCGCGCCTGACTGCCCCCGGCTCGACGGCCTGACCCGGGGTGGGGATGTCGCCGACGATGGCTCGCAGGATGTCGTCGACGGTGATCAGCCCTTCCAGCCCGCCATATTCGTCAATGACCAGGGCGGCGTCGGTGTGTTTCTCCTTGAGCCGTGCCACCGCTTCCAGGACAGTGGCGCTCTCCGGCAGGAAGAGGGCCGGCTGAAGTGCGGCCTCGATATCCAGGGGCTTGCCCTCGAGACACGCGGCCAGCAGGTTTTTGATGAACACCAGGCCCAGCACGTGGTCCAGATCTCCCCGCCCGACGGGATAGCGCGAGTGCCCGCCCGCGGCGACGACGCGGCTCAGCTCTTCCGCCGGGTCGTCCAGATTCAGCCAGACGATTTCCGGCCTGGGGGTCATGATCGTCTTGACGGTGGCATCGCCCAGGAGGAAGACTTGCTCGACCATCTCCTGCTCGGCAAGCTGAAACACGCCTGCCCGCGTGCCATGCTCGAGAAGGAGGCTGATCTCCTCTTCGCTGACAGGAGCCTCTTGCCCCGGCCGCACGCCGAGGAGGCGCAGAACCAGGTCTGTGGACAGGCCAAGGGAACGGACGGCGGGCGATGCCAGGCGGGAGAGGGTGCGCATGAAGGGGGCGAGGCGGGCCGCCACTTGCTCGGCGTTGTTGAGGCCCAGACGCTTGGGGACCAGCTCGCCGATGACGAGGGTCAGGTAGGTGATGGCCAGCACGACGACGGCGACTCCAATGGCCTCGCCGTAGGGAGCGAGGGGCGGGACCTGCTGGAGGGCGTCGGCCAGCTTTTCCGCGATCGTGGCGCCGCCAAAGGCACCGGCGACGATGCCCACCAGGGTGATACCGATCTGGATCGTGGCCAGGAACTGGTTCGGGGCGTTGGCGAGCTCCAGGGCGACGAGCGCTTTTTTGTTTCCCTCTTGGGCTTGCTGCTGAAGTCTCGTCTTGCGGGCCGAGACAATGGCGATCTCGGCCATGGCGAAAAGGCCGTTGACCAGGATGAGCATCACAATGATGAGTATCTCGATTGCGATCCGATTCATGCCATCCCCAAGGAGCGCCATGCCATCGCAGGCCAACCCTGCCGGGCAGGCGTCCGCGATGCGGGTCAAGTCTTGAGCATTATAGCATCATTTCCGAGGATGGCCAAGAAGGCGCTGCCGTCGATGGGCGGGTCTGTGACCGGCGCCGAATGCCTCAAGGGGTCTTGTTTCGGCTATCAGGCCGTCACACGTCAGGGCCAATTTGACAAGGGCCGCACTGTCGGTTAGACTTGCGGCTGGTTGGGGAGTAGCCTATCCCCCATGGCAGGGGATGAGTAGTCGTCAACACGGAATGCGTGAGCATCCCGGCTGCTCTAGTGCACACACACGATGGCGAGACCACCACGACCTTTGGCGCCGTGGGGCCTCGCTGTTTTGCTTGCCCACGGCTCACACTCTCATAAGTGGAGGAGAAATGCATTTCGATCTCGTCAGCCTCATCGAGACGGTGGGCTACATCGGCCTGTTCTTGATCGTATTCGCCGAATCGGGCCTCTTCTTCGGGTTCTTTCTGCCCGGCGATAGCCTTCTGCTGACGGCTGGGCTGCTGGCTTCACGCGGCCAGCTCGATATCACCATCCTGCTGATCGCGCTGCCCATTGCCGCCATCCTGGGTGACAGCATTGGCTACTGGTTCGGCAAGAGGACCGGGCCACGCATCTTCACGCGGGAAGACTCGCTCCTCTTCCGCCGCAGAAACCTGCTGGCGGCCAGGGCCTTCTACGAGCGCCATGGCGGCAAGACGATCGTGCTGGCCCGGTTCATGCCCTTCATCCGCACCTTCGCGCCAATCGTGGCCGGGGCCGTCGAGATGGAGTACAGGAGGTTTCTGCTGTTCAACGTCGTGGGAGGGCTGATGTGGGGCGTCGGCGTCACGGCAGCCGGCTACTACCTGGGACAGACGATCCCCGATCTCGACCGCTATTTTCTGGCGATCGTGGCAGCGGTCATCTTTGTTTCGGCGGTCCCGGCCATGCTCCACATGCTGAAGGAATACGGTCCAGAGGTGAGGTTGTATCTTCAGCGCCGGTTTCAGCTCGGCGGTCCGGAGCTCGAGCCCAAGGCCAATCCCGGCTGCAGGGACACGGCCAGTGTGGCGTGGAACAGAGACGCGGTGACAGCGGAAGAGGGATAGGACGATGGATTGGCACCGGCTGACGAGCGCAGATGCTGCGGACAGGCTCGCAACGAACCCTGAGCAGGGCCTCAGCCAGACAGAGGCAGTGGCACGCCAGCAGAAGTATGGCCCAAACCTGTTGATCGAGCGGGGTGGCAAGGGGCTCTGGCACATCCTGTGGGAGCAGCTCACCTCGGTCATGGTGGTCGTGCTGATCGCCGCCGTTGTGGTCTCTCTCGCCCTGAGCGACTACAAGGATGCGATTGTCATCGGCGCAATCGTGCTCATCAACACACTCCTCGGTTTCACGCAGGAATATCGGGCCGAGAAGGCGATGTCGGCGCTGAAGCGCATGACGGTGCCGAGTATCAAGGTCCGGCGCGACGGGCGGGTGCGGGAGCTATCGGCGCGCGAGCTGGTGCCGGGCGACATCGTCCTGCTTGAGGCCGGCAATGTCGTGCCCGCCGACGCCCGGCTTCTGGAAGCGGTCAACCTGCGCATCCAGGAGGCTGCGCTGACCGGAGAGTCGGAACCGGTGGACAAGGATGCGCTATTTGTAGCCGAAGGCGACCTCCCACTCGGTGACCGGCACAACATGGCCCATATGGGCACCGTGGTGACGTACGGGCGGGGTCAGATGGTGGTGACTGCGACCGGCATGAACACCGAGCTGGGCGCGATCGCGAACATGATCCAGACCGTTCGCTCGGAGCCCACCCCGCTGCAGCAGCGGCTCGATCACCTGGGCCGGCGCCTCGCCCTGGTCGCCGCCGGCATCGTAGTGGTCATCTTTGTGCTCGGACTCATCCGCGGCGAAGACCTGAAGCTGATGTTTCTCACAGCCGTGGGCATGGCTGTGGCGGCCGTCCCAGAAGGGCTGGCGGCGGTTGTCACGATTGCGCTGGCCCTGGGAGCCCAGCGCATGCTCAAGCGCAGGGCGCTCATCCGCAAACTGGCGGCAGTCGAAACGCTCGGGTCGGTGACCGTGATCTGTTCCGACAAGACCGGGACGCTCACCGAGAACCGCATGACGGTGACGGTGCTGGATGTGGCCGGGCATCGCCAAAATCTCGACGTGACACCCCGGCTCGCCAGGCCCGAACAAGCCTGCCCGGAGTCGCCCTGCTCAGGATTGTCGCTCCTGCTGATAGGCGGGGCACTCTGCAACGATGCCTTTGCGATCCTCGACGCTCAGGGCAGCACCGATGGTGCGGGCGCGATGGCTGACGTCGTGGGCGATCCAACGGAGGTCGCGCTAGTCGTGGCCGCAGCCCAATTAGGGCTGGACAAGCAGCACCTGGAGCAGATTGCGCCCCGGGTGGCGGAGCTGCCCTTTGACTCCGGGCGCAAGCTGATGACCACAGTCCACTCTGTCACCGACCTGGCCGGCGCTCCCGAGGTGCTGCGGAGCGCCATGGCGAACGGTCCTGCGCCCTATCTCGCCTTCACCAAGGGCGCAGTAGACAGGCTCCTGGAGGGGTCTACTGCCGTATGGTCGGAGGGCGTCGAGCCGCTTACCGAGAGCTGGCGGCAGCGCATCGTGGCAGCCAACGCTCAGTTGGCGGGCGACGGCATGCGGGTCCTGGGCGTGGCCTTCCGGCGGCTCGATGCGCCGGTCACGCATGACAACGGCAGCCCCATCGAGCGTGACCTGGTGTTCGTGGGGCTGGTTGGGATGATCGATCCACCCAGAGCGGAGGTCAGGTCGGCCGTGTCGATATGCCGGACGGCCGGCATCCGCCCGATCATGATCACCGGCGACCACCCACTGACGGCCGGCTTCATCGCCCGAGACCTGGGCATTGCAGAGGACGCCAACATCTTGACCGGCCAGCAGCTCGACGGGTTCGGCCAGGAGGAACTAGAGGCGGTCGTAGATGGGGTAGCGGTCTACGCCCGGGTCTCCCCTGAACACAAGCTCAAGATCGTGCAGGCCCTGCAGAAGCGGGGGCACATCGTGGCGATGACGGGAGATGGCGTGAACGACGCGCCCGCGCTGAAGCGAGCCGATATTGGCGTGGCCATGGGCATCACCGGTACCGATGTCGCGAAGGAGGCTGCGGACATGGTGCTGCTGGACGACAATTTCGCCACGATCGTCGCTGCGGTGGAAGAAGGGCGGGTGATCTACGAGAACATCCGCAAGTTCATCAAGTACCTGCTGACCACCAACTCGGCGGAAATCTGGCTGATGCTGCTAGCGCCCTTTCTGGGCATGCCCCTGCCGCTCCTGCCCTTGCAGATCCTCTGGATCAACCTGGTGACCGACGGGCTCCCGGCGCTGGCGCTTGGGCTGGAGCCGGCCGAGCGGAACACGATGCGCCGCCCGCCCTATCGCCCCGGCGAGAGCGTCTTCAGCCGCGGCATCGGGCGCCACATCCTGTGGGTTGGCATATTGATGGGGCTGCTTTCCCTGGGCACGGGCTATCTGTACTGGCGCGCGGGCCACGCCCACTGGCAGACGATGGTCTTTACGACCCTGGCGCTGTCGCAGATGGCTCATGTCATGGCCATCCGCTCCAGCCGCGATTCGCTCTTCCGGTTGGGCTTGCTGTCGAACAAGCCGCTCCTTGCGGCCGTGTCGCTGACGCTGGTCCTGCAGGTTGCCGTCGTCTACCTTCCCACCCTGCAATCGTTCTTCCGGACGGTTGCCCTGCCGCTGCCGGATCTCCTCCTCAGCTTTGCCTTGAGCAGCCTCGTTTTCGTCGGGGTCGAGCTGGAGAAGTGGTGGGCTCGCAACTACGAGGGCCGCGGCGATGACAAGCGGCCGCAGGGCGGAAGGATGGCCCGATGATGAATCCCTTGACCCGAATCCTGCTGATTGCCGGCGGCACGCTCTGTGTGGCCTTGGCTGTGCTGGGTTTGTTCCTGCCTGTGCTGCCAACCACGCCATTCCTGCTCCTGGCGGCCGTCTGCTACGCCCGCAGCTCCGAGCGGTTCTATCACTGGCTTATGACCAATCGCTGGTTCGGAGCCTACATCAGGAACTACCGGGAAGGCAGGGGCATATCCCTCTGGCACAAGGTGCTCGCCATCTCGCTGCTGTGGCTCACGATTGGTTATGCAGCGTGGTCCGTGGCGCGGCTATGGTGGGTGAAGGGTATCCTGCTCGGAGTTGCGGTTGCCGTCACTATTCATCTGCTGAAGACCAAGTCGGCCAAGTCAGTGTTAGGGAACCCCTCACTCCGCGACGAGTACGATGTACCTGAAGACCTTGCCTGACAAGAGGCAATGACTCTGGCGCCCCTGATGCCGGATTGATTTCTTTCTCTGTTTGAGCTGCTTGCTGCTCTGGTCCGTGAGGAACGAACTTCTCACAACCCCTGGTGGCTCCAGTTGAATGTGGAACGTCACAGAGAGCCTGATACTTCCCACAAGAATACTTGCTGACGCCGTCTCAAATGGTTTTGCTGTAATCGAGCGAATGAGGCGTGATCCATCACTCAGCGGGTAGAGCGGTGACCTTCAAAGTCGTGTGCGGGCGTTCGAGTCGCCCCGGGGATATGGACAGAAGGACCACACAGGGAAACAATCCCATGTCAGATCTATCCAACGGGCTTTCTTTTGTCCCAAACCCACCAGCGTCGTTGAGAAGCCCTAACCGCCGATATTGACGATTACCTTCTGGTTGGCCAGCGAGCCATCACGGGTAATCTAGGTTCTGTAAAGGGACAATCCAGCGGTGATCCTACCAAGGGGTAGTTCCACACGTAACCGTGGTCATGAGCACCATTGGGCCACGAGGGCTTTGGTCACCTTGGAAGGCCGGCCTCGCCTCTTGGGTGGAGTCCAACGTGGCAGTGGCACTCGGAATGAGAGCAACTCTTCGACCGTCCAACGGTGGTCGGTGATGCCAGCGGCTATCGCTGGGGTGCGTGGCTCCCAATGTTGCCGGTTTCCAGGTAAAGGAATGGCAACTCGCAAGCTGCGATGATAGGTACAGAAGTTGTAGACCGAACCAACCAGATACATCGAGCCGTGCAAGGTCGCGGTCTGACGGGCGAGGGCTCGGCCGCGCCGGACCAAGGCGGCGATGCACGATCGAAAGGTGGCATTCAGTCGCTCAATGTA
>Ga0209254_10004864_pt1 | contig 12329 bp, 14 predicted proteins | sample FrelakmetDIP11DI_FD_187148 | JGI IMG/M metagenome (GOLD analysis project Ga0209254, IMG submission 187148) | Freshwater lake sediment microbial communities from the University of Notre Dame, USA, for methane emissions studies - DIP11 DI (SPAdes)... | ecosystem: Environmental > Aquatic >...
CGGCGATGACGTCGCCGACGGCACGGTCGCGGGCGGAGATGGTGGCCACGCGGGCGATCTCCTCTTTGCCGGAGATCTCCTTGGACTGCTTCTTGATGGCCGCGACGGCCTCTTCGACGGCCTCCTCGATGCCCCGCTTGATGGCCATCGGGTTGACGCCGGCGGCTACCATGCGCAGACCCTCGCGCACGATCGCCTGGGCGAGCAGGGTCGCCGTGGTGGTGCCGTCACCGGCGATGTCGTTGGTCTTGGTCGCGACTTCCTTGACGAGCTGAGCGCCCTGGTTCTCGAAGACGTCCTCGAGCTCGATCTCACGGGCGATGGTCACGCCGTCGTTCGTGATCGTGGGGGCGCCGTACTTCTTGTCGAGCACCACATAGCGGCCCTTGGGGCCGAGGGTGATCTTGACGGCGTCGGCGAGCGCGTTGACTCCACGCTCCAGGGAGCGTCTTGCCTCGTCGGCATACTTCAGTTCTTTAGCCACGCTACTTCAGCCTCCTCTCTACTTGGTTACTACGGCCAGGATCTCGCTGGCGCGCAGGATCAGGAGCTCGTCACCATCGGTGGTCTTGTACTCGGTACCCGCGTACTTGCCGTAGATGACCTTGTCGCCCTTCTTGACGTCCATGGGCACACGCTTGGCGCCTGCCTCGTCCCACTTGCCGTCGCCGGCGGCGACGACCTCGCCCATCATCGGCTTCTCCTTCGCCGTGTCGGGCAGCACGATGCCGCTGGCCGTCTTCTCCTCTTCGGCGACGGCCTTGATGATCACGCGGTCTTCAAGCGGCTTGAGCTTCATGCAGCAACCCTCCTCTTCATTTGTCCGGAATCTGGCACTCTCAGGCTGAGAGTGCTAAGTCTTGCGGGGTCGCTATCGTATGACCGATACGGGCCCATGTCAAACCCACCCCGAAACGCGCCGGCAGAGACGGTAGCGCTGTGGAATCAGGCGTTTTGCACGTATTCTTCGCAGCCACCGCGGGAGTCGCTGCCGTCGGCGGAAAGGTGGCACGAGTGCTCGACGCCGGACTCTCTGGCGCCCGCCCAGCGCGGAAGCTAGACTCCGCCCATGCGCATCCTGATCCAGCGCGTGAGCCGCGCCAAGGTGACCGTGGACGGCGAGCGCGTGGCCGCGATCGGCCGCGGTCATCTGGTCCTCGTCGGCGTGACGCACGGTGACTCGGCCATGACGGCCGGCAAGCTCGCCGCGAAGACGGCCCGGCTGCGCATCTTCGAGGACGACGCCGGGCTCATGAACCGGGCCCTCGCCGACGTGGGCGGCTCGGTACTGGCCGTCTCGCAGTTCACGCTCTACGCCGACGCCCGCAAGGGCAATCGCCCAAGCTTCACAGATGCCGCGCGGCCCGAGCAGGGCGAGGCTGTCTACGCGGCCTACGTCGAGGCGTTACGCGCCGAGGGCGTGCCGGTCCAGACCGGCATCTTCGGCGCCCACATGCACGTCGAGCTGGTCAACGACGGCCCGGTGACGATCCTTCTGGAAGCCTGACGATGGCCGCGTGCCACGCCGGCAGACTCATCGACCACGTCCGCCTCCGGGTGACGGACCTCGAGTGCGGCGCCTCTGCCCGGTCGGTGATGCTCGTCCCGGCCGACACCCTCGACTCGCGACGATCTCCTCCACGCCGTGGCCGAGCAACCGTCCGGCTCCGGACGCGAGAGCGCCCGGGCCGCCTGCGGCGGCCCGGGCGCCTGTCCCCGCTTGCGGCGGCGTCAGACCTCGTGACCCTCAGCGCGACGCGGGTCGGCGAGCTTCTCGTTGCTCCGGTGGTCTCGCCATCCGTCCAGAGGGCGGAACACCCGGCGTCTCAGCGGTCGCGCTGCCGTTCATGCGGCCGTCTGTGAGCCCTTCTTCGGCTCCAGCTTCCAGGCGGCGATGGCGGTGATGATGGCGATCGCCAGGGAGACCGCAGCGGCCACCAGGATCGCGGTCAGCATGGAATCGAAGTTCGACAAGAACCCGGAGCCATACGTCTCGAGGTAGTACTCCTCCGCCCAGCTACCCTCGAACCACCGCAGCCAGGGGTACGCGATGAAGCCCACGACGGCCAGCCCGAAAAAGATGCCCGCGATCCGCTTGAGGTCGCCGGGGGCGAGACCTGTTCTCGGATTCGCCGGGCGCCCCTTCTTGGCAAGACCGCCGTATCTCTTCTTCCAGATGACGTAGAGGATCGGCCCGCTGACGAGGCCCAGCATGCCGCCGATGAAGTAGTCGGTGCCGTTGATGTAGAACGAGATCACGGCGATGGTGATCGGCACAACGCACAGCACAACCAGGAAGGGGTATCCGCCGGGGATCTTGAACTTGTACTCGCTCCCGGGGATCCGCTTCCGGAGGATCATGGCGGAGATGTACACCAGGATGTAGGACGACACGAGCAGGAACACGTCGATGATGACGATCGTGGTGAAGGCGAAGTTGACCAGGATCAGGTTGACGACCGCGACCGAGATGACCGCGACGTACGGCACGCCGTGCTTCTTGTCGCACTTGACCATGACCGGCGGTGCCAGATGGTCGTCGGCCAGCGCGAAGAACCCTCTCGAGCCCGACGCGATGTACGTGTTGTAGATCGAACACTGCGCCAGCACCGCGACCACGACGAAGAAGACACCGAATCCCGCCCCCCAGGCGGCGGTGACCACGTCCGCGTACCCGATCGAGCTTGCATCGATGCCCCAGTCCTCCCAACTCCCGACGGAGGCAAGACCCGCCAGCGTGGGGACGATGTAGACGGCCATGATGATCGGGATGACGATCAGCGTGGCCTTCGGGATGACCTGGGGATCCTTGAGCTCACCGGCGACGGTGGACATGGACTCGTAGCCCGAGTACATCCACATACCGATGGCGATGCCCGCGCCGATGTAATAGACCCAGTCGGCGAAGGCGATGCCCGACAGGCCGAGGATGTCTCCGTCCGCCGTGAACGGGATGAACGGATTCTGGTTCCAGTTGAGGAACCCGGCGAGGGCGACCAGGCCGAAGGCGAAGATGACGAGGATCGAGAGGACACTGCTGATGAGCCCGACATCCCTGACGCCGCGGAGGTTGATGTACGTGAAGATCAGGATGATGGCCGCTTTGACCGCGAACTCCTGCGTCCCGTTCAGATTCCACTGGGATGCGATATAGCCGCCGGCTAGGATGACGTAGAGGGTGTTGTCGATGTAGATCGATATCGTCCTCCACCAGCCGGCCTGGAATCCCCAGAACTCCCCCAGAGCCTCCTGCACCCACTTGTAGTAGCCCCCCTCCTGGGGCCTGACCGAGCCCAGCTCGGACGCCACGAGGCCGAACGGGATGGCCCAGACGAAGGGCAGGACCATGAGCATCACGAGCGTCAGTCCGGGACCTGCCGAGGGGATCATCTCTTCGATGCCGTAGGCGCCTGCGGCGCAGAGGCTGAAGATCATGAAGACGACCGTCCACACACCCATGTGATGCTGCTTCAGGCCGTGCGCGCCGACGTCGACTGCGACGCTGGGTTTCTGGGCTGCGGGTTTTTCGACAGTGGCCATGGGTCCCCCCCTCATGGGCGATTCAACGCGGCGGAAGCCACGTCGATCCCTGACGTCCGGCGTGGACAGGCATGTGATCAGGTCTCGCGCGCTGGATCGCCCGCACGAGCCCTTCGTCGCGAAGCAGTTCCGTCATTCGGACCCCCCCGAACAAGTTCGCGCGCCTTCTAGGCGAGCGCCTCCGGTGCCAGCTGCCACAAGTCGATGCCGAGCTTATCGTTCTCGGCGTAGTCTATAGGAATATCCACGACCACAGGGCCACTGCTTGCGAGAGCGTTGGCGAGAATACCCGGAAGGTCCCCGGCCCGCTCCACGCGCACGCCGTCCACGCCGAAGGCGCGGGCCAGGGCCACGAGGTCCGGGTTGTCGAAGCGCGTCCCGGCGACGTGGCCGAACTTGCGCCGCTGGTGCATCTCGATGAGGCCATAGCCGCCGTCGCTCCAGACGAGGACGACGAAGGGCAGCCGCAGGCGCTTGGCGGTCTCGAGCTCCTGCACGTTCATGAGAAAGCCCCCGTCGCCGGTGATGCATACGACCTTGCCGCGACCGCGGCCCACCAGGGCGGCGGCCATGGCCGCCGGCAACCCGAAGCCCATGGCGGCGAACCCGTTGCTGATGAGCACCGTGTTGGGCTCGCGCGCCTCCCAGAAGCGCGCCACCCAGAGCTTGTGGGCGCCGACGTCCGAGATCAGGACGTCCTTCGGCGCCAAGGCCGCGCGCAGGTCGCGGAGCACGCGCTGGGGCTTGACCGGCAGATCCTCGTCCGATCCGACATCGAGCAGCGCCGAGAAGGCCCGCCGGTACGGCTTGGTCTGGGGATGCGCGACCTCCTTGCCCTGAAGCAGCCCGGCGAGCTGATAGAGGATGCGGCTGAGATCGCCGATGAGCTGCACCTCGGGCACGTAGTGGGCATCGATCTCCGGAGCGACGGTGTCGATGCAGACGATCCTTTGACGACCGTCCGGGTTCCAGGCCGAGGGCGGCCACTCGATCATGTCGTAGCCGACGCAGACCACGAGGTCGGCACGGCCCATGAGGCCCTGCGGGTAGTTCTGGGCGCGCAGGCCGGCGGTGAACAGGAACTGGTCGGCAGAGGCGTCGACGACGCCCTTGCCCATGAACGTGGTGATGACGTGCAGCCCAGTCTCCTCACAGAAAGCGCGCAGAGCCTGCGATGCCCGCTGACGTACGACGCCGTTGCCGACGAGCATCACGGGGGACTTCGCTGCCTGCAGCGCCTCGACGGCGCGCAGCAGGCTCACGGGATCGGCCTCGGCGAGCGCCACGGGGCCGGGCTGCATGGGCCGCCCGACGATGCTCGTGGCCATGACATCGGCCGGGAGCTCCAGGTGCGTGGCTCCCGGCTTCTCGGCGGCGGCGCTGCTGAACGCCTTGCGCACCGCCTCGCTGATCATGCGCGGGTCGTGGACGCGCGTGTTCCACTTGGTCATCGGACGCAGCATGTCCACCGTATCGATGAACTGGTGCGTCTCCTTGTGCATGCCGACGAGGTCGATCTGCCCGGTGAGCGCGACGAGGGGCGCGTTGTCGAGGTTGGCGTCGCCGATGCCCGTCGCCAGGTTCGTAGCACCGGGCCCGAGGGTCGCGAGGCAGACGCCGGGGTCGCCAGTGAGGCGGCCGTAGGCGTCGGCCATGAAGGCGGCGCCCTGCTCGTGACGCGTCGGGACGAACGTGATGCGCTCGGAGCGGTCGAGGGCCTCGTTGAGGTCGAGGGTCTCCTCGCCGGGGATGCCGAAGATGTACTCGACGCCCTCGCTCTCGAGGCACTCGACGAACAGATCGGCGGCAAGGCGCGGCTCGTCCTCGGCGGTCACGCGAGGAAAGACGGGTTTTGGCCGGCGGCCCATTACTTCGCGGAGTGTAGCAGAGCGTGCCGAACGCGAGGCCTCACCAAATGGCGCGTGGCCTCGGCCGGGTCAGGACGAGTCGGCGGGGCGGGCGGCGCGCGGCCGTTTCTTGGCCGGCCGCGCGGCCCGCGCTTCGCTGTCGCTGGCATAGGCGTCGAGATCGAGGTACGTGGGCCAGGGGAGCGCCGGCAGGAAGCCGGCCGCGAGGCCGATCATGCCGGCGTTGTCGGTGCAGAGGCTGAGCGGCGGCAGCGCAAGCTGCAGGCCCTCGGCGTCGCAGCGCTCGGCGAGCGCCCTGCGCAGGCCCGAGTTGGCGGCTACGCCGCCGGCGATGGCGACGCTACGCAGGCCCTCGCCGGCGGCGCACGCCAGGGTCTTTTCCACCAGCTGGCTCACGATCGCGGCCTGGTACGAGGCGGCGAGGTCGGCGCGGTGCGCCTCGACCTCCGCCTCAGCGCGGCCGCGCAGATCGTACAGAAGGGCCGTCTTGAGGCCGCTGAAGCTGAAGTCGCGACCGCGGGGCACGGCCCGCGGGAAGCGCACAAAGCGCGCGTCGCCGCCGGCGGCGAGACGGTCCACTTCCCTGCCGCCGGGGTAGCCCAGCCCGAGAAGACGCGCGCCCTTGTCGAAGGCCTCGCCGGCGGCATCGTCCATGGTCCGCGCCGCGATGCGGTACGCGACGCCCTCTTCGACCACGGCCAGGAGCGTGTGCCCCCCGCTGGCCACGAGGCAGACGAACGGGGCCTCCACGCCGAGAGCGTAGTTGGCGGCGATGTGCCCCTGGATGTGGTTCACGGGAATGAGCGGCAGGCGGCGACGATAGGCGATGGCCTTGGCCGCCGCCAGCCCGACCAGCAGCGCGCCGATAAGGCCTGGGCCTTGCGTCGTGGCGACGGCCGCGAGGTCGCCCCAGCCCACGCCGGCGACACTCATCGCCTCGGCGACCACGTCGTTCACCAGCTCTGTATGGCGGCGCGAAGCCACTTCCGGCACGACGCCGCCGAACTGCGCATGCAGCTCGTTCTGCGACGAGACGATGGATGACAGGACGGCGTGGCCGTGGACGATCGCCGCGCTGGTGTCGTCGCACGAAGTCTCGATGCAGAGCAGGGGGCCGGCGGGCAGAGCCGCCGCGTGCGGGGCGCCGGAGGAGGACTCGCTCACGCGCTCTCCCCTTCCCAGTCCTTCCACATGATGACGGCGTCCTCACGATCGTCGCTGTAGTAGCCGGGGCGCACGCCGGTCGTGATGAACTCGAAGCTCCGGTACAGCTGGATGCCCGGCGTATTGGAGGCGCGCACCTCGAGCGTGTGCCCGCGGTGCCCTTGAAGCTCGGTGATCGCGAAGTACGCTTCGAGCAGTTGGGCAGCGATGTGCTGGCGGCGGAACGGTTCGTCCACAGCGATGTTCATGAGGTGCCAGACGTCCACGAACATGTCGGCGATGATGTAGCCGGCGATCCGCCCGCCCATCTCGCAGACAAGGGCGATGCCCGTCTCGCGGGCCAGCTGGCCGCTGAAGACGGCCAGCGACCACGGCAACGCGAACGTGCGACGCTCGATGGCAGCCACGGCCTCGAGATCGGTGAACTGCATGGGCCGCACGAGACGCTCGTCGCCGCGCTCGTCGCGCACGGCTTCGAGCATCATGACGGGCCCCCGGCAGAAGCCGGACGGGCAGGGCCGCCGCCGGTCCAGCGCGCCGCGTCCGGGGCTCGGCCGTAGAGCGGCAGCACCGCGTCCGCGCCGAAGACGAGGCCGGGCGCGGTTCGGGCGACGGCGCGGCCGACCATGGCGGCCGTGGGCGCGGGGATCTCGTCGGCGACGCGCGCCGTGGCCGGCAGCAGATCGCCGTAGAGGACGGCGCCGTCTCCGCCCACGAGAACGTCGCCCAGACGCGCCAACCACACGGCGAGCTCGTCTGCCGGCACGACCGTGACCTGCTCGACGATGCGCACCCCGCCACCGGCCTCGTCGGCAGAGTAGACGGCCGCAAAGACCTCACGGCGCTTGCCGTCGATGAGCGGCACGAGGGGGCGATGGGCAGCGGCTTCCGGCGTACGCGCCAGAGCGAGCGCGAGCGCGGCCGGCGTGGGCACGCCGGCCAGGCGGACGCGGCCGTCCGCCTGGGCCAAGGCGCGCGCCGTAGCCACGCCGATGCGCAGGCCGGTGAAGGCACCGGGGCCGAGGCCCACGGCGACGGTCCCGACATCCGACCAGCTTGCCGCGGCCGCTTCGAGCACCTCGTGCACGCCCGGCAGCAGCCGCTGCGTGTGGGCCGGACCCTCGAGGGCGACGGTCTCGGCGACGACGGAGCCGTCGGCGGCGCAAAGCGCCACCGAACACGCCGCCGTCGCCGTCTCGAGCGCCAGGATCACGAGGCACCCCACGGCAGCACAGTCGCCGGCGCGTCCGCGACGGGCTCGCCCAACGCGATCCCTTCGGCGGCGGCGCCGTCGGCGGCCGCGCGCTCGAACGCGGCAGGGGCGTGCAGCCGCGCCAGGCGACTGCGGGGCGTCCGGTGCAGCAGTTCGAGCCGCACGTCCGCCGCCGGAAGTGCTTCGCTGCCGGCGGCCGGCCACTCGACGAAGGTCACGGCATCCGCCTCGAGATAGTCGTCCCAGGCGAAGAAGTCCACATCGGCGCCGCGGCTCATGCGATACAGATCGAGGTGATGCAGGGTCTCCCCCCGCCGGCCGCGGTAGCTCTGCGCCAGAGTGAACGATGGGCTCGTGACGGCGCCACGCACGCCACGAGCGCGCATGATCGCGCGCACCAGCGTCGTCTTCCCGGTGCCGAGGTCGCCCTCGATGGTGACCAGAGCCGGCGGCTGCAGCAGCCGCGCCAGCACGCGCGCGAACCGTCGTGTCTGCGCCGGCGAGGCGAGGGTGAGGGCGACCATCTAGAAGAGACCGAGCTGCTCCGGCTTGAGCGGCGCGACGGGCGTGGTCGCAGGTGGGTCGGGCGTGGCCGCGGGCGGGGCGCCCGCCGGCGTCGCGGGCACGTCGACCGCGAGCGGCGCGGCCGCGCCTGCCTGCGGGGCCGCGTGCGCCAGCAGCTCGGGGAGCCGCAGGAAGTCCTCTTTGAGCGTCGTCAGCATCGCCGGCGTGTACAGCGCCGCCGCGGGATGGAAGATCGGATACAGATACAGGCTGACCCCGTTGATCGTCATGGCCTGTGGGCGTCCGTGCACGCGCGTGATGCCGGCCGGGTTGCCGGTCAACAGCTTGGTGGCGTGATTGCCGAGGGTGCAGACCACCTTGGGTCGGATGAGCTCGATCTGCCGCCACAAGTACGGCTGGCAGGCGGCGATCTCCTCCGGCCGCGGGTCGCGATTGTTGGGCGGCCGGCTCTTGAGCACGTTGGCGATGAACACCTGCTCGCGCGTGAGCCCGATGGAGGCGAGCAGCTGTTCGAGCAGCTTGCCGGCCTGCCCTACGAAGGGCCGGCCCTGCTGGTCCTCGTGGTACCCCGGCGCCTCGCCGACGAACATCAGGTCGCTGGCGGGATCGCCTTCTCCGGGCACTGCCTTGGTGCGCGTGGCGTGCAGCTCGCAGAGGGTGCACGCCTCGACCTCCGCGCGGAGGGCGGCAAGCGCGGCGAGGTCGTGGTCAGTGGCAGGTGCCACAGGAAGAGCTGGCACAGGAGGAGCAGTTCTTGCTCGCGCCCCCGCCGCCGAGGTTGGACGACGAGGAGTGCACGGCGAACATCGAGAGCAGGCGGCGGACGTCGCCTGTGTGGCAGTTGGGGCACTCCGGCTTGGTGCCGTTGCGGACCAGCTCCTCGAAGGCGGTTCCGCACTCGTTGCAGCAGAATTCGTAGATCGGCATGGACCTAGTGTACCACCCGGGGAAGCGCGGCGACCGGCGCCTGAGAGCCACTCGCAGCTCGATCAGGCGGTGCCCTGCTGGTCGCGCCGCGCCGGCACGATCAGCAGGACGATCAGCAGGATCCACGGGAACAGGACGCTGAGGAGCACCCACAGCCAGAGGGGCTCGAGCGCCTTGCGCGACGCGATCGCGACATCGAGCACGATGGGGACGATGAGGAGGACCGCTATGAAGAGCAGTTCGATGGGTCCGATGTTGGGCATGCGCCTCGCGTGTCTCCTCAATGCGGCTGCCGCCGCCGTGACCCCCAGCTGCGACCCTGCTCGCAAGCCTACCGCAGGACGCCATTCGGTCAACGCGGCCGGTCGCGTTCGGGACGTTCTCGACAGCGATCCGCGATTGACCGCGCGCCCGCGAGAGGCTACCCTCAGCAAGGCTCCGCTCCCAGCCTCGCGCCGGAGACGGAGACACCGCCTGTGTTTGCGCAGGCCTGCGACAGGCGCGGTACCGCCCCCCGACGGCGGACTGCAGCCGGAGAGCTCGAAGGCTTGGACATCGACGCGTATCGCTTCTGCGTGATCGGCCCGGGACGCCTGGGGTCGACGTTGCTCGCCGGCTTGCTGGAGGCCGAACTCACCGTCGCCGCCGTGGGCGTGCACACCGACGACGACACCGACCTCGGCATGATCCCCAGACAGGTACGAGTCGCCGACGCCGCCCTCGAGGCCGACGCCTGGTGGCTCACGGTCCCCGACGACGAGATCTCCACGGTAGCCGCCCGGCTGGCCGCGTCGCTGCCGGCGACGCGGCGCGGCGGCCGCGAACCGCTCGCCGTCCACTCCAGCGGCCTCGGCTCGATCCACCTGCTCAGGCCCCTCCTCGAACAAGGCGTCCGCGTGCTCTGCCTGCACCCTCTGCAGACGTTCACCGGCGAGCCGCGCGCCGCGCTGCTGCGCGACGTGCCGTGCGCCGTGACGGCGCACGAAGAGCGCGACCTGCAGCTCGGCGAGGGGCTCGCCCGTCGCCTCGGCATGCGCCCCTTCCGCCTGGACGACGACAAGAAGACGCTGTACCACCTCTCGGCGGTCGTCGGCTGCAACCTGCTGGTCGCCCTCGAGTCCGAGGCCAAGCGTCTCATGGACGAGGCCACGGGTGGGCACGACGGCCTCGACCACCTCGCGCCCCTGCTGAACACGGCGCTGAAGAACCTCCTGAGCAGCGGCGACCCGGGGCAGGCGCTCACCGGCCCGGTGGCGCGCGGCGACGTGGGCACCGTGCGCGCCCATCTGCGCCTGCTCGACCGCGAGTCGCCGCGCCTGGCGCGCACCTACCGGGCGCTCTCGCTCGAGGCGCTCACGCTGGCGGCGCCGCGCCTGGACGACGAGCAGGTGCGTACCCTCAAGGACCTCCTCGAAGAAGGGCCAGCCGTCACCGCGGTGCCGGACGTCGGCCGTGAGACCGAAGGAGGCGACGCGTGATCGTCGCGCGCACGATCGCCGAGGCGCGGGCCGCGCTGCGCAGCCTGCCGCGGCCGCTCGGCTTCATCCCCACGATGGGAGCTCTCCACGAGGGCCACCTCAGCCTTGTGCACGCCGCGAGGAGTCGCTGCGCGTCCGTGGCCGCCTCAATCTTCGTGAACCCTCCGCAGTTTGGGCGAGGAGAGGACTACGAGAAGTACCCGCGCGACGAAGCCCGCGACTTCGCCCTGTTCGAGGATCTCGGGGTGGGCCTGGTCTTCGCCCCACACGCCGACGAGATGTACTCCGACGACTTTGCGACGCAAGTGCACGTGGGTGGTGCGCTCACCGAGACCTACGAGGGCACCTCGCGCCCCGCTCACTTCGACGGCGTCGCCGTGATCGTCACCAAGCTCCTCGACGTCGTGCAGCCGGACGTGCTGTTTCTCGGCGAGAAGGACGCGCAGCAACTGGCCGTGGTGCGGCGCCTCGTGCGCGACCTCGACCTGCCCGTGGAGGTCGCCGGCGTGCCCACCGTGCGCGAGCCCGATGGCCTGGCCATGAGCTCGCGCAACGTCCACCTCACGGCGGAGCAGCGCGCCGTGGCGCCCGATCTGTATCGAGCGCTGCTTGCGGGGCGGGCCGCCGCAGGCACGCCCGCCGCCACGCCCAAGGACGTCGTCATCGCGGCCACGAGCGTACTCCTGATCCCCGCCGTGCCGGTCGACGAAGCGGAGCGTGTCGCCGCCCTGCTCGGCGAAGCTCCGCCGGCCGCGCCGCGCTTCGACCTGGACTACCTCGCCATCGTCGACGCCGACACGTTTCAGCCGCAAGCCACCCTCGGTCAGCGCTCCCTGCTCATCGCCGCGGCTCGTCTCGGCGCCATTCGTCTCCTCGACAACGTCACGTTGTCCCCCAGCGCGTACCCCGCCAAGGACGCGACCACCTGAAAGGAAGGACTCCAATGGCAACCGTCATCGTCAACGGTCGGAAGAAAGCCCACGTGCGTGAGGGCCTCGCCGGCGTCATCACCGGCTCCATCGAGTTCGCCAGCCGCGGCGACGCCGACACGGTCAAGATCACCGAGGAGGTCGCCGAAGCCGTCAGGCAGACCGGTCTCAGCGACGGGACCGTCACGGTGTTCGTGCCCGGTGCCACCGGCGCCCTCACGACCCTCGAGTTCGAGCCCGGCGTCGTGGAAGACCTGCAGAAGGCGCTCGACGTCGTCGCCCCAGCCGACAGGTTCTACCAGCACAACGTCAACCTCGGCGACGGCAACGGCCACTCGCACGTGCGCGCCGGCCTCGTGGGGCCGTCGCTGACCATCCCCTTCGTCGACGGCCGGCTCACTCTGGGCCGCTATCAGAGCATCGTCTTCTGCGACTTCGACGCGCGACCCCGCGAGCGCAGCCTCGTGGTCCAGGTGATGGGCGTATGAGCGGCGAGCCTGCGGCGCGCCGTTCCTTGGCGGGCCTGCCGCGGCACTCGAGCGCCGCCGACGCTACGCCGGGCGGCCCGGCCTGCGACCCGTCCAGAGAGCGCCCGCTCGTCCAGGTGGCGCTCGACTTCGTCGACCTGCCGCGCGCCCTCGAAGTGGCGCGCGAGGCGGTCGCCGGCGGCGCCGACTGGATCGAG
>Ga0209254_10004866_pt1 | contig 12327 bp, 6 predicted proteins | sample FrelakmetDIP11DI_FD_187148 | JGI IMG/M metagenome (GOLD analysis project Ga0209254, IMG submission 187148) | Freshwater lake sediment microbial communities from the University of Notre Dame, USA, for methane emissions studies - DIP11 DI (SPAdes)... | ecosystem: Environmental > Aquatic >...
GGACGAAGTGCTGCCCAGCGCCGACGTCGTGAAGATGATCCACGCCGAGCTGCCACTGGTGCAGCTCGACCCCTCGGCCCCGGGCGAAACCGCCGAGCGCTGGGGCTATGCCGACGCCAGGGGCCGGCACGACCCGGCGCTGGGGGAGATCGGCGTGATCAGCAGCGTGACCCAGGCCTTCTGCCGCGACTGCAACCGCGCCCGCCTGTCCACCGAAGGCAAGCTCTACCTGTGCCTGTTCGCCGGCCAGGGCTACGACCTGCGCGCGCTGATCCGTGGCGGCGCGAGCGACGAGGACATCGCCTCGGCCATCGGTGCGATCTGGCAGGGCCGCAGCGACCGTTATTCCGAGCTGCGCGCCAGCATGCCAACGGACGTCGGCACCGGCGCCCGCCGGGTCGAGATGAGCTACATCGGCGGCTAAATTAATGATCGCCCCCACGGTCGCCCACTTCGTGTGGCTCCCTGCCCCCCAGGGGGGCCGCGTTTTGCCTTGGGGCGGCCCGGCGGCAAAACCTTTCTTCGATGAATGACACAGACATGATCAATGCACACGACATCACGGCGCTGGTCCTGGCCGGCGGGCGCGGCTCGCGCATGGGCGGGGTGGACAAGGGCCTGCAGACGTTCAACGGCATGCCGCTGGCGTTGCACACGCTGATGCGACTGCAGATGCAGCAAGGCGGGCTGATTGGCGAAGTGATGATCAACGCCAACCGCAACCTGGCGGCCTACGAAGCCTTTTGCGGCGCAGTCTGGCCCGACACGCTGGCCGACTATGCCGGGCCGCTGGCGGGTTTCATGACCGGCCTGGAACGCTGTGAGTCCCCCTACCTCCTCACTGTGCCCTGCGACACACCCCTGTTTCCACTGGACCTTGCGGCGCGCCTGGCCGAAGCGCTGGACCGCGAGGACGCAGAGATCGCCATGGCGGCCGCGCCCGAGGAAGACGGCCGCGTGCGCACCCAGCCAGTGTTCTGCCTGCTGCGCGCGGATCTGCTGGAGAGCCTGGTGACCTTCACCCAGGACGGCGGCCGCAAGATCGACGCCTGGACGGCCTTGCACAAGACCGTGATCGTGCCCTTTGACGCGATCGGCGACGACCCCAAGGCCTTTTTCAACGCCAACACGCTCGCCGAGCTGCATTCGCTCGAGGGCCCATGAAAACCCTTGAGCAGATCGCCGCCGACCTGCAGGGCTACGACCCCCAGGCGCTGCGCGCCGATGACGTCAACCGATTCCTCGCCCGGCTGGTGGAGCCCGTCACGGCGACCGAGACCGTGGGCATCTTCGACGCTCTCGACCGTGTGCTGGCGCAGGACGTGATCTCTCCCATCAGTGTGCCGCCGCACGACAACTCGGCCATGGACGGATTTGCCTTCGATGGCACACAACTCCGTCACGATGCCCCATTGAGGCTGAAAGTGGTTGGCACGGCCTTCGCGGGCAAGGCCTGGCAAGGGACGGTGGCTGCCGACGAATGCGTGAGGATCATGACTGGCGCCGTCATGCCGGGCGGGCTCGACACCGTGGTGCCGCAGGAGTTCACGATGCTCGAAGGCGAAACGGTGAGCATCCCGCCGAAGCTGCTGCAGGCCGGCGAAAACCGGCGCAAGCTCGGCGAAGACCTCATGGCCGGACAGCCCGCGTTGATAAGAGGCGCTCGGATCACACCCGCCGCCTGCGGCCTGCTGGCCAGCCTGGGCATCGCGGTCGTGCCGGTGTTTCGCCGGCTCAAGGTCGCGTACTTCTCCACCGGCGACGAGATCCTGAGCCTTGGCGAGCCGCCGCGCGAGGGCGCGGTGTACGACAGCAACCGCTACACCGTGTTCGGCCTGCTGACGCGCCTGGGCTGCGAGGTCATCGACTTGGGCGTGGTGCGGGACGAGCCGGCGCTGCTGGAGGCGGCGTTCACGCGTGCAGGGCAACAGGCTGATGCCATCATTACCAGCGGCGGCGTGAGCGTGGGCGAGGCCGACCACACCAGGACCATGATGAAGCAGCTTGGCGACGTCGCGTTCTGGCGCATTGCGATGCGCCCGGGCCGCCCCATGGCCGTGGGACGCATTTCAGGCATCAAAAAGGCATCATCCCAGCGTGGAATGGTCACGGGCAGCTATCAAGACAATAGTGAATCACCCACGGCGCAGGCGATTCTTTTCGGGTTGCCCGGCAACCCGGTGGCGGTGATGGTGACCTTTCTGGCCTTCGTGCGCCCGGCCCTGCTGCAGATGATGGGCTGCACATCAGCGCCGCCGCCGCTGCTCAAGGCGCGCAGCGTGGAGGCCATCCGCAAGAAGCCGGGGCGCACCGAATACCAGCGCGGCACGGTCAGCTTGGCGCCCGACGGCGCGCCGCAAGTCCGCACCACCGGCAACCAGGGCTCGGGCGTGCTGAGCTCCATGGTGCAGGGCAACGGCCTGATCGTGCTGCACCACGACCAAGGCAATGTGGCCGTCGGGGACACCGTGGACGTGATGATGTTCGACGGCGTGATCTAGCTTCAACCTGCCTTCGCCCCACGGGTGTAAGGTAGGGGCTGTGACGGAGACCGGGCCATGGCATCGGGTCCGGCCAGCCTTCGGGAGCCATTCATGAACCGCGGCAAACACCCAGGTTTTTTCGCCCGTTTTCTGCACAGCCGCGCCATCCACCGGCTGTTCCGGCGCATCGCCCTGCTGGAATCCTTCGAGGGCGCAGCGATCAGCCGCGATGTGCCGGCCCCACTGGCCCAGACCTTGTCTGCCGCTGCGCGCAGCGAACCGCAGGCCCTGCTCAAGACGCTGCATGCCCACCCCGACGGGCTGACCGAGGCCGAGGCGCGCGCGGCCCGGCGGCGCTTCGGCCCCAACGAGGTCGAGCACGAGAAGCCTTTGCCAGCGTGGCAGCACCTGTGGCACTGCTACCAGAACCCGTTCAATCTGCTGCTGACGGTGCTGGCCGCCATTTCGGCGGCCACCGACGACACCAAGGCGGCGATCGTCATCTCGACCATGGTGGTGCTGTCCACGGGCCTGCGCTTCTGGCAAGAGAACCGCTCGCACCAGGCGGCCGACAAGCTCAAGGCCATGGTCAGCAGCACGGCGACCGTCCTGCGCCGCGACCACGCCGGTTCCGCGAAGCCGTCCAGCGAACGTGCCACACCCGGTGACGCCGGACCCCGGCAGATCGAACTGCCGATCCGCCAGCTGGTGCCCGGCGACGTGCTGCTGCTGTCTGCCGGCGACATGATCCCGGCGGACCTGCGCCTGCTCACGGCCAAGGATCTGTTCGTCGGACAGTCAGCGATGACCGGCGAATCCATGCCGGTCGAGAAATTCCCCCTGCAGCGCGACCCCCGGACGATCAACCCGCTGGAGCTCGACAGCATCCTTTTCATGGGCACCAACGTGGTGTCGGGCTCGGCCACGGCGCTGGTGCTGGCCACCGGCAGGCACACCTACTTCGGCGCGCTGGCGCAGCGGGTGTCGGCCACCGACCGCTCGCCGACCTCGTTCCAGACCGGGGTGAACCGGGTCAGCTGGCTGCTGATCCGCTTCATGGCCCTGATGGTGCCGCTGGTCCTGCTGCTCAACGGCTTCACCAAGGGCGACTGGCTGCAGGCGCTGTTGTTTGCGCTGTCGATCGCCGTGGGCCTGACGCCGGAGATGCTGCCGATGATCGTGACCTCGACCCTGGCGCGCGGCGCGGTGTTCCTGTCGCGAAAGAAGGTGATCGTGAAACGGCTGGACGCGATCCAGAACTTTGGCGCCATGGATGTGCTGTGCACCGACAAGACCGGCACGCTGACGCAAGACCGCATCGTGCTGGCGCAGCACCCGAACGCCTGGGGCGACGAGTCGGCGCAGGTGCTGAAGATGGTCTACCTCAACAGCTACTACCAGACCGGTCTGAAGAACCTGCTCGACGTGGCCGTGCTCAAGCATGCGGAAGTGCACCACGAACTGGACGTGGTGGCGTCTTTCAGCAAGGTGGACGAGATGCCTTTCGACTTCAGCCGCCGGCGCATGTCGGTGGTGGTGGCCGAACGCGACCAGCGTCACCTGCTGATCTGCAAGGGCGCCGTCGAGGAAATCCTGTCCGTGTGCACCGCGGTGCGCCGTGGCGAAGCGGACGAACCGCTGACACAGGTCTTGCTGGAACGCCAGCAGGCGCTTACGGCCGCGCTCAACGCCCAGGGGCTGCGCGTGGTGGCGGTCGCCGTGAAGGCACTGCCGCCCGAAAAGACCGACTACGGCATCGCCGACGAAACCGGACTGACGCTGGTCGGCTACGTGGCCTTCCTCGATCCGCCCAAGGAAACCACCGCGCCGGCGTTGGCGGCGTTGGCCCGCCACGGCGTGACGGTCAAGATCCTTACCGGTGACAACGAGGCCGTCACCGCCAAGATCTGCCACGACGTGGGCCTGGCGCCGGGCGTGGTGCTGCTGGGCTCCGATATCGAAGCGCTGGACGACACGCAACTCGCCATCAGCGCCGAGAAGACCACCGTCTTCGCCAAGCTGACGCCAGCGCACAAGGAGCGCATTGTGCGAATGCTCAAGGGCAACGGCCATGTGGTGGGGTACATGGGCGACGGCATCAACGATGCGGCCGCGCTGCGCGTGGCCGACATCGGGATCTCGGTGGACACGGCGGTGGACATTGCCAAGGAGGCCGCCGACATCATCCTGCTCGAGAAGAATCTGCTGGTGCTCGACCAGGGCGTGCTGGAGGGTCGGCGCACCTTCGTCAACATGCTCAAGTACATCAAGATGACGGCCAGCTCCAACTTCGGCAATGTGCTGTCGGTGCTGGTCGCCAGCGCCTTCATCCCGTTTCTGCCGATGCTGCCGATGCACCTGCTGGTGCAGAACCTGCTGTATGACGTGTCCCAGTCGGCGATCCCCTTCGACAACGTCGACAGCGAGTTGCTGAACAAGCCGCTGCACTGGCAGCCCGCCGAGATCGGCCGCTTCATGCTGTACTTCGGGCCGGTCAGCTCGGTGTTCGACCTGGCGACCTACGCGCTGATGTGGTTTGTGTTCGGCGCCAATACCGTGGCGCAGCAGACGCTGTTCCAGTCCGGCTGGTTCGTGGTCGGCGTGCTGACGCAGACGCTGATCGTTCACATGATCCGCACCCCGCTGATTCCTTTTGTGCAGAGCCGGGCCGCGACGCCGCTGCTGGTCATGACCAGCCTGATCATGGCCGTGGGTTTTTTCCTGCCGATGGGGCCGCTCGCGCACTGGTTCAAGCTGCAGGCGCTACCGCCGGTGTTCTTTGCCTACGTTGCGGCCATGCTGGCCGGGTACGTCGTACTGACCCAGGCGATGAAGGCGTATTACATCCGGCGTTTCGGCTGGCAGTAAGCCACTTTCATAGAGGCTCAGGATGCCCTGGCGATGACCCGACACGCCTTGCCGCTGCGCCCCCTCTGCACAGGCTGCCCCAGTTCCTCGATCAGGCGTATCGGCCTGAGGCCCTGCGTGGCGGCGAAGGCGTGGAGCGCCGCCCGGCAACGCGCCATGGCGGACGCAGCGGCATCCCCGGTGAGCGCGAGGCGAAGCACCAGGGTGCGCTCATCCTGCTGGCGCAGCTGAAAATCAAAAACGCCAGCGCCGTCTTCCAGCACCGTGGTCAACGCCAGGGGCAACAGCGTCACGGCCTGACCGTTCAGACCGGCCATGACCAGGGGGTCGTCCCGGCGGCCCTGCACCTCGATCACGGGCAGGGGCGAGCCGCAGGCGCAGCGCTGCGGCCGGATCGTGAGCTGGTCGCCCAGGTCGTAGCGAATCAGCGGCTGCACCGTGTTGGCCAGGTGCGTCAGCAGTGTGGTGCAGGAGGCCTCTCCGGGCGGCACCGGCTGATAGTGCTCGTCCACCGGCTCCAGGATGACCCAGTCCGCATTGACATGCATCTTCCCCTTCCCGCACTCCCAGCCCATGGTCAGGAACTCGGACGCGCCGAAATTGTTGCGCACCACACAATCCAGCGCCTGCTCCACCCTGCGGCGCACCGGGGCGTCCAGGGTCTCGCCGCCGGTCCAGACCTCCCGCGGCGCAATGCGGAGCTCGCCGCGCGCGGCCTCCTCGGCCAGCAGCGCCGCCACACTGGGGTAGGTGGCGATCACGCTGGGCGAAAAGGCGTTGAGCCCGGCCACGAGGTCTGCGGTCGGCTGCAGGATCGAGAAGCTGCGGATGCCCTGCGCCATCCAGGGGTTGAGCTGGCGCAGCCGCTCGATCGAAACATGGCTGGCGAAGTGTCCGCCGGTGGCGCCGACAAAGGCAATGCGTTCGGTCAGGTACAGCGGGTCCATCCAGCGCAGGAGTGACATTGGCCGGCTGCGCCGCAGGGCCTCCAGCGCGTCGTACACGGCCATGCATTGCGCGTCCTGGACAAACACGCCAGGCAGGCCACTGGTGCCGGAGCTCTCCCAGACGACGTACCGGCCGAGCCAAGGCTCGCCGATGCGCGCCGGATCGGCCGTGAAAGCCTGGAGATCGGCCAGCTTGAGACGCGGATCGGTGACCCAGTCATCAAAGCGCTGCATCAACTCGCCGCGGGTGACCACCGGCAGCGCGGCCAGTGGCGTGGCGCGGGTGGCGCCCCTCAAGTGTTCGCGGTAAAAGACCGATCCGTCCAGTGCGGCGCCAATGACGCTGGCCAGCCGCGTCTTCTGGCGCACAGCGATGGCGCCCGGCGTGGCACGTCCTGCGCTCAGCACATCCAGCGATACCGCGCTCAGTCGCAGGGGGTCGAAAACCGGGACCATGTTGCATGCTAGGCGGCATGTCGAACAATCGCTTGCGCTGGATCAAGTCTGGCGTGGGAACTTCAGGACGGGCTTCGCGCCATGATGTCCGCCGCACTGCAACCCGCAGTCCCCGCAAACTGCCATGATCTTGACCGGCATCAATCCACATCAACGCGCCGACTTTCACAATGAGGGCGGCTCATGCTGGACGGCGCCTTGCGGCGCACAACCCCAAATGGGCCCGTCATCATGTCCCCAAGCAACAAAGCCGCAGCCACCTATGCGTCCCCGTCCAAGATCCCGGAAACGCCCACCCAGCGGCTCGACCGGCTGGTGCACTCGACCGCCGCCCCGCTGACCGGGGGCCTGTCGCCGGTTTCGCTCGCGCTTGCGATGGCCGACTGGGCCTGGCACCTGGGTGTCTCGCCGGGGCGCCAGATGGAGCTGGCTGCACTGGCCACACAGCTTCTGCGCGATACCCTGCAGACCCAGGATGGTGTCGCCGATGGCGCCGGTGCCTCGGACGACGACCCGCGCTTTCGCCACGAAGCCTGGGCCTCCTGGCCCTTCAGCCAGGTGCGCGCGGGCTTCCGCAATTCCGAAGCGTTCTGGCGCGAAGCCACCCGCGTGCCCGGCATGACGGCCCACCATGCCGATCTGGCGCAATTTTTTGCGCGGCAGATGCTCGGCGTCATGGCGCCCGCCAACTGGCTTGCGACCAACCCGGTGGTGTTGCGCGACGCGGTGGCGTCCCGGGGCGCCCACCTGGCCAAGGGCCTGCAGAACCTGATCGCCGATGTGACCGGCGTGCCTACCGAAGACGATCTGGCACAGCAAAAGCTGTTCAAGGTGGGTCGTGACGTGGGTGTCACCCCAGGACAGGTGGTGTACCGCAACCGCCTGATCGAGCTGATCCGCTACGAGCCGCAGACCGAAAAGGTTCACCCGGAACCGGTGTTCATCATCCCCTCCTGGATCATGAAGTTCTACATCCTCGACCTCTCGCCCCACAACTCGATGGTGCGCTATCTGGTCGGCCAGGGGCACACGGTGTACATGCTGTCGTGGTGCAATCCGGCAGCCTCGGACCATGACCTGACCATGGACGACTACCTGCGTCTCGGCGTGCTCGACGCTCTTCAGGCGATTGGCGATCTGGCCGAAAAGCCGGTCCCGGTGCATGCCATGGGCTATTGCCTGGGCGGCACCCTGCTGGCCATCGCCGCGGCGGCCCTGGCCAAGGCGGGGCCGCAGGGGATCATGGGCCACAGGGTTCTGCCGGAACTCAAGACGCTCACCCTGCTGGCGGCGCAGACCGACTTTTCGGAGCCCGGCGAGCTCGGCCTGTTCATCGACGAGAGCCAGATCGGCTTCATCGACAACGTGACGACCGGCAAGGGCTACCTGAGCGGCAACCAGATGGCCGGCTCCTTCCAGTTCCTGCACTCGCGCGACCTGGTGTGGACCCGGCGCATGCGCGAGTACCTGATGGGCGAACGCGAACAACGCAACGACCTGATGGCCTGGAACGCCGACGTCACCCGCATGCCGGCGCGCATGCACCACGAGTACCTGACCTCGCTGTACCTGCACAATGCGCTGGCCACGAGCAGCTACCGGGTGGAGGGGCGCGCGGTGTCGCTCGGCGACATCCGCATGCCGGTCTTCATGGTCGGAACCCAGCGCGACCACATTTCACCCTGGCGCTCGGTGTACAAGCTGCACCACCTCTGCGACGCCGAGATGACCTTCGTGCTGACCAGTGGCGGGCACAACGCTGGCATCATCTCCGAGCCCGGCCACGCGAACCGCAGCTACCAGATGGCCACAAGGGCGGCGCATGGCCCCTGGATCGAGCCCGAGGAATGGGCCGCCAGTGCCCCGGCCCATGAAGGCTCCTGGTGGCCCGCCTGGCACCGCTGGCTGGCGGCAAAGTCATCGCGCAAGCAGGCGGCGGCCGCCATCCCCGCCGAGGCCGTGCTGTGCGCGGCGCCCGGCGACTACGTGATGAAGCGTTACAAGGACTGAGCGGTCAGCGCGTCGGGCAGGCGCCGCAAGCTACTTGGCCAAGAGTTCGCCGTGCGGCTGCGGCGGATTGTCGAGCGCCTCGTTGGTGATGGGCCCCGGCACGGACTGGCGCGCGAACAGCGTGTACATGGTGGGCACTACGAAGATGGTCAGCAAAGTGCCCAGCGTCATGCCGCCCACGATGACCCAGCCGATCTGCTGGCGGCTCTCCGATCCCGCGCCTTGCGCCAATGCCAGCGGAATGGCGCCCAGCACCATGGCCCCGGTGGTCATCAGGATCGGGCGCAGGCGCTGGGAAGCGCCCTTGACCAGGGCCGACGTCATGTCCATGCCGTGCTCGCGCAACTGGTTGGTGAATTCCACGATCAGGATGCCGTGCTTGGTGATCAACCCGACCAGGGTGATCAGGCCAATCTGTGAATACACGTTGAGCGAGCCCCCGGACCACTTCAGCGCCAGCAAGGCACCGATCATCGACAGGGGCACCGACAGCATGATCACCAGCGGATCGATGAAGCTCTCGAACTGCGCGGCCAGCACCAGGAAGATGAACAGCAGCGCGAGCACGAACACGATCCCCAGGGCGCCCTGGGAGTTGCGGAACTCGCGCGAGGTGCCGTTGAGGTCGGTGGTGTAGCCCGGCTTGAGGACCTTTGCGGCGGTGGCATCGAGGAAATCCAGCGCCTGGCCCAGCGAATAGTCGGATGCGAGATTGGCCGTGATCGACACCGAGCGGCGCTGGCTGAAGTGGTTGAGTTCCCGCGGCGCCACCGACTCGCGCACCGTCACGAGCGAAGCCAGCGGGATCATCGTGTCATTGCGCCCGCGCACGAAAATTTTCTCGATGTCGTCGGGCGTGTCGCGCCCCGTCGCCTGGGTCTGCACGATCACGTCGAACTGGTCGCCCTCGCGCTTGTAGCGCGTGACCTGGCGGCCACCCAGCATGGTCTCGATGGCGCGCGCCACCACGTCGACGCCAACACCCAGGTCCGCCGCCTTTTCCCGGTTCACGTCGATCTTCAGTTCCGGCTTGTTGAGCCGTAGGTCGATATCAGCGCTCACGATGCCGGGATTCTTCGCGATCTCGTCCATGAACTGCCGGGTCACCGCCGAAAGATTCTGGTAGCTGTCGGTGGTGATCAGCACAAAATTGACCGGACGCTCACGAAAGCCCTGGCCCAGCGAGGGCGGCGTGATCGGAAACGCGGTCACACCGGCCAGTCCGGCCATCTTGGGCTGCAGTTCGCGCGCCACATCCAGAATCGAACGGCTGCGCAGGTCCCAGTCCACCGCGCGGAAGAACACGTTGGCCTGCGACACCGTGGGGTTGCCCGAGGACACAAAAATGCGGTCGAACTCCTTGTAAGGCTGCCCCATTTGCTCGATTGCACCCACGTAGCGGTTGGTGTAGTCCAGCGTCGCGCCATCCGGCGCAGTGACCACCGCCAGCACCTGGCCGCGGTCTTCCAGTGGAGAGAGTTCACGCTTCATGCCCGGCAGCACGATCGCGATGCCCACGCCTGAGAGCAGCATCACGCCAATCACGATCCAGCGGGCGTCCAGCACCCTGCGCCGCAGCGCGTTCCCGGCGCCAACCCGGGACTTGCCGGGATCGTATCGCGCGGTCACCAGCCAGGTCAGCGCGCGCTGGTAGCCGGCGGTCAGGGCGTTGAGCCAGCGCTCCATGTGGCTGTCAAACCAGGACGGGTTCGGGTTGTGTCGCAGCAGCAGCGAGCACATCATGGGCGACAGCGTCAGCGCAATGAAGCCCGAGACCGCCACCGCGCCGGCCAGTGCGAGCGCAAACTCGATGAACAGCCGCCCGGTGCGCCCGGGCGTGAAGGCCAGCGGCGCATACACCGCCACCAGCGTCAGCGTCATGGCGACCACGGCAAAGGCGACTTCCCGCACGCCTTTGATCGAAGCCGAGAACGGGTCCATGCCTTCCTCGATGTGTCGGTAGATGTTCTCCAGCACCACGATGGCGTCGTCCACGACCAGCCCGATCGCCAGCACCAGCGCCAGCAGCGTGAGCGTGTTGATGGTGAAGCCGGCCAGCGCCATGAGGGCAAAGGTGCCGACCAGGCACACCGGGATCGTGATGATCGGAATGATGGATGCGCGTACCGTGCGCAGGAAGACGAAGATCACCATGGCGACCAGTACGATGGCCTCGAGAATGGTCTTGAACACGCTCTTGATCGACTTGTCGATGAACACCGAGTTGTCGTTGGCCACGTCGATCGAGATGCCAGGCGGCAGGTCGGCAATCAGCTTGGGGATCATGGCGCGTACGCCTTTGCTCAACTCCAGCGGATTGGCCGTGGCCTGGCGAATCACGCCGGCGGTGATGGCGACCTTGCCATTGAGCCGCGAGCCGCTGCGCTCATCGGCCGCAGCCTCCTCGACGCGCCCCACGTCGCGGATGCGCACCGGAAACCCGTTGGCGTTCTTGATGATGATGTCGGAGAACTGGGCCGGGCGTGACAGATCGGTCTGCGAGGTGACGCTGAACTCGCGCTGGGTCGACTCGATGCGCCCGGCGGGCACTTCCAGGTTGCTGCGGCGGATCGCGTCCTCGGCGTCCTGGGTGGTCAGCTTGTAGGCGGCCAGCTTGTCGGGGTCGAGCCAGACGCGCATGGCGTACTTGCGTTCGCCAAAAATCCGCACATCGGCCGCACCGGTGACGGTCTGCAGGCGCGGCTTGACGATGCGGTTGACCAGGTCGTTGATCTGCAGCCCGGTCATGGTCTCGCTGGTGAAGGACAGCCAGATCACGGGGAAGGCATCGGCCTCGACTTTCGCGATGACCGGCTCTTCCACCGCCTGCGGCAGCTTGTTGCGCACGCGCGAGGTGCGGTCGCGGACCTCGGCGGCGGCGGTGTCGGCGTCCTTTTCGAGCCGGAAACGCACCGAGATCTGTGTCTGTTCGGCACGGCTGATCGAGGTGATCACATCGACCGCGTCAATGCCGGCAATCGAGTCCTCCAGCGGCTTGGTGACCTGCGACTCCATCACCTCGGCGGATGCCCCGGCATACCTGACGCTGACCGTCACCACGGGCTCATCGATTTTCGGATACTCGCGGATCGACAGCTTGGTGAAGCTCACCAGGCCGATCAGCACGACCAGCAGGGACAGCACCGTCGCGAACACGGGGCGGCGAATCGACAGTTCGGCGAGTTTCATGGTGTTCTAGATGGTTGAGGACAGAGCAAAGTTCACGGCGTGCAACCCTGGGTCTGTCGCGCGGGCTCCGATGAGGAAATCAGGATTTCGCCGGCGCGCCACGCGCGCCGTCCTTGCGCCCGGGCGTTTCGGCACCGGATTTTCCGGCACCGTCGCTGCCCCTTGGCGCTCCGCCGGCCAAGTCCACCAGGCAGGGGTTCGGCCCTTCGATCACCTTGGCGGAGCTGGCCGGCTTGACCGGGGCGGCGACAGCCTGCGTGGCGCTGGCCGGCGTTGCCGCCGCTGAGGCTGCCGGCACAGGGCCTGCAGAGGACGCGGCGGCCATCGCAGCACCCGGTGCGCCCGCTGGGGTGCCCTCGCCGCGCGGACGATTG
>Ga0209254_10004867_pt1 | contig 12327 bp, 8 predicted proteins | sample FrelakmetDIP11DI_FD_187148 | JGI IMG/M metagenome (GOLD analysis project Ga0209254, IMG submission 187148) | Freshwater lake sediment microbial communities from the University of Notre Dame, USA, for methane emissions studies - DIP11 DI (SPAdes)... | ecosystem: Environmental > Aquatic >...
GGGCGAGGGGCACCATAGGCGTCCGCGATGTCGTCCGGCAATTTGATTCCGGCGCCCTGTAGCTCCCGCGCTTTCTCCAGCACGGCAAGGCGCTTCAGATCTCTGTCCGGCCTCGAATTCCTGGAGCCCATGATTGCGCCACCAATGGCCACCAGTGCGGTGACGATCGCTCCAATGAGCCCACTGGTCAGGGCCGTTTGGACTTGAACAAGTTGAGCGCGCTCGGTCTTGAGGGCGTCGACTTCCGACCGAAGCGAGGCGTTGATTTCTTCCCCGCGTTTCAACGCCGCTTCAAGGCGGGCCGTGCTTACCGCACCTCCCGCCTGCGCCTGCCCGGCCGATGCAGCCAGAGCTTGGCGTGCTTCGGTTGAGGCCTCCTCGATCTCCCTTATGGCTTCGGAAGACACAGGTGATGATGCAAGCAGAGCGAGGATCGCAAGCGTTCCTTGGAGCGGGAAACGAATCTTGGACATGCTGATCTCCGGGGCCTGACGCCGCGTTAAGCGATCGCGGGCCGACAACGTATCAGGAAACTTGGAAGCATCTCCCCGCGGTCCGCTTGAACGCATGGCTAGACCGCGACGCGGGCGCACTCACTGAGCACACTCCCGTTCTCTCGGGAGTTCTCGGAGCTCAACCGTACCTCCGGCACGCCGGTAACTTCCAGTCGGCGGAGTTGGCGCTGGATCGCCATGCGCTGTGCGGTGGCTTCGGCTGAACAAGCGTCGCGCCGGACCTTGCACAAGGGCTGGACGAAGAATAAAGATATCTTTATATTTGCGCCCCATGGCCGATTCCTTCGACGTTCTGCTGCCCCGCCTGCGTGCGATCGCAGAGCCTTCGCGGCTGCGCCTCCTCGCCATCCTCGCCGGTGGCGAGTTCTCGGTCTCGGAACTCACGGAAATCCTTGGCCAGAGCCAGCCTCGCGTCTCGCGCCACCTGAAGCTGCTCGACGACTGCTGCCTGCTCGAGCGGTTCCGCGAGCAGCACTGGATGTACTACCGAGTCGCGGCCGACACCGGGGGCGGCCGGCTGGCACGCCTGCTGCTCGAGCAGCTCGATGCCGACGACCCGGCGCTGGCCGGCGATGTCGAGCGCATGCGGCGCGTGCTTGAGGTGCGAGGTGGCCGCATCGCGACGGGCGAGGGCGAGGCTGGCCTCGACGAACCGGACGAACTCGTCCCGCTGATCGCGGCCGAGCTGGGCGAATCGGGCCAGGATGCCCTGCTCTATTTCGGCGTCGCGCCGGACGAGGCGCTGGCCGGACTCGGGCCGCGGGCGCGACGCGCCGTCGGCATGAACCCCTCGCGCATGGTCGTGCAGCGGGCGCGGGCGCGGCTGCATTCCGCCGGGCTCAACCACTGCGTGCTGCAGCGGGGCGAGCTCGCGGCGCTGCCGCACCCGTCGCACGGCTTCGACGTGGTGGTCGTGGACCGCGTGCTCGCGGCGGTGGCGCGACCGGTGGACGCGTTGCGCGAGGCGGCGCGAGTTTTGCGCCCTGGAGGCCGCCTGCTGGTCATCGAGGACTTCGAGGCGCTCGAGCGGCTCGCGCCCGACAGCAACCCGCTCGTACTGCTGCGTGCGTGGCTCACCGGGGCGGGTCACGGCTGCGATCGCCTGCGACCGTTTGACGTGAGCGGCGCGCACCTGCTGCTCGCCGTGGTCGCGGTGGAGCCCGCGGCGGCGGCTGCCTGATCTGACGACCGCAACCCTTCCCGAAGAGTGACAGTCATGACGCCGGTATCCGTGTCCTTCGAGTTCTTCCCGCCCAACGACCCCGGGATGGAGCAGACGCTCTGGGCGTCCATCCAGCGCCTTGCGCCGCTTGCGCCGCGCTTCGTGTCGGTGACCTACGGCGCCGACGGCTCGACGCGCGAGCGCACGCACAACGTCGTGACGCGCATCCTGCGCGAGACGCCGCTCACGCCCGCGCCGCACCTGACCTGCGTCGGCGCGCCGCGCGGCGAGATCCTCGACATCGCGCGCGCCTACTGGGACGCGGGCGTGCGGCACATCGTCGCGCTGCGCGGCGATGCGCCGGCAGGGCAGGCCGGCTACGTGCCGCACCCGGAGGGGTTCGCGTACGCCGTGGACCTCGTGCGCGGCCTGAAGGGCGTCGGCGACTTCGACATTTCCGTCGCCGCCTACCCCGAGGTGCACCCGGAGGCGCGCGACGCGAAGTTCGACTTGGACAACCTGCGCGCCAAGCTCGACGCAGGCGCGAGCCGCGCAATCACGCAGTTCTTCTTCGACACGGACGCCTACCTGCGCTTCCGCGACCAGTGCGTGGCGGCGGGCATCAACGCCGAGATCGTGCCCGGAATCCTGCCCATCACGCGTTTCCCTCAGATGCTGCGCTTCGCGCAGCGCTGCGGTGCGAGTGTGCCGGAGTCGCTCGCGCACCGCTTCGATGGCCTCGACGACGATCCGGAGACGCGACGCCTGATCGCCGCGAGCTTCGCCATCGAGCAGGTGCGGCGCCTGCAGGAGCACGGCGTGCAGGAATTCCACTTCTACACCCTCAACCGCGCCGAGCTCGCCTACGCGATCTGCCACGCGCTAGGCGTGCGCGTGCCCGTGGCACGCGCAGCCTCGGAGGCCTGACCATGCTGCGAGCCGAACGGGTCCGCGATTTCCGTCGCCTGCTGGGCGAGCGCATCCTGGTGCTCGACGGCGCCATGGGCACCGTCATCCAGTCCTACGGGCTCGGCGAAGCCGACTACCGCGGCGAGCGCTTCCGCGACTGGTCGCGTGACCTCAAGGGCAACAACGACCTGCTGGTGCTGACGCGCCCCGAGGTGATCGGCGAGATCCACCGACGCTATTTCGAGGCCGGCGCGGACATCGTCGAGACCAACACCTTCAACTCGAACGCCACCTCGCAGGCCGACTACGGTACCGAGGCGCTGGTGCGGGAGATCAACCTCGCCGCGGCGCAGATCGCGCGGCGCGCGGCCGATGCGGTGGCGGCGCGCACCGGGCGGCCGCGCTTCGTGGCGGGCGCCCTCGGTCCCACCAACCGCACCGCCTCGCTTTCGCCCGACGTCGGCGATCCCGCCTTCCGCAACGTCAGCTTCGACCAGCTGGCCGACACCTACGCCGAAGCGACGCGCGCGCTGGTGGAAGGGGGGGTGGATCTCATCCTGGTCGAGACCGTGTTCGACACGCTGAATGCCAAGGCCGCGCTTTTCGCCGTGCGCCGTGTGCTCGACGAGCTGCAGCTCGACCTGCCGGTGATGGTTTCCGGCACCATCACCGACGCGTCGGGTCGCACGCTTTCCGGGCAGACCGTCGAGGCGTTCTGGAACTCGGTGCGCCACGCGCGGCCGGAGGTGATCGGACTCAACTGCGCGCTCGGTGCGAAACAACTGCGTCCTTACGTCGAGGAGCTCTCGCGCATCGCGGATGCCCACGTGTGCGCCTACCCGAACGCCGGGCTGCCGAACGCCTTCGGCGAGTACGACGAAACCGCCTGCGAGACCGCGGAGCTGATCCGCGACTATGCCGAGAGCGGCTTCGTCAACATCGTGGGCGGCTGCTGCGGTACCACGCCGGAGCACATCGCCCACGTCGCGCAGGCGGTCGCGGGCCTGCCGCCACGCCGGCCCGCCGTGCTCGAGCCGCGTTGCCGGCTCGCCGGCCTCGAGCCGCTCAACATCGGTCCCGAGCTCCTGTTCGTCAACGTCGGGGAACGCACCAACGTGACCGGTTCGGCGAAGTTCCGCCGGCTGATCGAGGCCGAGGACTACGCGGGCGCGCTCGACGTCGCGCGCCAGCAGGTGACGAGCGGCGCGCAGGTCATCGACGTCAACATGGACGAGGGCATGCTCGATTCCGAGGCCGCGATGGTGCGGTTCCTCAACCTCGTCGCCGCCGAGCCCGACGTGGCGCGCGTGCCGGTGATGATCGACTCGTCCAAGTGGTCCGTGATCGAGGCCGGGCTCAAGTGCCTGCAGGGCAAGGGCATCGTCAACTCGATCAGCCTGAAGGAGGGCGAGCGGCCGTTCCTCGAGCAGGCGCGCCTGGTACGAGCCTACGGCGCCGCGGTGGTCGTGATGGCCTTCGACGAGCAGGGCCAGGCCGACACCGTCGAGCGCAAGGTCGGGATCTGCCGGCGCTCCTACCGGCTGCTCACCGAGACCGTCGGCTTCCCGCCCGAGGACATCATCTTCGACGCGAACATCTTCGCCGTGGCCACCGGCATCGAGCAGCACGACCGCTACGCGCTCGATTTCATCGAGGCCACCGCGCGAATCCGCGAGGATTGTCCGCACGCGCTCGTAAGCGGCGGCGTGAGCAACGTGTCGTTCTCGTTCCGCGGCAACGACGTGATGCGCGAGGCGATGCACTCGGTGTTCCTCTACCACGCGATCCGCGCCGGGATGAACATGGGCATCGTGAATGCCGGGCAGCTCGCGATCTACGAGGACATTGGAGCCGAGCTGCGCGAGCGGGTCGAGGACGTGATCCTCGCGCGCCGCGCCGACGCCACCGAGCGGCTGCTCGAGATTGCAGGCCGCTACAAGGGTGAGGCCGGCCAGAAGCGCGTCGAGGACACGGCCTGGCGCTCGTGGCCGGTGTCTAAGCGACTCGAGCACGCGCTGGTGAAGGGGCTCGACGAGTTCGTGGTCGAGGACGCCGAGACCGCGCGCCACGAGCTCGACTCGCCGCTCGCGGTGATCGAGGGTCCGCTCATGGACGGCATGAACCACGTCGGCGACCTGTTCGGGGCCGGCAAGATGTTCCTGCCGCAGGTGGTGAAGTCGGCCCGGGTGATGAAGAAGGCCGTCGCGCACCTCGTGCCTTACCTCGAGAAAGCGCAGGACGGCTCTAACCGCTCGAACGGCAAGGTCGTGCTCGCCACGGTCAAGGGCGACGTGCACGACATCGGCAAGAACATCGTGGGCGTGGTGCTCCAGTGCAACAATTTCCAGGTGATCGACCTCGGTGTCATGGTGCCCACCGACCGCATCCTCGAGACCGCGCGGCGCGAGGGTGCGGACATGATCGGGCTGTCCGGGCTCATCACGCCCTCCCTCGATGAGATGGTCCATGTCGCGCGCGAGATGACGCGCCAGGGCTTCGAGGTGCCGCTGCTGATCGGCGGCGCCACGACCTCGCCGGCGCACACCGCGGTCAAGATCGACCCCGAGTACGCGGGCGCGGTCGTATACGTCAAGGATGCTTCACGCGCCGTGGGCGTCTGCCAGTCGCTGGTGACGCCGGACCAGCGCGCCGACTACACGCGCCGCCTCAAGGCCGAGCACGCCGAGAAGCGCGAGCAGCACAAGGGGCGCAAGGCCAAGGCCCCCGCGTTCACGCTGGCCGCGGCGCGCGCCAACCGCTTCCGCTGCGACTGGTCCGCCTACCGCCCGCCCGTGCCGCGCATGGCCGGCGTGCGGCGCTTCGAGGACGTGCCGCTCGAGGAACTCGTCCGCTACATCGACTGGATGCCGTTCTTCAACGCGTGGGAGTTCGCGGGGAAGTTCCCGGAGATCCTGACCGACCCGATCGTGGGCGAGGCGGCGAGCACCCTCTACGCCGACGCCCGTCGGATGCTCAAGCAGATGATCGCGGGCCGCTGGACCCGTGCGAGCGGCGTGATCGGCTTTTTCCCTGCCAACTCGGTGAATGAGGACATCGAGGTCTACGCCGACGAGTTGCGCTCGGCGGTGCTGCACCGCCTGCACCACCTGCGCCAGCAGAAGCCCAAGCCCGAGGGGCAGCCGCACTACGCGCTCGCCGACTTCGTGGCGCCACGCGATTCGGGCGTGCAGGACTGGATCGGGGCGTTCGCGGTCACCGCCGGCATCGGGCTCGACGAGAAGGTGCGCGAGTACGAGGCGCGTCACGACGACTATGGCGCGATCATGCTCAAGGCGCTCGCGGACCGCCTGGCCGAGGCGCTGGCCGAGCGCATGCACGAGCGCGTGCGCCGCGAGTTCTGGGGCTACGCGCCGGAGGAGCGATACACCGGCGACCAGCTGGTGCGCGAGGAGTATCGCGGCATCCGCCCCGCGCCCGGCTACCCGGCCTGCCCGGACCACACCGAGAAGGCGACGCTGTGGCGCCTGCTCGACGTCGAGCGCAACACGGGTATCCGTCTCACCGAGAGCTACGCGATGTACCCGACGGCGGCGGTAAGCGGCTGGTACTTCTCCCACCCGGAAGCGCGCTACTTCCAAGTGGGCCGGATCGACGCGGACCAGGTCGCCGACTACGCGCGCCGCAAGGGGATGCCGCTCGAGGAGGCCGAACGCTGGCTCGCGCCGCTGATCGGCTACGAGCCCACCCCGCGTGCGGCCTGAGCGGGCCGGCGGCTACCGGCCCGAGTACACGAAGTCGCTGCGCAGGCTGGCGGCGAGTACGCTGCCGGCCGGGATCTCGACCTCGGTCCCCGTCTTTTTGGCGGCGACGGCGCCCGCGGCACCGCCCAGGATGCCGCCGATCACCTTGCCACTGCCGTCGTTGACCTGGTGACCGATGATCGCGCCGGCGGCCGTACCGCCGACGATCTTGGCCGTATCGCGGCCCTTCTCGCTCTGGCCCTTCTGGTTGATGCGTGCCTTGATCGCCATCGTGCTGCCGTCGGCCACGACGAGCTCGGTGAAGTCGATCTTGAGCGCGGGCACCGCGCCGACCTTGCTGCTCCCGGACGTCACCTCGGTGATCGAACCGCGGATGGGCGCGCCCGCGCGAGCCACCACGCGGTCACCCACGACCAGGTCCGAGGCGAGCCGACCCGCGACCGGCTGCCCGACCGCATTGATCTTGGTCGAGTAGGCGTCTTCGAGGTTGACCGACAGCTGTGTCCCGGTCGGCACCGTGACCGGCGGCGGAGGGGGCGGCGGAACCGCGGCCTGCTTCGGCGGCGCTGCCACCGGCTTGGCCGCCACGGCCGGCTTCGTAACCGCGGCGGGCCGCGGCGCCGGCTTGGCCGCCGCAGCCTCACGTGCTGCAAGCTCGGACTCGCGCCGGGCCAGTTCCGCCTCCCGCTCGCGGAGCGCCAGGTCCGCCTCCTGCGCGGCGAGTGCCTGCTCGTGGGCCGCCTGTTCGGCGGCCGCTGCATCCGCGGCCGCTGCCGCGTCCTGGGCGGCATCGGCTAATGGCGTCGCAGTGGACGGCTCCACCAGCGGCGCCGCTGTCTCGGGTGCGGGCGAGGACGGACCGCCGCAGGCCACCGTGCCGAGCGCAAATGCCACTGCGAGGGCGAGGGCCGCAGAAGAGGCCGGGGTTCGATGACGCATGGTTGATTCCTCGAAAACTTGGGATCGGTGGCGGTCCGTCCTGGGCGACGGCCTGGTTCCATCACGTTAGGCAGGACAGCGACGCCGGAGTTCCATAGCGGTACTTGACGCTCTCGCCGCTGCAACGTAACTAGCTACGCTGCGATTGAAAAAGCGAGCGGGGGAGAGCAACGAATGGAACAATCCGTGGCCGCCGACGCGCTGGCACTCCAGCGACTCTACCACTGGGAGCGCACCGCGCCCGACCGCGTGGTGCTCACGCAGCCGATGGGCGGCGGAATCGTGAAGGACTTCACGTGGCGCGAGGTCATGGACCAGACGCGTCGCATGGCGGCGCACCTGCAGGGCCTCGGGCTCGAGCCGGGCGCGCGCATCGGCATCCTCGCCAAGAACACCGCGCACTGGCTGATGGCCGACTTCGCCATCTGGATGGCCGGTTACGTGTCCGTGCCGCTTTACCCCACGCTCGCCGCCGGCACGATCCGTCAGATCCTCGCGCACAGCGAGGCACGGCTGCTGTTCGTCGGCAAGCTCGATGGATGGGAAGAAATGAGGCCCGGCGTTCCGGCCGGGATGCCCTGCATCCGCCTGCCGCTGTCGGCGTCGTCCGACGGCCCGTCCTGGGAGGACATCGTTGCACGCACGCAGCCGCTGCAGGGTGAGCCGGTGCGCGACGGCGACGAACTCGCCACCATCATGTACACCTCCGGCACCACCGGGATGCCGAAGGGCGTGATGCACAGCTTCGCCACTTTCGCCTGGTCGATCGGGGCGGTTCGCAAGCGGCTGACCTCCGACGAGAGATCGCGGATCCTGAGCTACCTGCCCCTGTCGCACGTGGCCGAGCGGACCGTCGTCGAGCACAACCTGCTCGCGAGCAGCATGCACGTGTATTTCGCCGAAAGCCTCGAAACCTTCGCGGCCGACCTGCAGCGCGCGAGACCGACCGTGTTCTTCTCCGTGCCGCGATTGTGGGTGAAGTTCCAGCAGGGCGTGCTCGCGAAGATGCCGGCGCAGAAGCTCGACCGGCTGCTCGGCATCCCGATCGTCCGCGGCGTGATCCGCAGGAGGGTGCTCGGCGCGCTCGGGCTCGACCAGTGCGAGGTCGCCGCGGGCGGCGCCGCGCCGATGCCGCCGGATCTGCTGCGGTGGTATGCGCGGCTCGGCCTCGAGGTCATGGAGGTGTACGGCATGACCGAGAACTGCGGCGTGTCGCATTGCACGCTGCAGGGCAAGCCGCGGCCCGGCACCGTGGGCTACCCGTACGACGGCGTCCTGAGCCGCATCGATCCGGAGAGCGACGAGATCCAGGTGACGAGCCCGGGCACGATGCTCGGCTACTACAAGGAACCCGAGCAGACCCGCAACACGTTTACCGCGGACGGCTGGCTGCGTACCGGCGACAAGGGCGTCATCGACGCCGAGGGCGGACTGCGCATCAGCGGCCGGGTGAAGGACCTGTTCAAGACCAGCAAGGGCAAGTACGTCACGCCGGCGCCGATCGAAGACAAGCTCGTGATGCACTCCGCCGTCGAGGCCTGCTGCGTCACCGGCGCCAACCTCGGCCAGCCGCTCGGCATCGTGATGCTGAACCTCGACGCCGTGCAGCGCGCTGCGGTCGAAGCGGAACGCGCGGCGCTAGAGGCCTCGCTCGCGGCCCACCTCGCGTCGATCAATGCGCTGCTCGACCCGCATGAGCGGCTCGACTGCCTGGTGGTCGTGACGCAGCCGTGGACCGTGGAGAGCGGCCTCATCACGCCGACCTTCAAGGTGCGCCGCAACCGCGTCGAGGACGTGTACGCGCCCTTCTACGACCGTTGGCTGGTGGAGCGCCGTTCGGTCATCTGGCACGAGGCCTGATCGGGATCACCGACAGCCGCACGCGCGCGGCGAGATCTCGATCTGGATGGTGGGGTGGGAGATATCGAAGCGCCGGTGCAGGGCGTCCGCGAGGGCGTCGATGAAATCATCGCCCGGATGCCCGCCCGGAATCACCAGGTGCACGCTCAGCGCGACCTCCGAGGTGCTCATCGCCCACACGTGCAGGTCGTGAACGTCCGCGACGCCCGGTTGCGATGCGAGCAGGTCCTTCACGGCGGACAGGTCGACGGAGTCCGGCACGCCGTCGAACATCAGGTGCAGGCTCTGCCGGAACAGCCGCCAGGTGCCCGCGACCACGATAGCGGCGATCGCGAGGCTCGTGACCGGATCCAGCCAGTCCCAGCCCGTCCACAGGTACGTCGCTCCCGCAGCCACGACGCCGAGCGACACCAGCGCGTCCGCGGCCATGTGCAGGAACGCGCCGCGGATGTTGAGGTCGCGGTCTCGCCCCGACATGAACAGCAGGGCCGTGAGGCCGTTGACGATGACGCCGATCGCCGCCACCGCGATCATGGTCATCCCCTCGGTCTGGACCGGTGACCCGAGCCGCTGCACCGCTTCCCAGGCCAGCGATCCCATCGCGACGAGCAGCAGGATCGCGTTGGCGAAGGCCGCGAGGATCGAGGCGCGGCGCCACCCATAAGTATGACGGTCATCCGGCGCGAGGCGTCCGGCGAGCGCTCCGGCCCACGCCAGCGCGAGCCCCGCGACGTCGCTGAGGTTGTGCCCGGCGTCGGCGAGCAGGGCCAGCGAGCCGATCTGCCACCCCACCGAGGCCTCCACGGCCACGAACGCGCTGTTAAGCGCAATGCCGACGGCGAAGGCCCGGTTGAAGTCGCCGGGGGTGTGGTGGTGTCCGCCCTTCTCCGTCACGACCGTCAGCCGCCTGCCGTGTCGTAGGCTCCGAGGTCTGCGCGTCGCAGCAGCCGGCGGTAGCGGATCGTGCTGTGCGGCCAGTTATTGGTGATCGTGCCGTCGGCAAGCTTGTACCAGCTCTGCTTGTCGGCGGCCCACACGGACTTCGCGAGGTCGCACTGCAGCCAGCGGTTGTACTCGTCCATCACGTCGCGCTTCACGTCGAGTCGCTCGAGGCCGCGTTCGTCCATCTGTCCGATCGCGTCGAGGATGTAGCCCACCTGCGCCTCGATCATCACGAGGATGCTGTTGTGCCCGAGGTTGGTGTTCGGGCCGTACAGCATGAAGAAATTGGGGAAGCCGCTCACGGTCACGCCGAGGTAGGCGTGCGCGCCGCGGCGCCACGCGTCGCGCAGCTCGCAGCCGCCCGCACCCGTGATGGCCATCGGCGCGAGGAAGTCGGTCGCCTGGAAGCCCGTCGCGAACACGATCACGTCGGCGGGTACGAACTCGCCGTCCTGCGTGCGCACGCCCTCGGGCTCGATGCGCGCAACGCCGCCGGTCACGAGCCGCACGTTCGCGCGGCCGAGCGTCGGGTAGTAGTCGTCGTTGAACAGCACGCGCTTCGCGCCGATCGGGTAGTCGGGCACGAGCTTCGCCCGCAGCGCAGGCTCGCGAACCTGCCGGCGCAGGTGCCAGAGCGACTTGCGCGTCGCGAGCCACTGCACGATCCGCACCTGCTTCATGAGCGGTGTGAGCTGCAGCTCGCCGAAGAAGAACCACTGGGCGCGGTGTCGCATGCGCGCGAGCCAGGGCCAGCGCGTGCGACGTCGCTGCTCGCGCGGCGTGTAGAGCCGGTCCTTGCGCGGCATCAGCCAGTTGGCCGAGCGCTGGAAGATCGTGAGTTCGGCAGCGAGCGGGGCGATCTGCGGGACGAACTGCACGGCGCTCGCGGCGTTGCCGATCACCGCGATGCGCTTGCCGGCGAGATCCACGCCGTGGTCCCAGCGTGCCGAGTGGAACTGCGCGCCGCGGAAGGCATCGAGCCCCGGGATCGCGGGCGTTGCGGGCCGGTGCAGCTGGCCGACGCCGGTGACGAGGAACTGCGTTTCGATGACGTCACCGCCCCCGAGCTCGATGCGCCAGCGGTTGCGCGCCTCGTCGAAGCGGGCGGCCACGACCTCGGCGTTGAACCGCACGTGCGGCATCAGCCCGGAACGCACCGCGCACTCGACCGAGTAGGCGAGCAGTTCCGACTGCCAGGCGAAGCGGCGGCTCCAGTCGGCCTTCTGCGCGAAGGAAAAGCTGTAGAGGTACGACGGTGCGTCGCAGGAGGCGCCGGGATAGGTGTTGTCACGCCAGGTGCCGCCGAGCGTGGCGCCCTTCTCCAGGACCACGAAGTCGTGGATCCCGGCGCGCTTCAACTGCATGCCCATGCAGATCCCGGAATGTCCGGCGCCGATGATGGCGATGCGTGTCGTCGTGGTCATGAGGGCCCCGCGCCCGGAGTGTGATCGATCACTGCAATCTTGACAGGTACGCCGTCCCGCCGAGAGCCGCCATCTGCCGCTCGATCCAGGCCTGCCGCTTGCGGACGTACGGCCCTGGCGCATCGACCCGGTAGCGCTTCGGCGCGGGCAGCACCGCGGCCAGCAGCGCGGCCTGCGACTTCGTCAGCCGGGCCGCGTCGCGGCCGAAATAGCGCTGGCTCGCCGCCTGCACGCCCCAGGTACCGCGGCCGAACTCGGCCACGTTCAGGTACACCTCGAGGATGCGCCGCTTGGGCCAGGCAAACTCGATCAGCACGGTGATCCCGGCCTCCAGCCCCTTGCGGAACCAGCTTTGGCCGGGCCAGAGAAACAGGTTCTTGGTCACCTGCTGGCTGATGGTGCTCGCGCCGCGGACGCGGCGGCCGCGCTCGCGATCGGCGAGCGCCTTGTCGATCTGCTCGAGGTCGAAGCCGCGGTGCCACGGGAATTTCTGGTCCTCGGCCGCCACGATCGCGAGCGCCGCATGGGGCGAGATCTGGTCCCATGTGCGCCAGTCGTGCCGGAACTCGTAGCCCTCCTCGCCGCCCAGGACGGCGCCGATACGATCGCGCAGCATGAAGGCCGTGGTGGGCGGGTTCACCCAGCGCAGCGCGACGACGGCTGTCACCGTGACGAGGGCCCAGGCGAGCAGCCCGAGCACGGCCGCCCGCCCGAGCCGCGCCCAGAGTCCCTTGCGACGACGTTTCGCCAATTGATTTCGCGGCTCGGCGGCGCGCGGCGCCGGGCGCCGATCAGCCGGCGGGCGTGATCCGACGGGCGCTCTTGACCTCGATCGGCGTGACCGGCACGTCCTG
>Ga0209254_10004868_pt1 | contig 12327 bp, 15 predicted proteins | sample FrelakmetDIP11DI_FD_187148 | JGI IMG/M metagenome (GOLD analysis project Ga0209254, IMG submission 187148) | Freshwater lake sediment microbial communities from the University of Notre Dame, USA, for methane emissions studies - DIP11 DI (SPAdes)... | ecosystem: Environmental > Aquatic >...
GCCTCGAGCGTCATCAGCGACTCGCGGGTGATTCGCCCCATTGCCGGTTCCTTGGTCGCGTTCACGTGCCTACTCCAGTCCGTATGCCATCCTGATCAGCGTCAGCGGGTGCTCCTTGCGTCCCCGCGCCGGCGCTTCCTCGTTCATGCCCTGCACGATGCGCCTGCCGGCGATCGGGCAGTCCGAGCTCACGAAGTCGGGCTCGGTCTCGGCCATGCGCCGGAACACCGGCCTGCCGATCTTCATCGAGTGCGCGTAGAACTCCTTCTTCACGCCGTAGGTGCCGTCGTGGCCCGCGCAGCGCTCCACCGTGTTGACCGTCGTCTCCGGCACCCACTCCAGCACCTCGCGCGTCTTCTGCCCGACGTTCTGCACGCGCGAGTGGCAGGGAATGTGGTAGCTGACCTTGCCCAGCGGCCGACGGAAGTCCTTCTTGAGCAGCCCGTCGCGGTCGCGCGCCACCAGGTACTCGAACGGGTCGAACATGGCCTCGGCCACCGCTTTCACGTCCTCGTCCCCGGGGAAGATCAGCGGCAGCTCCTGCTTGAACATCAGCGTGCACGACGGCACCGGCGTCACGATCGCGTAGCCGGCGCGCGCGAGCGTAACCAGCTGCGCGATGTTGGCGTCCTTGAGCTTCTCGACCGACTCGAGGTCACCGAGCTCCAGCTTCGGCATGCCGCAGCATGCCTCCTGCGGCGCGATCGTGTAGGGAATCTCGTTGTGCTCGAGGATCAGCGCCAGGTCGCGGCCGATCCCCGGTTCGTTGTAGTTGACGTAGCAGGTCGAAAAGATCGCGACCTTGCCCGGAGTGCGCTGACCGTCGCGCACCGGCCAGCCGAGCGAGGGTTTGATCGCCTTGCGGAACGGCTTGGCCGCATAGGGCGGCAGCGCCGCGTCCTTCGCCACTCCCAGCACCTTCTCCATCGCGCCGCGCGTGACCGGCGTGGTGTTCGCCCAGTTGACCATCTGCACGACGACGGGAATCGTCGCGAGCTTGCCCAGGCGGTCCGTGGACGTGAGCAGCCGGTCGCGCAGGATCGCACCCTCCCGGCGGAACTTCACCGCCTTCGCGCGCAGCATCAGGTGCGGGAAGTCGAGGTTCCACGGGTGCGGCGGCACGTACGGGCACTTCGTCATGTAGCAGACGTCGCACAGGTAACAGTGGTCGACCACCTTGGCGTAGTCGGCCTTGGCCACGCCGTCGACCTCGCCGGTCTTCCCCTCGTCGACCAGGTCGAACAGCGTCGGGAACGACTGGCACAGGCTGACGCAGCGGCGACAGCTGTGGCAGATGTCGAACACCCGCTCCATCTCCTTGTGAAGCGAGGACTCGTCGTAGAACTCGGGATTGCGCCAGTCGAGCGGATGGCGCGTGGGGGCTTCGAGGCTGCCTTCGCGGGTCGTCATAGCTGTGGCGATCGGGAATCGCGCCAACGGCGCGCGATTTCCGATCGAGTGAGGTTAGCTCGGAAGCCCAGGGGCGGCCCGTCGGCTTCCGGGCAGCAACGGCACGAAAACCCGAGCGCCGTTTCGAGCATTGCGCGTCAGTCGGTCAAAGCGTCGAGGGCCTTCTGGAAGCGGTTCGCGTGCGACCGCTCGGCCTTCGCCAGCGTCTCGAACCAGTCGGCGATCTCGTCGAAGCCCTCGCCCCGCGCCGACTTCGCCATGCCCGGGTACATGTCGGTGTACTCGTGCGTCTCCCCCGCGACCGCGGCCTTGAGGTTCTGCCGCGAGCTGCCGATCGGAAGGTCCGTCGCCGGATCGCCGACCTGTGCGATGTAGTCGAGGTGCCCGTGCGCGTGCCCGGTCTCGCCTTCGGCGGTCGAGCGGAACAGCGCGGCGACGTCGTTCTGTCCTTCGACATCGGCCTTGTTCGCGAAGTAGAGGTAGCGGCGGTTCGCCTGCGACTCACCGGCGAACGCGGCCTTCAGGTTGTCGTGTGTCTTCGTGCCCTTGAGCGACTTCATCGTGCATCTCCTCTCGAGGTTGACCGCCGTCGCGCCGCTGCGGGCGCGCCGGCGAAGCGGGCGCCCGGACCGGGGCCGGGCGACTGGAAACAATTGTCCGCGCGCGTAGCGCGATTTGTCCAATCGATTCCGCTAATGCTGCCGATAGTCGCAGTCTATATCAGGCTGCGGCAAGCTCATCCTACGCCGCCCCCGTCGGTGGCGAGAGGCCGCGGCAACGGATAGTGACGCCGCGCAAGGCAAATACCGGCATGTGGAAGCAGACTGCACCGGTTGGCGCGAGGCGCGCCCCGGCGATCGTCCGCGTCCCCGACCCGGACTCCCCGTTCGGGTAATGGGTATTTACCCATATCGGGCTATAGACACCCGGGGTGCGAAATTCGCCTAATGGCTCTCGACGCGCAAGGGGCGGTACCCTTGGCGCGCGTTCCGCCTCGCGCGCTGCAGGCGGCGCTACCGCCATTCGAGGAGGAATCACGTGGAATTCGACAAGGAACTGGACGCGCGCGGGCTGTCGTGCCCGCTGCCGATCCTGAAGACGAAGATCGCCCTGAACGGCATGGCGTCGGGACAGGTGCTGAAGGTGCTGTCGACGGACGCCGGGTCAGTCAAGGACATGGAGGCGTTCGCCGCGCAGACCGGGAACCCTCTGCTTGCCTCGGGCCAGGAGAACAAGGACTTCGTGTTCCACATCAAGAAGAAGTAGCCGGCACGCGGCACACGATAAGCCGACCCGCCCGAACCGACGCCGGAGGATGATCCATGGACACGCATGTTGAGACGACGACCGAGATCGCGGCTGGCAGCCCGCTCGACCGTGCCATAAGCGAGCGCATCGATGCCCTGCTGGAGCGCAGGCTCGAGGCGAAGCTCGCCGAGATCAAGGCGGCGAGGACGCCGTCCATGACGATCATCGCCACCAAGGGCACGCTCGACTGGGCGTACCCGCCGTTCATCCTGGCGTCGACCGGAGCTGCGCTCGGCTGGGACGTTTCGATCTTCTTCACGTTCTATGGGCTCGAGTTGCTGAAGAAGGACCTCAGCAAGCTCAAGGTGAGCCCGCTCGGCAACCCGGCGATGCCGATGAAGATGCCGATGGGGCCGGCCTGGTTCAAGTCCATCCAGTGGAACATCCCGAACGCCGTGCAATCGATCATCCCGGCGTACGAGCACTTCGCCACGAAGATGATGAAGAAGACGATCAAGAACCAGGGCGTGGCTCCGATCGCCGACCTCCGCGCGATGTGCATCGAGGCCGGCGTCAGGCTGATCGCCTGCCAGATGACGGTCGACCTCTTCGGCTACAAGCACAGCCAGTTCATCCCCGAGGTCAAGGACTTCGTGGGCGCGGCGAGCTTCCTGCCGATCGCGAAGGACGCCGACGTCAGCCTGTTCATCTGAGAACGCGAGCCCCGGCGGGGTCGCCGGGGCACGGGAACGAGACTGCGAGGGGGTGGAACCATGAGAACAAGACTGCTTGGATTGATGATCGCGGCCGCGCCGCTCGCGGTACAGGCGACCGACGGCTACTTTGCGCATGGCTACGGGGTGCGCGCGAGCGGCATGGGCGGGGCGGGCGTGGCGGTGGCGCTGGAACCGTTTGGCGGGGCGATCAACCCGGCGGCGATGGGCTTCCTGGGCAACATGTGGCAGGTGGGCGCGACGTGGTTCAGCCCGGACCGCAGTATCGAGCGCAGCGGCTCGGGCATGGCCGGCATCGACGGCTCGGTGCGCAGCGAGAGCCGCAACTTCCTGATCCCGGAGTTCGGCGTGAACTGGGTCGTCAACCCGACGGTCGCGGCGGGCCTCACCGTCTATGGCAACGGCGGCATGAACACCGACTATCCGGGCGGCCAGATCGCCCCGATGAGCGCGTGCGCGCAATTCAACCCGCCGCGGCCGGGCGTCAATCCGGACTACAACCTGCACTGCGGCAATGGACAGCTCGGCGTCAATCTTGAGCAGCTGATGATCGCGCCCTACGTCGCGTGGAAGTTCCATCCCGACCACGCCGTCGGGATCGCGCCGACGATCGCCTATCAGCGCTTCAAGGCCTACGGCTTGCAGGCGTTCGACAACCCGATCCTGTCGACGTCGCCGGGCAATGTGACCAACAACGGCGTCACCGACTCGTGGGGGTTCGGCGCGCGCTTCGGCTACATGGGCAACTTCGGCCCGGTGTCGGTCGGCGCGGCCTATGCGACCAAGATGAGCATGGACGAGTTCGGCGACTACCGCGGGCTGTTCGCCGAGGGCGGCGGCTTCGACATTCCGTCGAACTTCACGGTGGGCGCGGCTTGGCGGGCGCTGCCGGAGTTGTTGCTGGCGCTGGAATACCAGAGGATCTACTACTCGGACGCGAAGTCGGTGAACAACCCGAGCAGGTTGATCTACAACTGCGCGGGCGGCGACCGCGCTGCCTGCCTGGGCGGCGGCAACGGCGCCGGGTTCGGCTGGCAGGACATCGACGTCTGGAAGTTTGGCGTGCAGTGGCAGATTGACCCGCGGTGGACGGTGCGGGCGGGCTACAACCACTCCGAGAACCCGATCCGGCCGGAGGACGTGACGTTCAACATGCTGGCGCCCGGGGTGATGGAGGACCATTACACGGCGGGTCTCACGTACTCGATGGGCAAGGACGGCGACATCTCGGCGTTCTACATGTACGCGCCGACGGTGAGCGTGACCGGGTCCAGCCTGTTCGTCGGCTTCGGTGCGCCGCCGACCACGACCGATACGATCAGGATGAAGGAGTGGTCGCTCGGCATCGCCTACTCGCGGCCTTTCTGACCTTCCGTTGTCCTCGCGAGCGCGGCGGGCGCAGGCGTGTCCGCCGCGTTTTTTCATCGGGAGTGCAGGGCGCTCACAGGCACGCCGCCGCTTCGGCGAACGTCGTGTCGATGCCGGCTGCGCAGGCGGCGCCCTGCGCAGCGTGCAACGCAACGGCGCGCTCGCACATCCCCTGCCAATGTGGCACGCCCCGCGCGGCAACGCTGCCGATGGCCTCGCGGTCGCCGGCCAGCCAAGCCGCGTACGCGCCGGCGATCGACGGGAAGAGCTCGGCGCGCAGGCCTTCGAGGTTCGCGAACCAGAAGTGCAGCGACGCCGGGTCGTCGCGCGCCGCGAGTTCAGGCAGCGTGACCAGGCAGTCCGCGAGGTGGTCGCGCGCGGCGCGCAGCAGCCACTCGGCCCTTGTGCCTGAAACCGCGGCCATCGCATCGCGCCAGCCGGCGGGAAGGCGCGCGGCCGCGCCGTGCTCGCCCAGCTCGTGCAGCACTAGCGTCTCCGCCTCGGCCGCGGCGATGCTATCGATGCCCTGCGCCGGATCGTCGCCGACGCCGTAGGCCCGCAGCGCCCGCTGCATCGGGCCGTCCGCCGGCCGGTGCAGGTGGATCTCGAGCCGTCCGCCGATCCAGCGCCGCAAGGCATCCTGCCGCAGGTACACCGTGTCGCCGCGCAGCGCAGCCGGTCCCGGCGAGAGGTCGCGCGCGAATTCGCTACCCGCGCGGAGCACGCGAACGCTGCCGCGGCGCTCGTCGCCGGCCAGCGCGGCGAGGAAGAACTGCGGCTTGCCCAGCCTCCCGACACCCGCGCCATACACGTAGCCCTGGGGAACCAGCGTCGCGTTTGCCGACTCAGCATCGAACGGGTCCACGCTCGCGCCCTGGATGGGCAGCGGCGCGTAGTCGGTCGCATCGAGCCCGGTCCACAGCGCTTCGCGCTCCGCGAGCCAGGCGCCGACGGCGCCCTTGGGCACGGCGGTACCGGGGGCCAGGCCCTGCTCCCAGCGGTAGAGCTCGCGCATCTCGAGCAGGTAGGTGCACAGCGTCAGGTCGCGTGCGTGGCGCGCGTCGGAGACATGGCAGTTCATCTGCACCGTTGCTCTCAGGCGCGCCATTTCCGGTGTCACGGGCGCGCCCCGCACCCTCGCCATCGTCTCCGCAATCGCCGCTGCCACGCCGGCTGCCACCGCGCCTACTCGTCGCCGGCAAGGCCGGGCGCGCGCTCGCGGACCTGGCTCAGCAGGTCCTCGGCCGCCAGCTCGTTGTCGGCGAAGATCACCTTGATGGCGCACCCCGCCGGCAGGTCGGGCGAAGCGCGCAGCGACTTCGCCAGCGCGGACGCCTCGGCGAAGGCCGCCGGCTGCGCCACTTTCTCGAGGCGGCGCAGCGGGTACACGCGATAGACGTAGTAGGGCATGTCGAGTCCTTGCGATCGAGGGTGCATGCGCGCAGCGTGCGTCACTCCACGTAGCGCTTGCGCTCGCGCCGTCGCCCCGGCTTGCTCTTCTGGATGACCACGCCGCGCACCGCCGCGAGGCTCCGCAGCGCCTGCTCGGGGTACGCGGGATTGAGCGCGCGCAGCCGCCAGCCCTCGGGTCCGCCCTGCAACTGCCGCAGCAGGAACTCACCGCCCGCCTGCGCGATGACGAACGAGCCGTCGGTGGCCAGTCCCTCGGGCTCGACGACGACGACGTCGCCCTCGACGAACTCCGGCGCCATGCTGTCGCCGAGCACCAGCAGCGCGAACGGCTCGGCGCCGCTGCAATCGCCGCCCTCGCCTGCCGGCGCAATGGGAATGGTCCGGCGTGCGCTCACGAGCGGATGCGCGCCGCGGCAACGCCGCGCGCGACGAGCGCGGCGGCGACGCATTCGACGAACGCGCCCGGGCCGGCGACGTAGAAGTCGCTCTCCGCGAGCGGCGGCGCGGCGTAGAGCGCGTCGACCAGGCGCGCCGCGCCGCGCTCGAGGTCCGCGTCGGCGTGCGCGACGTAGCGGAACGTGTCGAAGGAGTCGGCCCACGCGCGGCACTGGTTGGCGAGGTAGTGGCCATCGGTCCGCGTGGCGAGCCAGCCGAGCACGAGCGCCTCGGCGGTGTCCGCGGCCATCGCGTGCTCGATCAGGCTGCGGACCGGCGCGAACCCGGTGTCGCAGGCGAGGAACACCAGCGGCCGTCCGGCGTCGACGAGCGTGAACTCGCCGACCGGGCCGCGCAGGTTCAGCGTGTCTCCGGCGCGAATCGCCCCGGCGAACAGCCACGCGGCGAGCGGATCCTCCGCGTCGCGCGCGACGTGGAAGTGCAGGTTGCGGTCGTCGCAGGGGCAGCTCGCCACCGGGTAGGTCGCCGCGGCATCCTCGCCGCCGCGGCCGGCGCCGAGCGTGACGCTCTGCCCGGCGAGGAACCGCAGGCGCTGCGTGCGCGGCGTCTGCAGGTGCAGCAGCAGCGTGTCGGGCGCCAGCGGCGTCACCGCGCGCACGCGCACCGCGACGTCCTGTGCCGCGATGTCGTCCGGCCCCCGCGCCTCGAGCGTCTCCAGCACGATCTCCGCGGACGCGGCGGCATTCACGCACAGCAGCGCGTGCCCCTGCAGGCGTTCGGCCTCCGACAGCGGATAGTCGCAGGACGCGACGCGCACCACTTCGCCGGCGACCACGCGCGCCTTGCACAGCCCGCAGCTGCCGTTGCCGCAGCCGTAGTCGAGATGCAGCCCGGCGCGCAGTCCCGCCTGCAGCAGCGTCTCGCGGCCCTCGACGTAGAACTCGCGGCCGCTGGGACGCACGACGACGCGCGCGGAGAGGAGTTTCAGCAGGTCGTCCATGACGGTGATGGCATCGGCTGCGTCGGTGGCGAGCACTTCGGCCAGCCCGCGCTCGAGACCCGCGGCGAGTTCGCGCGCCGCGGGCAGCCCGGTCGCGTCAGCCAGCGCGCCGGAGCGCGCCTGCGTATCGACGACCAGCGCATGGTAGCGCTGCAGGAGCCGCCGCGCGTCGGCCAGCTCGCGACTGTGCTCGTAGAGCCGCTGCGCCAGCACCTCCTGCGAGGGCAGCGCGCGCTCCTGCACGCGGCGGCCGAAAGCGGCCTCCTTGATCCGCGCCACGCGCTCGAACGCCCCCGACGCCTCGAGGTCGAGGCTGGGATACAGGCGCGCGAGATCCTCGCTGGCCACCTGGCCATCGCTCGACGGCAGCGCACCCTCGCGGATCTGGCGCTGCAGGACGCCGCGCGACACGCCGGCAAGCCGCGCCGCGCGCGACAGCGAGAGCGTGTGCCCCATGCCGCGTCGTTGCCTCTTCAGCCGCCGACGCGGTCGTAGTAGCGCGCGCGGTACAGCAGGCGCGGCCGCGACGCTTCGTCGACGAAACCGTCGCGCCGGTGCAGCACGTTGTTGCACACGATGCCCATGCCGGGCTGCAGCGTGACGTCGTGGCGGAACGGCGACGGCGCGTCGAGCAGCGCCTCCAGCGCAGCCACCGCGGCGAGCACGTCGGGCGAGCGTTGCCACGCGATGCTCCGCGTGCGCGCCGTGTAGCGCATGCCGAGCCATCCGCCGGCCGGGTCGACATCGAAGACCGGGCCGCTCACCGCCGCGCGCGCCACGCCCTCCCCGTCAGCGCGCTCGGGAATGGTCATCGCGTCCTCGCGCATCAGCGCGCGGACGTGGCGCGGGTCGGCGTCGCGCAAGCGCAGGTAGGCGATCTCGTGGTCGAGGAACGCGCTGGCGCCGCCTTCCGCGGCGTTGGCCACGCAGTGGAGGATCATGCCGCGAATGCGCCGCGACGCGTCGTTGTAGTAGCCGTCGGTGTGCCAGCGGATCGGCCGGTCCGTGTAGGGAACGTAGTCGCCGCGCTCGGCCGTGCGCTCGGCCGCGACGCGGATCGGACTGATCCCGTCGTCGTCGGCCAGCCAGTTGCGGTCCAGGCGGGTGAGGCCCAGCTGCTCGCCCAGGCGCCGCGGGATCGACTTGTCCGCGTCCGCTGCGCCGGAGGCGTACACGGCCATGTTCGCGCGGCGGCAGCGGTCGAGGAGCGCCTCGCGCTCGCCGCGCGTGAGCGCGCGGGGGTCGCGCACCTCGACCAGGAGGCCCGCGAGTCCTGCCGGGTACGCGGCAAGCTTGGCGTCGCGCCAGGCGGCGTAGGCCGCGGTGGCATCCGGGTCATACGGAGCGCCCACGCGGCGGACTTCATGCCGGGTCACGGTCCCCATCGCGTCACTCGCCGGACAACGTCCGCTGGCGCCGCGGCTCGCGCGGAGCATCGTCGAGCAGCCCCGCCATCGCGCGCTCGAGCAACTCGGCCGCCTGGGGCGCCTCGATGTCGATCACCTGCGACACCGCCCACGTGCGCTCGCTCCCGTCCATGACGTCGGCGACGCGGTGGCCGAGGAAACGCAGCATCGCGTAGTCCGGGCCGGCGTCGTTCCAGGCGAATGCCGCGCACTCCGCGGCACGCTCGTTGACCAGCGCCACGAAGCGCCGCTTGATCTCGTCTGCCGGCGCGCTGGCGAGCAGATCGGCCTGGTTCTCGGCCAGGATCGCTCCGACACGGTTCGCCATCGCGGTGGTGAACTCGACACGCCACTCGGCGTCGCGGCGGCGGTGCGCGATGCGGTCCGCACCGACGACGAGGAAGGCCGCGAGCTCGGCGAGGAAGTCGAAGTAGCCCGCACCGGCCGCGAGCTCGAAGCGCGCGCCGCGCATCCGCTCGAGCGCGTTGCGCGCAACGCGCCAGGCGATGAACGCGGCGGCGCCGGCGACCTCGGTCGCTCCCTTCGCGGTCCCGGCGTTGAACCACTGACTCTTGACGCGCACCGTGCGATGCCGCTCAGCGATGCGCGAGAAAGAATGCGAACTCGCCGGGCGCGATCTCCTCGCTGCCGCTGAGCTCGATGCCCGTCGCCTTCGCCCAGTCGGCCACGTCCGTCTCGATGCCCGGGCAGTTGCTGAGGAGCTGCAGCGTCTCGCCGGGCCGCATGCCGGCCAGCAGCTTCTTTGCCTCGACGATGGGTCCCGGGCAGACGACGCCGCGCAGGTCGAGCACGGCGCTCGCCACCGGCCGCGACGAGCGGCCGCGCTGCAGGTGGTAGGCGTTGCCGCCGTCGGGCAGCCGCTCGGTCTTCAGGAGCGCGTTGCCGGTCCACTTGGCCCACGCGAACAGGTCGTCCGCGGTACCGGGACAGTCGGAGAGCAGCACGAGCGTCTCGCCGGGCTTGAGCTCGTCGACGATCTTCTTCGCCCCGAGCAGGGGCGCCGGGCAACGCGTGCCGCGCATGTCGAGCGTCGGATGCGCCGCACGCCCGCTGGATTCGCTCAAGGTTGTCCTCCTGTCCTGGCGCCAGGCGCCGCACGTGGCGCCATCAATAGCCACCCTTGCCGAACGGCTGCGGCAGCCCCGCGATCTTCGCGCCCTGCTTCGCCGGTCCCATCGGGAACAGATCGTAGAGCGACTGGCTGGTCAACTCGGGGCGGCTCGACTGCAGGGACTTGAGCATAGTCCGGAAGTTCGGCGTCTGCCCGCTTTCCCGGTACTCGTCGCGCAGGTAATTCAGTACGTCCCGGTGCGCATCGGTGAGTGCGATGCCCTCGGCCGCGGCGATCGCCTCCGCCACGACGTCGCGGTAGTCCGGTTCCAGCAGGTAGCCTTCGGCATCGCATGCCAATTCGACGCCGTCCACGTGGTAACCCATCTCGTGTCCTCCGGGAATACGGTCGTGTCAGGAGATCGCCTTGGCCGGAACGAACAGCCCCCAGCCCAGCGCGCGGTCGGTGCCAAGGCCCAGCGCCTGCACGGTGATCGAGTCCTCCGGCCGCAGCCCATGCAGTGTCAGGCTGTAGCCGGCGATCGTCCGCCGACCCGCGCGCGCCAGCCGGCGGCGGCCGGAAATGAAGTGGCAATCGACAGGGAGCTGAGCCAGCGCTACCCCGACCGCGCGCTCGAAGGCTTCCTCTTCGGCATCGCCAAACGTAACGGCTACCGCGCTCAGCGTGGCGCTCGGCCGCAGCGGACGCGGCCAGCCCTCGCCCACTCCGAGCAGGCTGCCGGCGACGTCCAGCGCCTGCCCCTGCAAGCGGAGCGCGTCGGCGACCTGCGTTTCCGGCACCCGCAGCACGAGCTTCGCGCGCCGCGCGAGCAGGACCACGCCGTACTCGGTCGTGTTGGCGCGCAACGGATGGATGCCGAATCCTCCGTCAGGCGAGAAAGCGGGCAGTCGCGCGCGGATCGCCTCGAGCAGCGGCTGCGCGTGATTGGCCGGCAACGTGCTGCCCGCCAGCGGGAAGACCACGTCAATAACACGGAGATCGGGACGGAGGGCGGCCGCGACACCCTGCGCACCCCTGAAGCCCCCCGAAAGCACAGCGTTCATCGCGCGGCCCTAGGCATCGGGCGCAGCCTCCGGCGTGCTGCGCTGCGCCTCGCCCCAGCGGCACATCGCCTCGCCCCAGGCCATGGCCGTCTGAGGGTCGATGTCGAAGACGGTGAAGCGGCTCCTCTCGCGAATCCGCACGCGCAGCAGCGCCATTCCGCCGCCGTCGTGCTCCAGCTGCTGCAGGGCGATTTCCTCCCCGCCCAGCGGAGCGCGGAACTGGTGCAGCGTCGTCGTCGTCGCCATCGTCGTGCTCCACGCTTCGCCGGATTCCCGCCACGGGCGGCAATCCGCCCGCCGGCGCCCGGGCGGCATGGCTATTGAGCGAGCCGCGGCAGGCGGCGTCCATAGCCGACGCGGAGTATGGGCCGTACCCCATCCGGGTAATTCCCGATCACGCCTTCGGGGCTTATTCACATAGCCATGGCGAGTGATGGTGGCCGCGCCGCAGCGGCCCTAGCATTGACGCCGCTTTGCAACGAGTCGACGCGGACCGCCGCGAAGGAGACAGCCCATGGCCAAGCCGATGCACCCGACGCCGATGCTCGACGAGCTCGAGACCGGCCCCTGGCCCAGCTTCGTCACGGGACTGAAGCGGCTCGCGCAGGACAAGGACTACATGGTCGACCTGCTCGGCCAGCTCGAGCACTCGTACAAGACCCGCAAGGGCTACTGGAAGGGCGGCACGGTCGGCGTGTTCGGCTACGGCGGCGGCGTGATCCCCCGCTTCACGGAGGCCAAGACCGCGGACAACAAGCCGATGTTCCCCGACGCCGCGGAGTTCCACACGCTGCGCGTCATGCCACCGGCCGGGATGCACTACGACACGGCGACCCTGCGCAAGCTCGCCGACATCTGGGAGCGCCACGGCTCCGGCCTGATCGCCTTCCACGGCCAGTCGGGCGACATCATGTTCCAGGGCGTGACCACGGCCAACGTGCAGAAGGCGTTCGACGAGATCAACGAGGCGGGCTTCGACTTGGGCGGCGCCGGGCCGGCGGTGCGCACGTCGATGTCCTGCGTGGGTGCCGCACGCTGCGAGCAGTCGTGCTACGACGAGGCCTCGGCGCACCGCGCGGTGATCAACAGCTTTCTCGACGACATCCACCGCCCGTCGCTGCCCTACAAGTTCAAGTTCAAGTTCTCCGGCTGCCCGAACGACTGCATGAACTCGATCCAGCGCGCCGACATGGCGGTGATCGGGACCTGGCGCGAC
>Ga0209254_10004869_pt1 | contig 12327 bp, 11 predicted proteins | sample FrelakmetDIP11DI_FD_187148 | JGI IMG/M metagenome (GOLD analysis project Ga0209254, IMG submission 187148) | Freshwater lake sediment microbial communities from the University of Notre Dame, USA, for methane emissions studies - DIP11 DI (SPAdes)... | ecosystem: Environmental > Aquatic >...
TGACGGTCGTCGCCGAGAAGCCGCTGCATATCCCTAACCTGCGCACCGATCGCCTGGGCACTTTCGACTTCATCTCCTGGTGGGAACGGGACAAGGTCCAGGCCGCCCGCGTGCTGGTCGTCGGCGCAGGTGCCCTCGGCAACGAGGTCGTCAAGAGCCTGGCGCTGATGGGCATCGGTCATCTGTTCCTGGTCGACTTCGACACGATCGAGGCCGCCAACCTCAGCCGCTCGGTGTTCTTTCGCGAGGCCGACACCGGGAAGGAAAAGGCGGTCGTCGTGGCGGCACGCGCCAAGGCGCTCAACCCACAGATCCACGTGCAGCACCTGCAAGGGGACGTCACCACCCGACTGGGGCTGGGCATCGTCCGCCGCATGGACGTGGTCATCGGCTGTCTGGACAACCGGGAGGCCCGCCTGGCGCTCAACCGCTTCTGTTACTGGATGGGCAAGCCGATGGTCGATGGCGCCATCCAGGAGCTGCTCGGCCTGGTGCGAGTGTTCGTCCCCGGACAGGGCGCCTGCTTCGAATGCACCCTGACCGAGCAGGCGCGCCGCGAGATCTCGCTGCGCTACTCCTGCCCGCTGCTCGCCCGTCACAACATTCTGCAAGGCAAGGTGCCCACCACCCCGACCATCGCTTCGATCATCGGCTCGATGCAGGCCCAGGAAGCGCTCAAGCTGATTCACGCCATGCCGGTCGAGGCCGGCAAGGTGACCCATTTCAACGGCCTGACCAATGCGATGCACACCACCGCCTATGTGGCGCGGGAGGACTGCGAAAGCCACTGGACGTATGGGGAGGTGATCGAACTCGCCGCTGGCGCCGACAACACTCGGGTGCGGGACCTGCTCGAGGTTGCCCAGCGCGACCTCGGTCCGGAAGCGGTCATCGAACTCGACCACGAACTGCTCCTCCGGCTGAGCTGCCCGCTCTGCCAGACCGTCGAGGAGGTCATCCGCCCGCTGTCCGAGGTGAGCTTCGAAGCCGGCCACTGCCCGTCCTGCGGGGTTCTGCGAGAGACCGACATGACGCACCTGCTCACCGGGCGGGAAGGCTTCCTCGATCGCACGCTGTCCAGCATCGGCGTCCCGCCGCTGCACATCTTGCGCGCCCACAATGGCCGCGAGTACCGCTTCTACGAACTGACCGGCGACCTGGCGCAAGCGCTGCACTTCTCCGATTTCGAAGGACCCCCAGAGGTCAGCCGCGATCCGGACTCCGGCCAGCGCGTCCGGCTCGGGCCGGAGGTCGGAGAGACACCTGCTCCGGGCAGCCCGGCGCGTGGGCGGATCGTCGTCCACCAATCGGAGGCGCAGTGACCATCTCCCTCACCCCGCCTCCTGCTCCACCGCCGCTGCGCCGCTCGCCGCGCCTGCCGCGCTGGCTGGGGATCATCTTTCCCCTGGTGGTACTGACTGCGCTCGGGATGACGTATGCCGCCGCCGTCAACCGCACGCTGCACCCGGCTGCTGTCCAGGCCGGCGGGGCGGCGGCGCTCGGCCTGGCCGCCGGCGCGCTGACGCGCAGGAGCGCCGCCGGCCGGCCGCTCGCCACGCAATGGTGGATCGCCGAGGCGGCGGCCACTCTCGGACTGCTGTTGGCCGGGCTGCTTTCCGGCGGCCGCAGCGGCATCGCCGCGCCGCTGGTCGGTGGCTCCGCGGCGCGCCTGGCGGATCTGGCCTGGCTGGCGCTTGCCGGGTTCGGCGCGTGGCTCGCGCTCCGCTACCACCGGCCGCGCCCGATGCGCCCGCCCCGACGAACGCTGCGGCAGCGGATCCATTCCTCCCAAGACGGCTGGCGCATCCGCCTGCAGCGCCTGTCGCCCGCCCGCCTCTGGCGCCGCCATCGGCTGGGGCCGATGCACACCCGTCCGCGCCTCCCCACTGCCGCGGCCGCCGCCACTGCACAGTCAGCTCCCCGGCATGCGCCCACCAGCCGCACCAGGCCGTCCCCCAAGGTCAAGCCCGCCAAAGCCCGCCGCCTGACCACCGCTCGCGCCTCCCGGCGCGCACCGAGGCGGATCGCACAGCGCCCCATTCGCTTCACCGGCAGGGAAGAATCGCGCTGCCCATACTGTCTGGAACGGGTATCCCCAAATGACCCACGCGGATCCAGAGTCTGCCCGGTCTGCCACACTCGCCACCATGCGGACTGCTGGGCTGTAACCGGAGTCTGCCAGATGCCGCATCTGTACGTGGACGCCTCCGCCGGACGACAAGGAGCGAACCGATGACCGACCTGGCCGTGACGATAGTCCTTCCCAACGGCGGCGCGCGCACGGCGGAGATGCCGGACGAGGTCAGCGTGCGTGATCTGCTGGCCGAGCTGACCTCGCTGCTCAAGCTCCCTACCCTCGGGCCGGATGGCCGGGCGATGGGCTACCGCATCGACAGCAAGGCGCTCGGCCGCGAGCTGCGCGAGGACGAGACGCTGGCCCAGGCTGGCGTTCCCGCCAACGACCGGCTGATCCTGACCGCCGACATCACCGCTGGCGCCAATCCAGTCGAGCAGTCACCGCGTCAGCGCCGGCTGCGCGGCGACCACGAGCGCATGGTCGAGTTGGCGGCGCGCAGCGATGTGATTCGCTTCGAGGCCCGGCCGGAGCATCCCGGCTGGGCGCCCGAGCGCTATGTCCTGACGTTTCGCTGCAAAGGCATCGCCAGCGTCGATCGGCAGGGCCGGCCCAAGTTCTCCGAACATCATCAGGTGGAGATCTACCTGCACAGCCAATACCCGCAACGCTGGCCCGGGATGAAATGGCTGACGCCGATCTGGCATCCCAACATCAACCATCTCAATGGAAGCGTGTGCATCGACGCCGCCTGGTGGACGGCCGGCCGCTCGCTCGACCGGCTGGTGATCATGCTGGGCGAGATGATCCAGTACAAGAACTTCCACGATGACCCGAAGCAGCCTCCCTTTCCGTGGGACGTCGAGGCTGCGCGCTGGTGCCGGGAGTATCGCCGCCGGCACCCCGATGCCTTCCCTGTCGATCGCCGTGAACTGCTGCGGCCCGAACGCGTCAAGCTCGCCGGTCAGCCGGCGGCCAAGCCGCGCCCACGCGTCCGCCTGAAGTAGCCGGTGCCGACGGGAAGATCCAACTCAGCCACAGGAGGCAGACACCATGACCGACAACGTGAAAGAGGAAACCCGGGCAGCGGAACTCTCGGTGACAATTGTGCTCCCCTCCGGGGGAAGCCGGACGGCGGACGTGCCGCGTGAGGTGCCGGTGCGCGAGTTGATCCCCGAGCTCACCACATCGCTCGGCTTGCCGACGACCGGGCCCGACGGACGACCGACCAGCTACCGCTTGGACAGCAAGGCCCTCGGTCGCGAGCTGCGCGAGGAAGAGACGCTGGCCTCGGCCGGCGTCCCAGAAGGCGACCGCCTGATCGTGACCGCCGACGTGACCGCCGGCTGAGCTCGATCGGCTTTCATCCCCGCCCGGCGGCATGCGCCCTGGGCGGGGAGGCCAGGTGGATATGATCTCGGACTCGACACGCATTCGGATCGGCGCCAGGGAAGCCATCCAAGCCGCGCCCGGGCACATGCCGGTGCAGCAGGCGCTCCACTGGCTCTCGGCGTACGACAGCCCTCGCCCGGCGGAGGGAATGCGCTTGTTCATGACGCCCTCGGCCTACGTTCGCTGCTGCGCGCATGCTGGCAGCGATCTGGTGCACGAGGTCGGCGGGGCGCTCGTCGGCCGGTGGCGGGTGGATGCCGCCACGCGCCAGCCCTACCAGGTGATCGAGGCGGTCCTGCCGGCGCGCCACACCCGCCACGGCCCTGCCTACCTGACCTTCACCCAGGACAGCCTGGTGGCATTGAATGATGATCTCGAGGAGCGTTTCCCCGGCCGGCTGATGCTCGGCTGGTATCACACCCACCCGCGGATGGGGGTCTTTCTCTCCGGGCAGGATCTCTGGATCCACGAGCACTTCTTCCCCGAGCCCTGGCAGGTGGCGCTGGTGATCGAGCCGGTGACGCGCGCCGGTGGGTTCTTCGTGCGGGACAAGGCAGGTCGCCTCGACCCACACGCCTACACCGGCTTCCACGAGCTGCTGCGCGACGGACGCGGCAGCCTGATGGTGTGGACCAATCTCAGCCAAGAGGTAGTGGCAGTCGAGGAAGGAGTATCTGGATGAGCCGGTCGATGCGCACGTATTACTACGCCGTGGCAGGCGCCATGGGTGGGCTGATCGCCTGGCAGGTCAGCAACTTGATCGGGCTGTCGTTCTCGGCCAATCTGTACCTCAACGAAGTCGTCGTCGGTGGCCTGATCGGCCTGTGCATCGGACTGCTGATCGGCGTCACCGAAGGCCTGGTCACGCTCAGCCCGCGCCGCGCGGCTCGCTCGGCGCGATCTGCCGCGCCGATCGGCCTGCTCGCTGGTGCGCTGGCCCTTCCCCTCAGCGAAGCGCTCTTCCAGGCTCTGGGGGGAGAGGCTCTCGCCCGCGTGCTGGGCTGGGCGCTGTTCGGTCTGCTGATCGGGCTAGCCGAGGGTGTCAGCGGCAGGACACAGAGCTGGAAAGGCGCGCTGGGAGGCGCCCTCGGCGGCGCCCTCGGCGGTGCACTGCTGGTCGCGGCGCAACAGCGGCTTGACAACCCGGTGCTCGGCAAGGCGCTGGGGCTGGTCGTGCTCGGCGCGTGCGTCGGGGCCTTCATCGCCCTGATCAGCGTGCTGCTCAGCCGCGCCTGGCTGCAGGTCGTCTCCGGCAAGCTGCGCGGTGCGGAGTTCGTGCTCGACAAGTATCTGCGGGCCGGCGGTCCCTCCGCCATCCTCGGCAGCGATGCGCTCAAGGCCGATATCGCCCTGCCCGATCCCGATATCGCCCCGCAGCATGCCCTGCTGAGCGGCGCCGGCACACATCTCACGCTCAAGGACCTCAGCTTGAAGGGCACTTTCGTCAACAACCGCAAGGTCGAAGTGGCCGCGCTGGCCGACCATCAGAGGATCCGCCTGGGCAACACCGAGTTGGTGTATCACGAGAGAAGGTGAGGCGATGCATAGACGAATGACACGTTGGCTGGCCCTGCTCTCGCTCACGGCGTTCGCCTTTTCCCCGGCTCCCCAGTCGGAGGAGCAGCCGGTGCTGCAGGTGACCCAGATCGACCGCTCGCAGTTCCCAACGCTGCAGGTGTTTGTCTCGGTGACCGGTGCCGACGGCGAGCCCCTCCCAGTCGCTCCTGAGCAGCTACAACTGCTCGAGGACGGGGAATTAGTCCACCTGGAGTCGGTCGCCGGGCGGGGCGAGATCGGCCCACTGACTACGCTGCTGGTGATCGACGTCTCCGGCAGTATGGCCGTGGAAGGCAAGCTCAAGGCGGCTCAGGCCGCAGCCCACGCTTACATCGACCAGATGCGTGCCGACGACCAGGCGGGCGTGCTGGCCTTCAACGTCGAGAGCGATCTGCTGCAGCCGATCACCCGGAACCGGCAGGCGCTGCATGAAGCCGTCGACGCGTTGGAGACCCACAATGACACCGCTCTCTACGACGCCCTGCTCGAAGGGGTTGATTTGCTGGAGTCGATCCAGGGTCGCAAGGCGATCATCGCCCTGACCGACGGCATGGACAACTCAAGCCAGGCGCCCTTGGACAGGGTGGTGACCAGGACTTCCGAGGGCGGGCTATCGATCTCGGCGATTGGCCTGGGGGATCGCTCGCAGCTCGGCGTCTCCTTCGCTGGATTGGACGACGAGGCGCTAAAGAAACTCGCGGCAAGTGCCGGCGGCTCCTTCGGCCTGGCGGCGGATCAAGCCTCGCTGACCGGCATCTACCAGAAGCTCGGCCGCGCCCTGCAAAGCGAATACCGCCTGACCTACACCACGCAGTCGCCATTGCGCGATGGGCTCAACCGTCACCTGACCGTGCGCTTGAGCGAAAGCACCGCCGCTGCACAAGCCGCCTACAACCCCGGCGGCGTCCTGCCTGAAGTGGACGCCTACCCTTCCTGGGCGCTGTTCGCCGCGGGCCTGGCTGTGCTTGTCGGTCTCATGGCTCTCCCGGGTGTGATCCGCGCTGGCACCGACCGCCTTCGGAAACCGGAGCCCCCGGCCAAGAACAAAGCCGCGAAGGGCTCCCGGATTCGGCTGCGGGAGGACTCCAAACCATCGGCACAACCCAGGGTGAAGCTGCGATAGACTCAGGCAGGCGGTGGACGGCGGGGCGCCCTGCGGATCGAGAGATGACGGCCCTTCCTTGAGCCCGCGCGATCCGATGCTGCGGCAGCGGCACGGAGGGCAATCCACGGCGCCTCGCCTGCAGTGCCGAGAGATGATCGAACTGACTCGAACGGCCTTCGCTTCAGCGAGCTCGATGCGCCCCATGCAGCGGCATGCGGCGCATCGAGCGATTCATCGGCGGCGCATCCTCGCCGGCGTGGCGTCCTGGCGCAGAGCGGTCGTGGGAGCGATGCTGGCCTCGGTCCTGGGTCTGGCAGTCCCACTGCCTGTTCCGCCAGCGCCGGCGGCAGCCGCGCCGCTGGCTGACGCCTATGCCCTGATCGACGCCGTCAACGCACTGCGCGCCTCGCAGGGCATGGAGCCGCTGCGGGTGGATCCGATCCTGATGTCGATCGCCCAGGCGCAGAACGACTACAGCCTGTCGATCGGAAGCGTCACGCACACCGGTCCCAATGGGTCCCGGCCGCGCGAGCGGGCGATCGCCGCTGGCTACGGCGGCGGAGCCACGGTGTTCGTGTCCGAGAACATCGCCCAGGGCACCGGGCTCTCGCCGTCCGAGGCCGTGCAGTGGTGGACTGGGGACGATCCGCACTGGAACACGATGATGGGCGCCAACTACCGCGATATCGGCGCCGGCGCCGGGTGCGACGGGAGTATGTGCTACTACACCATCGACACCGGGTATGTCGCCGGAGGCGTGAGCGCCAACTCGACTGCGCCGGCTGCGGCCCAGCCGCCTTCGGCCCCCAGCGGAGCGCTGCCGGTCCTGCAAGCCACGCCGATGCCCGACGGATCGATCGTGCACACCGTCCAGGCCGGGCAGACGCTGTGGACGGTGGCGGCGGTGTACGACATTGCGTTGGCCGACCTGCTGGAGCAGAACGGGTTGACAGAGAACTCGCTGCTGCATCCGGGGGACGAGCTGCTGATCCGGCCGGCGACCGAGCCGACGGCTCCACCCGCTGCGGGCATCACGCCCACAGCTACCTCGAGGCCGCCCGCTGCCTCACCCACCCCACCCGCAGCACCGGCAGCGGTCGTTGCGCCGACGGCCGCATCCTTAATCGAGCCTGCGGACCTGATGATCACCCTCTCGCCGGTGCAGTGGCTGCTGGGCGCGGCGGGCCTAGGCCTACTGGCGGTAGGCGTCGCGTTTGCCCTGCGGCGCCGTCCGCCGCCCGAGCCGCCGCTCCCCCCGAGCGGGGTCGCCCGCGTGTTCGGGGAGCCGCCAAACAGACAAGACTGAGGCCTTCTTCGTCGGTCGGTGCCGCGGCGGTGAGCGCCGGTCAGACGGCCGGGTGCCGCCACCGCCTTTCCCCATCCGGCAGGCAAGCCAGCGTCCGGAGTTCCCACCCCTCCTTCATCCGCATGCAGCTCGCCTCAGGCACAGGACGGCGCTCCTGCCCGGGTCGGGGGCTAGCCCTTGAGATGCTCGTCGAAGAAGTCGATCGTGCGCTGCATGGCCAGCGAGAACGGCTGTGACAAGTTGTGGTCAGCGCCGGGGTACAAGTACAGCTCAACCTGCCCACCGGCCTGCTCGATCTGTTCGGCCAACATCTCGGAGAAGGCGTGCGGCACGCTGGTGTCGGCCATTCCGTGGTGCAGCTGGACGGGGCCGGAAAGGTCCTGCAGGAAGGCATTGGCCGAGATCGAATCCCAGAACGCTGGATTCTCCTCGGGCAGGCCGTACACCTCGGATAGGCCGGCGCGCCAGCCGCGACCGGGGAACGGTGTGCCCTCCGGCCCGGGAGTCGGCGTGCGCCGCCAGCGGTAGATCAGATCCGGGTACGACCCGACGACCCCCGCCCAAATCACGCCGGCGCGAATTTCCGAATCGATGACCATCGAGCGCAGCGCTATGTATCCGCCCATCGAATGGCCCCACATGCCGATGCGATTGGCGTCGGCCTCGGGGAAGCGGCGCATGGCGGCGACTGCGTTGAGCACGTCGACGACGTAGTCGGGTGAACCGTAAGCTCCGCTCGCCAGCCCCTCCGACTGATCGTGACCGCGGTAGTCCGGCCGAAAGACGATGTAGCCGTTCCGGGCGAGGTTGTCGACATAGGCGACGTAGCGCTCAGTCGTGCGGTACTCATCCGGCGGGATATAGCCGTGGTTGAAGACGATCACCGGCCAGCCTTCGGCGGGCGGCCCGCCGCGCGGGATGGTCAGCAGGGCATAGATCTTCAGCCCGTCTGAGTAGTAGGAGGCGCGGAACCGATCGTAGTTCGCACCAGGATCAAGCTCCTGCTCGCGGGTCACCTCGCTGCCCGGGTAGTCGCGCAGGCGCATCGACTCGATCGTCAGCGGATGCAGCGTGGCGGTAGGGGTGGCCGTCGTTGAGGGCGAAGGGGACGGGGTCGAGGTCAAGGTCGCCGGCGGCCTCACGCTCGGCGTCGCGAAGGCGGCCGGCGGAAGCCCTCGGCCAATGGCCGAGCAGCTCAAGCTGACCGCGGCAAGCGCGGCCGGAAGGAAAAGACCCCACACGGTGGGAGATGCGATCCTGGGCCGGTTCATACCGGATGATTGTAATCCGATTATGACCGTCGGCCGGCTGGCCTGACTGCAGCGGGCAGCCGGCAGCGGGGCTGGCGCGGGCTCCCGCGTCCGTAGCCTAGCCGGGCGCCTCCGGCGGCAGGCGGCGCAGCAGCGCAGCGACGGCGGTGACGGGCAGCCACACCAGGCTTCCGCCGACCAGGATCCACTTGATGGCGGTGAACCAGGGGGCAAGCGCCGCCAACAACAGCGTCGGCTCGGGGTAGCGCAGCATGACCACCGACGTCGAGAGGTTTTCCAGGCCATCGAAGACCACGGCCAGGATCGGGGCCAGATTGCCCAGCCGCCAGGACGAACCGGGAGGGAAACCTCGCCGGCTGAGCCACGAGATTGACGTCACCAGAAACAGACCATAGACCAACGGCCAGGCGACATCGAAGGTGTACCTGGCCCGGACGTACGCCTGGCGGCCCTGCGCCCCGTAGGCCTCGGCCATCGCCGCCAGATCGGCGGGAGAGTAGAAGAAGGAGGTGTCCGGCGAACCGGCGCCGGCGCTCACCTCAGCGGCGCCGGCTGCCTGGCGGGGCAGCACCGTAGCCGTGAAGACAACGAACCCGCCCAACGCGAGCAGGACCAGCCAGCCTGGCGAATGACGAATGAGCCAAGCAGACAGCGACCTCAACATGCGCACTCTCCTTCCCCCCGCCAGCCGTCCGCCGGACAAGCCGGCCGGGGGTGACGCCGGACCGCGACCCGGCCAAAGTCCCACCACATCTCAGCGGCAGGCAGGATTCGAATGGACCCTGACCTCCAGCCGGCCGGCGAGCGGTCTCAGCCTACTTGCACTGCGTGTCCACCCTGTCCGGCTGATCGAGCAGCGTCACTTCGCCGCGGCCTCGGTAGTCGCCGGGGCCGACAATCCTGCAGCCCATCAGCACGCTGTCGGCGTATTCCATCACCCCGCGCAAGTAGATGCCCGCTCCCACACCTTGCGTGCGGTTGTCCACAACGCGGCTGTCTCGCAGCGAAAGATAGGCGAGCTGGCCGAGATGGATCCCGCCTCCATCTCCTTCGGCGGCGTTGCCGGTTACGTTTGTGGCAATCAAGATCGCCTGGCTGTTGCATGCCACGTGGATCCCGCCCCCTTTGCTGACCGCCCGGTTGTCGGCAATCCAGCTGTCGATCAGGGTCAGCCGCGCGCCAGAGCCATTGTTGATCCCGCCGCCGGTGCCGCATTCCATCTCCGGCTCACCGGCGCCATCTGCCAGGTTGGAGGCGATCGCACTTGAGATCAGGAAGAGCTCCCCCTGGTTCCAGATACCGCCACCGTCGGCGGCAATGTTGGACTCGACCGAGGTGTCCAGCAGGCGCAGCGCTCCTTCGTTCCAGATGCCGCCGCCCTTGAAGGGAGCCTCGCCTGGATGCCCGTGGCGGATCGTCACTCCCCGCAACGTGACCGCAGCGTCCTTCGCGATATGCATCACGCGCTCAGTCGTCTCGGCTGCGTCCGTTGATGCCTGGAGCACAGTGCTCTCCAAACCATAGCCCTGGATGGTCACGTCTTTGTCGACGAGAATTCCGGCTTCGGTGTGCACGGGGTCTAGCAGTGCCAGGACGTGGCCATCCATTGTGTCCGGGTCCGACATCGCCGCAGCCAAGGTCGTGAAATCGCACCCGTGGACACAGACGGTGAAGTCTGCCGTGGCGGCCGTCGGCAGGGGTGGCAGCGGTGTCCGGGTGGGAGGGTCGGGCGTGGCGCTGGCCCGCGCGGTGGCAGAGGCAGCAACGGTCGGGGTGACGCCCACCTCGGCAAGGTCAGGGACGACGGGCGCAGAGGGGATGCCTCGACAGGCGTTGAGGGTCAGCAGGATCCACAGCGAGGCTGCCAGATTCCAACGAGCCAGCCACTTGCGCCCATCCGGCGAAGGGAGCCACGGCAGTCTGGCGAGGCCCCGGCAGACACCTCGATCTGTCTTCCTCACCTACCCCTCCTAACGTTCGGGGAGCGGTCGCTCCATGCCGATTGCGCTCTGCAAGCTGGGCGATCCCCGTGAGGCGCTCAAACTACGGTCGCTGGTATTCCTCCGGTTCAGACGGACCTCCGCGTCGCTTGTGGGCCGCGCCCGCGCGCGGGCTCGCCGCCTGGGCTGCATGCGTTGCCAGCCAAGCTTGGACATCGCGAGCGAGCAGGGTTCCATCGCCGGCCAACTGCAGGCTGCGTTTCGCCCGCCGGCGGGCTGAGGCCTTCTTGCCGCGGTCGAACTCGATCCGGGCGAGGCCGAACTCTGCCTCGGCCTCGGTGGTCTTCAATCCGGAGCGGGCGGCGAGTTCAAGGCCGGCACGGAAGAGCTCCTCCGCCTGCGCCGCCTGACCCTGGAAGAGCAGGACATTCGCCAGCCCACAGCGCGCGGCCGCCTGCAGCCGCGGCTGGCCAGTCTGATCCGCCAAGCGCAGTGCCTCGTGCAGGCGCTGCTCGGCCTGGGCCGTTCGGCCCTGACGCAGGTCGAGCCCACCGCCGTTGGTCAGCAAGAGGGATAGCGCCTCGGGCTGGCCAATCGAGCGCGCCAGCTCGATCCCCTCCTCCAATGCTTCGGCTGCCACCGCGTCCTCGCCGAGTTGAATCAGCGTGGCACCCAGGTTGCCCAGCAGCAAACAAATGCGGACCCGGTCGCCGATGCGACGCGCCAGATCGAGTGCCTCCTCGAAGCGGGCGCGAGCCAGCGGCGCATCGCCCTCGTCACTGGCGAGCGCTCCCAGGTTGACCAGCAGGAACATGCGTTGCTCCCACGACCCGGTCCGCTGGCTGAGCTCGAGGCTCTCCTCGAAGGCACGCCGCGCCTGGTCATGCTCGCCAGCTTGGGCCGCCACAACCCCGAGATTCATCAGGATCGAAGCCTCGCGCCGAACGTCCCCGAGGCGACGTGCCAGGTGCAGCGCCTGATCGAGCAGCGACCTGGCCGGCTCGACCTCCCCGCGCACGAGGAAGACCGAAGCCAGGTTGGCCTGCAGTGCACAGCGCTCGGTCTCCAGGCCCGCTGCCTCAGCCTGGCGCAGGCCGTTCTGGTAGGACGACTCGGCGGCAGTGGGATCGCCTCGGTTGAAGGCGACCGCCCCCAGCACCTGAAACATGCGCGCCGCCTGATGTCCATCGTCCATTTCCAGGGCGAGCATCAGGCCCTCCATGGCGAAGCACTCGGCGTCGGTGAACGCCGCCAGATGCAGCGCCGCCTGCGCCCTGGCCGCCTGGAGCGCGAGCAGCCGTTCCTGGTCGAAAGCCTCACGCGCCCAGGCTTCGGCCCTGGTCCAATAGGGCTCGGCCAGCGCCCACGCCCCGGCTTGCTCGACAGGGCCGAACAGCGCCAGGCTCAAATCGGCGAAATCCTCGGGCGACCCCAGGCGCAATGCGGCATCGAGGCCGGCCCGCAGGACGGGCAGATCGCGCTCGAGCTCCGCCGGCGGCGGCTGGCCACGCGTCAGGCGGCCGAGGGTGTGGCTGGCGAGCCGCTGATAAGCCTGGGGGGCTGTCCCCTGCCCCCGACAGAAATCATGGATGGCGGGGTGCAGCCGGTAGCGGCCATCACCGACCGCCTCCAGCAGCCCGGCCAGGACCAGCTGCGCCAGCCCATCGGCAGGCAGGCGCGAG
>Ga0209254_10004871_pt1 | contig 12325 bp, 10 predicted proteins | sample FrelakmetDIP11DI_FD_187148 | JGI IMG/M metagenome (GOLD analysis project Ga0209254, IMG submission 187148) | Freshwater lake sediment microbial communities from the University of Notre Dame, USA, for methane emissions studies - DIP11 DI (SPAdes)... | ecosystem: Environmental > Aquatic >...
CGACGATGGCGGCCAAGATCGCGCCTAGCAGGGTGCTTTGGGCGCGCTTCTCGACCACTACGTCGACCATGGCGCCGACTTCGCTGCGGCGCATTCTGCTGATCCTCTGGCGATACCACAGCAAGCGCAGGATGGCGATGAAGGGCCACAGCGACGTGGCGCCCGCCAGTGCCTGCCACTCCGCCTCGCCAAGAATCGCCCGCCGCCGACTCTCCACAACGCTCAGGCCAATCAGGGCAAAGACCCCCAGACAGCCAAAAAGGATCAGCCCCACAAGATGCCCATTGACCGGCACGTGAGCGAGGCCCCACAGGCCAAGCCCCCAGAGAATCGGGTGCCGGGTGAATGCCACCGCGCCTGGCGCTGCAGGATCATATTGCCCGGTGACGAAGGCGATGGACAGTGGATTGGGCGCCAGCGCGCCCGAGCCGAGAAGAAAAAGAGCGAGGGGCACGAGCACGATGGCGAACCAGAAACTCCAGGGACCGGCAAACCAGAGCGGAATGTACGGGGCCAGCAGCGCTTCCCGGATCAGCCACGCAAATAGCATAAGAGACAGCAGCGAGTAGGCGCCGATAAAGCCGCCCTCACCAAGGCGGGCCTGAAACCACCGGCGAACACCCGGCAGCGTCGGGATGACGTGGGCAAGCAGGAAGACGGCGAGGACACCGATAAATCTGGCCACGGAGAAACAGATACCTCTTTCTCTAATCGTAGAAGCGCCTTCAGGCGCGACCCCGCTCGCCAGTCGCGCCTGAAGGCGCTCCTACACAGCTGTCTTACGGCCGGGGCGCGGGCGACCCAGACTGACGCACCAGATTGGTCGCCAGCGCAATCATCGACGCTACATCGCCCAGGTTGGCCGGCACCACGAGTGTATTGCCCGCTTTGGCCAGGTTACCGAACTGGGCCACGTAAGCTTCGGCGACCCGCAACTGCATGGCCTCAGGGCCGCCCGACTCCCGAAGCACGAGCGATACCTTGCGCAGGCCTTCCGCCGTGGCCGTTGCGACGGCAAGGATCGCTTCAGCCTGGCCCTGAGCCTCGTTGATCTGCTGGCGCTGCTTCGCTTCGGACGCCTTGATCACCCGCTGCTTGTCGCCCTCGGCTTCGTTGATCTTGGCGTCTCGCTCGCCTTCTGAAGTGAGGATGACGGCGCGCTTCTCCCGCTCCGCGCGCATCTGCTTTTCCATCGCGCTCAGCACGTCCCGGGGCGGATTGATGTTCTTGATCTCGTACCGGAGCACCTTCACGCCCCAGGCCTCGGATGCCTTGTCGAGCTCGACGACCACATTGCCATTAATCGCGCCGCGTTCCTCGAAGGTGCGGTCGAGGTCGATCTTGCCGATCTCGCTGCGCAGGGTGGTCTGGGCCAGCTGCATGATGGCGAAGATGTAGTCGGTAATACCGTAGCTGGTGCGCTGGGGATCGAGAATGCGCAGGTACAGCACGCCATCAACACCCACCTGCACGTTGTCCTTGGTTATGCAGGTCTGCTCAGGGATATCGAGAGCCTGTTCCTTCAGGCTGTGCCGGTAGGCGATGCGCTCGACGAAGGGGACCAGGATGTGGAAACCTGCCTGCAGGACGCGGCTGAACTTGCCCAACTGCTCGATGACATAAGCGCTCTGCTGGGGGACAACGACGGCCGTCCTGTACAGGACGATAACGACAAACACTGCCACTACAATGGCGAAAAATCCAACTCCATCCACGATTTTCTTCCTCTGCTGATTCAGTTCAGGGCTTCAACGCGTAGCGTGATGCCGTCGACGCCAACGATACGAACCCTGGCGCCCATCGCAATGGGCACCGGACCCACGTTGCGCGCAGTCCAGGTGGACCCGCGCAGTTCCACCCGGCAGGTACCATCGATGGGCAGGCCGACGGGCAACTGCAGATGCTCAAGCAGCATGTCGTTGGCCATATCGGGGACATCACGGCGCAACAGCCGGTAAACGCGCTTGCGGAAAAAGACCATGGAGACCAGGGCCAGCCCGGCAAAAACCAGCCACTGCCCCCACTCCGGCAACGTGGGCATGGCAAGCGCAAGAAGGCCCGTAACGATCGCCGCAACACCCAGGAAGACGAGGAAGAAATCGGCCTCGATAATGAAGAGCTCGGCGGCCAGCAGCAGCACACCGATAATCATCCAGCTCCACCAGACCATGGCGAACCCCAACCTGAACCAGAACCCAGCTAGCGTTATAGCCGATCTGCACTACTCATACGAGCTTAGCCGGTGGAGCGGTCTGGAAGACGCGGCCCATGTACTCGTTCAGATCCTGCGTCACCTCTGCTGCCGTATCAGGACCAATACCCGCCAGGGTCTTCGCGAGCTGCATCTTGAACTCCAGCTGCATCTGGCGACCGATCTGGATGCGCTGGGCCTGGGGAGATCCGGCGCCGTGCATCGACTCGGTGAGATAACCCACGGCATTCCGGCCGAGGGTCATGTTCTCGATGAGGCGGAGGATCCGCATGCGGTCCTCGGTGGGGATGTCAGCCCGTCCCTGCAAGTACTTGCGGATCAGCTCCCCAACCTCCGGGTGCCGCAGATCCTGCTCTGACGGCAACGTCACCATCAACCCACCAGCCAGGTCCTGGGCCAGACGACTGATCTCATAGGGGAACCGGGTGACATGGTGTTTGCAGACATTGGCGATCATGTCGTCGCAGATATACACGCCGGACTTCAGTGGCACCGACTGAAAGCTGGAGGCAATGCCCGTGGAGTAGATCGTTTCGTTGAGGTGGGTCATCTCCACGAGCTTGTCCTTGATGTGGGACGCTTTCGCCACACCGTTAAAGTCGGCAATGGTGGCCGCTGCCCCGATCAGCACGTCGCCCACGCCGGATTTGCACACGTAGCTGCGGCGATGATAGGTGGTGAAGCGCTCCACCAGCAGGGCAGCGAATTCCACCTCGCCGTCCATGAAGACATTTTCCCAGGGAATGAAGACATCGTCGAAGATGATCATCGCCTCCTGCCCGCCGAACTGCTTGTTGCCCGGATCGATCTCGCCACCCTCCATGCTGCGCGTGTCGCAGGACTGACGGCCGTAAATGTAGGTTATGCCCGCGGCGTCCACCGGCACGGCGCCGACGATCGCGTAGTCCTTGTCGGCCTTGCCGAGACGCATGGTCGGCATGACAAGCAGCCAGTGCGCGTTGATGCAGCCGGTTTGATGGGCCTTGGCACCCTTGAGATAAACCCCCTCTGCGGTGCGCCGGCTGATGTGCACGAACATGTCGGGATCCGCCTGCTCGTGGGGCGCCTTGCTCCGGTCGCCCTTCACGTCCGTCATCGCGCCGCCAATCACCAGCCCCCGCCGCTGCATGCCGGCGACAAAACTCACAAAACGCTTGTGATACGGTGTGCCGTGCTGCTCATCGATTTCGAACGTCACCGAGTGCAGCGCGTTGATGGCATCCATGCCGACGCAACGCTGGAAGCAGGTGCCCGTGAGCTGGCCAAGCCGCCGCTGCATCTTGTTCTGCAGGACCAGATCCTGGGCGCTGCCAGCGACGTGGAGAAAGCGGTTCACCCGCTCGCCCGTGTAGGGTGAGATCGCGGTCCCGAGTTCCGGATTGCGGACGGCCAGATCGTAGGTCTCGGCCACCGCATTGATGGACGGCCGGATCATCGGGTGCTCGACAGGTTCCGCCACCAGCTCGCCGAACAGGAAAACCCGGAGCTGCCGTCCGCGCAGGCTCTCGATATACTCGGCGCCGGTCCGGAGGGGTATTAGCGGCGCCGCGGGAACCGGTCTAATTGCGCTAGCTTTGGCATCCAAGTTACTGAACTCCAAGTATTTAGTCTGGCGTCAACAGGGGGCGTGACGCCTTGATTGGAACGTACTCTAGCACCGCTGCCCGACCGTAGGAGCGGCTTCAGCCGCGACCGATAAGCGAACAAATGCAACAAATCGAAGTCATCCGCGCCGACATCACCGCTCTCCCGGTAGACGCCATCGTTAACGCTGCCAACGAACAACTGCTGGGCGGCAGTGGCGTCGATGGCGCCATTCACCGGGCAGCAGGCCCGCAACTGCTCGAGGCCTGCCGGGCGTTGCCGGAGATAACGCCGGGCGTGCGCTGCCCCACCGGCGCAGCGCGCCTCACACCAGGATTTCTTCTGCAGGCTCGGCATGTCATTCACACCGTCGGCCCGGTGTGGCACGGCGGCGTCGAGGGCGAAGCGCGGCTACTCGCCGGCGCCTACCGGAACAGCCTGCTCCTGGCCCGCGCCCTGCAGGTGCAGTCAATCGCCTTTCCGGCGATCAGTTGCGGCGCATACGGTTACCCGCTCGTCCAGGCAGCCGGCATCGCCGTGCGTACGATCCTCGTGTTCCTCGCCGCTGACGACGTCCTGGAACGGGTGCAACTGGTGGCCTACAGCGCCGAGATCCAGGCGGCGCTGGAAGGTGCGTTACAGGCTCCGATGCGCTGAATACGTTGGGCTAACGCGTCGCGGCTGAAGCCGCTCCTACTGGCGAGCGACAAGTCAGCGGGTCTTGCGGGTCAGGTGGACGTGGTGCTGATAGTGGTCCGCGCGATACCAGGCGACCAGCCGTTCAACCGGCCGGCGCCGACTGTCAAAGACCATCAAGCGGATGTGCACCAGGGGCGCACCCACTGTCGTGCCGAGGAGGCCGGCGAGACGCCCGTCCGCCAGTGTGGCTGTAATCACCTGGTCACAGGATGCAATGTCCACTCCCTTGCGTTCGAGCAGCGTCAGCATCGGGCTCTCATTCAGCTCATTGAGATCGAAGCGCACATCCAGGTCGGACGGTACGTAGGTCACCACGTAGCCGATGGGTTCCTTGTTCAGCAGCCGGACGTGGGAAGCACGCTGCACGCGGGCGCCGGCCGCCAGGCCCAGGTCCAGGCGAGTTTCAGCGTCGGCCGGCAGCTCCTGAACTTCGGCGCTGGCGACGCGGGTGTTCTTCCCGAGCCGCTCGACCTTGCGAAGGAGCTGCTCCATGTCGCCCAGCACAGGCGCGTCTGCCAGATCCCCCACCACGAAGGTGCCCCGTCCCGGCTGCCGGGTCACCAGTTCCTCGTCCACCAGCATGTCCACCGCCTTCCGGGTAGTGATACGGGACACCGCGAAAAGCTCGCAGAGCTCGCCTTCGGTCGGCAGGCGCTGACCTGGTTTGTAGGTGCCCTGGTATATCCAGTCGCGAATAGCCGAGTACACCTGGATGTACCGGGGACTCCGCAGGGCGCGGTCCACCGCGCCCGTGGGCCGACGGGTCGCGCTCAAGTGGCCACCAGTCGTTTGGACAGATGTATTAACATCATGATCACATCATAGCTCCAACCCAGCCAGGCAAGAGATCAGACCCATGAGCAACGCCCCCACCGAACCGATGGTCCGCGCCGACGGCACCTACCCCACCATTCCCCTGCGCCAGGACGCGATCACCGCCACTGTCGTTCAGACGCGCGTCCAGGGCGTGAATGGCGCCAACCCGGGACCAGACCTCAAGCGCAACCTGGACTACTTCCTCGAGTGCATCGACATTGCCCAGAGCTACGGCGGGCGCAGCGACCTGCTGCTCTTCCACGAGTTTCCGATCACGGGCTTCTCGGAGTGGACTCGCGACCAGCACTACAACCTGGCGCTGGAGATTCCCGGCCCCGAGACGGAGGAAGTGGCCAAGCGGGCGAAGAAGTACAACTGCTACATCGTCTTCGGCACCTACGCCAAGGACCCGAAGAACTGGCCAGGGCACATCCTGCACCTGATGGTGATGGTGAAGCCGGATGGGACCGTCGTGCAGCACTGGAAACAGCGCAACGTGCGGGGAATGTTTCCGGGCGGCGAGCAATACACCTCGGTGATCTACGACGTCTACGACCGCTTTGTCGAGATGTACGGCCAGGACGCCGTGATCCCGGTGGAGCGCACCGACATCGGCAACATTGCCATGTCGGCAGTCCAGTTCGAACCGGAGCTGTTCCGGTGCATGGCCTTCAAGGGCGCCGAGATCATCTGCCGGGTCGCCACCGGCGGCTTCGAGTTCGACGACATGCGGCTCACCTCGTATCACAACAGCCTGTACACGATGATCTGCAACAATTCGGTCAGCACCCAGGGCCGCAATCCCGGGTACTTTGAGGAAGCTTCCTTCGGCGGGTCAGGCCGCTCGGCCATCTTCGCACCGCGCGGTGTTGAACTCTGCAAAGCCGGACCCTTCGAAACCAAGGAAATGGCGCGGATCCCGATTGCCGAGTTCCGGGCCCGGCACCGGATTCCCGACCTGCACCTGCACCTGTACAAGCCGGTTTTCGACCAGTACCAGGAGCGCTACGCGCCGGGCGGGTACATCGACTATATTCCGAAGGACAAGCGCGATGCCTTCCGCTACTTCCAGGAACGGTCCCGCTGGACTCACTACTGGTAGCGTTTGCAGTTGATGTCGGCCGGGGGGCAACGACATGACCAAGGCCAGGACGAGACTGACGCCATCGGGCACAGGAACCCGGGAGCAACTCCTTCTGGCGGGAGAGCGGCTGATCGCCGAGCAGGGCTTCGATAACGTCTCCCTGCGCCAGATCAACGCAGCAGCGGGCCAACGCAACTCGTCAGCCTCCCACTACCACTTCGGCTCGAAAGAGGCGCTGATCAACGCCATCTACGAATTCCGGATGGAGCGCCTCAACGTCCGGCGCAAGGGTCTGCTGGCAGCACTGCCACCATCCAGTGAGCCGCGCCCCGTGATCTCGATGATCGAAATCCTGATTTACCCGATGGTCGAGGAGGTGGAAAGCTCGGAGGGCGGCCACCACTACATCCAGTTCCTGTCCCAGCTGTTCAGTCACCCGATGATGAACCTGGTCGACATGTGGCGCAGCCAGTTCGGCGAGAGTGTCGGCCACGTCTACTACGAACTCCGCACCGCCCTGCCTGACATTCCCGATGAAGTCTTTGGCGCCCGCTTCGGACTCATGTGGCTGCTGGCCGTGAGCGCACTGGCAAGCCGGGAACGGCTCAGTGCCGCATCGGCGAGCCTCGCGGCCAGCACCGTGCCCGTGCTCTATGTCAGCAATCTGGTGGACACACTGACCGGGCTCATGACCGCGCCGGTTTCCGCATCCACTCGCGCCGAGATCCGCGAGATGCGTGCGGGGGGGCAGCGGCTAGCCTGATGCAGATCCCGGTATCTTCCGGAGCGCTTGCCAACGCCCAACTCGGGCCGTTCCGGTTTGCAGCGGGCTGGTCCCGTGGCAACGCCTACACCGTCTGGCTTGCTTCGTTCTTTACGATCGGCCTGGCAGCCTTCATGAGTTTCCTGCAGCCCTACCTGCTGAACGAGGTGTTGCGGATTCCCCTGGCCGAACAGGGCCGCCTCACGGGCAACCTCGGGTTCCTGCAGGAGCTGATCGTGATTCTCCTCGCGAGCTTCGTGGGTGCCTGGTCCGATCGCGTCGGCCGGCGGCGTGTCTACTGCCTTGGCCTGCTCTGCATGGCGGCAGGACTGCTCATCTACCCCTTTGCCCGCAGTGCGACGGAGCTGTTGCTCTTCCGCGCGCCCTTTGCCATCGGCGTCGCGATCGCACCACTTATGCTGAGTGCCTGCGTGGTCGACGCCACGGAGGAAAACGTCCGGGGCAAGTGGATCGCATCCAACAATATCCTGCAGGGCCTGGGCGTGGTTGCGATGTCAGTGGGACTGGCCAGCCTGCCCTTCTGGTTCGCAGCCCGCGGGGCCGACGCGGTCAGTGCCGGTCGGTATGCCTACTGGGTGGCAGCGGCGATAGCGCTCATTGCGGCCGCCGCCATGGCCATCGGGCTTCCGCGCCTCTCGAACCGGACCTCGGGCGTGGGCGCATCGAGCTTGTGGGCCAGCGTCATGGCCGCGGCCCAACTCGGGCGCGCCAATCCTCGTCTCGCTGTCGCCTATGGCGCCGCATTTGTTGGCAGAGGTGATTTCGTCATAATTGGCGCCTTCTTTTCCCTCTGGATTACCCAGGCCAGCATCGCAGCTGGGCTGGCGCCGGCCCAGGGACTGGCCCGGGCGGGGATGCTGTTTGGCATCCTTCAGGTGGCCGCGATGGGCTGGGCGTTCTTCATGGGACTGATCGTCGACCGGGTCAACCGCATTACCGGCCTGTGCATTGCCTTGACCCTGGCTGCCGTCGGCTACGCATTGCTGGGCCGGATGGAGGATCCGTTGGGCCCCGGCTTCATCCCCATTATCGTTCTCGTGGGCATGGGCGAGATCAGTGTGATAGTGGCCAGCGGCGCTCTGCTCGGACAGGAGGCGCCGCTGGCCGAGCGCGGCCCCGTTGTGGGTCTGTTCAATGCATTTGGTGGAGTTGGCATCCTGTTTGCCACCCTGGTGGGCGGCTTTGTGTTCGATCGCTTTGGCCCAACGGTGCCATTTACGATGATGGCGATCCTCAACGCCCTGCTGCTGGCTGTCACTCTCGTCGTCCGCAGCGCCGGCAACCGAGCCACCCCGCAACTCCAGAACACATAATCAGAGCACTGAAAAATGAAAATGCGCACCCTGGGTTCATCGAACCTGAGCATCTCCTCGATCGGCGTCGGCTGCATGAACTTCGGTTCGATGTGCGACCAGGCGGCGACCGATGCCATCGTGGGTACCGCCTTCGACCTGGGCGTGAATTTCTTCGACGTCGCCGATATCTATGGCGGGACCATGAACCGGTCTGAGGCGATGCTGGGCAAGGCGCTGGGTGGGCGGCGCAGTCAGGCCATCGTGGCCACGAAGTTCGGCGCGAAACTGGGGGGCGGTGGTGGTGCAGCCCCGGGGGGCGGCTCGGCGGACTACATCGTGAAGGCCGTCGAGGCCAGCCTGACCAGCCTGGGCACGGATTACATAGACCTCTACCAGCATCATTTTCCGGATGCCGGCACGCCCATGGAAGAAACGCTGCGGGCCCTGGACACCCTGGTGCGGCAGGGCAAGGTCCGGCACATCGGCTGCTCCAACTACTCAGGCCCGACGCTGGCCGCGGCCGTCGAGACCACCAGCCGACTCAAGCTGACGCCCTTCATTGCCGCCCAGAACCGCTACAGCCTGCTGACCCGGGATATCGAGCAGGACCTGGTGCCGGTGTGCCTGGCCCACGGGGTCGGCGTGCTCCCCTACTTCCCGCTGGAAAGCGGCCTGCTGTCCGGCAAGTACCGCAAGGGTCAGCCACTCCCGGAGGGGTCCCGGTTTGCGAAGTGGCGCGGTGGCGGCACGTTTGCGTCGGAGGCCCGCTACGCGATCGTCGAGCGGCTGGACGAGTACGGCCACTCGCGTGGCCGCAGCGTGCTCGACCTGGCCATCGGCTGGCTGGCCGCGCAACCGGCCGTCACGAGCGTGATTGCCGGCGTCACGCGGCCCGAGCAACTGGCACAGAACGTCGCTGCCGGAAGCTGGGAGCCAAGCACGGAGCAACTGGCCGCAATCCGCGCCATCGCCACCAACTGAGGGCAATAGGGCAAGGCGATAGATACCGACGCATCGAAAAAAGTGTCGGCAAGGTCTTAGAATCCGTTAGGATGGATCTCATGCTGAGTTCTGGCCGGGGGGTCGGGGGAATATGTCGTCAGTGGTCTTGCGGTACCTGGCTGCGGTTGGACCAGCGGCACTCATCGCATTGGGCCTGGGAACTGGCTTCGGTGCATCGCCGGTGCTGGCGCAAACGGCCCCGCGGGCCGAGAACCCGGTGTCTCCTGCCGTGGAAGAGATCATCGTCACCTCCCGCAAGCGCCAGGAGAGTCTGCAGGAAGTTCCCTTGTCAATCGCCACCTTCTCGGCCGCTCAACTCCAGGCACTGGGGCTCCGCAGCGACTATGACATTGCGAACCTCACGATCGGCTACCGCACGCTCCAGCAGACCGGTCGCGACATCGACCGGCCCACGATCCGGGGAATGGCCGCGCCCTCCACGCGGGGCGAGCCCAACGCCTCCTATTTTATCGATGGTGTATTTGTGTCGGGCAGCATCTCGACAGCGGTGACGAGCGCCGTGGACCGGGTCGAGGTGCTCAGGGGCCCCCAGTCGGCCCAGTTCGGGCGAGCCACCTTTTCCGGCGCGATCAACTACGTGACGAAGACGCCGGGCGAGGAACTCGAGGGACAGATCAACAGCCGCGCCGGCACCAGTGATGACTATGACATCGGCGGCTGGGCCAGCGGGCCGCTCATCGACGGCAAGCTGTACTTTCTCGTTTCTGGCGACTGGTCAAAATACGGTGGACAGTGGCGCAACAGCCTTGCTGAAGGTCAGGCGGCCTCCGATCCCGATCAGGCGTTGCCCTTCGAGACGTTTCTGCTCGATCCGCCGCAGGAAGCCGACCACAGCCGACTGGGTGGTGAGGAGACCAGCGACTTTATCGGCAAGCTCGTCTGGCGCCCGGCGGAAGGGTCTGAGGTCAGCCTCAAGTACGGGTATACGCAGAGCGATGACACGCATTTCCCCAATCTTGTTGCGGCTGACCTGAATTGCTTCCTGCCGCCAGCGGACTATGTGCCCTTGCCGCCCGCGATCCGCGATACCGCCCCCCTGCGGCCCGGCGAGCAGGCCTGGTATCGCACCACTCAGGGGTACTACTGCGGGGAGTGGAACGCCGAGGGCAAGCAGAACCGCATCAACCTGCCGGACCTGCGCAACGGGGTCACCTGGATTGGCGCACCAATTTACCCGGAGCCGCAGAACTTCGTCATCGGGCCGGATGAGCCCGGCACCTTTCGCGAACAGAACCGGGTGCTCCTGGAATACATACAGGACATCGGCGACTACACACTGACCGCTCGCGGCGCCTACAACAACGATGACTTCGAGCAACGCTTCGACCTGGACCATACCCAGATCCGTGCGGTCTGGGGGCTGTTTCACTTCGACAATCGTCGCGAGATCGAGGATTACTCGGCAGAACTGCGCGTTGATTCGCCCGGCGATCGGCCCGTGCGGGCCAGCCTCGGCGCCTACTATTACGATCAGAATCGCCAGAACACCCAACGCAGCTACGTCGGCCCCGCAGTCGTGTTCGGGGATGGAGCGGTGACGACAGCCTTCCCGCCATCCACGTTCCTCGACCTGACGAACACCGCCATTTTCGGCAGCCTGGACGTGGATCTTGCGGACCAGTGGACGCTGGCCCTCGAAGGTCGCTACGGCTGGGACAAGAAGGACCTGAGCGGCGGTTCCCTCGGGACCTGCGACAAGGCGCAGCCAGCGGTCTGCACACCGAACACGGTACCCGCGGATTTCAGCAACTTCACGCCGCGGGTTACCCTGCGCTACCAGCCGACGGACGACCTGATGCTCTATCTGCTGACCGCCAAGGGCAACAAGCCAGGCGACTACAATATTGAATTCTTCCGCTCTGGCATCGCCGTGGAAGCGGTACTGGCTGGCTTGAACGGCTGCGATCCGACAAGCCCGTCAGACCGCCTCCTTGTGATCCCCTGCAGCAATGAACCGCTCGCCATCGTCAAGGAGGAAGAGCAGTGGACCTACGAGATTGGCGCGAAGGCGACCTGGCTGGACGGTCGTCTCGTGACGAACGCCGCCGCGTACTACATCAACTGGGATAATCAGGGCCTGTTTTCGACCGTCCAGATCCTGCAGACATCGGGCACGTACCTGACAACCACAGTCATTCGTAACATCGGCAAGTCGGAGGTGAAAGGCCTTGAACTCGAGACGACCTTCCAGGTGACCAATAACCTGTCGCTGGTAGCGAACTATGGCTTCACGGATTCCAAATACGTCAAGGGCGAAGACCCCCAGGCCTTGGCGACGACTGGCAACGGAGACATCAGCGGAAACCGGGTGCCCGGAGTTCCGGAGCACAACGTTATTCTTGGAGCCTACGCGACTGCCGCACTGACGCCGGAGCTCACGGTGTTTATCCGGCCGGACTACGTCTTCAACAGCAAACGCTACACCTCCGCCAACAATCTCGCCTGGATCGGCAACGACATTACGCTGAACTTCCGCATGGGCATCCAGTCGGACCAGTGGACGGTTACCGGCTATGTCCGTAATGTGCTCGATGACCTGACGCCCGTCGCGTCGCTCGACTTCGTGAACTTTGGCGACCTGGACGTGAATTACCCGATCACCGAGGACGGGAATCTGACGAACGGCAGGGATCCCCTGCTCTTTTCGCTTAATCCGAAGCGAGGCAGAGACTGGGGCGTAGAGTTGCAGTACCGCTTCTAGGTGGCCGAGACTCAGCCTGGGGACCGAAGGAATGACTTACGAGTTTGTCTCCAAAAGGCAGTTGCCGAACTTCAGGAACTTCAGGTACTGGTGCAGGCGGTTGATATGTTCATCGATCCCGACGTAG
>Ga0209254_10004872_pt1 | contig 12324 bp, 9 predicted proteins | sample FrelakmetDIP11DI_FD_187148 | JGI IMG/M metagenome (GOLD analysis project Ga0209254, IMG submission 187148) | Freshwater lake sediment microbial communities from the University of Notre Dame, USA, for methane emissions studies - DIP11 DI (SPAdes)... | ecosystem: Environmental > Aquatic >...
ATTGGCATTTTTGGTCGGGCTCATCTGGCATTTAAATATGGCGCTTATATTAGCAGTACCGACTGCTGTATTGGCAATTATTTTATCAGGGAAAAAGTTATCGCCAGATGTTCTCAAAAAAGGAGCCGCTCTGTTTGGCTTAGTTTCATTACCGCTCATCTTATTTGAACTAAGACACAATTTTAACCAGGTTAGGGCCATCATTTTAGCCTTTAGCGTGCCTCAGAACGATATAGTTTCCGGATTTGCAAAATTTGAAAGAGTTCTACTTCTTCTTGGCAAAAACGTAAACACCTATCTTTTCGGATCAACCACTCCAGTTTCCTACCCCTTGGTCCTAGCCGGTTCAATTGCTGTTTTTCTTTATTTGTTTCATAAAAAGAAAATTACCAAAAATCACTTTATTACCTTAACCTTATGGGGAGTAAGCTATGTGGTATTTTTTTCCTTCTACTCGAAAATATTGTCAGAGTATTATTTAAACGGAGCTTTATTTATTTGGATGCTCTTATTGGTTATTTTGGTTTCGAGCTTGATTTCTTCGAGGTATAAATTGTTCGGGTATGCAATACTTATTGTTTATACCATCGTTAACTTACACTCTTTATTTACTCTTCAATTCAACCGGAACGGCTACCTTGAAAGGAAGCAGCTTGTAGAAGCAATCGACCAGGATCGGCTGGCCCACAATTATCCCTGCGTATCAATTTCTTATATCACAAGTCCCGGTTATGATCTCGGCTACCGGTACTTTTTTTGGCTAAGAAAAATGCACGTCAACCGGCCCGACAGCGGTGCGCCTCCTTATACCATTGTCTTTCCTTTAAAAGACATTTTCGTGACCGATAAGACGTATGGTGCTATAGGGCTCATCTATCCCGATTATTCAAGATATACTAAAGATAGTATAGCCAAAAGTTGTAGCGGCCAAAATTCCAACCTGACCGATTCGATGTTTGGGTATACGGAGTAGAAATGAAAACTTATCTAAGTGTCGTTATCCCGGCTTATAACGAAGAAGGGAACCTCAAAAAGGGAGCCTTAAATGAGGTTTATGAATACTTAAATGGGCAAAAGTATTTGTGGGAAGTTATTGTCGTTAATGACGGTTCAAGCGATAGCACGGCAATTTTGGCAAATAAATTCAGCAAAAATCATAAGAATTTTCGAGTACTAAATGAACCACATCGCGGCAAAGCCGGAACAGTTGTGGCCGGGATGCAGGCAGCTAAAGGAGAAATTGTTCTTTTTTCCGATATGGACCAAGCCACGCCGATTAATGAGATTGCACATCTACTGCCGAAATTTAAAGAAGGTTATGATATTGTTATCGGTTCCCGCTCCGGACGGAAGGGGGCCAATTTAGTCCGAAAGATGATGGCGTATGGTTTTATCTTTCTTCGGGCCGTAATCTTGCGTTTGCCTTTCAAAGATACCCAATGCGGTTTTAAAGCTTTCAAAAGGGAGGTAATTCAACCGATTTTCGCCAAGTTGGAAGTGTTTCGGGAACGGCAGGAAAAGGGTTCGGCCGTTACCGCAGGTTTTGATCTGGAAGTCTTGTATATTGCGAGGAAGCTAGGTTATAAAATTAAGGAGGTGGGAGTTTCTTGGGAGGAAAAAGGAGAAAGGGGAACTTTTGGCGTAAATCCGATCAAAGATTCGTGGGAGGGACTCCGGGATCTTTTGAGGGTTCGTTTTAATGCCTTAACCGGAAAGTACAGAAGATGATTATAAAGTATTTAAAAAAGTGGAAATGGGAAATTATTTTTGGATTAGGAATAATTCTCTTGGCCTTCTTCTTAAGAAGCTATCACTTGGGGCGCCTACCGATATTCGGCGATGAGGCGATTTATGTAAGATGGGCTCAGGTGATGCGGGTAGAGCCCTCCCTCAGATTTATGCCCCTTACCGACGGTAAACAGCCCCTTTTTATGTGGACGGTCATTCCGTTTCTTAAAATATTTAAAGACCCGCTTTTGGCCGGCAGGTTTCTATCGGTCTTAACCGGGATGGGGACATTGGCCGGCATATTTCTTCTGACTTATTTACTGTTTAAAAATAAAAAAGTAGCCTTAATTGCGAGTTTGGTCTATGCAATTTCGCCCTTTAGCGTCTTTTTTGACCGGCTAGCCTTGGCCGATTCAATGCTTGCCTTTTTTGGCGTATGGACTTTATTTTTGGGCATTCTGGGTGCAAAGACGCAAAGACTTGACGTTGCCATGCTCGCGGGATTTAGCTTAGGCGGGGCTCTTCTTACCAAATCGCCGGCCATCTTTTTCGTGCTTCTTTTCCCCTCGACCTGGTTATTTGCGTCTTTCCCGAAGAGTCTTAAATCAAAGGCAAGAATTGTTCTTAAATTAACTCTTCTTTACGGAGTTACTCTCGCGATAGGCTACGGACTATATAACATCTTAAGGTTAGGAGAGAGTTTCCATATGATTGCCATAAGAAACAAAGACTATGTCTATCCTTTATCGCATTTTTTGGCTAGCCCCATAGACCCGCTTAAGCCGCACCTGGCGGATATATTCGGTTGGATTTGGTCGCTCGGCCCATGGCCCATAATACTAATGGCGATTATGGGAAGCTTACTGTGTTTCAGAAAATATTTAAGGGAGATATTAGTATTAAGTTTATGGTTTTTGATACCTATTATTATTCAGGCGGAGTATGCAAAGACATTTACAGCCAGATATATTTTCTTTTCTCTTCCCGCTCTTTTTATTCTTGCGGCGACACCTTATTTGGAAGCTAAAGAAACGGTGAAAAAGTTGGCGACCGTAATTTTAATACTTTTTATTTTTTTGGCGTTAAAAAATGATTATTTCTTGCTTACCAATCCGGAAGCAGCTTCTTTGCCCAGAAATGAAAGAAGTGGTTATTTGGAAGATTGGACGGCGGGCGTCGGGATTAAAGATGTGGGGGAATATATCCGAAGCGAATACCGGCGAGAACCCAATAAGAAAATTATTGTCGGAACCGAAGGTTATTTCGGTACTCTTCCAGATGGTTTGCAGATTTATCTTAATGATTTGCCGGAAATCGTGGTTATAGGAGTCGGGCTAGACCTTAAAGAAGTTCCATCAAGCTTGCTTAATTCGAAAAAATCAGGTAATAAAACCTATCTGGTCATAAATTCAACCAGGTTTTTTGGGGATCCTGAAAAATTGGGTCTTAAACTTTTAGCCGTTTATCCCAAAGCTGTAAAACCGGATGGTGCCAGGGAAACCCTTCTTTTTTTCGAAGTAACCGATAATTCCTTACCCCAGGACATAAAGCCATTTAAATGAATACAGATCTTTCCGTAATTATTCCGGCCTTTAATGAAGAGAAGTTAATGGGTGCGACGTTGGCCAAATTTATATCCTTTTTGGAGAAAGAGAAGTATTCTTGGGAAATAATTGTTGTTGATGACGGAAGCCATGATAAAACATCCGCGATTGTTGAGTCTTTGAGAAATTCCCGGGTTAAACTGATTACCTTTAACAAAAATCAGGGCAAAGGGGCAGCCCTTAAAGCTGGTTTTCTGAAGGCAAAAGGCCAATTCCAGATTTTTTCAGACGCCGACCTTTCGGTAGATGTTGAGACCATAAAGCCTTTTATGCAAAAGCTGAAAAAGTATGATGTTGTGATTGCCTCAAGAAGAATAGAAGGTGCCACAATTAAAAAGCACCAACCCTGGTTAAGGGAGAATATGGGTAGAGCATTTACCCTTCTTACCCAGCTGCTTATGGGTTCACAAGTAGCCGATTTTACCTGCGGTTTTAAAGGCTTTACCAAGCTTGCGGCCGGGAGTATTTTCGGACGCTCCGTCATTTCCCGCTGGGCCTATGACGCAGAAATAGTATTTTTGGCAGAAAAAAATGACTACAAGCTTATGGAGTATCCGGTTTCCTGGGTTAATCGGAAAGAGACAAGGGTTAAGCTTAATAAAGTGGTTTTGGAATCCTTGAGGGATCTGATTAGGATAAGGGTATTGGACATTCAGGGGCGCTATGATTGATAAAATAAAAAGACGGCACTTCTTTTGGTGGTTATTGCTTTTTCTCCTAGTTCTTCCTACCTTTATCGGTCTTTTTAAATCAGGCTACTTTCCGATGCACGACGATATTTCGGCGATGAGGCTTCTTGAGATGGATAAGTGTGTGAAAGACGGCCAAATTCCCTGTCGCTGGGTGCCTGATATGGGCTTTGGCTATGGATACCCCCAATTTAATTATTACGCCCCTCTCCCTTACTACATAATGGAAGTTTTCCACCTTGGTGGTTTGGGGTATTTAGATTCAGTTAAAGCTGGTTTTATCCTAAGTTTCGTCCTCTCTGGGGTAGGGATGTATCTTTTGGGTAGGACACTTTGGGGCAGAAGCGGAGGTTTTATCTCCGCCTTATTTTATGCCTATCTGCCGTATCGGGCGGTTGACGTTTTCGTTAGGGGAGCGGTAGGGGAGTTGTATGCCTATGCCTTCTTACCTTTTATTTTTTGGGCCTGCAAAAAAACGCTTGAGGGTGATAAATACGCCAGGCTTGTGCTTGCCCTCTCCACAGCAGCACTTCTTACGTCGCACAATATTATAAGTATGATAATTTTACCGTTTCTGGCCGGCTGGATAATATTTATTTTAATTAGCCAAAAACTTCATTTACTCCCCGATTTGAAAAAACGAATTCTTGATTTGACGGCCGGATTTGTATGGGGATTTGGCTTGGCGGCCTTTTTTATTCTGCCGGCTTTTTTCGAAAGAAATCTGGTCCATATAGAAACTCTAACCGGCGGTTATTTTAATTATTTTGCCCATTTTGTCAGCGTCGGGCAACTTCTTTTTTCAACTTATTGGGGGTATGGAGTGTCCGAGGCGGGGCCTTGGGATGAGGCTTCATTTACGATCGGTCTTTTTCACTGGTTAATTCCGCTTCTGGCCGTTGTGATTGCTTATGTGCTTAAGATCAGAAGAAAAATTCCCTTGCTTTTGTTTTGGATTGTCTGCGGATTTACCGCCGCCTTTATGGCCCACTCACGCTCGGCCTTTATTTGGAAAGGGCTGCCTTTGGCTACCTTCATCCAGTTTCCCTGGCGGTTTCTTTTATTGTCCGGCTTTTTCTTTTCAATAGCCGCTGGTGCGATTGCCTTATTTTTTCCCAAGGGAGTAAGAAAAATACCTTATTTATTATCTCTGTCTATAGTTCTTATTCTTTTTTACGCCCCAATCTTTACGCCATCAAAATGGACTAAGATTACAGACAGCGAGAAATTTTCCGGTGACAGTTGGCGAAGGCAGCAGACGATGAGTCTTTTTGATTATCTTCCGATTGACGTGAAGAAAGGTCCTTTGGACGCGGCGCCCGAAAACCCGCTTCTTGTTACTGGCCAAGGTAAAGTGATAAATTGGCAAAAAGGAACCAATTGGCAAAAGGGAAAGGTGAGAATTGATACAAAAGCCCGGATTGAGCTTCCGATATATTTCTTTCCCGGGTGGGGAGTTACGGTAAACGGTACTGCCCAAAAATTAACGTACGAAAACGAGCTTGCTCTAATTATGGTTGATCTTGAACCGGGCGAATATGATTTGGAGGCCCGACTCAAAAATACACCCGTAAGGTTAGTCGGAAACATCATTACTCTTTTAGGACTTTTCGCCATACCGATATACTTAAAAAGAAAATGAAGAAATATTGGCCAATAATACTATTAATTTTACTGCTTGTTCCGGCCGTTAAGTCTCTTTTCGGCCCAGGCTATTTCAACATGCACGACGACCTTCAGGTGATGCGTCTTTTTCAAATGGATAAGTGTTTTGCCGACGGCCAAATCCCCTGCCGCTGGTCGCCCGATATGGCTTATGGATACGGCCAGGCAATGTTTAATTATTACTCAGCTTTTCCCTACTATACAGGAGCCTTAATTCGAATCCTGACGCCCCTTTCCTATATGGCAACCGTCAAACTTCTTTTTATGATAAGCATTATAGCCGGGGCTTTTGGAATGTACGCTCTGGCAAAGGAGTTTTGGGGAGAACGGGGGGCACTACTGGCAGCTGTTTTATACAGCTACGCTCCGTACCACGCCGTCGATGTTTATGTAAGGGGAGCCATGGCAGAATCATTCTCTTTAGCCATCCTGCCCTTTTTATGGTGGAGTATTTATTTGCTTATTAAAAAAGCCAGTTTTCCAAAAATAGCGTTTGTTGCGATTGCCACGGCGGTACTTATTACCACCCACAATATTTCAACAATGATATATTTCCCCTTTACGTTAATTTGGACGGGCTTTTGGTTAATTAAATTTAAAGTCTTAAAACAAATTCCTAAGCTAATCCTGGCCGTTCTTTTAGGACTCGGGCTGTCCGCCTTTTTTATCCTTCCGGCCATTTATGAGCAGAATTTGATTCAAACACAACACCTCATCAGCGAATATTCTGACTACCACGGCCATTTTGTGACTTTAAAACAGCTTTTTATAAGCAGATTTTGGGGGGACGGACCTTCAATTTTCGGTGAGGCTGACGGTATGAGTTTTCAGGTTGGCTGGCCGCACTGGTGGGTGGGGATTATGGCTGCACCCTTAATATTTATTTGGGCAAAAAAGCGCAAAAGTCTGGATAAAGCACTTCTATTGGCCGGACTTTTGGGCCTTTTTACATTAGCCACCTTTTTGACTCACCCAAGGTCGTTTTTTATCTGGGAAGCAATCCCCATAATGGCCTTTATTCAGTTTCCCTGGCGGTTTTTGGGCCTTTCAATGTTTTTCCTGGCTTTCGGGGCAGGGGCATTGGGGACAATGGAAACAAAATTAAATAAGTTCTTCCTGGGAGCGGTTATAATTGCGGCGATTGTTCTTAATTGGAATTACTTTATTCCCGTTCACTTCTCAAATAAAGTCAGAGACGAAGAAAAACTAAGGGGACTTGCTTTTGAGCTGCAGCAGAAGTCGGCCATTTTGGATTATCTTCCCAAGACCGCCAAACTGGCTCCGCCGTCACTTGCTTTTGAAGCTCCCAGGACGATTTCAGGGAATGGGGATTTTTTCGGTTTTACCAAGGGTTCAAACCGATTCAGTTTCGAAGCCCAAATATATAAAAGTGCCACGGTTGAAATTCCCGTTATGTATTTTCCCGGCTGGGTGGTTTTGGTAGACGGGGAAAAGGTGCCGGTTAAAATTCACGAGACTTACGGCTTTATAATGGTTGATTTAAAAGACGGAAGGCATATTGTAAAAGGTAGATTTGTGAATACTCCGATAAGAACCGCTTCAAATACAATAAGTGTTGTTTCAGCTCTTGGTTTATTTGGTGCTTGTCTGGTTTGGGAGAATAAAAGAAAGGCAATAGGTGAAAAGACTAATTAATAATCCCTTTTTACTTCTCGGTCTGCTTTCTCTTCCGGCTGTTTATTATTTGTTAAAACCCGGATTTTATGAGCCGCAGGACCTGCATCATCTGGCGGATATTTTTCAGATGTATAAAGCCGTAGTTTCGGGCCAACTGCCACCGAGGCTAGGCCCCGACTTTTTATGGGGTTTTGGCTACCCGCTTTTTAATCTTTATTATGTCCTACCTTTTTATTTAGGCGCGGCCTTCTACGCCTTAACCAAAAGTCTTACCGCAAGCTTTGAATTTGTTTTTGTCTTTTCGTTGGTTGTCTCAATTTTTGGGATGTATCTTTTTTTGAAAGAGTTTTTCGGAAAGATCGCCAGCCTTGCGGGCTCTATATTGTATCTTTATACACCGTATAGGGCCGTTCAAGTCTATGTCCGGGGAGCAATCGGCGAAGCCTTGGCTATGGCCATTTTGCCCTTTGTCTTTTGGGGAGCGGCCCGGCTTATAAAAACGCCTAATAAATATAATATTTCTATTTTGGCCTTTACTCTCGCGGCTTTTATTCTTTCCCATAATTATTTGTGGTTACTTGCTTCTCCTTTTCTGGCACTATTTTGCCTGGGCCTTATTTATATAAAAAAGGAGAAAGGAAAAACCATAAAAAGCCTGGCTTTAGGAGTTTTTTTGGGCGCCGGAATTTCGGCCTATTGGTGGATACCGGCCGTAAAAGAATACGGGTTGGTTTCGGGGATAACCCCCTTTGCCCTACAAGACCACTTTCCTTTTATAAAGCAGCTGCTTCTTCCCTCTTGGGGTTACGGGGCCTCCGTCTGGGGTCCTGGGGATGGCATGAGTTTTCAGATAGGGATAGTTAATTTGGCCGTTGTTGTGGTTTCTTTGGCTTTTCTTGTAAAAAGGAAATTTGCAGGAAAAAACGGTCTAATTGCCGCTTTTGCTCTATTGGGCTTTGGCGTCTCGGCGGCTATGATGAATATCCGAACACTGCCGATATGGCAACTTCTGCCTATTTATCAGTTTGTCCAGTTTCCCTGGAGACTGCTTTTTCTGACGACCTTATTTAGTGCCATTTTGGGAGCTTATTTGGTCCAGACAGTGTCTAAAAAATATACGGCTTGGATTGGCTTGTTTGTAGCTTGTCTTGGGATTATCTTAACTGTGGCCTATTTCAAACCATCGGCCATTGTTCATAAGCCCGACGATTTTTACCTGTCGCGCATGTTTGCTACGGCTTCCGAGGAAGGCGAAAGAGAGACCGCTTCCCAGGATTACCTTAATTGGAGCGAAGATTATTTGCTTCTTCCTGAGGAGGTGAAAAAAGCCGACAGGTTATTTATTCCGAAGATAACGGGAGACGAGAATGTGACTGTTTTAGAAATTACCAAAACAAACCCGGTCGACTACCTTGCTCAAGTTGAGGCTAGTTATCCGGCAAAGATTTCCTTTTACAGCCTTTATTTTCCCGGCTGGTTTGCCAAGGTAGACGGCAAGAACGTTCAAATCACTCAGGGGCAGCCCTTCGGCCAGATGGAGATAACCGTTCCCACCGGGCGTCATAAAGTTGAGTTTTATTGGAAAGAGACACCTTTAAGAAAAATGGCGGATTTTGTAAGTGTGATATCGATTGGGCTGGGGATTGTATTACTTCTTAGTAGTAGGGGGCGGAAAGATGCCGAAACCTAAAATTCCACAAAACAGGAAGAATTTCTTGTCGTTTTTGGCACTTTTATTGGTAGGTTTATTTATAAGGGTAGCCTTAGCCGGAAGTTTTATTAAAGAAAGCGGGGACCTTCTGCTTTATGCCGATTGGGCTCAAAAATTCTGGGAATACGGTCCACAGGCTTTCTATACTTATCCTTTATGGTATTATGCGCCACCCAATTATCCGCCGCTTTTATCCTTAATTTATGCCGGGGCAGCCTGGTTATTTGATCACAAGTACTATCTTGCCCAATTGCATAATTTAATCAAAATTCCGCCGGCTTTTTTCATAATTTATTTCTATAAGTATGGTCTGTTTTTGTTATTGAAACTGCCCGGAATTTTGGCCGATATAGGACTTGCCGTTTTAATTTACCAAGTTGTTAAAAAACTAACTGCCGATATAAAAAAAGCCTTTTTGGCCGGAGCTTTTTACCTTTTTAATCCCGTGTCAATATTTTTGTCGGGCGTTTGGGGTCAGACGGACAGCCTGGTTTCCTTTTTCGGACTGACTGCCTTTATTGCTCTTTGGGCGAATAAGGTTTGGTTGTCGATTCCCCTTCTTTTATTAAGTTTTTATATTAAGCCAAACTGGGGAATATTTATTCCTTTGTATTTATACCTGCTTGTATTAAAGAAACCAGTGGTCAAACAAGTTTTTCTGGGAATAATCATATCGGTCGGCGTATTTATATTAACCACCCAACCTTTTGCGGGGAGAAACATATTTTCCTTTTCCCAATGGCTATGGAGTGAGAGACTTCTGCCAACCGCAACCGTTGCCCACAAGGCCTCGGTTTCGGCTTTTAATTTCCACGCCTTATTTTTAACCATAGATAGACATTTGGATTCAACGGGGTACCTAGGCATTCCGGCGAATATATTGGGGTATGCTTTGTTTTTATCGGTAAACATTTTGGCATTCCGTTACATAAAAAGGCAAAAACTGAGCCTGCTTTCGGTTATGGCAGGGATATTTTCTATCGGGTTTGGGGCATATTTATTTTTGACAAATATGCTTGAGCGCTATTTTTTCCAGAGTTTTGTTCCGATGATTGTTCTTATGTTCGTTAGTCCGGGACTAATTGTTTATGGTCTTTTAATTAATGCCGCCGTTTTTATGAATGTTTTTTATGCTTTTTTCAGAAGAACATGGGGCAGCCTTGCGGATAATTTCGGAGCCAATGGTTTTCTCTTGGTGAGGTTATTTTCGCTGGTCAATTTGGCTTCCTGGGCACTTCTTCTCAAAAAGGCAAATTTCTTCAAAAAATAACCCGATCTTATTCCGGTTCTGAGGCAAAACCGGGCTTTGTCGTTTCCGGAAGCGGGGGATTCTGATAAATTATTGTCGTTCTTGGATGTAAGGCTCCGTCGTAGGGTTCCAGCGAAACACTGACACCTTTTTTGTCTTCGGTAGGGACAGCGAGATGACCCAGAAGTTCTAATTTATGAGCAACATCTTCGACCGACAATCCCTGATTAAATAAGGATCTGGATATTAAACCAATATGATAATCTTGAGGCTCTCTTTCCATAGGCGCGATTATACCTTATATATCGGGTATTTTAAAGTCAGGCGTGCTAAAATTTAGGCGTGGAACAAAGTGTCGGCCAGGAGCATTTGGACCCTTCTCAGGAGATTAATCTTGATATTGTCAGGGAGCGGGCGGTTAAGGGGGTTATCGTTTTGACCGGCCGGACGTTTCTTCTTCAAGTCCTTTCTTTTGGCGCCTGGTTTCTTTTGTCTGTTTTTTTGGATGCCAAAGAAATCGGTCTTTTTTTCATAGTCTCCGCGGTTGTTAACTTCTTTCGCTACTTCTCCGATATAGGATTGGCGGCGGCTTTGATTCAGAAAAAAGAAGGAGTTAAAGAAATTGATTTAAAAACCACTTTTACTGTCCAGCAGATTTTGGTTTTGGCAATTCTGATTATCCTTTACTTTCTCTCGCCCCTTTTGAAACAATATTATTCCCTGAGTTTTGAGGGACTGCTTCTGCTCTACGCTTTAGGAACAGCTTTTTTGTTTTCCTCGTTAAAAACCATTCCTTCAATCCTTCTTGAAAGGAAGCTTGATTTCGGAAAATTAGTCATCCCGGATGTATTGGAAAATTTGGTTTATAACTTCTCGGCTGTCGCCTTTGCCTGGTTGGGTTTTGGTATCCGCAGTTTTACTTTTGCGGTTTTAATTAGGGCAGTTGTCGGTTTAATTGCCATATATATGATAAGTCCCTGGAAGCCGGGTTTCGCTTTTTCGAAAGAGTCCCTTAAAAAGCTTCTTACTTTTGGAATTCCTTATCAGCTGAATTCCTTTTTGGCAACCATTAAAGACGACGGTATGACGGCATTTTTGGGGGGGATATTGGGACCTACCGGGTTGGGCTATCTGGCTTGGGCGCAAAAATGGGCGCAAACTCCCCTTCGTCTTTTTATGGATAATGTTTTAAGAGTGACCTTTCCGGCCTTTTCCAGAATGCAGGATGATAAGGAGCGGTTGGCAAGAAGCGTTACCCGGTCGATTTTCTTTGTCTGCTTTCTTGTTTTTCCCAGCGTTGCCGCGCTATTGGTCTTGGCTCCGGTGTTATTACAAATTGTTCCCCGCTACTCAAAATGGGAGCCGGCTTTAATTCCGCTTATATTGGTCTCGGTTAATGTCTTTTTTGCGGCAGCCACAACCCAGCTTACAAACTTACTTAATGCGATCGGGAAAATTAAAATTACTTTTAAGTTGATGATAATGTGGACTGTTCTTACCTGGGCTTTTATTCCATATCTGGCTATTAAATACTCCGTAAACGGAGCCGCTTTAGGCTATGCCTTAGTTGGGGCAAGTTCAATCATCGCCATAATTGTAACAAGAGGATACGTTAAATTTTCCCTTTGGGATGGGCTATTAAAACCTGCTGTTGCGACCTTTCTTATGGCCGCGGTAATCTATTTTGCCAAAGGGTATCTTCCGGTACGTCTTAGTTCCGTAATTGTCCTAACCATAATCGGAGGAATTATCTATTTCATTTCGGTATACATACTTACCAAGGGGACAATTATTGCCGATGCGAAAAAAAGTATCTCGGCTCTTATCCCGAAATGAAAGAAATAATCAAAATTGACAGGAAGGCAGTGCTTCTTATTCTTCTCGGCTCTTTGACCTGGTCCTTGACGATGGTAAAAAGCGGTCTTACTTATGCCTTCGGGATGGGTTTTTGGGGACCGAACGGGCATGACGGCGTGTGGCATATCGCCTTGGCCGAAAGTTTGTCACGGGGGTCTTTGGCCATGCCGACTTTTGCCGGCG
>Ga0209254_10004873_pt1 | contig 12324 bp, 9 predicted proteins | sample FrelakmetDIP11DI_FD_187148 | JGI IMG/M metagenome (GOLD analysis project Ga0209254, IMG submission 187148) | Freshwater lake sediment microbial communities from the University of Notre Dame, USA, for methane emissions studies - DIP11 DI (SPAdes)... | ecosystem: Environmental > Aquatic >...
CGCCAGGCAGGCGCCGGGCAGCCGCGTCGTCGTGGGACATGAGGACGGCCTGGAGCCGGGGCGGACGCTTCACGATGGCCGTCAGCAAACCGGGCAGGCGCGTGTCGATGCCGTACTTGGCCTGGCCGAAGATCTTGGCCGGCACGTCGGGCCGCGGCACGTCGTGGCCGATCCAGCGCCGGGTGCCGGTGTCGCTGCGCAGGACGATGGTGTCGGGCGGAGGCAGGGCAGCGGCGTCCGTCGCGAGTTCGCCGTAGGTCAGTGACCGGTTGCCTGGGCCGACGACAGCACCGCGGCCATTCGTGTCGAGCGTGGCGACGTCCACGTCCCAGCGGCGCGCCGCAGCGGCCAGCAGCATTTGCCGGGCGCCCGCGCCCGTCTCCCGGATCGGCAGCCAGCGCCCCGCCATGCTCCGGCTTTCGCCGGTCACCTGGGCGGGATCCTGGAACAGCGGGTGCACCGGCGCGATCTGCGTGGTGATCTGGCCGGGCGCGACGTCGAGCTCCTCGGCGAGCAGGGTGACGTAGCCGGTGGTCACGCCCTGCCCCATCTCGATCTTGTCGACCTGCAGGATGATGGCGCCGTCGGGGCGCACCTGCAGCCAGGCATTGGGATTGAAGCCCTGGGCGCCGGCCACGAGCGGCGCATCGGACGGATCCGGCCGCAGCCAGCTGAGCACGAGCCCGCCGCCAGCCAGCGCGGCGGTCCCTGCCAGCAATTTGCGCCGGGAAATTACCAGGGGATCGGCTTGCCGTCGACGTTGACGGGCACGCCCTTGTCCTGGAGCGTGAGTTCGGCGACCAGCTTGTAGAGGCCCGCTGCGCTCTCGGCCGGCTTCAGCGCCTTGCCCGAGTAGCCCGAGTCCGCGAGCATGTCGGTCTCGACCATGCCGGGGGCCAGCAGCGCGACGATGATCCCGCGGCCCATCAGGTCGTTGCGCAGCGCGCGCATGCCCATGTTCATGGCGGCCTTGCTCATCTGGTAGTAGTAGAAGCGGGACATCCGGCCCATCAGCGTCAGGGAACCGAGGCCGCTGGTCATGCCGATGATCTTCTTCTGCTTGCTGGCCTCGACGTTGGCCACGAAGGCCTCGGACAGCTTGAGCGGGCCGTAGACGTTGGTGTTCATCACCTCGTCGAACAGCTCCTGGTCGAAGCTGCCCAGCTGCTGGTTCTCGATGGGCGTGCCCAGCCAGCCGGCGTTGTTGAACAGCACGTCGATGGGCACGCCCTGGTATTTCGCGGCGAGCTTCCCGATCTGGCGCACGTCGGTGACGTCCAGCTGCTCGATGATGACCTTCGGATTCGCCGCGGCCAGTGCCTTGAGCTCGGTTGCCTTCTGCGGCGTGCGGGTGGTGGCGATGACGTTCCAGCCCTGCGCGGCGAACTCCGTCGCCAGCGCGAGGCCGACGCCGCGGTTGGAACCGGTGAGGAGGATCGTGGGACTTGCCGGATCGCGCACCTTGGCCGCCGTCGCGGGCGCGAGCATGGCGGTCAGGGAGAGGACGGCGACGGCCAGCCGGCAGACGAAAGTGTTCATCGCAGCAAGATCCGGATCAGTGAGGGCGGACCGGAAGTCTAGACGAATTCAGGCCCGGCTCCCCAATCCCGGGACCGGTCTGCGGCCAGGGATACACCCGCCGCGTGTACTGCACCGTGGCGGGCGGCAGGGGAAACCGGGGCTGGCGACTGGAGGTCGGCACCGGGTCCTTCACCTTGTGGGCCAGCAGGCTGGCGGGCGCCTCGTCCGCCTCCACCCAGCGTTCGAGGGCCGTCAGGTAGTCGATGTCGGCCGCGCCGGGACCGCCGCCGCAGTGGAGCATGCCGGGCACCATGAAGAGCCGCGCGAAATCGTCGAGCTGGTCGGCGCCGAGGCGTTTCCGCGCCCCACGCCAGTAGTCCAGGGTGTGGGCGGGCATCAGGCTCTCGTCCACCCAGCCGTGATAGACGAGCAGGCGTCCACCCTGGGCGCGAAACCGCTCCAGGTCCGGCTTGAAGCCGGTGACGGTGGCCGTGGCCGCGAACTGCGCGGGACCCGCATCGAAGTTCACCGCCGGGAGGGCGCCGGCTGGATCGCCCGGCGATGATGATGACGGCACCGGGGGGTCGGGTACCCAGGCCAGGTACCGGGACCAGTTCTGCACGATGAACTGGAAGTACGGCACCTTGCCCGGTGGCGCCAGGAGGAACTTTTCCCACATGAACTCGCTGCCCACCGGCGATCCGCCGGACGACCAGGCCTTGCCCGTGCTGGTGCGCGGCCCGCTGTAGATCCGCTGCGCGGCCTCGACCTGGGCAGGCGTGAGGCAGCCGCGCGTCGCCTTGCCGGTCACCGGGCCGGTCGCTGGGCACAGCAACGACTCGGGCCTGAACCCGCAGGCCTCCGGCTCGCCAATGACACCGTCCACCTGGCCATCCGCCGGATCACACGCGCCGATGGCGGCCTTGCCCAGCAGGTCGAATTCGGCCCGCTTCAGCAGCGGCTCGCCGCCCGGCCCCGAGTTTGCCGCCAGCACCCAGGCCATGTGGGGCACGGCCAGCGACTGGTTGAACGGCGCGCCCGCGATGATGCCGTCGTAGTCGTCCGGATAGCGCTCGGCGGCGACGAGCGCCTGGCGGCCACCCGTCGAGCAACCCCGGAAGTAGGCGTAGCTGGGCCGGTCACCGTAGTAATCGGCGACGAGCTCCTTTGCCGCCAGCGTGGTGACGTGGGTGGCCCGGTGGCCGAAGTCGGCCTCGAGCGCCGGGTTGTTCCAGGCCCACCGGGCGTCGGACGGATCGCCCGTGCGGTGGCCCATGTCGGTGGTGGCAACCGCATAGCCCCGCGCCAGCGCATCCTCCATGCCCTGGACCTGCAGGATGCCGCACAGGTTCGAACAGCCGGTCACGAGCAGCTTGCCGTTCCAGCCATTGACGGGCATCCGGATCTCGAAGCCCACCTGGGGATCGATGAAGCCGTTCACCCGACAGAGTGCTGGCTGGTCACCGGACGGCGGCAGGATGCCAGTAGCCTCCAGCCGGACACCGGCGCCCACGGCCTCGCTGAGGTCGATGGCCTTCAGCGCTTCGCAGGCGAAGCTGTCCGACGCTTCCGGCAGAGCAGGCTGCTCCCCAGGAGAGGCGCCGGCGAGCAGCATTCCGGCGAGGATGACGATGAGGCGCAGCATGAAGACGGCCAGCCCGCAGCGAGTTGGCTGCAAAGTGCCGGACACGGATCAGCGGGTCAAGCCGCCGGGGCGTCGGGGAGCGTCAGCGCCCCACCTAGCGACCAGAGGACCGGTTCGATGAATAACCGCCCGGGCGCCCGCCGCCACGGCGTTGACTGTGGCCATTGGAATTGCCGTTGCGCGGACCGCCCTCGCCCCGCTGGTTGCCGTTGCCATTACGTTGCGCAACGGCGCGCGGATCCACGTAACGCTCTTCCTTGACGGCAGGCCGGTTCGGGCGGACCGGCGGATCGGAGATCGCCGGCAGCTGGGCCCGCTGGATCGGCCGGCCGAGCAGCCGCTCGATGTCCTTCAGCAGGCCGCGCTCCTCGCCCGCCACCAGGGACAGCGCGACACCGGAGGAGCCAGCGCGGCCCGTGCGGCCGATGCGGTGCACGTAGTCCTCCGGCACGTTGGGCAGCTCGTAGTTGACGACGCAGGGCAGCTGGTTGATGTCGAGGCCGCGGGCCGCCACTTCCGTGGCCACCAGGGCCGTGATCTTGCCTGCCTTGAAGTCGGCCAGCGCCTTCGTGCGTGCCGACTGGCTCTTGTTGCCGTGGATGGCGGACGCGTTGATGCCGTCATCCTCCAGCTGCTTGGTCAGTCGGTTGGCGCCGTGCTTGGTGCGGGTGAACACCAGCACCTGACCCCAGTCGCTGTTGCGGATCAGGTGGGACAACAGGCGGCGCTTGTCGTCCTTGCGGATCTCGAAGGCGTGCTGGGTGACGAGCTCGATCGGGGCATTCCGGCGCGCCACTTCGATGGTCACCGGGTTGTGCAGGAAGCTTCCGGACAGCTCGCGGATATCGTCCGAGTACGTGGCGGAGAACATCAGATTCTGCCGCTTCGGCGGCAGCAGCTTGAGGATCCGGCGGATGTCGCGGATGAAGCCCATGTCGAGCATGCGGTCGGCCTCGTCGAGCACGAGGATCTCGATCTTGCTGAGATCAATGGTGCGCTGCTGGACGTGATCGAGCAGGCGGCCAGGCGTGGCCACGACGATGTCGGTGCCGCGACGGAGGCTGTCGGCCTGCGGGTTGAAGCCGACGCCGCCGAACACGACCGTGACGGACACCGGCACGTACTTGCCGTAGGTCTTCACGCTCTCGGCCACCTGGGCGGCGAGTTCGCGGGTCGGCACCAGCACCAGCACGCGAGGCGTGCGGCTCTGGGGAACTCCAGGCGCCGTGAGCAGCTGCAGGATGGGCAGCGTGAAGCCGGCCGTCTTGCCGGTGCCCGTCTGGGCGCCCGCGAGCAGGTCCCGGCGGGCCAGGATTTCAGGGATGGCGCGCACCTGCACCGGTGTGGGTACGGTGTAGCCGTGTTCGGTAACGGCGCGCAGAAGTTCGGGTTTCAACCCGAGAGATTGAAAAGACATGTAGTGATTTTCCTCTCCAGCCTGCAGAGACCCCTGACGCTATTGGCCGTGGCCAATTCCCTGTCGGGGGTTAGTCCTCTGGTCCGGTAGAGGCGGGATATTGAGTAGCCTGGGACGGTTGGTCTGAAGGCTCAGATGAACGAGCTGACCGGACGAAAGCTTCTGTAACGCCGTGGACCATACACGAAACCTGCCCGGGAGCCAAGGACGCCGTCACACTTGCCCCGGCGGGCGGGCCTCGTCAGCATCAGCCCCATGCCTCCCGAGACGCTCTGGATCCTTACTGCTGCAGTGTTTACCGTCGCCATCCTGTACTCCTCAGTGGGTCACGCCGGGGCGTCGGGCTACATCGCCGTGATGTCCCTGCTCAGTGTGGCCCCGGCCGAGGTCAAGCCGATCGCCCTGGCGCTGAACATCCTCGTGGCGTCGATCGGTACCTTCCAGTTCTGGCGGGCAGGTCATTTTTCATGGCCACTATTCTGGCCATTCGCGCTGCTGTCCGTGCCGTTTGCGTTCATCGGCGGCTACCTGGACCTCCCCACCCAGATCTTCAAGATCCTGGTCGGCATCGTCCTGTTGTTGTCGGCCTTCCAGTTTCTGGTGCGCCCCCCGGCCGAGAGCGAGCCGCGGCAGCCGCCCCGGCTCGTCGCCCTGGGCGCCGGCAGCCTCCTCGGACTTCTCTCCGGCCTTACGGGGACGGGCGGCGGAATCTTCCTGACACCGTTGCTGATCTTCATGCACTGGGGGCGCACCAGGACGGCTGCTGCGGTGTCGGCGCCCTTCATCCTGCTTAACTCGGCCTCGGGACTGGCTGGAAACTTCAGTGCCACGAAGTCCTTTCCGGCGTTTGCGTGGGCACTTGTGATCGCCGTGGTCGTCGGCGGCTCCATCGGCTCATGGTTTGGCAGCCGCCACCTGCCGCACCTGGTGATCAAGCGCCTGCTGGCCATCGTGCTGACGATCGCCGGGTTCAAGCTGATCCTCACCTGAGCTGCTACGCCGTCAGGCCGGGGCCCTTGTTCAGCGCAGGCCGAGAAATCCGGCAACGAAGAGAATGACGACGACCAGGCCCACAATATAGATGATGCTGTTCATGACGATTCCCTGCAGACGTTGGTAACGAATTGACCATCTCCATCTATACTCGGTCGCTGTGCATTCCACTGTTCGCCAACCCACCAACGAGGCCCCGTGGCCCGGAGACACCATGAAAAGCAGACGTGAAATCATCCAGCTGATGCCCTTCGCAGCAGCAGCCGTCCTGGCCGCCTGCGGCGGCAAGCCGGCCGACACGGCCAGCAGCCCCGCCCCGGCACCCGCTGCGGAGCCGAACGCTCCTGCGCCAGCACCCGCCGCCGTGGATCCGGCAGCCTTGCCGATGCTGGACGAGGCGGATCCGGTGGCGGCAGCGCTCGGCTACGTCGCCGATGCGGCCCGGGTCGACACCGGCAAGCATGCCAACTTCGTCGCCGGCAGCCTGTGCGCCAACTGCAATCTCTTCTCGGGCTCGGCGGGCGACGAAGCGGGCCCGTGCTCGCTCTTCCCCGGCAAGAGGGTCAGTGCCGCCGGCTGGTGTGCCAGCTACGTGACGAAGCCCGCCTGATGCGGGCCGGCTGGCGCTACTGCAGCGCCAGCTCCATGACCACGCCCGCCTCGGCCACCTTGCCCTCGGCGGGCGCGGTCAGGAAGACGCGGCCGGGATCGATGCCCGTGTCGGTGAGCAGCACGGTTTGCACGGCTTCCGCACGGGCCTTCGCCAGCGCGAAGAACTCGGCGTCGGACACCGGCACGCGCTGGCGCAAGCCGTCTTCCAGCAGGGCGATGCGCGCCGCAGGATCAGTGGCCTCCGGTGGCGGCTCGGGCAGCGGCACGTCCTTGCCGAACTCCTGCCGGTAAATGGCGGTGAGAAGTCGCAGGTAGGCCTCGGGCTCCGCACTGACGCTGGCAAAGGTCACGGCGTCGACAGGCTGCTTCTTCGCCGTCAGCTCGCCCTTGCGAGCCGCGACCACCCACGCCTGCAGGCCGGCCTCCCGGAGGGCGGGCTCGTCGGCGGCGCGGCTGAACACGGCCGGCACGTTGAGCTGCAGGCCGGGCCGCTCCGTGAGGGCCTTCGCGAGTGTCGCCACCTTCTCCTGGCCGGCAGCATCGAGCGACGGATCGCCGGCGGTGAAACTGATGAGGTTGATCTCCTCGCCGCCGCCGAACAGGCTGCCGAGCAACGCGAAGGGCGCCGTCACCGCCTTGGTCAGCAGGTTGACGAGAACCTTCCAGACGATCGGCCCGATGCGGAACTGGGGATCGTCCAGGTCGCCGGTCACGGGCAGGTCCAGGTCGATGACGCCGTTCCGGTCCTTCAGCAGGGCAACGGCCAGCTTCAGCGGCAGGCCAACGGAGTCGGGGCTTTCCACCTTGTCGCCGAGCTCGAGCTGGTTGATGACGAACCTGTGATCGGCGTCGAGCTGTCGGTCATTGACCTTGTAGTTCAGGTCCACGGAGAGCTTGCCCTGGCGGATGGAATAACCGGCAAAGCGGCCCGAGTAGGGAGTGAATGAGGCGAGCTCCACGTTGCGGAAGGTCATTGCCACGTCGAGGAAGGTCTCTGCGGCCAGCGGGTTCACCTCGCCGCGGATCGTGACCGGCGAGAAGCGGTCCACCTGGCCATCCAGCTCGACCTTGGCGCGGGACCCCTGTGACGACGACAGGCCGGCGATCGTGCCCTGCAGCTTCTCGATGCCGATGGCAAAGTTGGGCCGGGTGGTGAAGTCGGCGAACTTCGCCGAGCCGTTGCTGATCCGCACCGTGCCGATGCGGATGGGAAACGGCGCAGCCTCGGCGCCGGCCGGTCCGGTCGCCGGGGCCTTCACGACCGCCACGGACTCCGGTGCGCCGCTCTCCGCCGGTCCCACCGTCGGCCCCCCCACCGCGGCAGCGGTCGCGCCGGGGGCCGCGAGGATCGCGTCGATGTTCGTGGTGCCGTCGGGCCCGATGATCACCCGGGCGAAGGGACTGCGGGCATCGACCGTGCGGATCCGGAGGCTCTCGGGGACGGAGCGATACTCGACACCCTCCAGGCGCAGCGCCTCCCAGTTCACGAAGTCCTCGCGCAGCACGTTGTCGATGGTCCGCAGTCCATCGATGCTGACGTCACCGGTGAAGCCCAGCTCGGAGCCCGGTGGCACGTCCGCGTAGGTCACCTGGCCCTTGGCCGCCAGCGTACCCCTGGTCAGCGTCAGGCTGGTTTCCCGTGCGATGTAGGGCTGGGCCAGCGCCAGCTCCAGGCCGTTGACGTCAATCTCCGCTGTCGTTGCGAGCGTGTCCAGGTTGGTGTTCGCCACGACCTTCAGGCTGCCCCCCGCGTTCACGGTGGCCTCCACGCCGGCCGTCACGGTCGTGCCCGGCGCGGTGGAGTAGCCCTCGATCGTCACATTCAGCGGCTTCAGTACGAACACCGGAGCGGGCGACAGGCTGCGATCCTCGATCCCCAGGGCCAGATTTCGCGCGTTGATCCGCGGAATGCTCACCTCCCAGCCATCGTCCGCGGGAGCCGATGCGGTCTCTTCCGCGGGTGTCGCCTCGACGACCAGCGGATCGAAGATCCCCGAGCGCTTGAGCTCGCCCTCCGGGGTGAGCCAGGTCTGGATGCTCCCGCCGTCCAGCGTGATCTCGCCGACGATGGCCTTTTCGTCCACCAGCGACAGCCCGAGGCCCGTGGCGGTGATCTTGTCCAGGTTCACGTAGTCCGTCGCTTCACCCCGGTCCCGGATCGCCAGCGACGTGATGACCAGCTCCCCGGAATCCACGACGACGTCCGGACCAGAGTCCCGGTCCGCGAACCGGTAGCGGCCGCGAAGGGTGGCGGCGCCGCGGGTGATTTCGAGGCGCAGCGCATCGCCGAGAAATTCCGCGAGCCGTGCCAGCGGCAGGTCGCTCAGCGTGAACTCGCCGTCGGACGCCAGGGGCTGGGCCTGCAGCGTGCCGCGCCAGGCGAAGCGGCCCGTGTCGAACACGGTGGCATCCAGCTCGTAACGCTCACCGTCCCCGATATAGGTACTGAAGTCCGTCAGGCGGAAGGTCAGCGGCTTCAGATCGGCCACGAAGGGCTTGGGCCGGTCCCGGTCCTCGTAGCGCACGCGGCCCGCGCTCACGTCGAGTTCGCCGATGATCAGGCGGGGCAGCGGCTCGTCCTCCCCGGCCGGCGGCGTGTCGGGCTCCGGCGGGGTCTCCAGATCGGCCAGGTTGAGATTGCCGCCTTTCCGGACTACGGCATTGACGACGAGCCCGTCAAGCTTGATTGCCCGGAACGACAGGGCCCGTCGCCAGATGGAGTTGATATCCAGATCCACCAGCAACCGGTCGAAGCCCAGCATCGGGCTGCCATCGGCGTCGGGCAACATCAACTGGTTCACTTCAAGAGCCAGGGTAAAGGGATTGAAGCGAACCTCGCCGAGCGCCAGGTCCCGGCCGAAGTCGGCCTTCACCGTGTCCTTCGCGAGGCCGGTCACCAGGCGCGGCACCCCGAGGAAACCCAGGGCCGCGAAGAGGGCCAGGAGTCCCGCCATGACGCCGCCGGCCTTCATCAGGGTACGGGCGGGGGGGATACGCGGCTTCTGCATTGCCGAATATTGCAGCAAGATGGGGTTTCATGCTCGCTGTATGGATAGCTGCCGCCTTCGCCCTCGGCCTGCTGGCGCGCCAGCTCGGGCTGCCGCCCCTCATCGGTTTCCTGGGTGCCGGCTTCCTGCTCAACGCGGCTGGCATCGAGCGCGTGCCGCTACTCGAGGACGCGGCCCACATGGGCGTCCTTCTCCTGCTGTTCTCGGTCGGCCTGAAGCTGCGCCTCCGCAACCTGATTCGCGCCGAGGTCTGGGGCGTGGCGCTCCTGCAGTTCGCGGTGGCGCTGCTGGTGGTGGCCGTGGCAATGGGCGGTGGAGCCGGCTATCCGCTGCCCGTGGTGCTCGTCCTCGCCAGCGCGTTGTCCTTCTCCAGCACGGTCCTCGCCGCCAAGATCCTCGATGAGCGACGGGAGATCCGGGCCTTCCACGGCCGGGTGGCCATCGGGATCCTGATCGTGCAGGACGTCATCGCCGTCACGTTGCTCGGCGTCAACGACGGGCGGGCCCTGACGTGGGCTGCCGCGCTCGCCCTGCTCCTGCCGCTCGCCCAGCCGCTGGTCCGCAAGCTGCTCGACCTGGCCGGTCATGGGGAGCTGCTGATCCTGCTGGGCAGCGCGCTGGCGCTGGGGGTCGGCGGCTACGGCTTCGAGGCCATCGGGCTGTCGGGCGAACTCGGCGCGCTGCTGATCGGGATGCTGCTGGCCAACCACCCCAAGGCCGTCGAGCTGAGCGACTCGCTATGGAGCCTGAAGGAGTTCTTCCTGGTGGGCTTTTTCCTCAGCATCGGCCTCACCGGACTGCCGACCTTGCACACGCTGGGCCTGGCCGCCCTGCCGATCGCAATCCTGCCGCTCAAGGTTTTGCTGTACTTCCTGCTGCTCCTCGCCTTCGGCCTCTCGGCCCGTACCGGCTTCCTGGCGGGCCTGAGCCTCGCGACCTACAGTGAGTTCGGGCTGATCGTCATGGCAGCCGCCGTGGAGCGTGGCCTGGCCCCCGCCGAGTGGCTGGTGGCGACGGCCATCGCGGTCGCCGTGTCGTTCGCCATCGCCGCACCGATCAGCCGGTATTCCCACGACATCTTCACCGCGCTGGAGAGATTCCTGCGGATCTTCGAGCGGCATCGCCGGCACCCGGACGACGAACCTATCTCCCTGGGCCGGGCGGAAGTCGTCGTCGCGGGAATGGGACGCGTGGGAACTGGAGCCTACGACCACGCGCGGGAGCTCGGGCGGAAGGTGGTTGGCCTGGACAGCGACCTGGGCAAGGTCGAGAAGCACCTGAACGAGGGTCGCCGCGTCGTCTACGCGGATGCTGAGGACCCGCTGCTCTGGCACCGGCTGAACCTGGACCACGTGCGGGTGATCATGCTCGCCCTGCCCGACACCGAAGCGAAGATCCTGGCCAGCGAGCAGTTGCGCCGCCGCGGCTTCAAGGGGCTCATCAGCGCGACCTACGTCTGGCCCGAGGAGCAGGCTCCCATCATCGCGGCCGGTGCCGATATCACCTACAACTACTTCACCGAGGCCGGCGTCGGGCTGGCGGCAGACACCTTTGAGGCGCTTGCGCCCGACGCGGAATCCCGGCCAAATAAGCAGCCGCGTCCAGTCACGCCAGCCAGCCCCAACCTTCCATGACCGCAGTCCTCAATGCCAGTCTTGCCCTCGTCCGCAACGAATCGGACATCCTGCCGGCGTACCGCGGGACTCCGGTCGCCGACCTGCTGCGCTTCCAGAACCTCGGAGCCGGCCCGGCCTCAACCCCGGCCAGATACGAGCGGCCTGCAATACTGATCGCCACCTGCCTCGAGCAAACCGCCCCGCTCCGCATCCCGGAGGGCTTTGCCATCTCGCTGCACACTGCCGCGGCCAGCCTGAAGCGCGACCCGTTCAAGGTGTCCTGGGCCATCGGCGTGGCCGGCGTGAAGGCGATCGCGATCATCGGCCATGACGACTGCCGGCTCGTGGAGCTGCGGAACCACCGGGAACAGTTCGTCGTGCAGATGATCGAGGCGGCGGGCTGGGAACGGCCGGCAGCCGAACAGCACTTCGACCACTGGAGTGACCTCTTCGAGGTCGATAACCCCATGGAGTTCGTGGCGGCAGAGGCCGCGCGGCTGCAGAGCCGTTATCCGAAGATCCTGGTGGCGCCCCTGCTGTACCAGTCGGCCACGGGCGCCCTGCAGCAGGTCATAGTGGAGTAGCACTGTGCCGATGAAATCATCAATCCGGCGTTCGGCCTCCGCCCTGCTCATCCTCACCCTGGCGAGCGCGTGTGCCACCAGCCCGACTGGCCGCAAACAGCTCATGCTGGTCTCCGAGCAGACGGCCATCTCGGCGTCAAAACAGCAGTATGTCCAGACCATGGGCAAGCTCCAGTCAGAGGGCAAGCTGGTCACCGACCCGAAGGTGCTCAAGCGGGTGGACACGATCACCGGGCGCCTGATCTCCCAGGCCATCCTCATGCGGCCAGACACCAAGTCGTGGGAATGGAGCGTCCAGGTCATCGACGACCCGAAGATGGTGAATGCCTGGTGCATGGCCGGCGGGCGCATGGCCATCTACACCGGGCTCATCCAGAAGGTGGACCCGACCGACGACGAGCTCGCCCAGGTGATGGGGCACGAGATCAGCCATGCCCTGGCGAATCACACGGCGGAGCGCATGTCGGTGGCGATGGTGAGCCAGGTGGGCGCGCTGGGGGTCGGTATCGCCTCGGACTCGGCCGCCGGCATGGCCGCTGCCCAGGTTGCAGCCGCCGGCCTCTACACGCTGCCCAACAGCCGCTCCTCAGAAACCGAGGCCGACCGCATCGGCATCGAGCTCGCGGCGAAGGCCGGCTACGACCCGCGCGCGGCCGCCACACTGTGGCAGAAGATGGGCAAGGCCGGCGGCAGCGGCCCACCCCAGTTCCTCAGCACGCACCCCGCGCCGGGCAACCGGCAAGCCACCCTCAGCGCACTGGCGCCCCAGATGATGCCGTACTACGAGGCCCCGGGCCCGCGGCCGATGTACAAGCTCGCGCGGACGCCGATGCCAACTTCAGGCGCGAAGAGCGCGCTGAAGTAGAGGAAATGGGGACAGATTTATTTTAGTGCGGACGGATTCGTTCTCCCGGGGCTATAGCGCCGG
>Ga0209254_10004874_pt1 | contig 12324 bp, 13 predicted proteins | sample FrelakmetDIP11DI_FD_187148 | JGI IMG/M metagenome (GOLD analysis project Ga0209254, IMG submission 187148) | Freshwater lake sediment microbial communities from the University of Notre Dame, USA, for methane emissions studies - DIP11 DI (SPAdes)... | ecosystem: Environmental > Aquatic >...
GTAGGGGTGATGCCGGTCAACACGATCTCTGCCACGCCGAGCGCGTCACCGATCCGAAAGATAGAGCCGACATTGATCGGATAGGCCACGCTCTGGCAGACCACCACCAGCTCGGTCGGCGAAGGCGGTGGCGGCAGATTTCTCAAGAATCGCTTGAGCGGCGTTCCCCGTAGCTGCTTCATCGGAAAGCGATATCAGGCCCCGATACTTGCCCCATACAGGGGCATCAATGCGACAAATGTGGCAACCATGTCGCGTGATATGGCTGCACCGGCATTCACTGCCTCTTCGCTGGACAGACTGCTGCGCAGGTACAGATCCACCCGTGCTTCGGCGCCCACCTCCTGTAGATACCCAACCAATTCATCCCAATCCATCTCACGGCTGATCGCCTGTTGGTCAGTCTCACGCTCCCACAGAAACCCAGTCTCAGCCAACGTGACATGCGCCACCTGACCATAGCTCACCTCCATGGCATACAGATCCAGGCTGAGATCGCGGGCTTTCATGACCGTCTCGACGGTCTTGCGCAGTTGCTTGTCGGCAGCCAGGGCAGCAAGCAGAGTAGACCATGGCCAGGCTGGCTCGGCCCGGCCGTCGGGCTTGCCGACGCGAAAACCAATAGTCACACCTTGTTCACTGATGGCCACGAAAAAGGCGGCATTCCGGTTACCCGCTTCCGGATCATACTGCTCTGGGCGGGCGATGTGCAGCTCTGGCTGCAGCGGAACGAGCCACTTGCCAAAAGTTTCCCCTGTACGCCGGTCCAGTTCGGTGGCCATGATCTTGCCCAATGCCACGCGGCTCGACCAGGCGATACCCCGTGCCTTGGGCTGAAAATCACTTTCCTGAAACCCTCCAAACCGGCCTCTGGGTTTGGCAGCGCCCTCGGCCGGGGCCGCCGGGCGTGCCGCTCGCTTTCTGGCAGCCAACCTGGCCTCCTGGGCCAATCGCTGCTTCTCCTCCTCGCGCGCCGCTTGTTCCTCAAACTGGATGTTCTCCCAAATGCGCGCCTGGATGGCAGCGCCGGTGACGAGGGTGCTGCCGTTCGTGTAGCGTATCGTCATCTTGTCGCCGTCGATTGCCACCACGGTGTACTCGCCAATTCGATTGCGATACATTTTGCCCACTTCAAAGGAATGCGCCACTTTCTCCTCCTCGTTTATAGATACACAATCTTGCCTGTGATATTTCGCGCTCCTACATTCAAAATGCCGACGCTTGGCCGATGGCCGGGCATCGCTACCGCTGCGCCTGGATTGAAAAGCAGAATGCTGCCATGCATCTTCACATATGGCTGATGCGTGTGCCCATAGACGATGGCATCGACCTGATCGTCGGCGAACTGGCTCAGCAGAAAGGACTCGAATACCGCCCCACTCGGTCTTAACCTGAGCCAGCGCCTCAAGCCATCGAGCATGCCGCTGTGCTGCGCTTCGAACTGATGGCCGTGGATCATCCCAATCCGTCGTCGCCCGAAACTGACGACTCGCTTTTCATCCACATAGTGCCGCACATCTTCGCTGTCAGACTCACCTGCCACGGCCAGGGTCAGCGTGTATTTTTCCTGGAACTCTTTGAGCACGTACAGCTCGCAGATATCTCCCACATGCAGGATGATATCCAGCCCACTGAACGCCGTCTCAATATGCGCCGACAGCACCGGGCTAAGTGAAGGCACATGCGTATCGCCGATCAACCCGATCTTCACCGCCGGTCGCCTCGCCCCTTTCCCTCTGCCAGCGCCACAATCCCCTCGCGGATGGGAAAAACCCGTCCACACCCCTCACACCGCAACACCCGCCGCCCGATCGGCTGCTCCACATGATCCCGACACACCGGGCAGCGCAGCAACGATGCCAGGCTCACACCTCCCCGTCCGGCCGGATCGCAATCACCCACCTTGCGCGCCACGGCCAGATCATAGTCGGCCTGCCAGGCTCGTGTTTCCATGTCATGCAACGACAGAGCAGCCAGCCGCTGCTGGAAGAGCGGCCGGGAGAACGTCCGGCCGGGCAACAGCCGAGCAGCACGTCCCACCCGGTTCGTCACCATCAGCAAGCCACCAGGTGCCAGCACGCGAACCATCTCGGCCAGCGCCTCACGCGGGTTCGGCAAAAACTCTAGCGCCTCCAGGCAGGTCACGGCGTCGAATGTGCCATCGTCAAAAGGCAGGTAGCTGGCGTCCCGCCAGATGAGGCCCACGCGATCGCTATAGTCCCTCAGATTGCATTGGGCCCGCTTCAACATCTCCCACGACAGATCCAGTCCGACGATCTGCCCTCCGGCCAATGCGAACCGGTTGCGCACCAAAGCCAACGGCACCCGCCCCGTCCCTGTCGCCACATCCAGGAGCAACGGCCGCTCTACTCCAGCCAACCGGCTCCACAGTGGCGCAGCGACAAACCAGTCCTCATCGCCAGGGGCAAACTGCTTGATTGCATCGTAGCGGCGGGCCACCAGGTCGTAGGTCCAGGCCACCGCCCGCGGCCCCATGTACGCCCCCTCGGCAATGATCAAATGCCAGTAGACCAACGCCCCCAACGCCACCAGGGCAACAGCACATAACACAACTACCAGCCAGGTCATCGGATCGCTACCGCAGCCACAGTCATCGCGGCCATCAGCCACGGCCAAGTGTGGCGGATCATGCCGCGTGGATCGCCCCTCTGAGATAGTGGCAGTTGGAGCGCCACCTGTCCAAACAGAGCCAGTCCCAAAGCGCCTGCCGCCAGTGGCTGTTTGGCAGCTATCATTACGGCCAGCCCCAGAACCAGCCCACCATTCAGCAACCACAACCCGGCGCACCCGGCAGCCTTCCCACTGCCAATCCGCAGTGCTCCCCAGGCGCAGAGCGTGAAGCAGAGCGCCAGCGCCAACGATAGCCCCTGCATCTCGGCAAAGGCCAGGTGCCCGGCCAGCCATCCCAGGCCGACCCGCGCCAGCGCTTCCCCACCCGGCGAACCCTTGCCCCTCCGCTGCCGGACGACAGCCAAGCCCACCAATGCGGCAAACGCGAGGTGCAGCGGGACGAGACGGGCCGGCAGGATCAGCAACGACGCACCGATCAACGCAGCCGCTAACAGCAGTCCCGTCACCGGCGAGCCCAATCTGGGCCAAAACGTCTCTCGCCACCAACCGGTGAACAAGCCAAGCCAGAGGCCCAACCGTCCGGCAGGCGAACCAGGCTGGGTATAGGGTAGCCCTCGCCACGAGGCGGCCTGTGAAAAAGGCCGGCTGTTAGTCAAAACCCCAAACCAATCGGTCGTGGTCACCAGGTGCCACGCTGTGCCCCAGCCCAGGACTGCCACGATCACAACAAACAAAAACGTGATCAGATCCTCAGTCTGCGGCGGCCATTGGGCACCAGCCAGCACCCCGCACAGGACGGACCACAGTCCAACAACACCCGGCAAGCGGACCTGGTCAGCAGCGCCCGCCGGAGATCCTTGAGACAACCGATTCACACTCTGCATCTGCACCGGGTAGTGAGACCTCGCGCGTCACACCACCCTATTATACCACAATTCGTTTTCCTTGTCGCATCCCCACAGACCGACGACAAAACGGGCGAGGGATACAAACCCCCTCGCCCTATACAACCGCTATCTCAACCGAGACGTCTCTCACCCTGTCGCCGGTGGGACGTCGGGTTGTCCCGCCTCCAGGTCCATCACATCCGCTGTCACCGGTGCGGCAGGTGGCGCACCGGGCAGGCAACGCCTGGTGCCAAAACGGGTGAGAATCACCGCCCCCAGCCCTACACTGGTGAGCAAGATCACAACCGGCCAGGCCAGGCAGCAGGGCTCGATGAGCCACAGCACAGCCGGCAGCCAGACCGTTGCCAACAGCCCCACGACCACGGCCGCCAAGGGCGTTATCTTTTGAGCCTTGAGCGCTGTCAACACCTTCTGGCCAACCAGTTCGGCCAGAGCCACCCAACCGAGGACCATCCCAACCGCCAGCGCCAGTGGGACTAGAGCAAGGAGCAACACGCCAAGCACGATCAGAAGCAATCCGACCGGTATCAGGATGACGGTTGCCATCAGCGCAGCCGCCACTACACCGATCAACGCCAACAAGATCCCTGCCAGCACCTCCAACGCGGCGGCGATCAGAAAGGTCAGCAGGCCCAGCCCCAGGCTGCGTAGCGGCAGGTCGGCGATACAATTGGACACTCGCCGCGTCGGGCGCGGCCAGATAGCGACGATGAGCGCGCCAGCAGCAAGCAATACCAGGCTAAGCACGATTGCGGTCACGACCCGCCCGACAAAACGCCCGATCCGTTGCCCAACTGTGTCAGGCTCACCCCAAAGTTGTTCCGGCACAGGCGGCGGCGTCAACTCAGAGATCTCAGACCCTGACCCCCAAAACGGCAGCGACGGAGATGGGATCTCCTCTACCTGGCCGCCGATCTGCACGCCCGGCTCCAGAACCAGGTCGCCGGGCCCACCAATCACATCTCCGCCGACGACTGCGGTGCTGCGCAGTAGAGTCTTGCCGAACAACCCGGACAGGTTCCCGTCCACATGACCAGCTATTTCTCGCGTACCACCCATGCCAAAGAGCTCGCCAGCCACCCAGCCGGTCGGTGCCACTACCAGATCGCCCTTGACAACCGCCAGGTTGCCGTTCACCCGGCCAGCAACGTAAACATCTCCATTAGCGACAAACACGTCGCCATTGACGGTGCTGCCTTCTTCAAGCGTCAGGTTGCCGTTGAAAACGCCAAGCTCCCCGTCGACAACCTCTCCCTGCTCGATAGTAACATCCTCGTTGAAGAAGGTCTTGCCATCGTCAAAGCTCCATTCGTAGCCGCCCGTGCTCCTATCAGGCTCATCAGCCCACACGGCAGACGCCGGCCACAGTAACAGCAGGGCCAACAACGCCAACCACACCACATTCTTCCTCATCGTCTCATCCCCTTGTTTCACAAACACCCAGCCGTCCGGTACTCGGTCTGCTGCCTGCTCACAACTGATAGCCCTATGCACACCCGTTGTGATGGTAACCACCAGGCCGTTTGACAAACAACCAGATCCAGATGACCAGCAGCAGCGCCAGGGCAATCCCTACTCCAATGACCATCGGCAGGCCAAAAGCCTGCAAAAAGTCGGTCAGGAACAGGCTCACCCCCTTGCCCATCAGGTTCACTCCCGACACGATCTGAGAGACAGAGTTGGTTCCTTGCTTGACGTCGGGCAGCACGTCGAGCCAGTTCCATGCCACAATCCCCACGACTATCAACGCCACAACTGCCGCCGTAACAGTCGCCAGCGATAGCGATCCGGTCAGAACGGCCGCCCCGCCAAAGAATCGACGTCGTTTCTTTGCCTTGTCGGCCAGCCGCCGCTCGACGCGGGTGGCAAAGCCCATCCGCGGGCCAACCATTTCTTCAGCCTTGAACAGGTCTGACACCTGTTGCATGGCCTTCCACTCTGCCCGGCAGGCCGGGCAGGCAGCCAGATGGCCCTGCAACACCTGCTGGTCAGTAACAGCCAACAGGCCATCTAGGGCCAGTGACATGAGCAAGCTCACCCGTTCACTATCTCTGCACTCCACAGGATCACCCATGGACTTTTCCTCCTCCTACCCCATCACGCTGCTTGAAGGCACCCAGCCAGCATCCGCCGCGCCCGGTGCAGCCGCGATTTGATGGCACTCTCGGTTGTGCCCATCGCTGCGGCAATCTCCTCGTATGACAGGTCGTACCAATAGCGCAACACCACAGCCGCCCGGTAGTCCGGTTCGAGCCTATCGAGCAACTGGCGGACCTGCTCCTGCTGCTGTTTTCTACTAACCGCCTGATCGGGGCGCTGCGTGTCACTTGCCAGCCATTGAGGCGGCAGTGGGCCATCCAGCGACAACTGCGGCGCCCGCCCTCGCCGGCGTAAACAATCGATGCAATAGTGCGAAGCGATCGACAACAGCCAGTTGACGAACTTGCGCTCTGGCTGATAGGTCGCCAGCTTGTCATAGGCTCGCAGGAACGTTTCCTGAGCCGCATCCTCCGCCTCCACCGCATCGTGCAACAGGCGATAGGTCAGGTTATAAACAGGCCGCTCGTAAGCTCGGACCAGGTGACCAAAAGCCGCCTGATCACCCTTCAGAGCCTGTTCTATCCAGGCTCGCTCTTCGTCCATCTCCTTTATCCCCCATGCATGTCTCTATACGGACGATCACTCGAAAGGTTTCCTGGCTTCAGCTTGACTTTTCTCCCACAAAAGAGTATCCTTATTACCGTCACGTTCGCCATGCTTCATTCATCATTCCAAGGAGGTCCTTGTGCAAACGACGAAGCGTTTCTGGTACATCGCCATCGAAGGAGCCATCGGGGTGGGCAAAACGACCCTGGCCCGTATGCTTCGCGACCATTTTAGCACCGGCCTCTTGCTCGAGGCCTTTGAAGAAAACCCTTTCCTGCCCAAATTCTACGAATCACGGCCTCAATATGCCTTCCAGACCCAGATGTTCTTTCTGCTCAGCCGCTTCCGCCAACAAAGCCGTGAGGTGCTCCGCCTCCTGAGCCAGGGTCCACTGGTCTCCGATTATCTGTTCGCCAAAGACCGGCTGTTTGCCCAACTGAACCTGGCCGGTGATGAATGGGAAATGTACCAGCAGATCCAACAGGCGCTTGCCGAGCGGATCCCAACCCCGGATCTGATCATTTATCTCCAGGCAGATACCGAAACGCTGATGTCACGGATCTCCCAGCGAGACCGAACGTACGAACGCGACATGGACCGTGATTACCTCGAATCGTTGCGCCAGTCTTACGAACGATTCTTCTCCACCCCCCAGCCGGCCCCAATCCTGAACGTCGACACAGATCCACTCAACATCGTCACCCGCCAATCCGATTTCCAATTCATCGTAGACAAAGTACGCAGATTTCTACAAGAAGGGCCATTCCAACAGCAATTGCCCCAATTTGAGACCGATACCCTCCGGCAGGCCGCCTTGGCCGAAGGTAGGCCTCTGGCCGACTATCAGCGCTTCCATGAGGAGATGGACAAAGCCAAAGGCTTTAGCACCGACATTTACTTTAACTATCTCTGCCTGAGCGAGGAGATGGGTGAGCTGGGCCACGAGATCGCCAGGCTGTGGCAGGAACAGAACACCCTATCAAGTCAGGGCCACCCAGCATTCCAATCCCTGCAGACCGCACTAGCTCAACGCCGGCGGTCGATTGCGGGTGAGCTGGCAGATTGTATGGCCTATCTCCTGAAGCTGGCCAACTATGCCGACGTTGATTTAGAAGCTGCTTACCTGGCCAAAATGCATACCAATCGTCAACGAACTTGGCACGAAAATACAGGCAGTTTATCTGAATCGGATCTATCAACCAGATCCAATTCCTAGTATAGTATTCTAGTAGCAGTCGTAGAGGGTGTGGATATGTGCACAAGCGCTCTTGGACTGCGTACCCATCTATGTCTTGTGGTTCGCTGGGCCGTGTCTACTAGTACGCGGACAGCAGGTTCTGAGGTTGTCCTTCGTCCTGTGCATACCTGGTGGAAGAACATCCTGTGACATCGTCGCCTGTCTGGCATCTGGCCGCGCCGTGTGGAAAAGGTCTGGGGATCCCCCTTTCTTGATGAGATCAATACACCACTTATCCACCTGGAACAGCAGTTGTCCACAGTTTTGACGGTGTTATCCACAGCCCTAGTACCACTGGGCCTAGTCCTGGTCCTACTCCCTCCCAGGATCGGGCTTCGGCTTGGCAACCACGATCACCCGGTGCGTGTTCCCCGGCCACTCGTACGGCCAGCAGGTCACCAGGGTCAGCCGCTCGTCGTCGGTGGGAGCGATCCATTGGGCGTTCTTCTGCCGCACCGCCCACGGCATACTGGCCTCCTTCAGGATATACTTTTCGGTCACTGTGTAGGCGAAGGATCGATCTCCGGCGTACAGCACAATCTCGTCGCCGATCTCCAGGTCCGCCACATAGCGAAAGACCTTGCCTTCGATGTTGTGATGGCCGGATAGGACAGTGTTCCCCGGCTGGCCGGCCAGCGCCGAGTTGACGTGCCAACCGGCGGCGTCTTTGGGCACATCCCACTCGGCGACCTGCTCGCTCTCGTATTCGACCATCTTCCAGCCCATCGCCACGACCGGCGCGTCCAGCCTGATTGCCGGGGCGACAATGCGCGTCGGCGGCCGGGGGATCGGTGTGGCGGTTGGAATGGGGCTCGGCGTCGGCGTGGCGGGCACGGCCGTCGGTGTGGGGCTTGCCCGATCCTGCGGCTTGGTTGGGCCTGCTTCGGACGTCGATTCGGGCGGAGCGGTGGGAGACGGTGGGGGAATTGCCGTCGGTTCAGGGCTCGGCGTGTAGGTTGCTGTAATGGCCAACACCACCGCCCCGGCCTCCGTCTCCACCGGCGGCGGGGGTGCGTCAGCCCATCGCCACACGGCCCAGCCGAGGCCGGCCAGGATCAGCAGCCCGCCCAGGAGGAGCATGGCCTTGGACGGCAGCGGACCCAGCTTATCCAATCGTCATCTGGCCGCAAAGAAACAAAACCCGGTTCCTGTCAAGAAACCGGGTTTCGGTTTGTCACCCAGGGTGCGAAAGCCGTCAACTAGAAGATGGCCTGGATCCCCAGGTTGATGCCGAACGATACGATCCAGGCGATCACAACGGTGACGATCGCCTTGACCGTGTCGAATTCCATCGCTTCGCGGACGGCAATCACGCCGGCGATCAACGACAGTATCGCGCCGGCTAGTACGGCGATCCATCCCAGGCAGGGGATGATGGCAAAGATGCCCAACAGGCCGGGGGCGTTGGCGTAGCCGAGCACACGCAGCATCTCGGGAATGTCGGTCTTGCCTTTGAACAGGAACACGCCGACGGCAAAGGTCAATACCGCCCACAGGATCCAGCTCAGCAAGATGCCCGAGAGCAAGGTGGTGATAAAAGAACCCACAGGGCTGCCGACATCGGTGATGACGGCTGAGATGGCCATGGCCAGTGCCCCGATCAAGCTAACCACCACGACGATGATCGCGGCCTGCATCATCGCCCCTTTGTCTTCGGCGATCTCCCGGAAGACGCTGGAATCCAGTTTGAATACACGGATAATTCGCGCTATCATGTTTTCTCTCCTTTTGTCTATGGATCAGTGTTTGAGTAGACCAGTGGCGCCGGTGGGCCACCGGGTGTCTCACTATGGCGAAACTACCGGACGATCACCCCCTTTTCTCTTTTCTATAACGTAATGAGAGGAAAAAAGTTGCTCTCTCTGAAACGGCATTCCTGATCGTGTCCTGAGCCGCCGTCATATTACCATATTCTGCGAATGACGTCAAGTCACCACTTGAAGCCTTGGAACTCTGGCACGCCGGTTTGTTCTGCTTCACTCACGCCTGATCCTTGCCCCCAACCCCTGTAGCTTGGCTTCGATCTGCTCATAGCCCCGGTCGATCTGGCTGATATTGTAGATGATGCTCTGCCCTGCCGCCGACAACGCGGCGATCAGCAGCGCCATCCCGGCCCGGATGTCGGGGCTCTGGAGCGTCTCGCCGTGGAGCTGGGCCGGTCCCACCACCACTGCCCGGTGCGGGTCGCACAGGATGATCCGGGCGCCCATGGTGATCAACCGGTCCACGAAATAGAGGCGGCTGTCGTACATCTTTTCGTGGATCAACACCGTGCCGCGCGCCTGGGACGCCACCACCAGGGCGATGCTCATCAGGTCGCTGGGAAACCCCGGCCACGGCGCATCGTCGATCTTGGGTACGGCGCCGCCCAGGTCGTCCACAATAGTGAGCGGCTGTTCGGCCGGCACCAGGACGTCGTCCCCCTGCACCTCAAAGTGCACACCCAGCCGCTCGAACACCATCCGCACCATCCCCAGGTGCTCAGGAGCCGCGTTCTTGATCAAGATCTCGCCGCGTGTTGCCGCGGCCAGCCCTATAAAGCTGCCCACCTCCATGTAATCCGGCCCGACGGTCCACTCCCCACCCTTCAAGCGCTCCCGGCCCTCGATAGTCACGGTGTTAGAGCCGATCCCCTCGATCCGCGCTCCCATCCGGTTCAGGAGGTGGCACAGCTCCTGGACGTGCGGCTCTGACGCGGCGTTGCGGATCACCGTCTGGCCGCGCGCCAGGCAGGCGGCCATGATCGCGTTCTCGGTGCCGGTCACGCTCGTCTCGTCCAGCCAGATCTCTGCCCCGCGTAGACCGGCCGCCACCATCTCAAAATCGTCGTTCTGCGTGGTCTGAGCGCCCAGGGCACCCAGCGCCAGCAGGTGAGTATCGATCCGCCGCCGCCCGATCCGGTCACCGCCCGGCAGGGCCAGCTTGATCCGCCCGGCGCGGGCCACCATCGCCCCTATCAGTGTCAGCGAGCCCCGGATCTGGCTGAACAGCTTCGCATTGGGGCACGTCGAGCGCAGTTCGACCGCGTGGATCGTCGCCGAGTGGTCGCCGTGCCGTTCCACGCCCACGCCCAGCTCTTCCAGCAGCTCGAGCATTATCTGCACGTCGCCGATGTCCGGCAGGTTGTGCAGCGTCACCGGCTGATCGGTCAGCAGGGTGGCGGCCAACATCGGTAAAGCAGCATTCTTGTTGCCGCTCGGTATTATTGTGCCGCGCAGCGGAATCCCCCCCTCAATTACGAATCTCTCCACGTGTCCCCTCCCATGTCATTCTGTTCCTATCCGGAAACTGTCATTCTGAGCCGCGAAGCGGCGAAGAATCTCTCTCTCCACCCAGAAAAGTCTCGTCGATAAACGCCAAACTCTCACGGTACAACTCCGCCGCCTGCGGCTCCGCCGTCCCCATCGCCTCGGCCAGTCGGCCGCGGATGGCGGCCCAATCCGGTTCCAGGTAGTAGACGTGATGCCCCGCTTCAACCTCCCTGTCCTCGATCGCCGCTAGGCGGTTCTTGACCAGCAGGTCTACTGTGGCATCCAATATCCTTTCCTCGTGTGGATCGGCCGGGTCGAAACGCAGTTCGTGGTGCACCAGGCTGTGCCCGCCGAGGTAGATTGTCGCGGCGTGAAGAGCCAGCGCCTCAGCCTGCGACTGTACCCGGCTGCGCTCGGCCTCCAGCCGGTTCACCTCCTCCTGCAAGCGCACCAGTCGCGCCTGCCACCGGTCGGTCTGGCGCTCAAGCAAGCGCTCGCCCCAGTCGACATTGAACAATCCGTCGATCAAGGCCAGGCCGGCCGCCAGCAGCCTGATCAGCCGTAATTCAAACCGGTTCCACACCGACAGCGGGCTGGTGTTCACGTCAGCCCCTCGACCCGCACTGCGTCGCCAACACCCACGCCCAGCCGGGTTGCCGCGCTCCCGTCACGTACCGCTATCTCCAAGTGGCCGCTGCTGCCCACATAGGCCACAAGCTCTCCCGGCGCCACATCGCTGTAGGTGCGGATCACGCCCGCGATCCGGTCTTTCCCCACCCACACTGCGACCCGTGATCTGCGATCTGGTGACTGGTCGTCGGTCATGGGATATTCGATATCCGATATCAGGTTGCCAAAGCGATCGACGTGCAGGATCTGGCCGATCCACGAGCCGTCGGGCTGGCGTTGCGCAGAGAGGTTTGACAGTGTGACCAGTTCGGCCAGGGAGATCGGCTCGCCTATTTCGGCGAGTTCGATGCCACAGGCCAGGCGCGCTGCCGCCGGGGCGAACAGGTCCCGTCCGTGAAACGTGGCGCTGATCGGTCGGTCTGCATCAAGCTGAACGGCCAGTTGTGGCGGGTCGGCGGCCAGCGCCAGGCTCAGAACGCCGTTGTCCGGTGCAACATAGATCGCTCGCCCGGAACGGACGGCGATCGGCCGCCGGTCGCTGCCCACCCCAGGGTCCACCACGACCAGGTGCACGGTGCCCACCCCCGGTGGGAAGTGGGGCGTAACGGTTGACAGGACATAGGCGGCCTGCCCCACAGCCTGTGGCTGGATCTCGTGGGTGATGTCCACCAGACTGACCTCCGGGCAGATACCCAGAATAATGCCTTTCATCGCGCCGGCGTAGCCGTCCGCCTGTCCAAAGTCCGTCGTCAGGGTAATAATCGGTCGGGACATACTGGTCTCCATTGTACTCCACGCCGGCCCGCCCGTCAAGGACGCCAAGCCAGCGCTTGGCCTACGATCTTGCTGATCTGGAGCGTAAGACGTCAACCTGTCTTGTTGACCTGGACCACCACCATCGTCATGTCGTCGTACTGCTCGGCACACCCCTGGTAGGCAACCAGATCGGCAAACACCTGCGTACTTTGACAATGTCATATTCGCTCAAATTGTGAACTTGTGGCATAAATGCCAGTATGAAAACCAATGAATCGACAACAGAGGCGCTGCGCTGGGGCCT
>Ga0209254_10004875_pt1 | contig 12324 bp, 9 predicted proteins | sample FrelakmetDIP11DI_FD_187148 | JGI IMG/M metagenome (GOLD analysis project Ga0209254, IMG submission 187148) | Freshwater lake sediment microbial communities from the University of Notre Dame, USA, for methane emissions studies - DIP11 DI (SPAdes)... | ecosystem: Environmental > Aquatic >...
CTGGTGGATCTTGCCCTGGCCCAGGACACCGATTTGGTCCGCCATGGCGAAGGCCTCGAGTTGGTCGTGGGTGACCAGTATGGCGGTCACCCCCTCGCGCCGGAGCACCTCGCGGACCTCGCGGGCGAGTTGCTCCCGCAGGGCCGCGTCCATGCTGGAGAAGGGCTCGTCCAAGAGCAGGATCTCCGGTCCCGGGGCCATGGCCCGGGCCAGGGCGACCCGTTGTTGCATCCCGCCCGAGAGCTGATGGGGATATTGATGGGCCGCAGCGGTGAGACCCACCAGATCCAGGAGCTCCGCAACCCGCGCCTTTGCCGCCCGCCGATTCAGGTCCTTTAGGCCGAACGCGATATTGCGCTCCACCGAGAGATGGGGAAAGAGGGCGAAGTCCTGGAACACCATGCCCACCCGACGCGACTCCGGTGCCAGGGTCGCGCCGGGGGTCGAGACCCGCCGGCCGCGGATCAGGATCTCCCCCTGGGAGACCGGCTCGAACCCCGCGATGGCCCGCAACAGGGTCGTCTTGCCGCAGCCGCTCGGGCCAAGCAGGCAGCCGATGACGCCCGCCTCCAGTACGAAGCTGGCCTCGCGCACCACGGGATGGCCCCCGTACGCGACGCTGACGTCTCGCACCTCAAGCTGGATCGGCATGGCGGGATTGGGTGATGGATCGGCTGAGCAGGATAACCGGGGCGAGTCCAGCCAGCACGATGGTGAGCGCTGCCGGGGCCGAATCCGCCAGGCGCTCGTCGGAGGCCAGCTCGAAGGCCCGTACCGCCAGGGTGTTGAAGTTGAAGGGTCGCAGGATCAGGGTCGCGGGCAGCTCCTTCAACACGTCCACGAACACCAGGAGCAGGGCCGTGAGCAGGCTGCCCTTGAGCATGGGCAGGTGGACCCGTGCGAGGACCTGCCCCGGCGCCAGCCCCAGGGAGCGTCCCGCCTCGTCCATGGACGGTTTGACCTTGGACAGCCCGCTCTCGACGGTCTGGAGCGCCACCGCCAGGAAGCGCACCAGATAGGCGAAGAGCAGCGCGGTGAGGGTGCCGCTTAGCAGGAGCCCCGTGGAGATCCCGAAGCGGGCGCGCATCCAGGCGTCCAGGCTGTTGTCGATCCAGGCGAAGGGGATGATGACGCCGATGGCGATCACGGTGCCGGGTACCGCATAACCCAGACCGGCGAGTCGCACCGCTCCCTCCACGGATCGCGTGGGGTACAGCCGTTTGCCATAGGCCAGGAGGAGGGAGAACAGGAGTGCGAGCAGGGAGGCCAGGGCCGCGAGCTCCAGGCTGTTTGCGACCAGACGCAGGAAATCTCCATCGATGGCGGTGCGTCCGATGGTGGCCGCCCACACCGCGAGTTGGCCCGCGGGGATCAGGAAACCGAAGAGGAGCGGGATCAGGCAGAAGGTGACGGCCCCCGCGGCCCACCAGCCCACTAGGCGATGACGGCGGATGGCCTGGTGGCGCTGGGTGGTATGGTGGTAGCGGGCCTGGCGCCGGGAGCTGCGCTCGATCGTGATGAGGACCAGGACGAAGCCCAGGAGCAGGGCGGAGAGCTGGGCCGCCCCTGCGGCGCTGTTGAGCCCATACCAGGTGCGGAAGATCCCGGTGGTGAAGGTCGAGACCCCGAAGTACTGAACGGTTCCGTAGTCCGCCAGGGTCTCCATCAGGGCCAGGGAGAGCCCCGCCACGATGGCGGGTCGAGCCAGCGGCAGGGCCACCCGGAAGAAGGTCCGCCAGGGGCCGTTTCCGAGGGTCCGGCTCACGTCCAGCACGCACAGGGATTGGCTCAGGAAGGCCGCCCGGGTCAGGAGGTAGACGTAGGGGAACAGCACCAGCGACAGCATCAGCGCCGCGCCCGGCAGGGAGCGCACTTCCGGGAACCAGTAGTCTCCGTAGCCCCAGCTGGTGAGCGCCCGCAGGTTGGTCTGCACTGGCCCCGCGAAGTCCAGCAGGCCCGTATAGGTGTAAGCGATGATGTAGGCAGGCATCGCCATGGGCAGCAGCAAGGCCCACTCGAAGAAGCCGCGCCCCGGGAACTGGCACATGCTGGTGAGCCAGGCGGTGCCCACCCCGCCGATCAGGGTGCCGAGGGCCACCCCCAGCATCAACAGCAGGGAGTTGGCCACATAGTCCGGCAGCACCGTGGCGGCCAGGTGCCGCCAGGTGTCGCCGCTGGGGACCAGCACGAAGCCCAGGACCACCAGCACCGGAAGGGCAATCAGGAGGGCGACGGCGACGCTCGCCGTGGACCAGAGGCGGGCGGAGGGGTTCAGGTTCAAGCTGGCTGGTTTGTCCTAAGGCTGGCTCGAAGGCGACTGGGAAGCACGACCGGATGGCGCTGCCCGAGGGTTGGCAGCCCCAAGGGGATGGGCTTCTACCTCCAGCCTGCCCGATCCATCAGGCGTACCGCGTCGGCGTTCAGCTCACCGAGTTGCTCCAGGTTGAGCGGGTCGGCCTTGAAGGTTCCCCAAGCGGCCAGTGCGGGGCTCACCTGGACCCCCTCGCGGACCGGATACTCGCCGTTGGCCTCCGCATACCATTGTTGGGACTCGGGGCTCGCGAGGAACTCGATCAGGCGGATCGCCGTCTCCTTGTTCTTGGCGCCGGCGGTCACCGCGGCCCCGCTGACATTGACGTGGGCGCCACGTCCCTCCTGATTCGGCCAGAAGACCCCGATCACTCCCGCCGCGGAGCGGTCGGCGGCGTCCTCGGACGCGAGCATGCCGGCCAGGTAGTAGGTGTTGGCCACCGCGATGTCGCATTCGCCCGCGGCGGCGGCCTTGATCTGATCCCGGTCCCCACCCTTGGGCGGTCGGGCCAGGTTGGCGACCAGGCCCTTGGCCCAGGTCTCGGCTGCCTCGGCACCGTCTGCGGCGATCATGGACGCCACCATGGATTGGTTGTAGATGTTATCCGAGGATCGGATGCAGATCTTCCCCTTGAAGGCCGGGTCCGCCAAGGCCTCGTAGGTGGAGAGAGAGGCGGGATCTATCTTGCCCTTCACGTACAGGATGGGTCGGGCCCGCAGGGTTAGGCCGAACCAGTGGCCCTCGGGGTCCCGGTAGGTGGACGGAATGGCCATGGTGAGCGCCTCTGAGCTCACCCCTTGAGTTGAGCCGGCGGTCTTCGCCCGGTACAGCCGACCCGCATCGGCGGTCATCAACAGATCCGCAGGCGAGTTGATGCCCTCGCTCTGGAGGCGCTGGAGCAGGGCGTCGTCCTTGCCGGTCACCAGATTGACCTTGATCCCCGTTTGCTCCGTGAAGCGGTCCAGGAGCGGCTTGATGAGGTCCTCCTGGCGGGAAGAATAGACGTTGACCTCATCGGCGGCCTGGCCTTGCAAGGGTAGGGCGATGAGCAAGGCGGCGAGCCCGGCGAGGCGGGTCAGGGGCCCAAAGGAGGGCGGACAGAGTGTCGATAGGGTCACGGGAGAAGGCTCCTAAAGATCGGACTTGGGGTGCGTCGGTCAGCGTGGCGCAGCCGCGGCGGATGCGAGCTTCCGATATGCTAATGCGAATGCTTCGCATCCACAAGCCCGCCCCCGAACTTTGCCGAAAAATTCCGATAGTTAAGAATATAATCCCGTAATAAAACACAAACATCGGATCGGGCCTTCCGCGTCGCGCCGTCTACCTGCGGTCCGCGACTGCGGCCCGGCGCTCAGGCTCCGCTCCTCGGTCCACTCCCGGTGCGGGAACCCGGTGCGGCAGCAGGTGTAGGCTAGGCGTCCCGCGCACATGAAGGCCCCGCTGGTTATGCCCCTGTAACACCCCAACAGCCACCTCTCTTGAAAACCTACTGAAATGCTCAGATACTGCGGAACTAGGTAGTCCGCGCAGCGAATGGAGCCAGGTGCGATGAGCGCAACCCAAGCCGTAGAAGCAATCGTCAAGTCAGAGTACGAGCACGGATTCGTCACCGAGATCGAGTCCGATACCCTGCCGCCCGGCCTTGACGAGGACGTGGTCCGGGCCATCTCCGTCCGTAAGGGGGAGCCCGAGTTCATGCTCGAGTATCGGCTCAAGGCCTTCCGCCATTGGCGGACCATGGAGACCCCGCGATGGGCCCATGTCTACTACCCCGAGATCGATTTCCAGTCCATCTCCTATTTCTCCGCGCCCAAGCAGAAGGATGGGCCCAAGAGCCTCGACGAGATCGATCCGGCCCTGCGGGACACCTACAACAAGCTCGGCATCCCCATCGAGGAGCAGATGGCCCTGTCCGGCATCGCCGTGGACGCGGTGTTCGACAGCGTCTCGGTCGCCACCACCTTCCGCGAGAAGCTGGCGGAGGCGGGGGTCATCTTCTGCTCCGTCTCTGAGGCGGTCCACGATTATCCCGAGTTGGTCAAGCAGCACCTGGGATCGGTTGTGCCCCACACGGACAACTTCTACGCCGCCCTCAACGCCGCGGTCTTCAGCGACGGGACCTTCGTCTATGTGCCCAAGGGTACCCGCTGCCCCATGGAGCTCAGCACCTACTTCCGGATCAATGCCCGGAACACGGGCCAGTTCGAGCGCACCTTGATCATTGCCGAGGCGGGGAGCTACGTGAGCTATCTGGAGGGCTGCACGGCGCCGATGCGGGACGAGAACCAGCTCCACGCGGCGGTGGTGGAGCTGATCGCCATGGACGACGCCCAGATCAAGTACTCCACGGTCCAGAACTGGTATCCGGGCGATGCTGAGGGTCGGGGCGGCATCTACAACTTCGTGACCAAGCGCGGCGACTGCCGCGGGGCCCGCTCGAAGATCTCCTGGACGCAGGTGGAGACCGGCTCCGCCATCACCTGGAAATACCCGAGCTGTCTCCTGCGGGGAGACGATTCCGTCGGGGAGTTCTACTCGGTGGCCGTCACCAAGGGCCGCCAGCAGGCGGACACCGGTACCAAGATGATCCATTTGGGTAGGAATACGAGCTCAACCATTGTTTCAAAAGGTATCTCAGCCGGTCAGGGCCAGCAGACTTACCGCGGACTGGTGCGCATCGCCGCGAGGGCCCAGGGGGCCCGCAACCACACCCAGTGCGACTCGCTCCTGATCGGCGATCGCTGCGCCGCCAACACCTTCCCGTACATCGAGGTCAAGAATCCCTCGGCCCAGATGGAGCACGAGGCCACGACCTCGAAGATCAGCGACGACCAGCTCTTTTACTGTCGCTCACGGGGCCTCACGGAAGAGGATGCGGTGTCCATGATCGTCAACGGCTTCTGCAAGGAGGTCTTCAAGGAGCTCCCCATGGAGTTCGCCGTGGAGGCCCAGAAGCTCCTGAGCATCAGCCTGGAAGGGGCTGTTGGTTAGGCAATTGTTAGGCAAGTTTTGCCACAGAATTTTTGGAGATACGAGATGTTGTCAGTGAAGGGCCTCAAGGCCAACGTGGGAGATAAGGAGATCCTGAAGGGTGTCGACCTGGAGATCGGGTCCGGTGAGGTCCACGCCATCATGGGACCCAACGGGTCGGGCAAGAGCACCTTCGCCCACGTCCTGTCGGGTCGCGAGGGCTATGAGGTCACCGCCGGCGCCGTTCGCTTCGAGGGCCGCGACCTGTTGGAGCTGGAACCGGAGGAGCGTGCCCACCTGGGTCTCTTCCTGGCCTTCCAGTATCCGGTGGAGCTGCCGGGGGTGAACAACACCTATTTCCTGAAGGCCGCGCTCAATGCCATCCGCAAGGCTCGGGGCGAGCCGGAGCTGGACGCCGTGTCGTTCCTGCGCCTCATGAAGGAGAAGCTCAAGGTCCTCCACCTGGATGATTCGCTGCTGAAACGTCCGGTCAACTTCGGATTCTCCGGCGGTGAGAAGAAGCGCAACGAGATCTTCCAGATGGCCCTCCTGGAGCCCAAGCTCGCCATCCTGGACGAGACCGACTCGGGCCTCGACATCGACGCCCTGCGGATCGTCGCCGACGGGGTCAATGCCCTGCGCAGTCCCGAGCGCTCCGTCATCCTGGTCACCCACTATCAGCGCCTGCTCGACTACGTTCAGCCGGATTATGTCCACGTGCTCGCCCACGGCCGGATCATTCGCTCCGGCGGCAAGGACCTGGCCCTGGAGCTGGAGGAGAAGGGCTACGGCTGGATCGCGGGTGAGGAGGCGGCGGCGTGAGCGACTCCGGCTTCAATCTGTGGCTCGGGGCACCGGGCCCGCAAGGTGATACGCGGCTCGATTGGCTGGAGACTAAGCGGGAGGCCGCCCGGGCCCGGGTGCTCGACGGAGGGATTCCCACCAGCAAGCAGGAGGCCTGGCGCTACACCAGCGTCAAGCGGCTCCTGGAGCAGGGATTCGTCCCGGCCGATGAGCCCATCACAGCCCTGCAGCCGGAGGACATCGAAGACGTCCTGATCCCCGGGCTGGAGGCTCACCGCGTCGTGCTGGTCAACGGGCGCTACCTGCCGGGCCTGTCCGCGCTGGGGGAGTTGCCTCCCGGGGTGCGCATCGGCGGCCTGCAGCAGATCCTCAAGAGTGACCCGGATGCCCTGCGGGATCGGGTCAACGGCGTGGCGGGCGAGGAGCAGCCCCTGTTCGCGGCACTCAACACCGCCGGATTGGACGACGGCCTGGTCATCCTGTTGGGGCGCGGCGCCGCGCTCACCCGGCCGGTGGAGCTGATCCATCTCTCGGTCGGGATGGATGAGCCCCGGGTCGCCCAGCCTCGCCACATCGTGGCGATCGAGGACGGGGCCCAGGCGACCCTGATCGAGCGCTACCTGAGTCTCGGCCAGTCTCTCTACTGTACCAATTCGGTCCTGGAGGTCTCCCTGGGGCGCGATGCGGTTCTGAGGCACCAGCGCGTTCAGGACGAGAGCCCCAACGCCTTCCACATCACCGGCCTCTATCTCAGCCTGGGCCAGGGAAGCCGCTATCGGGGGGTCAACGTGGGGCTCGGTGCGGCCTGGGCCCGCACCGACATCCAGGTGCGTTTCGCTGGGGAGCATGCGGAGTGCGACCTCCAGGGGCTCTATCTGGCGGGCGACCAGCAGCTCATGGACTACCACCTGGACGTGGACCATCGGCTGCCCCACTGCACCAGTCGGGAAAACTTCAAGGGCATCCTCTACGGGAAGGGGCGCGCGGTGTTCGACGGGCGCGTCTACGTGGCCAAGGACGCCCAGAAGACGGACGCGGCCATGTCCAACCGCAATCTGCTCCTGTCCGAGGGGGCGGAGGTCGACGCCAAGCCCCAGCTCGAGATCAACGCCGACGACGTCAAGTGCAGTCACGGCACCACGGTGGGACAGATCGAGCCGGAGATGCTCTTCTATCTACGCTCCCGCGGCATCACGGCGGCGGTCGCCCGGCGCATGTTATGCCTGGGTTTCGCGGGCGAGATCCTGGATTGCCTGGAGCCGCAGCCCCTACGCGAGCGGGTGGCAGAGCAGGTGGGCCACCGCTTGGAGCACTCGCCGCTGACCTGACAGCCTGTGGCCGACGAATCGTGATTCATGATGCAAGCAGTTGAGAGGTCCCCAATGAACCGTTTGGCTCGCTTCGCCGGATTCGGTCGACACGAGGCGGCTCCCGAGAGCGACATCCACTCTGCGGAGGTGGCGTTGGAGCGGATGGATCCCGAGGAGCTGCGCGAGCCAATCATCGCCGCCCTGCGGACCGTCCATGACCCGGAGATCCCGGTCAACATCTACGACCTGGGTCTGATCTATACCATCGACATCCAGCACAACGGCGACGTCCACATCGACATGACCCTCACCGCGCCCGCCTGTCCGGTGGCCGGCATGATGCCGGTGATGGTCAAGGACGCGGTGGGCACCGTGGAGGGGGTGGGCGAGGTCCAGGTGGACCTGGTCTGGGACCCGCCCTGGAGCCCGGCGACGATGAGCGACGAGGCGAAGCTCCAGCTCGGGATGTTGTGATCCCCTAGGCCCGCGCCTGAAAACCGGGGGGTTGCGCTGGTGCCATGGGTGAGTCTATTCGCGTGCGGGGACTGGTGCAGGGGGTGGGGTTCAGGCCTACCGTCTGGCGGCTTGCCAGGGCCCACGGCCTTGCCGGCGATGTCTGCAACGATGGCGAGGGCGTGCTGATCCGGGTCTGGCCGGCACCCGAGGCGGACCCCGACATCATCGACCGATTCTGCGCCAGCCTCCGCTCCCAGTGCCCGCCGCTGGCCCGGATAGACGCCATCGAGCGGATCGCCCTCGACACCGATCTGGCGCAGCCAGGGTTTAGCATCCTGGCGAGCAGCTCCACCCGGGTCCGTACCGGCGTGGTGCCCGATGCGGCCACGTGTGACGACTGTGGGTGGGAAGTCCAGGATCCCCGGGATCGTCGCTACCGTTACCCTTTCACGAACTGCACCCACTGCGGGCCGCGGCTCAGCATCGTCCGCGCCATCCCCTACGATCGTGCCAACACCAGCATGGCGGACTTTCCCCTCTGTCCCGCCTGCGCCGCGGAGTACGGGGATCCGGCGGACCGGCGCTTCCATGCCCAGCCCAACGCCTGTCCTGTGTGCGGTCCGCGCCTCTGGCTCGCGGATCGAGATGGCACGGAGCTGGATTCAGGGGAGCGGGATGCGATCGATGCCATCGATCTGGCGAGCCGGTACCTGGCCGCGGGAAAGATAGTGGCTATCAAGGGCATCGGCGGCTTTCACCTGGCCTGCGATGCCGCCAATGACTCGGTGGTCGCCGAGCTGCGCCGGCGCAAGCGGCGCTACCAGAAGCCCTTTGCCCTCATGGCCAGGGATCTCGAGATCATCCGCCGCTACTGTCGCGTCAGTGATGCCGAGGCGAATCTCTTAAACGGACCCGCTGCACCCATCGTCCTGCTGGATCGGTTGGCGTCCGGACCTGGGAACCTGGCCCCGGAGATTGCCCCCGGCCAGGGCACCCTGGGCTTCATGCTCCCTTACAGCCCCCTGCACCGCCTCCTCCTCGCCGACTGGGAGCGACCCCTGGTGATGACCAGCGGCAACCTCAGTGAGGAGCCCCAGTGCATCGAAAACGCGGATGCCATGGAACGGCTGGGAGGTCTCGCCGACTTCGCCCTGCTCCACGACCGCGCCATCGTGAATCGGGCGGATGACTCGGTGGTGCGGATGATGGACGGCGACCCGCGCCTGCTGCGGCGGGCTCGGGGCCTTGCGCCGGCGCCTATCCCGCTGCCCCCCGGTTTCGAGTCCGCGCCGCAGATCCTCGCCTTCGGGGGGGAGCTGAAGAACACCGCGTGCCTGCTCAAGGACGGCCAGGCGATCCTCACCCAGCACCTCGGAGACCTGGAGGACGCCCGCACGGCCCGGGAGTATGAACGGACCCTGGACCTCTACCAGGCCCTGTTTCAGCACCGTCCCCGGGTGCTGGCGGTGGATCTGCACCCGGACTACCGATCCACCCTGACAGGCCGGGGTCGGGCCGCCCGCGAGGGGCTCCTGCTGATCAGCGTCCAGCACCATCACGCCCATATCGCCGCCGTTCTCGCTGACAACGGCTGGCCCCTGGACGCCGGTCCGGTCCTCGGTATCGCCCTGGACGGCCTGGGCTACGGACCCGATGGGACCCTGTGGGGCGGTGAGTTTCTGATCGCCGACTATCGGCACTACCGGCGCCTGGCCTGGCTCCGGCCGACACCCATGCCCGGGGGCACCCGGGCCATCCTGGAGCCCTGGCGAAATCTGCTGGCACAGATCGAGGCGAGCTTGGGTTGGGAGGCCTTCCAGGCACTATGGCCGACCCTGGAGGTCACCCGGCGCCTGGCCGAGCGCCCGCTCGGGGTGCTGCGCACCATGCTGGAACGGGGGCTCAACTCACCGCTCAGCAGCTCCGCCGGCCGCCTGTGCGACGCGGTGGCGGCCGCCCTGGGACTGAGCGGGGAGACCATCACCTACGAGGGCCAGGCGGCCATCGAGCTGGAGGCCCTGGCGGTGACCGCCATGGCGGATGCGGGCCCCGGCTACCCTTTCGACGTTTCAGCGTCGAGGTCCTGCAGGGTCTTGAATCCAGCGCCACTTTGGCCGGCCCTGTTCGCCGACCTGGAGGCCGGTACCTCACCTGGCCGCATCGCCGCCCGCTTCCATCTGGGACTCTGCGACGCCCTCGCGAGCCTCGCGGGCCAGATCGCCGCGGAGGAGGGCGTGGATCGCGTCGCCCTCTCGGGCGGCGTCTTCCAGAATCGCCTGATCCTGGAGGGGCTCTGTGAGCGCCTTCGGGCCTCGGGTCTCAGTCCTTTGACTCACCATCGGGTACCGGCCAACGACGGGGGTCTGTCCCTGGGCCAGGCCGCCGTGGCGGCGGCCCTGAGTCTTCAGGGGACATCGGCGACCGGGGCAGGGGAGCCGAATCGCTCCTCGAGGTAGGCGATGATGGCCTTCGATTCATAGAGCCAGCGGGTCCCCATCGGCTCCTCGATGCGCAGGCAGGGCACCTGGATCTTGCCCCCGCCCGCCAGCAGCTCGGCGCGGTGGGCGGCATCCTTCTGGGCGTCCCGTAGCTCCACCGGAACATTCAGACGATGCAGGGCGCGCCGGGTCTTGATACAAAAGGGGCAAGCAAAGAACTGGTAGAGGGCGAGGTCGCCGGCGGCGCCCTCCACTCGACCCTGTTCCTGCGGTGACCGTTGCAGGGGGGCGGGGCGGGTCAGGTGGTCGGCGAGCACGATCAAGCGACCGAGCCCTTCGCGCAGGGCGTTCAGAATCATCAGAGAGCTCCGGGTATTAGTGCGAGTGTATGGGTGGCGCGTGGCGGCTAGGTTGCGGGCGTGCGTCCTCGCTTCAAGCCCGTCGGCTCAACTCGCGGCGATTTCTGGACAGTGTCACGGATTGGGAGTAAGGCCATGCTGATCGGCGTCCCCCGCGAGATCAAACCCCAGGAATTCCGGGTCGGTCTCACCCCCGAATCCGTGTCGGAGCTTGTCCTTCGGGGCCACTCGGTCCTGGTGGAGAGCGGTGCCGGGGCCGGGATCGGGGCCGGGGATGACGCCTACCAGGCGGCGGGGGCGCGCATCGCAGCGGAGGCCGCGGCGGTCTTCGCCGCCGCGGAGCTCATCGTCAAGGTCAAGGAGCCGCAGCCAGAGGAGCGCCGACTGCTTCGCGAGGGCCAGGTGCTCTTCACCTATCTTCACCTGGCGCCGGACCCGGAGCAGGCCCGGGACCTGCTCGCCTCGGGCGCCGTCTGCATTGCCTACGAGACCGTCACCGACGCCCAGGGTGGCCTGCCGCTCCTCAGGCCCATGAGTCAGGTGGCAGGTCGCATGGCGGTCCAGGCCGGGGCCTGCGCCCTGGAGCGGGCGCACGGGGGTCGCGGCGTCCTGCTCGGCGGGGTGCCCGGTGTGGCACCGGCGCGGGTGGTCATCCTCGGCGGCGGGACCGTGGGCTTCAACGCCGCCCAGATGGCCGTTGGTCTCCAGGCCGATGTCACGCTGCTCGACCGGGCCCCGGCCGTCCTGGAACGCATCTCCAACCACTTTGGGGCCAGCGTAAGGGTAGTCTATTCCAACCGCACCACGATCCAAGAGCACCTGAGCCGGGCCAGCCTGGTGATCGGCGCCGTGCTGATCCCCGGGGCCGCCGCTCCCCGGCTGGTGACCGGGGCCCACTTGGCGGAGATGACGCAAGGGGCGGTCCTGGTCGACGTCTCCATCGACCAGGGGGGCTGTTTCGAGACCTCCAGGCCTACCACCCACGCCGAGCCGACCTTCGTGGAGGCGGGCATCGTCCACTATTGCGTGGCCAACATGCCGGGGGCGGTGCCCCACACCTCCACCTACGCTCTGAACAACGCGACCCTACCCCATGTCTTGGCCTTGGCCGACAAGGGGTGGCGCCAGGCCCTGAGGGAGGACCCGCACCTGCGGGCCGGCCTAAACCTGTGTGCCGGCCGCGTGACCCACCCGGCGGTGGCCCAGGCCCTGGGCTATCCGGTCGCCGCTGCGGACGACCTGCTGGTGGACCCTTGACGGCCGATCGCCCACCGGGTCGGCGACCGATCCAGGCGCCTTAGGGCCAGACATCATGTCCCGGCCCGCCCGTGCCCGCATCGACCTGGACGCTCTGCGCCACAACCTGCGCTACGCGAAGGCGCTGGCGGAGCCGTCCCGGATCGTCGCCGTAGTCAAGGCCAACGCCTACGGACACGGGGCCGTCCCGGTCGCCCGAGCCCTGGCCGGGAAGGTGGACGCCTTGGGGGTCGCCTGTATGGAGGAGGCCATGGAGCTCCGGGATTCCGGCATCCGGGCCCCCATCCTGCTCCTGGAAGGGGTCTTCTCCCCGGATGAGATCCCCGCCGCCGACCGGCACCGGCTTGCCCTGGTGGTGCATTCCCTGGAGCAACTGGGCTGGGTGCTTGAGGCCCGTCCCCAGCGGCCCCTCGACTGCT
>Ga0209254_10004876_pt1 | contig 12324 bp, 8 predicted proteins | sample FrelakmetDIP11DI_FD_187148 | JGI IMG/M metagenome (GOLD analysis project Ga0209254, IMG submission 187148) | Freshwater lake sediment microbial communities from the University of Notre Dame, USA, for methane emissions studies - DIP11 DI (SPAdes)... | ecosystem: Environmental > Aquatic >...
ACGTCGAGCTCGGCCTTGGACGGCAGGAAGCTGGCGTTCCAGACCGCATCCGGGTTGACACGCGTCTTGGTGTTGAAGGCGTCGGACACCTGCGAGGCCATCAGCGACAGACGCGGGCCGTTAACCTGGCCAAAGCCTTCAGCACGGGCGTTGGGACTGTTGATGACGGTGTCGATCGCCAGTTTCAGGCGCCGGGTTTCCAGTTCGGTATTGACAATGCCGTCACGGGCCTTGACGTCGGCAACAGCGGCGGCCGGGTTGCCGATCACGTCTTTCGCGCCCTTCGCGAACGCGACCAGGAAGGCTTTCACGGCGGCCGGGTTCTCCTTGATCATTTTGGGCGAGGCAATGATGGCGTTGCCATAGAGCTTGACGCCGTATTGTGGGTAGGGGAGGACCACAATTTCTTCAGCCTTGACGCCGCGCGCCTCGAGGTTGAGCAGCGAGGTGAAGGTGAAGCCGGTGATGGCGTCGACGTCGCCGCGCACCAGCATGGTTTCGCGCAGCGGCGGGTCCATGGCGGTCCAGGCCACGCCGGTGACGTTGTTGGCCTTGGCAAAGATCGGAAAGGCGCGGCGGCCGGCGTCGAACACCGGGGCGCCAAGTTTCTTGTTGTTCAGGTCGGTCGGGGTCTTGATGCCTGACTTTCGCAAGGCCATGACCGAGGCCGGCGTGTCGTTGTAGACCATCATGACGGCCACCGGCTTGTTCGGCGCGTCGGGGTTGTTGGCGTGGAATTCCATCAGCGCGGCGAGGTCGGCAAAACCCATGTCGTAGGCCCCGGAGGCTACGCGTGTGACGGTGCCCCCCGAGCCGTTGCCGGCATCAATGGCCACATCGAGCTTGGCATCCTTGAAATAGCCTTTGGCTGCCGGGGTCAGGAACAGTGCCGAGGGGCCTTCAAAACGCCAGTCGAGCTGGAACTTGATCGGGGTGGTCTGGGCCTGTGCGCTGCCGAGCGTCAGGGCTGCGGCCAGGGCAAAAGAGGATTTGAGGAAGGCGCGTTTTTTCATGGGGACTCCAGCGGGAAGGGTTGACAACGGGGGTGGGAGCAATAATGGTGCCAGGCGAATCGATCCTGGCAACCGCAAGCCACCCATTGTTACCCACGCGAGCGTCTTTCCATGCCCATGAAAACCCCAAAAGGGTGCGGCCGCACCCTTTTGATGCCGGCAGGCCTTTGCGTCAGCGCACGGCGTTGACGTCGGCGACGGCCAGCGCCGTCATGTTGACGACCCGCCGAACCGTGGCCGAGGGCGTCAGGACGTGGGCAGTATCCGCCGCGCCGAGAAGGATGGGGCCCACCGTGACACCGTGGCCACCGGTCATTTTGAGCACGTTGAACAGGATGTTGGCCGCGTCCAGATTGGGGCAGATCAGGATGTTGGCCTCGCCTGAAAGCGTGGTTTCCATCAGAGAGTGCGAGCGGATGTCCTCGGACAGGGCCGCATCGCCGTGCAGTTCGCCGTCGCACTCGACGTCGGGCGCCATGGCGGCAAACAGGTCGCGCGCCAGGCGCATTTTGCGCGCCGAGGGCCGGTTGGACGAGCCGTAGTTGGAGTGCGAGAGGAAGGCCACCTTGGGGGGCAGGCCGAAGCGGCGCACCTCCTCGGCGGCCATCAGCGCAATGCCAGCGAGTTGTTCGGCGCTGGGGTCCTCATTGACGAAGGTGTCTGCCACGAACAGCGTCTGCTTTTCCAGCATCAAGGCGTTCAGCGTGGCAAAGCCGGCGCTGCCCGGCTTCTGGCCGATGATGTCGCGGATATGGTCCAGGTGCACGTCGAATTTGCCGACCAGACCGCACAGCATGGCGTCGGCGTCGCCGAGCTTGACCATCAGTGAAGCGATGGTGGTGGTGGAGCGGCGCACGGCGGCCTTGGCGGCGTCGGGCGTCACGCCTTGGCGGCCCATCAGCTTGTGGTAGGTTTCCCAGTACTGGCGGAAGCGGGGGTCGTCCTCTGGGTCGACGCACTCAAAGTCCTTGCCGATCTGCAATCGCAGGCCTGCCTTGGCGATGCGCGCCTCGATCACGGCGGGGCGGCCGATCAGGATCGGGCGGGCCAGCTTGTCCTCGATCACCATCTGAACGGCCCTCAGTACGCGCTCATCCTCGCCTTCGGCGTAGGCCACGCGCTTGGTCGCGGCGGGCGCCGAGCGGGCTGCGGCAAAGACCGGCGTCATCAGCATGCCAGTGGCATAGACGAAGCGCGACAGGTTCTGGCGGTAGGCATCCATGTCCTTGATCGGGCGGGTGGCCACGCCCGAGGCCTCGGCGGCCTTCGCCACGGCCGGGGCAATGCGCATGATCAGGCGCGAGTCGAAGGGCTTCGGAATGATGTAGTCAGTGCCAAAGGCGAGCTCCTGGCCGGCGTAGGCATTGGCCACTTCCTCGCTGATATCGGCCTTGGCCAGGTCCGCGATCTCGCGCACACAGGCCAGTTTCATGGCTTCGGTGATCTTGGTCGCGCCGCAGTCGAGCGCACCGCGGAAGATGTAGGGGAAGCACAGCACGTTGTTGACCTGGTTCGGGTAGTCCGAACGGCCGGTGGCAATGATGCAGTCCGGGCGCACCGCCTTGGCCAGCTCCGGGCGGATCTCCGGCTCGGGGTTGGCCAGCGCCAGAATGATCGGGCTCGGGGCCATGGTCTTGACCATTTCCGGCGTCAATACGCCGGCGGCCGAACAGCCGAGGAACACGTCTGCGCCATTCACCACATCGGCCAGCGTGCGCAGTTCGGTGGTCTGCGCATAGCGCGCCTTCGAGTCGTCGAAGCCGCCAGGACGGCCGTGGAACACCACGCCCTTGGAGTCGCAGACAAAGACGTTTTCGCGTTTGACACCCAGGCCGACCATCACGTCCAGGCAGGCCAACGCTGCAGCACCCGCGCCCGAGACCGTGACTTTCACATCGCCGATTTTCTTGCTCACCAGCTCCAGGCCATTGAGCATGGCCGCCGCGGAAATGATGGCGGTGCCATGCTGGTCGTCATGGAACACGGGAATGTTCATGCGTTCGCGCAGCTTCTGCTCGATGTAGAAACACTCGGGCGCCTTGATGTCTTCGAGGTTGATGCCGCCCAGCGTGGGCTCCATCGCCGCGATGATCTCGACCAGCTTGTCCGGGTCGTTCTCGGCCAGTTCGATGTCGAACACGTCGATGCCGGCGAACTTCTTGAACAGGCAACCCTTGCCCTCCATCACCGGCTTGCCGGCCAGCGGCCCGATGTTGCCCAGGCCCAGCACGGCGGTGCCGTTGGTGATCACGCCGACCAGATTGCCGCGCGAGGTGTACTCGTGCGCCAGCGAGGGGTCGGCCTGGATGTCCAGGCAGGGGTAGGCCACACCGGGCGAGTAGGCCAGCGACAGGTCGCGCTGGTTGGACAGGGGCTTGGTGGCGTTGACCGAGATCTTGCCGCGCGTCGGCAGGCGGTGGTAGTCACGCGCAGCATCGCGCAAGGCCGTCTCGGCTGGGGAAAGTTTGTCGCTCATTGAATCTCCTCTTGTCGGGCTGACACGGCAGCCTCGGGGCACGAGCCTACTGCAAATGGCGGGGTGATCGTGTCAGTAGTTGCCGCAATGACGACTTGCGTCAATACCGTGGCGTGATGGGTTCGCGGTGCGCACGGGCCGCCCGCCTCGCGGCGGCCTGGCGCTCGCGGTTCAGTGGGTGGGTCAGTGGGCGTCGGCCTGCTTGGCGGCTTCAACCGCTTCCGACCCGTCGCCCTGGGCGCCGTTGAAATACAGGTTCAGTGCCACGGCGCAGATCGACGACAGCAGGATGCCGGACTCGATCAGCGGATGGATGCTGTGCGGCATCCACTGCTTGAAGTTGGGCGCGATCAGCGGGATCATGCCGATGCCGATCGAGATGGCGACGATGAACAGGTTGTTGCGGTTGGTCTTGTAGTCGACGTTGGACAGGATGCGGATGCCGGTGGCGGCCACCATGCCGAACATTACCAGGCCGGCGCCGCCGAGCACGAAAGTCGGCAGCGATTCCACCAGGGCCGCCATCTTGGGCAGCAGGCCGAGCACGATCAGGATGATGCCGCCGGCCACGCAGACGAAGCGGCTCTTGACGCCGGTGACGCCGACCAGCCCCACGTTCTGAGAGAAGCTGGTGTAGGGGAAGGTGTTGAAGATGCCGCCGATCAGGGTACCCAGGCCGTCGGTGCGCAAGCCTGCGGACAACATCTTCTGGTCGATCTTCTTGCCGGTCATGTCGCCCAGGGCCAGGAACATGCCGGTGGACTCGATCATCACCACGATCATCACCAGGGTCATGGTCAGGATCAGGATGGGGTCGAACACGGGGCCGGCGATCTCGAAGGGAAGCACCAGGTCGAACCAGCCGGCCTTGGCCACTTTTTCGAAAGTCATGAGGCCCGCCGCTGCGGCCACGACGGCGCCGATGATGATGCCCAGCAGCACCGAGATGTTGGCCACGAAGCCTCTGGCGTACTTGGCGATCAGCAGGATCGACACCAGCACCAGCGTGGCGATGCCGATGTGCGGCAACTGCGCGTATTTCGGGTTGGGCACGCTGCCCACCAGCGCCAGGCCCTTGGGGATGGCCGGGACCGCCGTGAGGGCCGCGGCCGAGGCCCCGGATGCCGGGGCGGAGGCGGCCGCCATCGGTGCAGCCGGGGTGACGCTGGCGTTCGCCAGGCTGCCGACATCGGCCAGCCACTTGGCGTGCTCGGGGCTCACGACACTGGGAGCGGTGGGGCCGAAGGGGTTGCCGAAGATCCAGTTGATGCCGACGCGCATCAGGCTGATGCCGATCACCGCAATAATGGTGCCGGTGACCACCGGTGGGAAGTAGCGCAGCATGCGGCTTACGATCGGCGCAATCAGGATCGAGATCACGCCTGCCCCGATGATCGAGCCGAAGATCAGGCCGGCACCGGCCACGCCGGGGTTGCTGTTGGCCATCGCCACCATTGGGGCCACCGACGCAAAGGTCACGCCCATCATCACCGGCAGCTTGATTCCGAACCACTGGGTGGCGCCGAGCGACTGAATCAGCGTGACCAGGCCGCAGCAGAACAGGTCGGCCGAGATCAGCATGGCCACCTGCTCCGGGCTGAGCTTGAGCGCGCGGCCCACGATCAGCGGCACGGCGACGGCGCCGGCGTACATGACCAGCACGTGCTGCAGGCCCAGCGCGGCCAGCTTGCCGGTCGGCAGGCGTTCGTCGACGGGGTGGATGGCAATGGTCATGGGTTTCCTTTAGTTGCAGTTTTTGAATGCGTACTAAACTGTATACATAATTGAACACCATGTGTATAGAGGCTTGCCCTGACACCAAGGGTCAAAGCAGCCATGACCGAAAAAGCGGGAATCAGGTCAAGAGGTCATGCAGCGAGCGAGCGATGACCTTGGTGGCGCGACGCAGGTCTTCAAGGTCGAGGCGCTCGTCGGCGCGCTTGGCGTGCGACTCGAGCACCGTGCGCGGGCCGGCACCATAGATCACGCCGGGAATGCCGGCCTCGCAAAACAGACGCACGTCGGTGTACAGCGGGGTGCCCAGGGCTGGAATGGTTTCACCAAACACAGCCTTGCCGTGCTTCTGGATCGCGTCCACCAGTGGCTTGTTGCCCGCCAGCGGCTTCATCGCGTTGGCCAGCAGGATGCGTTTGACGTCCACGGTGATGCCTGGCTGCTGTGCAGCGGCCTCGGCAATCACCTGGCGCAGTTTGGCTTCCACTTCGGCCGGGTTCTCCTCGGGAATCATGCGGCGATCCAGTTTGAAACTTACGCGCCCGGGGATCACATTGGTGTTGGTGCCGCCCTCGATCATGCCGACGTTAAGGTACGGATGCGTGATGCCTTCGACTTTGGAGCAGACCTGTTTGTAAAGTGTGTTCTGCGCGTAAAGCGCGTTGAGGATATGGACCGCCGCCTGAAGCGCATCCACGCCCGAATCCGGAATGGCGGCGTGCGCCATCTTGCCGTGCACGGTGACTTCCATCTGAAGGCAGCCGTTGTGCGCCGTGATGACCTGGTAACTGAAGCCGGCGGCAATCATCAGGTCGGGGTGGATCACTTTGTGCTTGAGCAGCCAGGCCGGGCCGACTTCGCCGCCAAACTCCTCGTCATACGTGAACAACAGTTCGACCGAGCCGGCCTTGGGCCGGACCACGGCCTCGAGCGCGCGCACCGCGAAGGCATAGGTCGAGAAGTCGCACTTGCTCACAGCCGCCGCGCGACCGTAAATCTTGCCGTCCTCGACCTCGCCGCCATAGGGATCGCGCGTCCAGCCTTCGCCAGGCGGGACGACGTCGCCGTGCGCGTTGAGCAGCACGGTTTTGCCGGGGCCGTAGTTGCGTCGCACCAGCAGGTTGGTGATGCTTTCCAGCCCGGCAGCGCGCACTTCGGCTTCCGGCACCGGGTGTTTCTCGGCGTCCAGCCCCATGGCGTTCAGGAGTTCGGCGGCGCGGTCGGCGTGCGGGGCATTGTTGCCGGGCGGGGTGTCGGTCGGGACGCGGATCAACGCCTGGAGGAAACTCACCTGCTCATCAAAGTGGGCGTCGATCCAGGCATCCAGTTGCTCATAGGGTTTCATGGCGAATCCACTTTCAATCAGTCAGGAGGGTTGGCGAGTTGGTCCAGCAGCGCGGAAAAAGCGTCCACTGCCAGTTGCATGTCGTCGCTGGTGGTGCTTTCCAGCGGGTTGTGGCTGATGCCTGAGTTCTGGCCTCGCACGAAGAGCATCGCCTGCGGCATGACTTCGTGCAGTTTCATCGCGTCGTGTCCTGCGCCGCTGGGCATGCGGTGAAGTGGGACGCTGAGAGAGGTCACAGCCTCTTCCCAGCGTTGCTGCCACGCGGGCGCGCTCGGGGCGGCGGCGGCGCGCATGGTTTCCTCCAGCGTGTAGCGCAGCTGTCGCCGCTTGCAGATCTCCGCCAGGGCTGTCAGCACATCGCTCACCATCGCATCGCGCTGCGCGTCGGTGGGGGCGCGCAGGTCCAGCGTGAACTGGCAGCGCCCCGGCACCACGTTGGTCGAGCCGTTGGGCACCAGCAGCTGTCCGACCGTGGCCACCGAATCGCCGTCGGCGCCAGCGCGCCTTTCCGCCGCGAGGATGAGCTCGGCCACAGCGGCGGCGGCGTCGCGCCGGCGGTCCATCGGCGTGGTGCCGGCGTGGCTGGCCATGCCGATGACCTCGCCGGAGTAGCGAACGCTGCCGTTGATCGAGGTGACGATTCCCAGCGGCAGATTCAGCTCATTGAGCACCGGGCCCTGTTCGATGTGAACTTCGACGAAGCCGAGGTAGCGCGAGGGATCGCGGCGCAGGGCGGCGATGGCCTCCAGCGTGGCTGGAAGGCCGGCCTGCAACATCGCGTCCAGCATGGTGATGCCTTCGGCATCGACCTGGTCCAGCCATTTGGAATGGAAGTCGCCCGTCAGCGCGCCGGAGCCGAGGAAGGTGGCCTTGTAGCGTTGACCTTCCTCCTCGGCAAAGCCGATGACCTCCAGGCCAAAGGGCAGGCGCAGTCCTTTGGCCGCAAGCGCGCGCACGCACTCCATGGGCACGAAGATGCCCAGTCGCCCGTCGTACTTGCCGCCATTGCGCACGGTGTCAAAGTGGGAGCCCGTCATCAGCAGTGGGGCCGCCGGGTCGGCGGCGTGGTAGCGGCCGACCACGTTGCCCACCGCGTCCACCGCCACCTCGTCGAAGCCGCTTTCCTTCATCCACCACGACAGGCGCTGAGCGCACGTGCGGTGGGCCTCGGTGAGGTAGGTCACCGTGAGCTGGCCGGCCTCCTTGAAGCCCGGATCACTGTGCTGCGCGAGTTCTTCCGACCAGTCCCAGACGTGGTTGCCCTGGGTCGGTTCGACGGCGAATTTGTCGTTCAGGCGGATCTCCACGATGCGGTGGATGTTGCGCAGGCTTTCCTGCAGTTCGAAGTTCGGATGGTTGTGCACGCGGCGTTCGAAGGTGTCGATGATCTCTTGCTTTGATAGACCGGTGCCGCGCGGCCCGCGCACCGCGAGGATAAAGGGGAAGCCGAACTTCGTGTTGTATTCGGCGTTGAGCTGCTGGATCTGCGCAAGCTCTGCCGGGGTGCAGTTCGTCAGGCCGGCCTTGTTCTGCTCATTTGTGGATTCGGCGGTCAGCGTGTTGCTGACCATGGCCTTGCCTGCAAGTTCGGGGTGGGCACGGACCAGGGCCAGCTGCGGCTCCCGGCCAGCTGCCTTCAGCACCTGCGTCATGGCGTGTTTCAGGTGGGCCACCGAATCAAAAGGGCGTTGCGCCAGCGCGGCCTCGGCAATCCACGGGGAGTGCTCGTACAGGCCGTCGAGCATTTGCGCGGCCTCATGGAGCGGCGCCGCATTCAGTTGGGCAAGGGTCAGGGGCATGCTGCACCTCAAACGGAGTCGGTGAAGGGATGGACCTGCTTCCAGTGCCGTGCGATGTCGATACGCCGGCAAATCCAGACATGCTCATGGCGCTGCACGTGGTCCAGAAACTTCTGCAGCGCGCCAAAGCGTCCCGGCTTGCCGAGCAGGCGGCAATGCATGCCGATGCTCATCATTTTGGGGCGATTCAGACCGTCGGGGTCGCCCTCGGCATAGAGCACGTCGAAGCTGTCCTTGAGGTAGGTCAGGAAGTGCTCGCCCGTGTTGAAGCCCTGGGCCTGCACAAAGCGCATGTCATTGGTGTCCAGCGAATAGGGCACGATGAGTTGCTGAACCAGCGTGCCGTCGGTCTTCGTGACGGGCATGTAGAACGGCAGGTCATCGCCGTAGTAGTCGCTGTCGTACTCATAGCCGCCCTGGTCGGCCACCAGGCGGTGGGTGTTCGGGCTGTCGCGCCCGGTGTACCAGCCCAGCGGCCATTTGCCCGCGGTCATGTCCTTGAGGATGTGGCTGGCAATGGCGATGTGGCGTCGCTCGGTGGCCTCCGGCAGGTTCTGGTAATGAATCCACTTGAAGCCATGGCAGGCAATCTCGTGGCCCAGTTCCATGAAGGCCTGCGTCAACTCCGGGTAGCGTTCCAGGGCCATGGCCACACCGAACACAGTGAGCGGGAGCTTGCGGCGCTCGAATTCCCGCAGGATGCGCCAGACCCCCGCGCGCGAGCCGTACTCGTACATCGAGTCCATCGTCATGTGGCGGTTTTCGTAAGCCTGCGCGGTGACCAGTTCGGATAAAAAGGTCTCCGAAGTCGGGTCGCCGTGCAACACGTTGTTTTCACCGCCTTCTTCGTAGTTCAGAACGAACTGCACGGCAATACGCGCGCCGCGGGGCCACTGGGCATGCGGCACGTCGGGACCATAGCCAACGAGGTCGCGCGGGTAGGGGGGAGAGGAGGGGGCAGTCATGGTGGGTGGAGATTGCATTCGCAATTTTGGAAGATCAGGACAGCGCCAATGCAATGTCGTGGGTCGGCACCTTACGGTCAAAGGTCAGGCTGGCCTCGACATGGGCCAGGTGGTCGTTCATCAGTTGCACGGCCAGCGCTTCATCGCCAGCGGCCATCGCGCTGACGATGGCCGAATGCTCTTCGCTGGAGTGTTCGGCGGCACTGTGGGTCTGGTACATCAGCGTGATCAGCGCACAGCGGGAGATCAGCTCGCCCAGCAACTGCGCCAGGACTTCGTTGCCCATGAGTTCGGCGATCCGCACGTGGAAGTCGCGAAGCAGTTCGGTGCGGCCGGACACGTCCTCCCGGATGACAGCCCCGTGCTCCTCGGTCAGATGATCTTTCAGAGCCTGCAGCTTGGCAGGGGTGACTTCGCGCATGAAGGCGCGTGTCATTTCGGCCTCCAGCATGCGGCGCACGGCAAATACCTGCCGGGCTTCATCCACCGAGGGCGCGGCCACAAAGGCGCCGCGCGCGGGCTCCATCGTGATGAGGCGGTTCTGCGATAGCTGAAAAAGAGCTTGACGGACCAGTGTGCGCGAGACGCCGAAATGGTCGGCGAGTTTCTGCTCGGCCAGCTTGCTGCCAGGCTGCAGGCGGTGCTCGACAATGGCCTTGGTCAGCGCCTCGACGATGAAACCTGTAGTCGATGTTTCCATGCGAGCATCATAGAACGAAATTAAAAAAGTGTATACACTTTGGTCCACCGAGTCGGTTTTTTATGGATGGGAGCTTGCCATGGGATTGAGTACACACGTTCTGGACACCATGCATGGCACGCCCGCTGCCGGCATGACGGTGGCGCTTTTCGTCACGCATGGGGACGAGGCCACGCTGGTCAAGCAGTTTGAGCTCAACGCCGATGGCCGCAACCCCGACGGGCCGTTGTACGACAACGCCAGTCTGAAGGCCGGCACCTACCGGCTGGTGTTTGACGTGGCGGGTTATTTCAAGGCGCGCGGTGTGGTGCTGCCGGAGCCGAATTTCCTGAACCGCGTCAGTCTGGATTTCGGCGTGGCGCATGTGAATGAGCATTACCACGTGCCCCTGCTGGTCAGTCCCTGGAGTTACTCGACCTACCGCGGTTCCTGAGTCCGGGGTGGGGGCGGGGAAGACTATATGTAATTTCATATAGTTTCCAGATGGCGGCAAAAATAGAATCACCGGTTTACAACCGCTGCCCCACACCATGACACAAGCGACCAATACCGTGCGATTCGTGCTCGACGGCAAGATCGTCGACGCCGAAGGCGAGCGCCGCACCACCACCGTTCTCGATTACCTGCGCGAGCAACTGCACCGCACCGGCACCAAGGAAGGCTGCGCCGACGGTGACTGCGGCGCCTGCGTGGTGCTGGTGGGCGAGCTGAACGCCGACGGTACGGCGGTGAACTACGTTCCGGTCAACAGCTGCCTCCAACTTCTGCCCACACTGGATGGAAAGTCCGTGAAGACCGTCGAAAGCCTGAAGCGCCCGGATGGAAGCCTGCACCCGGTGCAGGACGCGATGGTGGCCTGCCACGGCTCCCAGTGCGGTTTTTGCACGCCCGGCATCGTCATGAGCCTGACCGGTCTGGTGCAGACGGTGCCCCAACCCGACCGGTCCGCCATCCAGGAAGCACTGAGCGGCAACCTGTGCCGCTGCACCGGCTACCGGCCGATCATCGATGCGGCGCTCAAGGCCTGTGACGCGCCCGCCACTCTTTTGAAAATTGACGACACCGCCGATCTGCCACTGTTGCGGGAGATCCGGCGGCCTTCGGAACCCACCTACACGCTGGATGGCGACATCGTGGTGCAGCCCGTGGTGCGCACGCGCAAGGGCAATGTCTTCGTGTCGCCGGCGACCGTGGCCGAGGTGGCCGACTACCTGCTCAAGCACCCCCAGTCCACTCTGCTGGCCGGCAGCACCGAGTTCGGGCTGGCGGTGAACAAGCAGTTCAGGCGGCCCGAGTACATCGTGTACCTCGGCAACGTGGCTGAATTGCGGCAGGTACAGGACAAGGGGACTTCCTGGCGCATCGGCGCGCAGGTGTCGCTCACGGCGGTTGAGGCGCTGGTGGCCGATGCCTGGCCCGACTTCGCCGAGCTGCTGCGCCGTTTCGGCTCACCGCCCGTTCGCTCGGTCGCCACACTGGCTGGCAATATCGCCAACGGTTCGCCGATCGGTGACACCATGCCCTGTCTGATGGCCCTGGGCGCCAGCCTGTGGCTGCGCCGCGGGGACAAGACGCGCTCGGTCATGCTGGAGAGCTTCTATACCGGCCAGAAGAAGAACGTTCTGCAAGCCGGCGAGTTCATCGAAGCGATCGACCTGCCCAAGCCGAAAACCGGCGAGGTGTTCCGTGCCCACAAAATCAGCAAGCGTTTCGAGCAGGATATTTCCGCCACCTGTTGCGCACTGCGCTACCAGATCAAGGATGGCCGGTTCAGCGAGGTGCGACTGGCCTTCAATGGCCTGGCGCCTTCGCCGTGCCGCGCACCGAAGATCGAAGCGGTGATCAATGGGCGGGCGCCTGAGGCCGTCACAGCCGTCGAGCTCGACCAGGCGATTGCCGCAAGCTTCACGGCCCGCGACGGCCTGCGTGCCACCTGGGCCTATCGCTCGCTGGTGGCCCGCAACCTCGTGCTGCGCTTTGTCGAAGAATCCACCAACTCCCCGACGGAGATCGCGTCATGAATGCACCCGTGTCATTGAAGGAACTGCTGCCCGTTGGCGAACAGGGCCGCGAGCTGGCCCATGAATCGGCCCTGCTGCATGTCACGGGCCAGGCGACGTACACCGACGATATTCCCGAAGTGCGGGGCACGCTCTTTGCGGCACTGGTGCTGTCGCCGGTGGCGCACGGCGAGCTGATCGGCGAAGGCATCGACCGCGAGGCGATCCTGGCCATTCATGGGGTGGTCGCCGTGTTCACCTCGCGCGACATCCCGGGCGAAAACAACTGCGG
>Ga0209254_10004877_pt1 | contig 12322 bp, 10 predicted proteins | sample FrelakmetDIP11DI_FD_187148 | JGI IMG/M metagenome (GOLD analysis project Ga0209254, IMG submission 187148) | Freshwater lake sediment microbial communities from the University of Notre Dame, USA, for methane emissions studies - DIP11 DI (SPAdes)... | ecosystem: Environmental > Aquatic >...
CGCCACGCCGTCGGCCGCAAGATCTGCCACGGCCAGCGTGGAGAGATCCGAAAACGCTACCGCGAGGGGCAGGAGGACCAACTGAGCGCCCTGGGGCTGATCGGCAACGCCGTAATTTTGTGGAACACGATCTACATGGCCGCCGCCTTGGAGCAGTTACGCAGCGAAGGATACGTGGTCTGACCCGAAGACGTGGCCCGCCTGTCCCCGTTGTCGACCCATCATATCAACGTCTTGGGTCGCTACGCGTTCTTGCTGGCCGAGCAGGTCGCCCGCGGCGGGATGCGACCGCCGCGCGGCCCAGAGGACGATGACTGGCCCTTAGCGTAAGTTATCGTTCCAATGATTGTCAGACCCCGCTACCTGCGCGGCTACCTGGACGGTAGCGACGACCTGGTGCGGCTGGAGCGGCACACCCTGGATCATCGCAGTCGCATTCCGCTGCCGGTGTACGCTGACGCTGGACTCCAGGTCACCGCCCTGGGCGTGACCCATGGTGCCGTCCCCGCCCTGGCCTATCGGGTGGACTACCAGGGCCAGGCCATCGTCTTCAGCAGGGACCAGAACGGGGATGACCCGGAATTCGTCGCCTTCGCCCGCGGGGCGGACCTGTTGGTCATGGCCCACGCGGTGCCGGAGGACGCGGGTCCTGTGGCTGCGCGGCTCCACGCCCTGCCCTCGGAGATCGGGGCCATCGCCCTGGGCGCCGGGGTCAAGCACCTGGTCTTGAGTCACCTCATGAGGCGTTCCGAGCGGGCCCTGGACCAGAGCCTGGGGATCATCCGCTCCCACTACCCGGGCCCCATCACCGTCGCCGAGGACCTGCTCTGCATGGCGCTCTGAGCGCGGCGGTTACACCCCGCTGACCGTCTCCAACCTCAGCGCCGACATCGCTCCTCAGGGCGACCAGGCCGTCGGCGTCGGCCTCCGGTGGCTAGACCCATCCCCTCATACGCCATTGCGACCCTCATGCTCTCCTCCGACGGCGCCCCCTACGACCTACAGCCCGGAGGGACCGGCGTCCAGGCGAGCGCTGGCGGGGGCGACGGTCCCTCCTCGATGTCTGGCAGCCCCAATCGGGCCCCCAGTCGGCGCTGATCCTGACAGCCGGGAGGGGCCTGACCTACGGCGGGTTGGAGCACACCAGTCCGCGATCGCCCAGTACCGATTCATCGAGCCCAGTCCGGGTGCGCTCCACCTGGCTACGACACCGACTTCGCCAACCCCGGCGTCCGCGCGGCGACCCATGACAATCAGGACGCCATAGCCTGCCACCTGCACGGCATCTACCGTTCCCAGGCGCTCGACCCCGGCATGGCCCGGGACCTGATCGCCATCGCGGACCCGGCCAGTTACGCACGGGTCATGAACACCCCGGGTGCCGAACTGGCCGTGAACAATCAGACGGTCTCGCTGCTCTCGACCATTGCCTTCAACGACGCGCTCCTGAACACATTGACTGACAATTTACCAGGCCCGATCGAGATCAGGCGCGAGTGCCAGGTCGTGCCCTGGCACCGGCCGATGGACGACGACAAGGAATTCCGGCCAACGTCCTACTCAATGAGGACCGGCGCAGTGCCAGGGACGGGGATAGTTCATAACCGCAGGAAATGAGTCGCGAATACTGCGCGAGGTGCGACGCTGCGTCGGCGAGACCCGCGGTTGTTTCACAGACTCTGCGCACCGACCCGAGGGCCGGGAGGGTCGGCCGCTGACGGCCAAGGTCGGTGTCGCGGATGCCCCGTGGGCAGTTCGTTGGTGTATGCTTCTACCCCAACCAGGCGTGCGGCGAGGTGGACAACCGAGCCCGGCCAGAAGCGGGCCCCCAGGTGTTCCTGTTGCGGCTACAGGTGGCGCCGCCACTTTCGCGACAGGGTGCGAGACTTGGTGTAACGTCCGGTCGCGCCAGGTGCCTGCTTTTCCCTTGAGAAAAATGACAGGCCCTGTTCATCCAACTCCATCGGGGTAAGAACTCATGAAAGACATAATTTGGGATAGAACATTAAGTGTCGATGTCCCGGAAATCGATGAAGATCACCGCAGGCTTGTGGATCTGTTCAATATTCTCAACCATTCCGTGGCAGGCGGAGATGCAACTCAATATATCGAGGCGGTGATTGAGGAGTTGATAAGCTGCACGGTGTGGCACTTCAGACACGAGGAGCGCCTGATGCTGAAGTACGGCTATCAAGGCTTCTTGGAGCATAAGTCCGAGCACGCGGAACTGATAGCAAGCGCCAAGGCGCTCCAGCAGAAACTCCTGGACGAGGGCAAATCGGTTCTGAGTGAAGACATCCAGTTTCTGGAGAGTTGGTTGACTGGGCATATTCTCGGTACTGATAAGGATTTGGGCGCGTATCTCTGCGAGGTCATGTAGCGGCCGCCTGGGCAAGCCCTCGGTTCGTACCGATTCCATGTGGAGCGCCGTTCTGGCAGCGGGCATCGCTGCCATCGGCGATCCCCTTCCCGTCTTGCCCCGGCGAAACACAGGCGCTCGCCCATGGAACACAACATTTTCATCAGCTATGCCTGGGTGGACAACGAGGTCTATCCGGGCGCGCAGCAGGGTTGGGTCAGCACCTTCGTTGACGGCCTGCGCAAGCACTTGGCCCACGAACTGGGTCGGAGGGACGAGGGGCACCTGTGGCTGGACTATGAGCAGATGCGCGGCAACGAGGGGCTCACCCCGACCATCAGGGCCCATCTCAGGGCCTCGCGGACGCTGGTCCTGATCCTGTCCAACGGCTATCTGGCCTCGCCCTGGTGTCGTCAGGAGCTGGAGGCCTTCGTGGCGATGGCCGGGGCCGACTCAGGCCGCCTGTTCGTGGTCCAGATGTCGCCGGTCGAACAGGAGCCCGAGGTCCTGCGCGACCTGCTGAAGTACAGCTTCTGGTATTGGGACGAACGCCATCAGCCGCGCACCCGCTGGTTCCCCTACATAGACCCCACGGACCGGGACTATTCCCCGCAGCAGCAGAGTCTGGCCCGCGACCTGGCGGCCACCCTCAGGCCCTCGATGCAGCCCCCTGGACCTGGGCACGACCATCCAGCAGTGGCTTCGCCCCCCTTTGCCCCCGAGGGGCCGGCCCCAGACCCGGGGCCGGAGGACGCCCCGGAGCCGCAGCCCCGGGGGGGGCGAATGATCCTGGTCAATGGGGGGGCGGATGACAGGGAACTGGTCCGTGCGATTGCCCAGCGGCTGGAACGACATCGTCTGGGGGTCGCAGTGCCGTTGGCGGCCCTGGGCGATCACCCCGGCATCAAGAGCTCGGCCCTGACGCGCGACCTGCGGGACAAGCTCGCCCTGTGCGATGCCGTGCTCATGGTGTACCGCCAGGGCCCCGTGGACCAGGTCAGCCAGCACCTGGTCGAATGCCTGAAGGCGTGCACCAGGGCGCCGCGGGGTAAGGTACCCCCGACCATCGACCTCTGTCAGACCCAAAGCGACGCCCTGGCCCTGGGCCTGCGCCCCCAGGGGATGCGCATCCATGTGATCTGCGACGCCTGTCCGGACGAATGCGTCGAGCGGTTCCTCAACGAGACGGCCCCGTGATCAGGCAACCCTACCCCGGCCTGCGCCCCTTCGACCGGGATGAGAATGCCGTCTTCTTCGGCCGGGAGGATCAGGTCGACCAACTCCTGGACAGGCTGGATGATACCCACTTCATCGCCGTGGTCGGTGCCTCCGGCTCCGGGAAGTCCTCCCTGGTCCGGGCCGGTCTGCTCCCAGCCCTGGCCAGCGGGTTCATGGCCGGTGCGGGTGCCCATTGGGCGACGGTGGAGCTGCGCCCGGGCGACCGCCCGTTTTCCCGCCTCGCGCAATCCCTGGTGCGCGATACGCCCTGGGGGGGCGCGTTGCGCACCGGCGAGGGCGCGGGTCAGGACCCGACCCAAGGGGACCGGATCGCCGTGGGCCTGGAGCAGGATCTGCGCCGGGGCAAACTGGCGCTCAACTGGCTCCTGGGCGTCCACCCGCTGCCCGCCGATACCCGCCTGCTTATTTTGGTGGACCAGTTTGAGGAGCTGTTTCGCTTTCAACGCAGGGCTGCGGGCGAGGCCGCGGCCTTCGTCGCCTTGCTGCTTGGCGCCGCGAGCCACCCCAAGGTCTATGTCGTCATCACAATGCGCTCCGAGTTCATCGGGGACTGCTCCACCTACCCCGATCTGCCCGAGGCGATCAACGCCGGCATCTTCCTCACCCCCCGCCTGAGCCCGGAGCAGATCGCCGACGCCGTCCAGCTCCCGGCCCGGTTGTTCGGCGGGGAGGTGGCACCCGATCTGGTCCTGGGCTTGCTGGCGGATGCGAGGGACCAGATCGATCAGCTCCCGCTCGTCCAGCACGCCCTGATGCGCCTCTGGGACCTGGACTCGGGGGACAAGCGCCTGACCCTGAGCGAGCTGGAGGCCCTCGGCGGCCTGCGCCAGGCCCTCGATGACCATGCGGAGGAGGCGTTTGCCGAGTTGAGTGGGGACCAACGGCGGATTGCCGAGGTCCTGTTCCGCACCCTCACGGAGGCTGGGCCGGCGGATCGGGACACCCGGCGCCCGGCACCCCTGGGAGAGGTGGCCGACCTGGCGGGGGTGTCGCCGGGCCAGGTCGCTGCCGTCGTTGAGATTTTCCGCCGACCCGGGCGCAGCTTTCTGGTGCCCCCGACAGGCAGCGACCTGGACCGGGACAGCGTCCTGGACATAGCCCATGAGGCGCTCATCCGCCAGTGGCAGCGGCTGCGCGACTGGACCGCGGACGAGTCTGAACGTGCCGAGCTGTACCGGCGTCTGGCGGGGGCGGCCCAACGCTGGCAGGAAGGTACGGGTGCCCTATGGATCGACCCGGACCTGGAGTACGCCCTCCAGTGGCGGGCCAGGACCAGGCCCAACCCCGCCTGGGTCTCACGCTATGGCGGCGACTACCAGGTCGCCATGGCCTTCCTCGATGCCGGCCAGGGCCAGCGCCAGCGCCAGCGGGAGGAACGCACGGCCCTGCGCAGGCAGGCCCTGACCCGTGCCCGTGTCATAGCGTCGGTCGCATTTCTGGGTCTTGCGATCGTCGCGGCCGTCGCCGGGTGGGGCTGGATCGAGCGCCGCCATGCCCTGGCTAGCGAGCAGCAGCGCACCCGTGCCCTATTCGACTCGGGCCTGACCCACGCCGCCCTGCTGGCCCGGACCGAGGACTACGTCGGGGCCCGGGGCCTATTGACCGAGACCCGGGTCCTGGACGCGCAGATTCCGCCATCGCGCTGGCTGGCACGCGACCTCCTGTCCCGCTATGCGGAGATCCTGGGGGGCGAACCCGAGACGGTCTACCGCGGGCCCGGCTCGCCCCTGTCCCAGGCCTCCCTCAGCCCAGACGGGCGCTGGGTCGCCGCTTGCGGCGAGCGCGGGACCCTGGTGCTGTTCGAGGCCGAATCGGGGGCCCTGGTCCATCGACTGGAGGGCCTGGACCCAGAGCAGGTCCGCGATTGTTGCTTCGACCCCGCCGGGCGCTGGCTTGCGAGCGCGGGGAACGACCGGCGGATCAGCCTCTGGTCCCTCCCGGACGGGAATCGGGCGCCGGGGCTGCTGCGGCAGTGGCAGGCACCCGACGCGGTGATGTCCCTGGCCGTCAGCCCGGACGGGCAGCGCCTCGCCAGCGGCGGAGACGACGGCACCATCACCCTCTGGGACCCGAACACCGGGGCCCGGGTGCGGGCCCTGCCGGGTCATCGGGGACGCATCGCCGAGGTGACCGGGTTGGCCTTCTCACCCGGTGGGGAGGCCCTGGCCAGCGCGAGCGACGATGGCACGGCGCGCCTTTGGGACCCGCTCAGCGGGTCCGAAACGGCCCGCTTCGAGGGGCATAAGGCCGAGGTCAAGGGCGTCGCCTTCAGTGCCGACGGCCGGCTCCTGGCCACCGGGGGGAGCGACAATCGGGTCATCCTGTGGGACATCGCGACTGGGGCCGCGGTCCGGGTCTTCACCGGCCACCGCAACCGGGTCTATGGGGTGGCATTCGCCGCGCGCCCGGGTGAGGCGGGGACCGCGCCGCTCCTGGTGACGAGCGGCTTCGATCGCAGCGTGCGCATCTGGGACCAGGACAGCGCGGTGACCTTGCGCCTGCTCCAGGGCCATACCGCGGCGGTCAACGGGATAGAGGTTCGGGGCTCCAAGCTCTATACCGCCTCCAGCGACGGGACAGTGCGCCGCTGGTCCCTGGCGTTGCCGCATCAACGGCTGCTGGATGTCGCGGGGGAACCCGCGTCCGTCGCGGTATGTCCAGCGGGCCGCTGCCTGGCCCTGGGTCTGGCCGACGGGGGCCTGCGGGTGTTTGGCCTGCCCGACCTGGGGAGCCTGGGACAGGTGGTCGGCGCCCATGTCGAGGACGTCCAGCGGCTGGGGTTCACGGCGGACGGCTCCCGCCTGGCCAGCGCGGGTTTCGACGGCCGGGCGCGGATCTGGCACATGGGCCCCGCCGGGGCCCTGGAGCCATTGCTAACCCTCATGGGTCATGGGGATGCGGTCCATGGCCTCGCCTTTTCCCCGGATGATCGCACCCTGGCCACGGCCGGTTACGACGGGCGCATCGGCCTTTTCGATGTCGCGACCGGGGAAGGGAGACTCATCGCCTCCACCCAGGGGCAGGTCCTGTCGGTGGCCTTCGATCAGGGAGGCCAGGTCGTCTACTCGGCGGACCGCGACGACCGCAAGGTCCGGGTCTGGGACCTGGCACGGGACCCCCCGACATTGCTCCGGGAACTCCCGGCCTCCCGCGACCTGCTGATGTGGGCGGAACCCGACGCGGACGGCGCCCGCATCGCCGCCCTGGGCCGGGACTATGAGGTCTCCATCCTCGACGCCCGGGATGGCCTTGTGCTCCAGCGCCTGGTGGGCCATGAGAACGCCGTGATCAAGGCCCGGTTCCTGCCTGGCGGCGAGCAACTGGCCACGGCGGGCATGGACGCAACGGTGCGACTCTGGGACCTCCCCACCCGCAGCGAGGTCTTCGCCCTGCGCTTGCCCACCAACCAAGCCGCACCCAGCCCGTTGTGGGACTTCGATCTGCGCTGCACCGCCACCGGCTGCTGGCTGGCGGTCCCCTTGACCAGCGGCAAGCTCGCCCTGTACGACTTCGGTCTGCCGGCCCTACCGGGGCCCCTGGGGGGTGCCACCACCTCGGCGTCTCCCTAGGGCACCTGGATCTTGATTCGCTCCGATATCACGGGCGGGGTATGAGGGTAGTGATTGGCGTCGCCCAGGAGCAACTGCAGGGTATGGCTCCCTGGGGGCAGCCGCAATTGGTGCTCGGTCTGACCCCGCCCGAAATGGACGTGCCGCTCGTCGCTGGGAATCGGCTTGTCCAGGGGCGGCAGGTCCGTGTCGATGAGCAGGTGGTGGTGCCCGGTGTGCTCTTTCGTCACACCGGCAGGGGCCGTACCCATGCCGTGCAGGCCAAACAGAACCACGAAGTCCCCGCCTGGGATGACCTCGCCGTCGGTCGGCCAGATGATGTAGGCGAAGGCATCCTCCGGCGCGGCCGTGGGTCCGCCGGCCAGCGGTTTGTCTGCGGCGGCGCCGACCCCACCGGTCGGCTTGAGCAACGCAGCGAACACGAACCCCATCTGCCCGCTGTCCAGGCGTACCTGATGCCAATTGCCCCCCGCTGCACTGCCGACCACGCGCACGGGCTTGCCCTCCGCCAGATATGCGATCCTGTGCGAATTGGTCGTCGGAGCTGCGCGCACATTCGCGTTGCTCACCGTGACATAGGGCTTCGCCGTACCCTCGGCACTGGCCAAGATCGGGATGCCGAAACACAACAGCGCGGCGCCTAACAGGTTCTTGTTCATTGCGACCATCCCCCTCTGGGTTTTAGTGGTGCACTGACGGACAGTGCCTGCCTAGGGCTTAGGCGAATCGATTATCGCGCACTCGACGACCGCCACCTCGATCCTCCCATCCAGTTCGTCTCTGATGTCCGAGGTCCCACTGCCGATGAGGTTATCCTGCGAGCCCCGGTCCTGCGTGCTCATACGGAGGCGGAGCCCGGGTGCCTCTGCCTCCAGCCTGCGTTTGACATACTCCGCCCGCCGCAGGGCCAGGTTAGCCCCAAGCGCGCCCGAATCGCCCCGCGGGGAGTGACCCTGGATCATCAGGCAACTCCGGCGCTGCATGGCTGACCGGGCGATCTGCCCGAGCCAGAGGTCGGTCTGAGCTGAATCCGGCTGGTTGACGGCGAAGTTGCTCTCACCCGGGCTGAACGGAAACTTGATCCCCAGTCGCCGGTTGTTCAACCCGAGTTCGACCAACTTGGTGAAGGCCTCCGTGGCTTGCCTGCGGTCACCCAGCCTGATATTGCTCAGATAGAGCCCGTTGTAGGTCCTCAATTGGTTTCCACCCCGGGTCTTGGCGGCACGCTGGAACAGTCGCAGCGAAGTCTTGTAATCCGCTGCCTCATAGGCGGCAATGGCGTCGTTGATGATGGCGGCTACCGGGATCAGCTCAGCGTACTGGGGGTCGAAGGGCTCGCCGATCTTGGATGCCTGACAGCTCTTGATGTAGGCCGCAATAGCCGAATCCGGGGTCCAGGCGGGGCTGTCCCTGTGGAATGCGGTTGGGGCTATATCGACACTGGCGGGCTCGGCAAACTCCCGCGCATTCGCGACCACCTTACCGGACTGGGGGTCCAGGAGTGCCAGACAGATGCGGAAGGCCTCGCGGGTGCCGGAACTCTTACGCTCCTTGTTGACCCCGGTAAAGGTCCCGATGAGGACATAGCGATAGTCGGGATCTGAACCGGACAGGCCCTTCAGCCGGAGTTGCGGGTGGCTGGCCCCGGCCAGATCGATGAGCCGGGTCACCATGGCCCGGGAGGCGGCGGACTCGATGCCCGCCAGTCCGTCCACCACAGGGTCGAAGGCGACGGACCAGGGCCGGCCGCCGGGTTTGGCCTTGGGTGCGCCCGCGAATACCTTGCCGGCGGCGTTCCCGACGGCGGCTTCGAAGGGTGCGTCCGCGTCGGTAGGGGCCGCCAGTTCCCGCACCACCCGAAAGCCGTTGAGGTAATAGCGCACGTCCCGATCATAGTGGGTGCGCCGCGAGGCGGGCATCGAGTCGTGGTCCAAGGCCCAACTGCCGCCACGCAGGACGGGGGACAAGCAGTCGCCGCGTAGCCAGGGTCCACCGTCGGAAGGCGCACCCACATAGGAGGGATTCCAGCAGTCTTGGGTCCACTCCCAGACATTGCCGTGGAGGTCGTACAGGCCGAAGGGATTTGCCTGGAAGGTTCCCACGGGGGACGGCTGTTTGCCTCCCCAGCGGCTGCCGCAATCGGCGCAATTGGCCAGCGCATCCCCCTTGTCGTCGCCCCACACATAGCGCGTCGAGGTACCGGCACGGGCAGCGTATTCCCATTCGGACTCGGTGGGGAGGCGATAGGTCTTGCCAGTCTTGGCGCTCAGCCACTTGACATAAGCAGACGTGTCATCCCAACTCAGATTGGCAATGGGCAACTGGGCGTCGGACAGGGTCTGGGGGCTGGGCAGGCATCCGCCTTCGCGCACGCAGGAGTCCCATTCCTCGGTCAAGACTTCGAAACGGCCCATGGCAAAGTCCCGGGGAATGACCACCTCATGGACAGGGGCCTCGGTGGCACCCTGCGCATTGGCCCCCATGCGAAAACGACCTGCCGGTATCACCACCAGTTGCGGACAGGTATCGCAATCGCGGAAGGCCTCGCCCGGCTTCACGCCAGCAGGCATCCCGGGGGGCTTCTGGGGTGCGGCGCCAGGGGCCGGCTCGCCCACCCCTGGGGGGCCACCCTGCGATGGGGGAATTGAAGCCTGGGACCCCTGGCCATCGGGGACAGGCCGGGCATCCGCCGGTATTGGCGTCGCGTCGGCGCCCTTGTCTCCCCGGGCCGGATCCGTATCAGACCCCAGACGTATCTCGGCCAGGCGGACGAAGCGACCTCGGGGATAGGCGACGAGATAGGCCCGCAGTTCCTCCGGATTTCGGCTGTCCTTCACCGATTCCCAGAACAGGAGTTCGGCCCTCACCTCGTCGCTGTCAGGGACGGTCTCGGCCGCCTGGGCCGCCCGTCCGCAGGGGCCGACATGGCCGGCCAGGTCCAGGGTCGCCAAACAGACGAGCCACACCAAGGTACGATCTGGCGACATCGCGCATCATCCGTAGCGTCGTTCCGAGAGATCTGTGGATACCGCCCCTATTGGGCACACTTCCGCAGTCCCGGTGATCGAAAGGTGCCGGATAGTATAGCTGAACGCTCAGATATTTTCCGGCCTCAGGGCCCTGGGGCTCGCGAGTTGCCGCCATCTCCTGCCCAGGACGAGTGTCCGCTGCCCTTTCGTCTGCGCACCCAGGCCAGCGAAGCACCTGTGTCGGGTTGTGATCTGGCTTTCGATAGCCCCCGGGCGGTCAGGCCCGGATCAGATGCTTCTCCATGCGATAGAGCAGGGTGTCGCGGGTGAGCCCGAGCAGCCGGGCGGCACGGGACTTGTTGCCGGCGGCCAGAGCCAGGGCCTGGCGGATCCGCTCGGCCTCCAGGGTGTTGAGGTCGATGCCGTTGGGCGGGAGTTGGAAGGGGGTCTCGGTGGCCTGAAGGACATCGCCCCGGCGGATCTCCAGGGGCAGGTCTTCGGGGATCACCTCTCGACCGGGGAACAGGATAGCCATGTGCTCGCACAGGTTGCGCAGTTCCCGCAGGTTGCCGGTCCAGGTATAGCGGCGCAGCAGCCGTAGGGCCATGGCGGTGTAGCGCGGCGGGCGCTGGCGGTGGGCAGTGGCGGCCTGGGTGCCCAGGTCGTCGAGCAGGGCCTGGATGTCCCCGGCCCGCTCTCGCAGGGGCGGCAGTTCCAGGGGGACTACGCAGAGGCGGTAGGGCACCAAGCTGGCCCTAACGGTGTGGTTCTTGGCGATGTATTTCATTAGCCAAGCCAAGACCGGGCTGTCGGCCTTGGCGCTGAAGCGCCTCCTGGGAGTCAGTTACCCGACCGCCTGGCTGATCCACCACAAGCTCATGCAGACGATGGTCGAGCGCGAGGATCGCTACCTTCTCGGCGGAGAGATCCAGGTGGACGACGCCTACCTTGGCGGCGAGCTCAGCGGCGGCACGGCCGGGCGCGGCTCGGAGAACAAGGTGCCGTTCCTGGCGGCGGTGTCGGTGGACGCCGACGGCCACCCCGTACATGCCAAGCTTAGCCCGGTGTCGGGGTTTACGCGCAAGGCTGTTGCGGCCTGGGCGAGTGCCCACCTGATCCCCGGCAGCGTGGTCATCTCCGACGGGCTGTCGTGCTTTGCCGGGGTCTGCGACGCAGGCTGCGAGCACCAACCTGAATTGCCGCTAACCCCAAGGTTGGGGACGTGATCCCAGGCTCTGGCGCCTGCCGCAAGGTCCGCTGGCGCCGCGAGGGCATGGGCAAACGGGGCGGAGCGAGGGTGATCTACTTCAATGGCGAGGACGGGCGGGTGTGGTTGTTGATCGTCTACGCCAAGGAGAAGTTCGACAACCTGCCGGCCGAGTTTCTGGCCAAGCTCAAACACGAGGTGGAGCGTGGATAAAGACGTGGAACAGCGAGCGGTCGCCATACCACAGCGGCCAGCGTCAGGACCACCGTAGCCCCCGTTCCCAGCAGCATTCCAGCCCAGATCCAGGCCCAGGGGTGGCCCATCCCGGCCGGCGCCGAAGTCTGGTCCGTTGGCGGTGCGGGTGGCGTTGCCAGGACCGCCCCCGCGGCCGGAGCCGGATTCCGCAGCAAGGCGACCGTCTGCATCGCCACCTGTTGCAGCGCCGCGTTCTGGCCCTCGATGAGGGCCTGCATGTCCGCCTTCCAAGCCTTGAGCAGGGCCTTCTGGTCTTCCAGGAAGGATGCCCGATCCTTGAGGGACACCTGGTCCAGCCAATGGGCCTGGGCCTCGGTGACCTTCTCGATCTGGTCAATCGCGTCCCGGGTCGCGTCCCGGGTCGCGTCCTGGATCGCCGCTGCGGCCGGGGCGCCCGTCTCTTCAAGGTAGCGCCGAAGCACCACCTGGTTCAGCAGGACCACGGCCACAATCGGGTCGTCGCGGCAGATCGCCATCCCGTGGGCGAGGGCGACCTCCGCGATCATGTCCCCGATCAGGTCGTCCCCGCTCGGGTCATTGGGCGCACTCACGCCGAGGTGGCCGCCCTGGACTGGGCCTGATCCTCACCCAGGGCAGGGCGTCGAACTGCGCCCACAGGTCATCCCGGATGCGCTTGATGCGGGTGCGCGGCATCAGGTCGAAGCCCGCGATGGCCTCCCCGAAGGTCAGGCGCTGGCGGAGCATTTCCTCGATGTCCTTGCCG
>Ga0209254_10004878_pt1 | contig 12322 bp, 12 predicted proteins | sample FrelakmetDIP11DI_FD_187148 | JGI IMG/M metagenome (GOLD analysis project Ga0209254, IMG submission 187148) | Freshwater lake sediment microbial communities from the University of Notre Dame, USA, for methane emissions studies - DIP11 DI (SPAdes)... | ecosystem: Environmental > Aquatic >...
GTTCGCCTCGGTCACGCTCGCCGGTCGCGGAGTGGCCGGCGACCTGCTGCTGAATATCTCGGTCAACGATTTCTTCCACGATGCCGCGTCATCACCTGGCACCGCCCGCGTCGAAGTGAGCGCGGAATTGATCGACCGCAACTCGCGCAAGCTGTTGGCGCGCCAGACCTTCGCCGCGACGGCGCCGGTGGCGCAGGCCAACTCGGCCGCTGCAGCCGCTTCGTTGAGCGAAGCCAGCACCAAGGTACTCGACGAATTGACCGCCTGGGTCGAAGCGAAAGCGGCGCCGGCAACGCTCGCTCGCGCGTACTGAGGCGTTCGTGCGCGACGCCGATCGTCCATCCTCTGCACGTAACGTCCTCGGTGGCCCGCTTGCACCGTGCTGCGAGGATCCGGCGACCGGGTTCTACCGCGACGGCTACTGCCACACCGGTCCTCAGGACGTCGGTTCGCACACGGTGTGTGCGCGCCTGACCGCGGAATTCCTCGAGTTCTCGTTGCTTAGGGGCAATGACCTGACGACCCCCCGGCCCGAATACGAATTCCCCGGACTGCGTCCCGGCGACCGCTGGTGTCTGTGTGTCGCGCGCTGGCGCGAGGCGCTCGAGGCCGGCGTGGCACCGCCGGTGGTACTCGCCGCAACGCACGAGAAGGCGCTGGCGGTGGTCACGCTCGAGCAGCTGTCGCGCCATGCGCTTGACCGGCAATGACCGCGCGGTCCCCGGCTCTGGCCGTGCTTGACACCAACGTCCTGCTCGATTTCTGGGTCTTTGACGACGCGCGCACGACACCGCTGCGCGCCGTTGTCGAAGGTGGCAGCGTCCGGACGCTGCGCAGCGGTCCACTGGTCGATGAGCTGAGTGACGTGCTCAGCCGTCCCGCGTTTGGCCTCACCAATGAACGCCGCTGCACGATCCTGCGACTGTGGGACCGGATCGCCACACCGGTGGAGCAGGTCTTTCCTTCGCCGCTGGCCTGCACCGATCCTTCGGACCAGAAGTTCCTCGACCTCGCGCACACTGCACGCGCCGACTGGCTCGTCACCAAGGACAAGGCGCTGCTGAAGCTGGCGCGCCGCGCGCGGGCGCTCGGGCTGCAGATCGTCGAGCCTGGCGCCGCCATGTCGCTGGCGCTCGACCGCGGATGAGCCCGCTCACGTCGAAGGCAATGACGCTGCCGGCGGTGGGCCAGGCACTGCAGCGGATCGAGCGAGCGATCCCGGTGCCCGGTGCTGACGAAGTCCTGCTGCGCGTTTCCGCCTGCGGCGTCTGTCGCACCGATCTGCACGTGATCGATGGCGAACTGCCCGCCGAGCGCCTGCCGCTCGTTCCCGGGCACGAGGTCGTCGGCACCATCGTCGCGCGCGGCGCCGATGTTCGCCGCTTCGAGATCGGCGATCGCGTCGGCGTGCCGTGGCTTGGCGGAACCTGTGGCGTCTGTCCGTACTGTCACTCGCGCCGGGAGAATCTCTGCGATGCCCCGCAGTTCACCGGCTACACGCGCGACGGCGGCTACGCGCAGCATGTCGTCGCGCGGGCCGACTTCTGCTTCCGGCTGCCCGGGACCCTCGATGACGTGCATGCCGCGCCGCTGCTGTGCGCCGGCCTGATCGGCTATCGGGCACTGCGCCTGGCCGGTGATGCCCAGCGGCTCGGCATCTACGGTTTTGGCGCTGCCGCGCACCTGATCGCCCAGGTGGCAGTGTGGCAGAAGCGCGAGGTCTACGCCTTCACGCGCCCCGGGGACGTGGCGGGGCAGGACTTCGCCAGCTCGCTCGGCTGCGTCTGGGCAGGCGGTTCCGATGCTGCGCCGCCACGCCCGCTGGACGCCGCGTTGATCTTCGCTCCCGTCGGCTCGCTGCTGCCCACGGCGCTGGCCAACACCGTCAAGGGCGGTGTCGTCGTCTGCGCCGGAATCCACATGAGCGACATCCCTGCGTTCCCCTACCGGCTGCTGTGGGGCGAACGCAGCGTGCGGTCGGTCGCCAACCTGACCCGCCGCGACGGCGAGGAATTCCTCGAACTGGCGGCACGCATCCCGCTCGTCACGCACGTCGAAGTCTTCCCCCTCGACCGCGCCAACGACGCCATCGCCGCCGTGCGCGAGGGACGCGTCAGCGGCGCCGCGGTGCTGGACTGCCGTTAGACCGGGCGCGAAGGAATGCGCGCCTCGAGCACGAGGTGGCGCAGGGCGCGTGCGTCATCGAGCGCGTGATGCCGACGCAGGTTCATCCGCTGCGTGGCTTCATCCATCGCTTCGTAGGCGATCGGCACGCGCTGCCAGCGCACGTTGACCGGCAGGTTCTCGTTGCCCAGCAGTTCGGCAATCGCCCAGCGATCGAAGCCCGAATCGCTGATGATCGTCGTCGGTGTCCGGCGCGCGCGTTCCATCAGCCACTCGGTGAAAGCCTCCGCACCGATCTCGCGCGGCACCGCGTCGCCATCGAGCAGCGGCATCACCGTCTCGTTGACGAACGGACTCGTCGTAGCCGGATCCCAGCCCTCGATCTCCGCATAGAACGCTGTCTGGTCGGTGGCCACGGCGCCGACGCTGATCAGTTGCGGCGTCGTGAGGTTGGTGAACTCGCTGTCGAGGAAGACATAGGTCTGTGCCGGATCGGCGCGGAAGATGCCGGTGGGCACCGGGAGAATGCGGAACAGGAGCAGTTCATCGGCATAGCGCCCGGGCGGCAGATCGAGCTTCGACACGATTTCCTGCGCCGGCAGGTCGGTCTCGCGGAATCCGGCGCGTCGCATCGCGCGCAATGCCTTGACGTTGCGACGGGACGGCCGCACTAGGAAACGGTTGACACCGTAGTGGGCCTGCAGCCAGTCGCACAGCACGATCAGCGCCTCGGAACCATAGCCCTGCCCCGCCACGCGGCGCTCGGCGAGCCAGATGTCGAGCTCGACGACATCGTTGAGCAGGTCGATCGGCCCGTAGGAAATGCAGCCGACGTCCTCACCGCGCGCGCTGATCAGGAACATGCGCCCGGCATACGGCCGCGAACCGTCGTAGAACCAGTCCGGGTACTGGGCCGCGAATCGCTCGGGCGGCGTGATCGGATGGTCCGGGAACATCTGGCCGCCCATCATGTTGGCCGTCAGATCGGAGCCGATCAGCCACTCGTAGAGCCGCGGCCGGTCAGTGCCGCCGGCGCGCTTCAGCGTGACCTTCGGACCGCTGATGGCCGTCATGACGGATTCCGATGCAGGTGCAGCCGCAGCGCTGCAAGCATGTCGGCGCCCAGCCGGGCGCTGCGCGCGGCGCTCCAGCCGTGACGTTCATCCGGCGCGTTGGCGTTGTCCTTGAAGGGCATCTCCAGCGTCAGCGACAGGCAGCCGAAGGTGTGGCCGATGTACTTCGACGCGAGCTTCAGCACGTCTTCCTTGTACTTGCTGGCGGCATAGCCGTGCTCGCTCTGGAAGTCCGGATTGGCCGCGCGGAAGTCCGCCGCGAAGGCGGCCTGGGCGGTGGCCTGCTGCTCGCTGAAACCCGGAAGCATCTCGCAGCCGGCAACGAAGACATACGGCAGGTTCTCGTCGCCGTGGATGTCGAAAAATGCCGCGCACCCGGTTGCATGGATCGCATCGCGCACGGCAAGCACTTCGGGGCTGCGCTCGGGGGTCGGCTGCAGCCACTCGCGATTGAGGTTGGCACCGGTCGCATTGGTCCGCAGGTTGCCGAGCACCGAACCATCCGGGTTCATGTTGGGGACGATGTGAAAGGTGGCCATGCGTCGAAGTTCGTGCGCCACTGCGTCAGCCGGGTCCAGCAGTCGCTGCAGCAGCCCTTCGACGAACCATTCGGCCATCGTTTCGCCCGGATGCTGGCGAGCAATGATCCAGACCGCTCGCTCGCCCGCACCGACGATCAGTTCGTCGACGTCACGCCCCTGCACACTGCCACCCAGCCGGCGCTGGCGCGCGCCGCGTGCCACGCAGTCTGCCAGCAGCGCAAGGTGGCGGTCCCACGAAAACGGCTCGAAGTACGCGACATACGCCGGCGGCCCGGCCGGCACGTCGATCGTCATGACGCTTCCGTCGAAGCGGGTCGGCAGGCGAAACCACTGGCGCCGGTCGATCGACGCGACAGCGCGGTAGTCGCGCCAGCCGTCCGGATAGGTGGTCACCCCGGCGTTCAGGATCCGGAGCGTGGCGCCCGTGTCTTCCACGCCGCTGACGCGGAAGTGGAACCATTGCAGGAACTCGGACGGGCTGCCGTCGCCAAGCACGTCGTGCCGGATCCGCAAGTCGGCCGCGGATCCCTGCACGGCGACGACCTCGATCGCGCCGCTGTCAAACGCACTGCTGATATGCATGGACATGAGGCTCAGACGACGCGGCAGGCCTCTTCAAAAGTGAGCCGCGGCGAGCGCGGAAAGAGCGCCGTCGGATCGCCGTAGCCGAGGTTGCAGACGAAGTTCACCCGCCAGCGTCCGTCCGGGAAGAACGCGGCATTGAGCTTGTCGGCGTCGAACCCGGACATCGGACCGCAGTCGAGCCCGAGTGCCCGCGCGGTGAGGATGAAGTAGCCGCCCTGCAGCGAACTGTTGCGGAACGCGGTGCTCTCGATGGAAGCCGGCTTGCCGGCAAACCACGACCGCGCATCCGGCGCATGCGGAAACAGCCGCGGCAGTTCGTCGTAGAACTGCATGTCCATCGCGAGGATCGCGGTCACCGGCGCCTGGCGTGTCTTGTCGACATTGCCCGGGTTCATGCAGGCAACCAGCTTTTCCTTCGCCTGCGGCGACTTCACGAAAACGACGCGCAGCGGCGAACAATTGGCACTCGTCGGACCCCACTTGTACAGGTCATAAAGTTCCTGCAGCAGCGAATCGGAAACTGGGCGAAGGCTCCAGGCGTTGTGCGTGCGCGCCGAACGCAGCAGTTGGTCAAGCGCGGCGTCGGCGAGGCGATGGATCGTCATGGAGGTTTCGATTTGGGCGGTGGCGCTTGCCGATTGGCGATGACCGACCGGGCGCGACTTGAAAGTATAATTCGGACGCTTCCAAGTCCCTGTTTTTCCTGAATTTTCATGGCCAGACCTCCGCTGGTTTCGCGATTGCCCCGTGTCGGCACGACGATCTTCACCGTCATGTCGCAGCTGGCCGTGAAGCACGGCGCCGTGAACCTCGGACAGGGCTTCCCGGACTTCAACTGCGACCCCCAGTTGCAGCAGTTGCTCGGCGAGGCCGTGCGCGCAGGACACAACCAGTACGCGCCGATGACAGGTGTGCCAGCGCTGCGCGCGGCGATTGCCGCCAAGAACGCCGTGCTTTATGGGCACAGCTACGACGTGGACACTGAGATCACCGTGACTGCGGGTGCGACGCAGGCGATCATGGCGAGCGTGCTGGCACTCGTACACCCCGGCGACGAGGTCATCGTGCTGGAGCCCACGTACGACAGCTATGTGCCGTCGATCGAACTCGCCGGCGGACGGCCCGTGTACGTGCCGCTGGACGCAGAACGCGGCTATGCCCCGGACTGGGAGCGCCTCCGCGCCGCGATCACGCCGAGGACGCGGCTCATCATGCTTAATTTCCCGCACAACCCGACCGGGCGCGTACTCGGCGCCGATGACGTGACCGCGCTCGAGCGCATCGTCGAGGAAACCGGTGTGCTGCTGCTCTCGGACGAGGTCTACGAACACATCGTCTTCGACGGCGCCGCCCACCAGTCACTGATGCGATCGGCCGCCCTCGCCGAGCGCACGGTCGTCATCTCGAGCTTTGGCAAGACGTTCCACACGACCGGCTGGAAGGTCGGGTACGCCTGTGCGCCGGCGGACATCTCCGCGGAGATCCGCAAGGTCCACCAGTTCATGGTGTTCGCGGTGAACACCCCCGCGCAACACGCGTTTGCCGCGTATCTTTCGGATCCCGTGCCCTACCTCGCGCTGCCGAAGTTCTACCAGGCCAAGCGCGATCTCTTTGTCGACGGCCTGCGCGACACGCCGTTGCGCGTCTTGCCATGCCCGGGCACCTACTTCGTACTCGCGGACTACTCGGCGCTCAGCAGCGCGCCCGAGCCCGAATTCGCACAGACGATGATCGTGAAGTACGGCGTCGCGGTGATCCCGGTCTCGGTGTTCTACGACTCACCGATGGATCGGCGCGTCGTGCGCTTCTGCTTCGCGAAGAAGGACGAAACGCTGCGCGAGGCGCTGCGTCGGATCAAGGCCGCACTCTAGGACTCAGATGCAAAGCGCGCGCCGTGCTCGCGCAGCAGTTCGCGCAGCACGGACCGGTGACAGTGGGCTTCATCATCGCAGTAGCACCCTACCGCGAAATTGGTCTGGTGCGACAGTGCCGCCAGCAACGCGATCGCATGGCTGCACTCCGGACGTGCCATTTCTGAGCGGTAGGCGCGTGCGAACGCGGCCCATTGCGCCGGCGTGCGCGCCGCCTGACCGAGCTTCATCGTGTCCGGACTCGGCGAGAGATTGGGAAACCAGATGTCATACCAGTCCCGCGAGGCGAACTCGGCCTTCGGAACCCCGCGCGGCGGGCGACGCACGGTGCCGAGCCGCAGGCCCTCATTTGGAGTGCGCGCAGTACCCAAACTAATCACGCGAACCGCCATGGAGTCCTCCCGAGCACACCTTGGATGTGTAGATTCTAAGAACAGAGACACACCCTCTGACCGGTTGCACACTTGCGACCGGTGGCAAAGCGTTACCGCAGAATGCGCCGGTACCCACCTTCGCAACCGCTCAAGTGAACCAGCCCGGAAGAAACTCGATGTCCTCACCGCGTGGCTTCACCCTGATCGAGCTGATGGTCGTGCTGGCGATCATCGCCATCCTGGCCTTGATGGCTGTTCCACTTTATCGCGACAAATACGTCCGTGAGCAGGTCATTGAGGCGATGCGGCTGACCGACATCGCCAAAGGGCCCATCGCCGCCGCGTGGGCCACCACCAAGACATTCCCCGAGGACAACGCCGCGGCGGGCTTGCCCGCACCCGACAAGGTGGTCAGCAATTACGTCAAGTCGCTGACGGTCGAAGCCGGTGCCATCCACGTGGTGTTTGGCAACCAGGCCAGTGCTGCGCTGCGCGGCATGACCTTGAGCCTGCGCCCTGCGGTGGTCGAAGATGCCCCCATCGTGCCCGTGGCCTGGGTCTGCGGCCTCGCGGCGGTGCCCGAGAAGATGACCGTGGTGGCAACCAACAAGACCAACCTTCCAAAAGGCTGGCTGCCGGTCAACTGCCGCTGATTGACAGCCTTGGTCGTTGACGCGGATCTCGGGGCGTCAAGCGGCGAGACCTGCCCTTCCCGCTCTGCAGCAGAGTGGCGGAGAACGGTCATGCCGCGCGCCTAAAAATAAGTTCATTGGCGGCCTTCTTTGCAGCCTATGCTGTCCTAGGCGAGTTCGCAGTCGCGACGGCGGTAGCGTCGTATGGTCTGATCGCAAGTCGGGCGACTGCACCGGAATCCCCCCACGTCTGATTACCGGCGGCGTGTCGAGGAGCGGACGCTTTTCGTCATCAACCGACCTCCAGTCCTCTGGCTCTACCAGGGGCCGCGTCCCTGTCGTTCCGGAAGGGACAAGAACCAATGAATCACTTGACACAGCCCATGGCGGCGTCATGACAGGGAACACGATCCATGAATGGGACAAAACCATTGCGGCCGGACTGTCCGGTTTCCAGTGACTCACGGCGAGGAGGAAAGAATGAATGAGCTTCGACAGGCAAGTATCGACGAGTTCAAGTCGCATTTCCGAGGTGATGTGCTCCTTCCGGGCAGCGCTGGCTACGATGAAGTGCGCCAGATCTGGAATGCGATGGTTGACCGCCGGCCCGCGGTGATCGCACGCTGCAGGTCACCTGAAGATGTAGTACAGGCGGTTAGGTTCGCGCGCAAGCAGGCTCTGATCGTCTCTGTCCGGGGAGGCGGACACAACATCGCGGGCAATGCGGTCTGCGACGGTGGCCTCATGATCGATCTGTCGCCGATGAAGCAGGTTAAGGTGGATCCCAGCGGCCGTGTGGCGAGTGTCGAACCCGGCTGCACGCTTGCCGACTTCGATGCCGCCGCGCAGGCTCACGGCCTGGCCACGCCGCTGGGCATCAACTCGACTACGGGCGTGTCTGGCCTGACGCTCGGCGGCGGTTTCGGCTGGCTGAGCCGAAAGTACGGCATGACCGTCGACAACTTGCTCGCTGTGGAGCTCGTCACCGCCGATGGCCGGCAAGTGCGCGCCAGCACCACCGAGAATGACGACCTGTTCTGGGGCGTACGCGGCGGCGGCGGCAACTTCGGCATCGTCACCAGCTTCGAGTTCCGGCTCCATCCCGTCGGGCCGAATGTCCTGTCCGGACTCATCGTCTTCCCGTTCGCCGAGGCGAAGTCCGTGCTGGCGCAGTTCGCCCGCTTTACCGAGACGATGCCGGATGAACTCAATGTGTGGATGGTGACCCGCAAGGCGCCGCCGCTGCCTTTCCTGTCGACGGATGTTCACGGAAAGGAGATCGTCGCGCTGGCCATTTGCTACGCAGGAGACCCGGCAACGGGAGAAAAGCTGATCGCGCCGCTGCGGCAGTTTGGCAAGGCGCACGGCGAGCATATTGGCGTGCAGCCGTATTCAGCCTGGCAACAGGCCTTCGATCCGCTCCTGACGAAGGGTGCACGCAATTACTGGAAGTCGCACAACTTCTCGCAGTTGAGCGGCGCCGCAATCGATACCATCATCGAATACGCTGGCAAGCTGCCCTCGCCGCAGTGCGAGATCTTCATCGGCACGATCGGCGGCGCGACCACCCGCGTCGCGCCCGACGCGATGGCGTATTCGTCACGAGATGCCAAGTACGTGATGAACGTGCACGGACGCTGGGATTCGGCTGCAGAAGACGAGCGATGCGTAGCGTGGGCACGCGAGTTCTTCACCAAGTCCCAGCCGTTCGCCAGCGCCGGCGCCTATATCAATTTCCTCACCCAGGAGGAAACGGACCGCATCGCATTCGCCTACGGCCCGACATTCAAGCGGCTGGTCGATCTCAAGAAGAAGTATGACCCGACCAACTTCTTCCGTATGAACCAAAACATCAAGCCGCAGTGACGGCGCCACCTCGGCACTCGCCAGATAACGTCGTGCGCTCTGGTGGGTGTCGAGGGTTGGGTCTGCTTCCATGCTCAAGCCTAGTGTTTGTCTCGTTCACTCGACGAGATGAAGCTGTGCATCAGGTTGACGAATTCGATGCAGTCCGCAGTCTCAGGCACCGCCTTGATCGACCGCTTTCGAACACACTTCGGGACGACGAGCGGTCGCGTCTGCTTTCGGCAATCCCTATTTTCCGCGTCGGGTCGCGTTATGCCTGCCACTCGATAGACTCGGCGCGGCCACGAGCTGTCCTCAGTTCATCGGCCCCGTTTTGCCCTGGAGCAGACGACACATCCGCTAACATCGCCGGCCCGCGCGTCGGTGGCCCGTGAACTCCGTTCACGGTGAGGGCCATGCCACTTTAAAGTCGCTTGAGTGACACGGTTCTCCTTCAAGGTGGCATGGCACAGACGACGCGTCCGAACCATCAGAACCCAAGGCAGATGAAGATGAAGAAACCGCGCTGGAAGCAACTTGCCGCCGTCGCCGGGATGGCTGCGCTGATCACATTGCTGGCGTCCTGCGGCAAACAGGAGGACGCGAAGGTGGACAAGGCCATGGACAAGGCCGCGGCCGAAGTCCAGGCGAAGGCAGATGCCGTGGCCAAAGCTGCGGAGACGGCGGCAAAGGAAGCGGAGTCGCTGGCGCTGGCGACCGAAGCCTATGTGTACGCCTACCCGTTGATCACCATGGAAATGACCCGGCGCGTCATGACCAACGTCGAGAAGCCGGAGGGCACGCGTGCTCCGATGGGTCAATTCGTCCGGGCGCGAACCTATCCTGATGCGTCATTCCGGGACGTGACGGCGCCGAACGCGGACACGCTCTACACCACCACCTGGCTCGACGTGTCGAAGGAACCCTGGATCCTGAGCATTCCAGACATGAAGGGCCGTTACTTCCTGTTCCCGATGCTCGACGGGTGGACCAACGTGTTTCAAGTGCCGGGCAAGCGCACGACCGGCACGAAGGCGCAGAAGTTCGCCATCACCGGGCCGGGTTGGTCCGGAGCGCTGCCGGCGGGAGTCACCGAATACAAGTCCCCGACCGGCATGGTCTGGATCCTCGGTCGCATCTACAGCACCGGCACGGCACAGGACTACAAGGAAGTGCACGCGCTGCAGGACCAGGTCTCGGTAGTGCCGCTGTCTTCGTACGGCAAGCCCTTCAAGGCCGAGGCCGGCACGGTGGACGCAGCGCTCGACATGAAGACCGCCGTGCGGGAGCAGGTCAACGCCATGGACGGCGCGACGTACTTCAAGCTCTTTGCGGAACTCCTGAAGACCAATCCGCCCACGGCCGAGGACGCTCCGATGGTGGCCAAGCTCGGCAAGATCGGCATCGTCCCCGGACAGGATTTCGACGCAACCAAGCTCGAGCCCGCCGTTGCCAAGGGGATCGCCGGCGCGCCCAGGCCCGCGCAGGACCTGATCATGGGATGGATGAAGGCTGGCATCGCTGCCGGCGACATGAAGCTGGAGAACGGCTGGCTCTTCACAACCAAGACCGGCCTGTACGGCACCGCCTACCTGCAGCGCGCGCTCGTGACGGCAATCGGCCTGGGTGCCAACCGGCCGCAGGACGCCGTCTACCCAACTTCCGAGGGACCAGACGTCCTGAAGAAGTACAGCGGCGAGAAGAAATACGTGATGCGGTTCGAGAAGGGGCAACTGCCGCCGGTCGACGGCTTCTGGTCGCTGACGATGTACGACAAGGACTACTTTTTCGTCGACAACCCGCTCAACCGGTTCAACGTGAGCCAGCGCAACAAGCTGAAGCCCAACCCTGACGGCTCGATCGACCTGTACATCCAGCATGAATCGCCCGGCAAGGACAAGGAATCGAACTGGCTGCCGGCGCCGAAGGACCAGTTCATCCTGATGCTGCGTATGTACTGGCCGAAAGAGAAGCCGCCTTCGATTCTCGATGGGACGTGGAAGGTTCCGGAGGTAAAGGAAGCGTCATAGTCGGAAAGCCGGCGCGGTCGGCGGCACGTTCGCCGACCGCCCAGACAAGGTGGCAATGTGCAGGCTCAGGCGATCTGCCATGCACGGTTCAACGAGCGTATTACCCTTGTGCGATGAGTGAGCCTTGGGCCTGGCTGAAGCGGTACCGCGTTTGGGAAGCGGTCCGCAAGGTTCTCCTGTATGCGGAGAACTGGCTGCAGCCAGAGCATCCAGATGACCAGCCACCCTCAGAGGCTCCTCGAGGCGACGAGAAAGCACCACTCCGTAAGGAGCCGCCGGTACGCAATCGCTAATAGGCGTAACGCGCGATCGCGCTCGTGCACGAGCAGCAAGGCACAACGGTTCTGGCACACCTTGCCTCGCAGCGAGCGCTTGCGCGCTGCGGGTTTCAGCGGGGAGGCCCATTTCTTTACGGGGCGCGTGCGGGCCAGTAGCCGATTACTTATCCCTCGGCGAAAATCTCCATCAACCAGTCCGCCATCGATGGGCAAATGGGCACGCGCTCAAACGGCAAGCTGTTCTTCATGTGCGGAAAGATGGCTGCCGGCAAGTCAACACTGTCCAGGTCGCTGGCGGCGAGAGAAGGCGCAGTGTTGCTTGTTCAGGATGAACTGCTGGAGAGCCTGTACCCAGGCGAGTTTGTCGACTTCGATGCGTTCTTGAAGTATTCGGCTCGACTTCGGGCCACTCTTGCGCCCCACGTCGTTTCGCTGCTTTCCCTCGGCATGACAGTCGTCCTGGATTTTCCCGCCAACACACGAAAGTCACGCGCGTGGTTTCGCGAAATTTACGAGCGCGCCGGGGCCGATCATGAGCTTCATTTCATCGTCGCGTCGGATGATCTGTGTAAACGCCAGTTGAAGCAGCGCAGCCTCGAGCTGAAACTGGCGCCGGGCGCGAAGTGGACGACGGAAGCCGACTTCGATGAAGTTACGTCGTACTTCGAGCCTCCAGCGCCGGACGAACAGTTCAACGTCGTACGGCACGAACGAGCCTGAAGTCAGACGTCTTGGGCGTTCGCCCGCTTTTCCTCGACGGTAAACGCGCCGGGGACGTCGGGTGTCCATCCCGCGGATGAGGGGCGACGAGATCACGTGACCCCAAAGAACGGGCATCGCCAGTGCGCGACCGGCTCGTTAATCTGAAACAGATCCGCGCGGTTCGACCGTGGGCCCCAGACTGAGCGAGATGTGAGGTCATCATGGCTGCGACAACTGTTCTTCGCTGGTTTCTTCACAAATCGGAC
>Ga0209254_10004879_pt1 | contig 12321 bp, 12 predicted proteins | sample FrelakmetDIP11DI_FD_187148 | JGI IMG/M metagenome (GOLD analysis project Ga0209254, IMG submission 187148) | Freshwater lake sediment microbial communities from the University of Notre Dame, USA, for methane emissions studies - DIP11 DI (SPAdes)... | ecosystem: Environmental > Aquatic >...
AAGAACGCCTGAGAAATCTACTTTAATAACGCTTAGCTTATTATGGAAGCACCTGGCGGGCAAATACTACAGGTCAAGAAGCTCTACAAGCGGTTTGGTTTAAAAACCGTTTTGCGGAGCCTCGATTTTTCCGTTGAGCCAGGTGAATTCGTCGCTCTGCTCGGGCCAAATGGAGCCGGAAAAACGACTTTTCTGCGCATCCTGTCGTCCTTGTCTCGCCCGACCTTGGGAGAGGTTCGTGTGGCAGGTTACCGCCTGCCTGAACAGGCTGCCCAGGTGCGCAGGCGGTTGGGTGTCGTCTCCCACCTGCCTCTTTTGTATGGCGATCTCAACGCGGAGGAAAATCTCATCTTTTACGGAAAGATGTATGGTGTTACAGGTTTGCAGAAACGGGTGTCTGAAATCCTGGAGCTGGTTGGATTGACGCTGCGCCGCAAGGACCTGGTAAGGACTTTTTCGCGTGGGATGCAGCAGCGCCTGGCCATCGGCAGGGCAGTTCTACATGATCCGGAAGTGATGCTGTTCGATGAGCCGCATACAGGCCTCGATCAGGAGGCTTGCGCCATGCTGGATGGAGTACTACAGGAAGTGGCAGCCAGGGGACGAACGGTGGTAATGACGTCACACGACCTGGTGCGAACCGCCGACCTGGCTTCGCGCTTTGACGTTCTATCGAAAGGCCAGATTGTCGCTTCAATTCAGCGCTCAGACCTCGACCCGGACCAGCTTCTGGCTTTTTATCGCCAGGCCTTGGAGCGTAAACCGAATAATGTGCAGGCAGCAAACCAGCCGCAGGCAAGCGCGTGAATCAGGGATGAATACGCACAAAAAGACTTCCGATCGCCCTCCTTCATTTGCCCGTCCGGTTGGCACTGTCATCCTAAAAGGTCAGTTCCTGAGGTCTCTGTGGGCTATTGTCTGGAAAGACCTGGCAGCTGAAATCCGCAGCCGCGAGCTTCTGTCATCCATGCTGATTTTTGCCCTGCTGGTCGTGATTATTTTTAACTTCGCCCTGGACCTGGACCCGAAAACTCGCACCTCACCGAACGTTACAGCAGGAGTGTTATGGGTCACCTTTACATTTGCAGGAACCCTGGGGTTGAACCGTTCCATGGCCCAGGAGAAAGACCGCGGCTGCCTGGATGGGCTGCTGCTGGCGCCCGTGGACCGCAGTGCGATATATTTCGGTAAGCTTATCGGGAACCTGGTTTTTATGCTGGTTATTGAAACTATTATGATCCCGGTTTACAGCATTTTATATAACGTCAACCTTTTTAACCCAGGGCTGATCCTGGTAGTGCTCCTGGGGTCGATCGGATATGTTGCAGTTGGGACGCTGCTTTCAAGCATGGCGGTGCAAACCCGCACCCGCGACGTTCTGCTACCGCTGCTGCTGTTTCCGGTGGTGCTGCCGGTGATCATCGGCGCTGTGAAGGCAAGCAGTGCTTTTTTACAGGGACTGGAAATGAGTGAAATTTGGCCCTGGTTGAACCTGTTGATCGTATATGACGTGATTTTTACAGCGATTGCCTTCATGACTTTTGATTATGTGGTTGAGGAATAACCTGATTGGAGGAATTTTGGAAAAAAAGCCGCGTTTATTGACTATTCTGGATGTGGTGTCTGTTGTTATTCTCGGGCTCGCTACTCTGATGGTTTTCTTTTATGCACCCATGGAGGCCGTCATGGGCAATGTCCAGAGGGTGTTCTATTTTCACGTGGCGGCTGGTTGGGTAGGGATGCTGAGCTTTATGACAGCAGCAGTTGCCGGGATCGTCTACCTGCGTACGGCTAAACGGTCATGGGATATCATCGGCGTGTCCTCTGTGGAAATAGGGATGGTATTTGCTTTGATCAATGTCATTACCGGCTCGATCTGGGCGCGCCCGATTTGGAACACCTGGTGGACCTGGGACCCGCGCCTGACGACAGCGACGATCATGCTCCTGATTTACGCAGCTTACCTGATGTTGCGCGCAGGCATCGATGATCCGAACCGGCGGGCACGTTTTGGCGCTGTGTATGCCATTATTGGTTTTGTAAGCGTCCCACTGACGTTCTTCTCGGCACGCTTGTTCCGGACGATTCACCCGATCGTCATCGGTACCAACCAGCCGGGCTCGGCCGGCGCCTTCGATATGACTCCGCTGATGCTGCAGACCTTTCTTTTCAGCTTGCTGGCGTTCACGGTCATTTTTATCGATTTACTTTGGCACCGCATCCGCATGGGACAGCTGGCGGATACGGTCGAACAGTTAAAAATGAAAGCCAGTGGAGGTTGATTGATGGTGGCTTTAATGGATTCCCTCAAGTACGCTTTGCAAGATAGCCCAGCCGAAACCACCGGATATATGGTCGCCGGTTACCTGGTAATTTTTGGTTTAATGGCAATTTACCTGCTCAGCCTGTACATCCGCCAGCGCAACCTCCGCCAGGAAGCGGCCCTGTACGAGAATGACCTGGAAAACAACAAGGCGATTGACCCTGAGGTCTCTCGGCAATCTTAATCGAACTGGAATGCCTTTGCCGCCTGAGCAGCATCCGTGTAAATTTCCCATTCTTCGATGTGTTCGATAGATTTGCCTGGCTCGATCCACTGCAAAGGTCCCAGAGTCTCCAATTCTATGAAACGGTTGTAAACGTAGATTTCGGTATTGCAGTTGAAATCTGAATGGGGATGCCCGGGTTTCGGGGTAAATCGTTTAATGAAGGATACATCTTCCCAACGGCAGCCAAGCCAGCCAGCATGGTTGAAGTACCCGAGTTTAAAGGGACCTTCTGAAGCAGCGCCATCAACAGCAATGTAGCGATCTGAAAAATGAAGGCGTGGGTCTGTCCAACGAGAATAAGGCCACATGACCAGGGTGCGGTTGGGCAGCAGTCCATCTGCGTCAATCGGGCTTGTAGGTTGGGGCAGGATCGCTTTCCCGCCGAGGCGGAGCTGGGTGATTGCCCAAGGAGCAGCTTCAACAGGCCAGACCCCCTGGTTATCAAGGCGGTGAACCAGTTTCAAGCCTGGGCGATCGGGACGCAGGGTGATTTCAATCATCTTTTGGATATGGGTATGGGCGTTTAATGGTCCAACCAGCCTGGCGCCCCCATAAATTTCCTCAACCTGCAGGCCTTCGTTGTCTGGCTGCACGGTACGATCCATGATCTCTGGAGATAACCAGAGGCGGTGCCCACCATACAGGCAAAAATTACCGAAGCGGGTATCGAATTTCAGGTCTGGAGTTTCTGCGAAGAGATTTTCTTGGACGCCAGGAACGAATAGCCTGACCAGGCGCGGTCCTGCCTGCGCCAGGAATTCGAGACGGACCAGGGCGTTTTCGATGATGAATGTGGGCTGGCCAAAGAAATTTCCGCTTTGCATTTAGGTTATCCTTTCTCTAAAAATAATCCCTGTGAATAATTTCCACGATTTACTTGAGAATTGCTTTCACCTGAATCACTGCCTTTGTCTGACCTGGCAGTGGTAGAACCGCCCCTTGAACCTGCTGTCCATCACAGGTCAAGCTGACCTGGTTTCCCGGACCTTCCCGCCGAACTTCGATCTGGTAGGTAGCGCCGCGGAATTTGCGCGTTGCCGTGAAGCCTATCCAGTCTGGCGGAATGGCCGGAGCCACCTTCAAACCGCTGAGAGTTGGCTGGATTCCGAGGATCCACTGGGTGATCGCTACGTAATTCAAGGCAGCTGTACCGGATAACCAGGAGTTTTTGGCTTCGCCGTGGGTTGGTGCATCCCGCCCGGCGATCATCTGGGCGTAGACGTAAGGTTCGCAGCGGTGAATATCGCTGATTTCTTCCCGGGCAGAAGGGTTGATGCGCAGGTAGTAATCGAAAGCCTGGCGGGTGTTGCCCAGAATTGTTTCAGCAATCATAATCCAGGGATTCGTATGGCAAAATATTCCAGCGTTTTCCTTGTAGCCGGGGGGATAGGACGAAATTTCACCCAGGTGCAAGTAATACCGGGAATAGGCAGGCTGCTGCAAGATTATGCCGTGCGGAGTTGCCAGGCGCTCCTGAACAGACTTTAAGGCTTTTTGAGCGTATCCGTTCTCCAGGCCGATCCCTGCCATCACACAAATTCCCTGCGGTTCAACGAAAATCTGGCCTTCTTCACATTCGGCGGAGCCAACTTTTTGCCCGAAGTGGTCGTAGGCTCGCTGGAACCAGGCACCATCCCAGCCATGTTCTACGACGACCTTCTCAATGTCACTGGCCTGGCTCAGGTACCAGGCTGCGAGATCGGTATGATTTAACTCCAGGCACAGGCTTGCCATTTCTTTTGCGGCGATGATGAACAGGCCTGCAATAAAGATCGATTCAGCAACTTTCCCATCCATGTTGGTGGTGGTCTGGAAAGATTCACCTGGCTCATCTGAGAAGGTGTTGAGATTCAAGCAGTCGTTCCAATCCGCCCGGCCGATCAAAGGCAGGCGGTGAGGGCCTCGGCGATCCAGGGTGTACTGCAGACTTCGCTGCAGATGCTCGAAGAGGGGAGTCTCACTGCCAGGACGATTGTCGAAAGTGGTGGGTTCATCCAGGATTTTCAAGTCACCGGTTTCTTTGATATATGCGGATGTTGCAATCACCAGCCATAACGGATCGTCATTAAAGTTACCTCCAACATTTTCGTTGCCACGCTTGGTTAGCGGTTGGTATTGGTGGTAAGCGCCGCCGTTCTCAAGTTGCGTAGCAGCCACGTCCAGGAGGCGCTGGCGGGCACGTTCGGGCACCATGTGTACAAACCCCAGCAGGTCCTGGGTTGAGTCTCGGAAGCCCATGCCTCGCCCGATCCCCGATTCGTAATACGATGCGGAGCGTGACATATTAAACGTAATCATGCATTGATACGCATTCCAGATGTTGACCATGCGGTTGGTGTGAATATCGGGAGTATTCACCTGGTTGACGCCTAAAAGATCGTCCCAATAATTGCGCAACGCATTTGCAGCATCTTGAACCGCTGCTGGCTGCAAGAAATGGCGGATTTTCGGTAAGACCGAGCGTTTGTTTATCACCTGGGACCCGGGTGGATCGAATTTATCGTCTTTCGGATTTTCGTGATAGCCGAGAATGAAGATGATTTGCTTGCTCTCACCGGGAGCCAGCTCAACCTGGATGTGGTGTGATCCAATCGGAGCCCAACCATAGGCGGTGGAGTTGGCTGATTTGCCTTCGACCACGGAGCGCGGGGTTGACCATCCTTGATAGGGTCCTAGAAAGGCTTCACGCTGGGTATCGTAGCCTGACAGCTTTTCCGAACAGGCAAAATATGCGAAATGGTTGCGGCGTTCCCGGTATTCGGTCTTGTGATAAATTACGGCAGGCTGGGTTGTCGTTCCAGGCTCGATCTCCACCTGACCGATGCTGAAGTTGCGTTGGAAATTAGAAGCGTCGTCCAAAGCTTCCCATAAGGCGAATTCGATACTCGAAAAGACTGAAAGCCTGGCTTCCTGGGAGCGCTCATTAGTTATCGTCAGGTTCCAAATTTCCAGGGTTTCATCTAAGGGTACAAAATAATTCACCCGGGCTCTCACATTTTTGAACGTAGATGAGATGCTGGTGTATCCCATGCCGTGCCGGCATTCATATTCATCAAGCTGGCTGCACGTCGGCTGCCAGGTGGGCGACCAATATTCGCTTGAGTCGTTATCACGCAGGTAAATATAGCGCCCCCCTACATCTAGCGGAACGTTGTTGTAGCGATAGCGGGTAAGGCGTCGAAGGCGCGCGTCCTGGTAAAAAGAATAGCCGCCTGCGGTGTTCGAGATGAGTCCAAAATAATTTTGGCTTCCCAGGTAATTGATCCAGGGCAGAGGTGTATCAGGCCGAGTAATCACATATTCGCGGCTGGCATCGTCGAAATATCCGAATTTCATGGAGCGCTCCTTTTTTTGAAAATTAATGGATGAAAGGATTTCAAATAAGACTTAAACAGAACAATTGTTCTGTTATAATCAAGCTGGGTGATCGAGTACAAAATGAATTTTTTTCAGCATGTGCAGCATTTTTTTCTTCGGTGGTGGGGGTCAGATGTGGTACCTTCACAGATTAAGTGGGACGATGACCCTTTGATTGAACTCGACGAGGAGCTCCAAGGATCGTTACAAAACCTGGCGCGGCAGAAACAGTGTTCGGAGGGGGATCTGGTGGTGCATTTGATTAATGATGCGATTGAAAAAAAGGCAGTTGAGGCGTATACAGGTCATCAATTGAAGCAGCGTTGGCAGATCCTGACATTCCGAGAGCAGCAGGTGGCTACGCTGATCTGCCGGGGTTATACCAACCGGCAGATCGCCGCGCAGTTAAATATTTCACCGGAGACTGTCAAGGTTTATGTGCGCCAGGCTCTTGGGAAATTGGGTTTTCATAGCAGAAAAGAGTTTCGTATCTCCCTCTGTGAGTGGATCTCTCAAGAGATGACGCCTGACCGGTGATGAAATTTCGAGTAAGTCATTCCCTGCCAGGCGCCATCTGATCGGACGATTAATTCGATTTATTTTACGACAGTGTAGACAATTGACCAGGTATTTTTCAAGGAATAGCTGCCATCTTTCTTGATTTCATACCGGTTGCATTGCAAATTATCATATTGCTTGTTCTTCAGGCAAACCGTCACCTGGCCCGCTCCGCGCAGCGGCTTGGGAAGCTGGTACGTTTTTTGCACCGAAGTGTTTGATTTCGTTGTCTTGAGTAAACCCAGGTGGTATTTCGCTGTGCCCTGTCCTGAGGTATTCACGACAAAGGTATTTTTCTTGGGGTAGTTGGCGGTCTTGACAGTGATATGCCTGCCGGAAGGTAGAAAGGTCACGGTAAAGGATGGTTTTGTAGATGTGGTCGTGGTGGTGCTCGAACTGCTGCTGGATGAGCTGGCTCCAGGGATGCAGAGGGTTTGGCCGACCTGGAGTGTGTAGGGTTCCTTCAAGCCGTTTTCGGCAGCGATGGCTGCAGTGGTGGTGTTATATTTGAGTGCGATGCTGGAAAGCGTGTCGCCTGAGACCACCGTGTAGGAGACGGCGCAGTCAGCAGCCCGGACAGGAGCCGGGGTTGGGAATGCTGCAGCAAACAAGGCCGCTACGAGCATCAGGCTAATCAATGTTATCGTCAGGTAGACAGGTTTGGTAAAACGGTTCATGCAATTTTCTCCTTATGCTAGATTCGTCCGAAGAGAGTAATTTTATTTATACCATAAATCAAACCTTGTTTTTACGATATGAAAATTTGAATTTTCTTATTTAACGAATGGTGAGATAATCACTGACAAAATATGGAGAAACAATGATAGAAAAAACTCTTGTTGTAGACGTGTCACTCTACCAGCCGAAAATGGATTGGAAAGTACTGGCGGAAAATGGGGTTGCCGGTGTTATAGCCAAAGCCTCTTCCGGCAGTTTTCGGAAAGACCCATTATTCCTGAGGCACGTTCAAGAAGCAAAAGCGGCTGGCCTTGTTGTAGGCGCTTACCATTGGTGTGATCCATCGAATGACGACCTGGCTCAGGCTAAAAACTTTCTAAGTGTAATCCAGGACCAACCGGTTAGTTTCCTGGCTGTGGATATGGAGCAATACTGGCAGGTTTGGGCAGAATTTTACGAGCGTAAAATTACGACAATCCTTCCCGGAAAACGTATTAGTGAAAATGCTTACAGGGTAGCCTCGTACTTGAGAAAATATTCGGGCTTGCCGGTTTTGATTTATACCCGGGCTTCCTTTGTGGTGTTTCGAGCTCCGCAATCTGTTGAATGGCTGCCGAAGTTTCCCCTGTGGCTGGCGCATTATCCTTATTCACGCGACAGGATCACCACTACCTGGACCGATTTGAAGAAAAACCACCTGCCGAAATTAATCGGGCCTCTGATGCCACCCAATTGCAAATCATGGGTATTCTGGCAGTTTTCTGGGGATAAATTCCGCCTTCCAGGTACCAATGGCTTAATTGATTTGAATTTCTTCAACGGTTCCCGCGATGACCTGGATTATTTTATTAAAACCGGCCAACTTCCCGAAAGGATCGAGGAAGAGACTGTGCTGCCGAACAAAGCTACGGTTTTGGCGCGCCTTAACGTCCGTAGCGAGCCGAAAATTGAATACCGTAATATCGTGGGGAAAATCGAAAAGGGAACCATCGTCGATGTGCTGGAAACTCGTTGGGTAGGTATGGACAAATGGGCCAGAATAGGGGAAAATCGATGGGTTGCGATGCAATTCAGAAACGCCTTATTGATGGTCTGGAATGATGTGAATGGATGAAAAGACCCTGCATACCCTGGAATACGATAAGATCCTGGAGCGCCTGGCAGGTTATACCGCCTTTGCGGCCTCGGCAGATCGCGCCCGCGCCCTGCGCCCCTCCAAGGACATCGAAGAAGTACGCCGGCGCCAGGCAGAGACGCGCGAGGCATTACAGTTACAGGTCAGCCACAGTGATTTAACCATCGGCGGGGCGCGCGACGTGCGCGAGGCAGTTGACCTGGCGCGCCGTGGCGGGGTTTTAGATCCTACAGATATCCTGGACGTCAAGTCTACACTGGTTTCTGCTCGTAACCTGGTGCGTACTTTTGAGCGCCTGTCGGCTCAGTATCCTCATTTGTTCGAAATAATTTCCCTGATGACGATCCCGCCTGGGATCATCGAATCCATTACGAGAACGTTGTCTGAACGAGGCGATGTACTTGACTCGGCTTCGGAGAAGCTGGCGAACATCAGGCGTGAGATGCGCATAGCCTATGAACGCCTGATGACGAAACTTCAACGCGTCATCAGTGACACAAAAATCACACCCTACTTGCAGGATGCCTTGATTACCCAACGCGATGGTCGGTTTGTCGTCCCTTTGCGCGCGGAGTTTAAAGGCAAAATCAGGAGCATTATCCATGACCAGTCAGCCTCGGGGGCGACCCTTTTCGTGGAACCAATTGGGGTGGTTGAACTGAATAACCAGTATCGTGAGCTGCAGCTTGCAGAACGTGATGAAATCAGGCGTATCCTGGCAGACCTTTCTTATATGATCGGTTCCAGTGCAGAAGCGATTTTATCTACCGTCGAGGTGATCGCAGATTTTGACCTGGCGCTGGCGCGTGGGAAATATGCGGAGGACATCCGGGCAGTTGAACCTGTTCTCCATACAATCCGCACCAAGCCGTGGGCGGAAACCAACCCACAGAAGCCTCATCCGGGTTCGGTGATCCGCCTTTACCAGGCACGGCACCCGCTCCTGGATCAGAAGACCGTGGTCCCGGTGGATGTTGACCTGGATGATCAGACCTACGCCTTAATCATCACCGGGCCCAACACGGGTGGAAAAACGGTCACTTTAAAAACGATCGGGCTTTTAGGATTAATGGCACAAAGCGGGTTGCATATCCCTGCTCATTCTGGCTCGGAGATCAGCCTCTTTGAATCCGTGTATGCGGATATTGGCGATGAGCAGTCGATCGAGCAGTCGTTGTCGACCTTTTCCGGGCATATTACGAATATTAAACGCATCCTGGAAAAAGCCAACCGGCGTTCCCTGGTGATCCTGGATGAATTAGGTGCAGGAACCGATCCTACCGAGGGGGCAGCTCTGGCACGCTCAATCCTTACGCACCTGCTGCAGCATGGGATTACGACCCTGGTCACCACCCATCACCCCGAATTGAAAGCCTTTGCGCATGCAACGCCGGGTGTTGTAAATGCCTGCGTGGAATTTGACCTGCATACCTTAAGACCGACTTTTTTTCTGACGATTGGACTGCCTGGACGTTCTAATGCCCTGGCAATCGCCCAACGTTTGGGGCTGCCGAAGGATATCATTAACAAAGCCCGCGATGAGCTGGATCCGAACGACCTGCATGCTGAAGATTTGCTCAACGAAATCCATCATCAGCGTGAAGTCGCCCGGACCGCGCGTTCTGCGGCTGACCGGGCGCGCAGCCAGGCAGAAAAAATGCGTAACGACCTGGCAAAACAGCTCGATTCAATTGAAGATGAGCGTCGAAAAATTATTGATGCTGCCCGTACGGAGGCTGAGGCAGAGCTGCAGGAGCTGAAGGATGAAGTACGCGAAGTCCGGAAACTCCTGGCGCGCACTCGCCAGCCTGCCGATGCAGTGGCTGTGGTTGAGGAAAGACTCGAGAAACTTGAAGAAACCGTGGATAAACCGGTTGAGCGCGTGGTACCTGACGTGATGATACCGCAAAAACGCGCGCTGCGCCTGGGCGATAAAGTGAGAATGCGCACCCTGGGCACGCAGGGGGTGGTTACGGCAATGGGTGAAGAAGAAATTGAGGTGTCGATCGGTATGCTGAGAGTACGGACGCGCCTCTCTGACCTTGAGATCGCCGGCCAACCCTTGGAAGAAGCTCCAACCGCGGTGACGAAAATTACAAAATCATCCCCAGCGGCTGCCTCTGACCAAAATACGCGCATTGGTGAATCGTTTGCGGCATCCCCAGGGATTGAGCTGGATCTGCGTGGACAGCGCGCTGAAGAAGCCCTGGAAATCATGGATCGCTACCTGGACTCAGCCTACATTGCCGGCTTGCCCTTCGTGCGCATTATTCACGGCAAGGGCACCGGGAAGCTGCGCGAGGTGGTACGGGCTACCCTGAGCCAGCATGCACATGTGCGCTCCTTCGAACAGGGAGGCGAAAAAGAAGGAGGAGAAGGCGTTACTGTGGTTAAACTTGCTGTGGGCTAACCTGGAGTCCCTTATCGAGCGAACTCTAATGGGTTGAGCTTGGCACCGTTGTAAATCAATTCGTAGTGCAGGTGGGGACCTGTCGAATTGCCGGTGCTGCCCATAGCGCCGATGTAGCCACCCTGGAAGACGCTTTGACCACAGGTCACAGCGACCGCACTCAGATGAGCGTAAGCTGTCTGGTAGCCGTTCCCGTGATCGACAACGATCAGGTAACCATAACCGTAGTTAGACCAGCCGGCAAAAACCACAACACCGCCGTCCGCTGCAACAATCCCATCACCCGTTGTTCCACCGATGTCGATCGCCCGGTGGATTTCCGAGAAGTTATAGCCTGAAATACTCCGGTTGGCAGTCGGCCAGACGAAAGTTCCATTTCCAATCGCACCTTCATAGATGCTGCCACAGGAGCCTTCACCATAATAACGGGCTGAGGCAGGATTAGAACGGGTGATTGCAGGTGGCCCCCAGTCCTTAATCGGGCGTTTCCCCTCAGGGACGATAATCCAGGTTTCTGGCTCCAAGTTGACTTTCCCTTCAGTGATTTGCGTCAGGTCAAAATGGTTGCCAGGATAGTCCAGGATCAGCTTGGCATCGGTTTTGAATTCATCAGCAATCCGCTCGACGTTGTCGCCTGAATGCCATTGGTAATAGACCCCGTTGGTAGGCAGGATATTCAGAACCTGATCCGGGGAGAGTAAGTGTGGATTATCCTGGAGAACCTCAAAATTACCCCACAACAGAGTCTCTGGCTTGATCCCATAAGAGTCAGCGATGTCAAAAAGCGTGTCACCTTGTTTTACGGTGTACGTGATGACATCCACCCTGGGACGGCTGGGAATGATCGTTTCAAATTTAATTTCTCGGGAGATGCCTTCCTCAAGAAGGCTGACGTTAGCAGATTCCATGTTCGTAGCTACTGGATTGAGGTCAACCGAGGCCGATTGTTCCGAAATTCCGACTTTTTCTGCCACCTTCACTTCGACAGTCGGTATTGGAGTGTCAAGGGAGCGGGGTTTTGCCACCACCCTTTGCCAGATTACAAATACCAGGGCTGCCACAGCCAGTGCGGCGATAATGTTAGCCATCCAGCGAGCCAGCGGTTTTTCATTCCATCGAAGTGCAGGTTTTTTCTCCATCGAATTCCTTTGATACGATTGGCAACGTGCAGAGTTTCAGTCCAAACAGTTTGCCATTATAACCTGGAAAGTTAAATCTAAAATGTGAATGCGCTGTTGACCTATTAAGGTTAACGCACGTATGCTACAATCTCCTGGACCATGAGATTCAGGAGATCCCTTCTATGTTTGGTGATTTTTTTAGGGTGCTGCCTGGGCTTGAGCGCTTGCCAGGGTGGTCTCCCAACCTCAGACCCATCACCAGTGCCGCCAACATTGGTCCAGACCTCAACGAGCACTCCCAGCCCGACCGCGACCTTGACGCCGACCCCCACTGCGACTGCAACGCCGACCCCCACTCCAACACTAACCCCCACACCGACGTTATGGGTTCTCGATGCGACGCCTCTACCCGCTGGTTTCGCACCAATTTCGGTAGCGAATGCTCTTGATATATCAGCCTTAGCAGAATGGAAAGGCTTGCCGGTTGTGGACCTGGAATGGGTACCCGGAACT
>Ga0209254_10004880_pt1 | contig 12321 bp, 4 predicted proteins | sample FrelakmetDIP11DI_FD_187148 | JGI IMG/M metagenome (GOLD analysis project Ga0209254, IMG submission 187148) | Freshwater lake sediment microbial communities from the University of Notre Dame, USA, for methane emissions studies - DIP11 DI (SPAdes)... | ecosystem: Environmental > Aquatic >...
CAGACCGCCAGCGCCGACATCCTGCGCGTCATCAGCCAGTCGCCCAACGATGTGACGCCGGTGTACGAGGTCATCGTCAGCACGGCACGGCGGCTGCTGGGCTGCCACCGCACAGCGTTCCTGCGCCGTGAGGGCGAGTTCCTGGACTCCGCGCTGACTGCCACGGCCGGTGGGCTGGCGCCGGCCATGGTCGACAGGATTCCGCTGGACCCGGCTCACAACTTTCCGTCGCGCGCGCTCGTCTCGCGCGCCCTGCTGCACATCCCGGACTGGTCGGCCGTCGAATTGCCCGACCACGAGCAGACCGTCCAACGCCTGTGGGGCACCCGGTCTTCGCTGATGCTGCCCCTCATGCGCGGCGAAGAGGGCCTGGGCGTGCTGATCTTCCAGCGCAACATGCTCGAGCCCTTCAGTGAAGCCGACATCGCGCTGGCGCAGTCTTTCGCCGACCAGGCCGTGATCGCCATCGAGAACGTGCGCCTGTTCAACGAGACGCAGCAGGCACTCGAGCGCCAGACCGCCAGCGCCGAGGTGCTGCAGGCGATCAGTGGTTCGGTGGCCGACACGCAGCCGGTGTTCGAGCGCATCCTGGCCAGTTCGGCGCGGCTGTTCGGCACCGACGAAGTGATGCTGCTCACGCTCGACGACGACGGCCAGCGCCTGCACCTGCGCGGGCACCGCGGCGCCATGGCCGAAGCTGCCAAGGCGCTGTTCCCGATAGCGCTGGCCGGCACCGGCACCGAGCTCTGCCTGCGCGAGCGCCGCGCCATGCGCTTCGACGACGCGATGAACGGTGCCGACAGCCCGCCGGGCATGAGCGGCTACGCCCGCCAGCTCGGCTTCAGCTGGTCGGCAGTCGAGGCGCCGATGCTCAGCGACGGGCGCGGCATCGGCTCGATCATGGTCTTCCGCCGCAACCTGCGCCCGTTCACCGAGGCCGAAGCGCGCATGCTGCAGACCTTCGCCGACCAGGCCGTGATCGCGATCCAGAACGCACGGCTGTTCAACGACACGAAGGAAGCGCTCGAGCGCCAGACCGCCACCGCCGAAGTGCTGCAGGTCATCAGCGGCTCGATGGCCGATGCGCAGCCGGTGTTCGAGCGCATCCTCGACAGTTGCGAGCGCCTGTTCGGCACGCAGGAGATCGGCATCTGCCTGGCGCGCGACGGGATGATCGACTTCCCGGCCTACCGTGGCAAGTTCGCCGACATGATCAAGGCGGAGTACCCACGTCCGCTGGCCGGTTCGGTGACCGAGCGAGTGATGTCGAGCGGCGACGTCGAGCACATCCCGGACGCATCGGCCGACGACATGCCTGCCTATGTGTCTAGGCTGGTTCACGAATACGCCAACTTCTCGCTCGCGAGTGCGCCCATGCTGTGGCAAGGCCAGGGCATCGGCACCATCGACATCGCCCGCTCGCCGCCGCGACCGTTCAGCGACAAGGAACTCGCGTTGCTGCGCACCTTCGCCGACCAGGCGGTGGTGGCGATCCAGAACGCCAAGTTGTTCAACGAGACCAAAGAGGCGCTGGAACGGCAGACCGCCACGGCCGAGATCCTAGCGGTGATCGCCGATTCGCCCGAGGATGTGCAGCCGGTGCTCGACGCCATCGTCGAGAGTGCCAAACGGCTCGTCGGCGGCTTCTCGGCGACCACGATGCGCGTCTTCGACGGCATGGTGCATGTGGCGGCCTTCACCGCCACCGACGAAGCCGGGGCCGCGGCCTTGAAGGCCAACTTCCCGGCGCCGCTGTCGGGGTTCTACGGCTTCGAGCCGCTGCGCAGCGGACGGCCGATCCAGGTGGTCGATACGGAAACCGACCCCCTTGTCACCGGCGAGTGGCGCGAGCTGGCGCGCCAGCGGCATTACCGCGCGAATCTCAACGTGCCGATGCTGCGCGACGGCGTGCCCATCGGCATGATCAGCGTCACGCGCACCGAGCCAGGGCCGTTTGCGACGCATCACGTCGCCTTGCTCGAATCCTTCGCCGCCCAGGCCGTGATCGCAATCGAGAACGTGCGCCTGTTCAACGAAACCAAGGAAGCGCTGGAGCGGCAGACCGCCACCAGCGAGATCCTGCGCGTCATCAGCGAGTCGCCGAGCGACGTGCAGCCGGTGCTCGATGCCGTGGCCGAGCGCGCGCGTTTGCTCTGCAAGGCCGAAGGTGGCCGCGTCTGGCTGGTGGAGGGCAAGCATCTGCGGGGGATGACCGAGTACGGCCCCGTTTTCGGCGACGAACAGCACGACGCGCTGCTGCCGCTGCGCAACACCTCGGTGGCCGGGCGCAGCGTGCTCGAACGCCGCTCGATCCACCTGACCGACGTGGTGCCGCTGATCGACAGCGATTACCCGGACGTGCGCGCAATGCAGCGCAAGTACGGGCATCACGCGATGCTGACGATGCCGCTGCTGCGCGAGGGCGAGGCCCTGGGCGTGATCTCGCTGCTGCGCAAGGAGGCGCGTGCGTTCACGGCGGCCGAGGTCAGCCTGCTCGAAACCTTTGCCGACCAGTCGGTGATCGCGATCGAGAACGTGCGTTTGTTCAACGAGACCAGGGAAGCGCTGGAGCAGCAGACCGCGACTGCCGAGATCCTGCGCGTGATCAGCGGCTCGGTCACCGATACGCAGCCCGTCTTCGACGCCATCGTGCAGAGTTGCCGGCGGCTGTTCGCCGGCAAGGCGGTCGCGCTGGCGATGCCCACGGGCGACATGATCGAGTCGGTGGCCTATGCCAGCGACAACCCGGACGCCGCCGCCGACAACATCCTGAAGCCCTGGCCGCTGGACCGCGGCAGCGGGGCCGGAACGTGCATCCTCGACTCACGCTTGATCGCCGTGGCCGACACGGTCGAGGCCGCGTCGCGCTTTCCGCGCATGCCGCAACTGGCGCTCGCGCTGGGCTACCACTCGGCGCTGTTCGTGCCCTTGCTGCGCGAGGGCCAGGCCGTCGGCTGCCTGACGATCCTGCGCGCGGCCGCCGGCGAATTCGATGCCCAGGAGCTGGCGCTGGCCCAGACCTTCGCCGACCAGGCCGTGATCGCGATCGAGAACGTGCGCCTGTTCAACGAGACGCAGGAGGCGCTGGAGCAGCAGACGGCCTCCGCCGAGGTGCTGCAGGTGGTCAGCGCTTCGATGGCCGATGCGACGCCGGTGTTCGAGAAGATCCTCGACAGTTGCGAGCGCCTGTTCGGTACCCACGACCTGGCCGTGTTCCTGACCGACGGCCAGACACTGGCGCAGCCCACGGCGTACCGCGGCAGCTTCGGGTCGTGGGCGTCGACGTCCTACCCGCGGCCGTTGGCGGGTACCCTCAGCGGGATCGTGCTCGAGCGGCGAAAGTTGATGTACTGGCCCGACACGCTGGCGTCGCCCGAGGTGCCCGAGTACATGAAGCAGATCGCGCGCGAGCACGGCAACTTCGCAGGTTGCACCGCGCCCTTGCTGTGGGAAGGCCGGGGCATCGGCACCTTGAACGTGATGCGCCGTCCGCCGCGGCCGTTCTCGGACAAGGACCTGGCGCTGCTGTCGACCTTCGCCGACCAGGCGGTGATCGCGATCCAGAACGCGCGGCTGTTCAACGAGACGCAGGAGGCGCTGGCGCGGCAGACGGCCACCTCCGACGTGCTGCAGGTGATCAGCGAATCACCCACCGACGTGCAGCCGGTGTTCGACATCATTGCCGAGCGTGCGGCGGCGTTGACCAACGCGCGCTACTGCCTGGTGACGCGTTTGAATGGCGAGCAGTTGCAACTGGTCAGCCTGCACGGCGTCAACGAGGCCGGCACCGCCGCATTGCGCGCGGCCTGGCCGCAGCCGCTGCAAGGAAGCACCTCGATCGCCGCCCGCGCGATGCGCTCACGCGACGTGGTCAATGTCGCCGACCTGCTGGCATTGTCCGATGCCGACTACGCGCCGATCATGAAGCGCGCCTGCGAGCTCGCGGGTTTCCGCAGCGGCCTGTCGGTGCCGATGCTGCGTGACCAGCAGGTGATCGGCGCGATCACCGTCAACCGCGCCGAGACGGGGCTGTACGCCGACAAGGAAGTCGCGCTGCTGCAGACCTTCGCCCGCCAGGCGGTGGTGGCGGTGGAGAACGTGCGCCTGTTCAACGAGACCAGGGAAGCGCTGGAGCAGCAGACGGCCAGCGCCGAAGTGCTGAAGGTCATCAGCAACTCGGTGGCCGACACCGCGCCGGTGTTCGACGCGATCGGCAAGGCCTGCCAGCAGTTGTTCAGCGGCGATCAGGTGGTGATCTCATTGGTGGGTGCCGACGGTCAGGTGTCGCACGCATCGATTGCGGTGCCACCCGGGGTGGACGTGCAGACGAAGGACAGCGCCTGGGCGATGCTTAACCGGAACTTCCCGCGCCCGCTCGAACAGTCCTACCAGGCCTACCCGATCAGGAAGCGCCGCGTGATTCACTACCCCGACATGGTGAACGGCCCAGGCGTGCCCGAAGCCATGCGCAGCTTCTGCCGCGATGTCGGCAACTTCTCGATGCTGATCGCGCCGATGCTATGGGAGGGCCGGGGCATCGGCACCGTGCACGTCGTGCGCCAGCCGCCGCGGCCCTTCTCCCACAAGGAGTCGGCGCTGCTCGCCACCTTTGCCGACCAGGCCGTGATCGCGATCCAGAACGCACGGCTGTTCAACGAGACCAAAGAAGCACTGGAGCAGCAGACCGCCACGGCCGACGTGCTGCAGGTCATCAGCAGTTCGGTCGCGGACACCGCGCCGGTGTTCGACAAGATTCTCGACAGCTGTCAGCACCTGTTCTCGAGCACGCAGGTCGGCATCTTTCTGGCCGGCGCCGACGGCCAGGTGCATGTTGGCGCATGGCGGGGCTCGGCGTCGGAGGCGATTGACCGCGCCTTTCCGCGGCCGCTGGAGAATTCCATCACGGCTCAGGTGATTCGCGAGCGCCGCACGGTGCACATCCCCGACGTGGCGGCGATCCAGAACCCACCACCCGCCGTACGCATGGTGGTCGAATTGAGCGGCAACTGCTCGGTGGCCTGGGCGCCGATGCTTTGGGAAGATCAAGGTGTCGGCTCGATGTGCCTGATGCGCCAGCCGCCCAAGCCCTTCAGCGACAAGGAACTCTCGCTGCTCAAGACCTTCGCCGACCAGGCCGTGATCGCGATCCAGAACGCGCGCCTGTTCAACGAAACGCAGGAGGCGCTCGAGCAGCAGAAGGCCGCGGCGGAAATCCTCAGCGTCATCAGCAGCTCCGTGGCCGACACCCAACCGGTGTTCGACAAGATCCTGCAGAGCTGCCAGCACCTGTTCGGCAGCGACGAGATGGACGTGCTGGTGGTCGACGAGCAGGGTCAGTTGCAGATCGCGGCCTACATCGGCAACGCGCACGACGCCGTGGCTGCGACCTTCCCGGCACCCGTGGACCTGACGCCGGCCGGCCGCGCGATCCGCGAGCGGCGCCTGATGCATTACCCCGACATCGCCAACGGCGCCGATGTGCCCAAGGTGATCCGCGAGGTGTCGAAGGTCGCTGGCTACCAGTCGATGGCTTTTGCGCCGATGCTGTGGCAAGACCGCGGCATTGGCGCCATCGGTGTGGCCCGTGCGCGCGGCGCGTTCTCGGCCAAGGAACTGGCGCTGCTGCAGACCTTCGCCGATCAGGCGGTGATCGCGATCCAGAACGCACGGCTGTTCAAGGAAGCGCAGGAGGCCCGTGCTGCCGCGGAGGGCGCCAACGAGGCCAAGAGCAGTTTCCTGGCGACGATGAGCCACGAGATCCGCACGCCGATGAACGCTGTCATCGGCATGAGCGGCCTGCTGCTCGACACCCCGCTCAACGACGAGCAACGCGACTACGCCGGCACCATCCGCGACAGCGGCGATGCGCTGCTGACGATCATCAACGACATCCTCGACTTCTCGAAGATCGAGGCCGGCCGGATGGACATCGAAGCCCATCCGTTCGATCTGCGCGAGTGCGTTGAGTCGGCGCTCGACCTGATCGCCGGGCGCGCCGCCGAGAAGCACCTCGACATCGCCTATGTGTTCGAAAACAGCGGCGAAGGCGACGTACCCGCGGCCATCAATGGCGACGTGACCCGGCTGCGCCAGATCCTGCTCAACCTGTTGAGCAACGCCGTCAAGTTCACCGAGCGCGGCGAGGTCGTTCTCACCGTCAGCGCCAAGGGCAGCGGCGCCGACACCGAACTGCAGGTGGCGGTGCGCGATACCGGTATCGGCCTGAGCGAAACCGGCAAGAGCCGCCTGTTCCAGAGCTTCAGCCAGGCCGACAGCTCGACCACGCGCAAGTACGGCGGCACGGGGCTGGGCCTGGCCATCAGCAAACTGCTGGCCGAGCTGATGGGCGGCACGATGTGGGTCGAGAGCGACGGCCCAGGGCGCGGCAGCACCTTCCGCTTCACGTTGCGTGCGCCGGTGGCCGAGCTGCCGCAGGGCACGCGCCGCGACTTCCTCGGTGCGCAGCCGTCCCTGACGGGCAAGCGCATCCTGGTCGTCGACGACAACGCCACCAACCGCCGCATCCTGGCGCTGCAGGCCGCCAAGTGGGGCATGGTGGTGCAGGACACCGAGGCGCCCGAGCAGGCCTTGCAGATGCTCAAGACCGAGGCCTACGACCTGGCGATCCTCGACATGCACATGCCCGGCATGGACGGCGCGACACTGGCTGCGCGCATCCGCGAAGGCGGCCACCCGCTGCCGCTGGTGCTGTTTTCGTCGCTTGGCCGGCGCGAAGAGCAGGGCAGCCTGTTCGCCGCCACGCTGGCCAAGCCGCTGCGCCAGAGCCAGCTGTTCGATACCCTGGTCACGCTGCTGGCCCACGACGCCGCGCCGCGGGCGCCGCAACCTGCGGCCAAGCCGAAGATCGACGCCGACCTGGCCACGCGCCACCCGCTGCGCATCCTGCTGGCCGAAGACAACGTGGTGAACCAGAAACTCGCGCTGCGCCTGCTGCAGCAAATGGGCTACCGTGCCGACCTGGCCAGCAACGGCATCGAAGCCGTGGAGAGCGTCGCACGCCAGACCTACGACGTGATCCTGATGGACGTGCAGATGCCCGAGATGGACGGCCTGGAGGCTTCACGGCACATCGTCGCCGGTGGCGCCGACCGCCCGCGCATCATCGCCATGACCGCCAACGCTATGCAGGGCGACCGCGAGATGTGCCTCGAAGCGGGGATGGACGACTACGTCACCAAGCCGATCCGCGTCGATGCGCTGGTCGCGGCGCTCATGCAGGTGCACAAGCGCGGGCAGCTTTAGCGGCCAGCCGATACGGACGGGATGCGGCAGAATCAGTCCATGCGTCCTTCCCAAGTACTTGCTTCGCAGCGTGATCGCATCCTTGCGCTGGCCGCGGCGAGCGGCGCAAGCAGTGTTCGCGTGTTCGGGTCTGTAGCCAAGGGAATCGATCGCGAGGGAAGCGATGTCGATCTGCTCGTCGACATGCCCGCGGGCACGTCGCTGTTGCACATCGTCGGGCTGCAACTCGACATCGCGGACGCTCTGGGTGTAAAGGTCGATCTGTGCACCGAGCGCGAATTGCACCCCGCGTTGCGAGACCGCATCCTGGCAGAAGCGCGCCCACTATGACAGAGCGCGACGGACTGTTCCTTGCGCACGTCCTGGCGGCGATCGCCGACATCGAGAGCTTCACCGAAGAGGGCCGCATCGGCTTCATGGCCGATCGCAAGACGCAGAGTGCCGTGGTACGCCAACTCGCCATCGTCGGCGAAGCAGTCAAGAACCTCAGCCCGGCGCTCATTGCAAGCGAGTCGACCGTGCCGTGGCGCCAGATTGCGGGAGCGCGGGACCGCTTGATTCATGCGTATTTCCGGGTTGACCTCGACGCGGTCTGGTCGATGGTCGAGCAGGACTTGCCCACATTGCGAGAGAACGTCCAGCGCATCCTTGGCCGTGGCACGTCGGCACCGGGTTGAGATGGGAGCCACGGCGCCGAGTTCGTCGAAGAAGCTCGAACACCGCGGCACGATGATCGCCCCGCGCGTCAGACGTGCTTGAGCAGGTACAGCTGCCAGAGGTCCTTCGGGCTCATGCGCAGCAAGGGGCGCAGGGCGCGCAGGCCGGTCTTGCCGATGCTGCCTTCGAGGTAGCGCAGCTCGGCCAGGCTGGCCTTGGCTTCGTCGTTGAGCTCGGCGTGAAAGCCGTTCTCGCGCATCATCAGCAGGCCCTTGGCGCGCAGCGACAGTTCGGTGTACAGGCGCAGGTAACACAGCACGTCGGCCAACAAGGGGCCTTCGAGGCGGTCGCGCAGCGTGTGCAGGTAGCGGCCGACCGGTGAGTCGGCAATCTGCCCGGCGTTGATCAGCTCGAGCATCTGCACGTCGGAGTCGAAGCCGGTGCCGAGCCAGTCGCGCGTGGCCACTTCGCTGCGCTGGAATACGGCATACAGCAACAGCGGCACCGCGACCATCACGGTCAGGGTGGCCAGCTGAGGCACGTGGCTCAGGTTGTTGAATGCGGCGTGCAGCAGCACGGCGAGCAGCAGGCCCGGCAGAAGGGCGCGCAGGGTGGCGCCGGCCGAGCGCTCGAGCATCGCCAGGCCCATGATGGCGAAGACGGCGGTGGTGCCGCCGTGCATGATCGCGGTGCCGAAACCGCGCACGACCCAGGTGGTCATCGAGGCGTCGGGCAGCAATCTGAGGAAGTGGCTGTTTTCGACCAGCGCAAAGCCGGTGCCGACGGCAAAGCCGACGATCGCCGCGTCGACCAGGAAGCCGATGCGGTGGCTGCGGATCAGCAGCACGATCAGCGAGCCCTTCAGCAGCTCTTCCGTCAGCGGCGACACGGTGCGCGAGAAGCGGCCGATGTCGATGTCGAAGTGGCCGAGCAGCAGGCCATTGAGCCCATAGCTGATGCCGGCGGCCAGCGCACCCGCCAGCATGGTGGCCAGCAGCACCCGCAGCCTGAGCAGCTTGAAGCTGTCCAGCCATTGCAGCGCCGCGAGCAGGCCCAGCACCGGCAGCAGGGCCACCAGAATCGGCGGCAGCAGGGCAGTCGACATCGGTGCAGTGTCGCGGCAAACGGCTACAGGATCTTCAGCGAAACCATCCACTCGGTGCCGGCGCGCTTGGAATGCTCATAGCCCTGGGCAAAGCCGACGGAAAACATCATCTCGTACCAGTACATGGTGGAAATGCGGAAGTCCACCTGCCCTCCGACGCTGCCCACCTTGCGCGTGCCGGTGTCGGCAGCGGGCTTGGCCCACAGCGCGCTGGCGAACAAGGCCGAGCGCGCCCAGGTCACGTGCAGGCCCGGCGTGCCGACGCTTTCGAAGATCACCGGCGGCAGCGTCCACTCCAGCATCTGCCTGAAGTAGCGCTGGCCGTCGACCTCGTCGATCTCGAAGCCGGGCAGCGAGCCCGCTTCGCGGTAGCGTTTGACATTGCCGCTGTCGACAAAGTTGTTGCCAAAGCCGCCGAAGTAGAAACTGGCCACTGGATCGTCGTCATCCCCGGCGGCGATGCCGGCCGAGCTGCGCGACCACAGCGATGAGTGCGCCAACGGCAGCGACAGGCCCACGTCGAAGCCGCCGCGCAACAGCGCGCTGGGCTTGTCGCCGGCGCGGTTGACGATGAGGGCCGCATTGGCCAGCACGCCTTTCTCGTCATCGACTGCACCGAGCGAGCGGCGCAGGTCGGTGTAGTCGAGCTTGACCCTGGCGCTGGTCAGGCGCGAGTAGGGCGTGCTGACGTTCTGCGCATTGGGCAGGGTATCGATCTGGCCGAAGTGGGCCAGGTCCAGGGCCAGGTCGAGCCGGCGCGGCTCATCCCATATCAGGTTGTGGTCATAGCCCACGCGAAATACCGAACCCTTGCGGCTGCGCTTGGTCGGCCCGAACAGGTCATAGAAGTCCGATGGGTTCCAGGCCAGCTGGCCGCGCCAGCCGAGGTAGTTGGCCATGATGTTGATATGGGCCTGCTGGCCGTCGGGCAGATCGCGGTTGCCAGGCGTCCAGGCCGCCGTGATGCTGGCGTTGGCATAGAGGATCGGGTCCTGGAAATTGGCGCGGAAGCCGACCCCGACCGCATCTTTGTAGCCCTGCAGCACGGGGTAGGCGCTCATCAGCCCCATCTCGCGAAGCGGCTCATAGATGCCCTTGCCGGTGATGACCTTGTCGGCATCGACGGTGTTGGGCGCGGGTACCTGCCAGGTCGTGACCACCGGGTGGCGGGCGACAACTTCGGTGCCGAGGAATTTGATCGCGCTGGCGTCGGCCACCACTTTGGGCTCGATCACTGCCGGTACGAAGCCCTGGGCGGTATACGCCAGCACGAGCATCTTGCCGTCCGCCATTTCGGCCGGCCTGAAGAATCCGACTTCCGCGTTCGACACGGCCTCAACCGCGCCGGTCGCAACCTCGTAGCGAAAGATGTTCGACACGCCGGTGTAGTAGCTGCTGCCGTAGAGGTAGCGGCCATCGCGCGAGAACACGAAGCTCTCGGGCACCGACTGGCCGAACCGGAACTCGCTGAATGGTTTGACATCGCCGGCCAGCAACTTGTCGAGCTGCCAGACGCGCACGAATTGGTCGGCATTGAGATCGGCCACGGAGGCCGACAGGTGCTTGCCGTCGGGCGAGATGTCGAGATCCGACGGCACCACCCCGTAGGCGAAGTCATGCACCCGGAACCACGTGTCGTATGGCGGGGGCAGGCGCACGAGGGTCGCCATGCCATTGTGGTGGCGTACGCCGAACAGCGACCGGTCGTGTCGGTTGAAGACGAGCTCGCCGATGCGTGCGTCCTTGAACAGCACGCGCTGTTCGCCTGTCTTGACGTCCAGCGCCATCAGGTCGCGCAGGGCGTGGTTGTCGTTGGTGAAGAACGCCGTGCCGCTATCGGCATCGAAGGCGAAGGAGGCCACGCGGTAAAGCATGCCCCGCTTGATGTCGCCCAGATTCCGATAAGTGCCGTCGCGCGTGTTGAGCGCGCCCACGTGCTCGAGCACGCCGGGCGAGCGAAAGGCGCCGTAGAGGATGCCCGTTGCCTCGTCGTAGTGGGTTCGTGAGATCGACCCCATGGCTGCACCCGGCAAGACCCGGTGCGGGGTGATGGGGTGCTCCCTCACCTTGGCAAGGTTGGCGCGCTGGAATTCGTGCTCGAACGCGATCCAGTCGTCCCAACCCTTCTCGAGCGAAAAGCCGAAGACATGCTGGAACTGATCGGCGTAATGCCGCTGGCTGCCTTCGTCACGCCGCAGCCATTCCATGACTTTCTCTGGCGAATGAGCATAGGCAAGCCAGGTGAAGAAGCGCGTGCCGTAGAGGTAGGCATTGACTCCGACCTGGAAGTCAACCAGCACGCCGCGCGAGACCAGGCCCAGCGAATCGTAGAAGCGGGCATCGTCGCGCACCATGGCGCGAAACACCATTTCGTCGTAGCCGCCCTGGGCCCGCCCGATACCGCCACTCATCCAGGTTTCAAGGAAGACCGCACTGCCTTCGCCGTACCAGCGCGGCACGTACAGGCGCGGCGTTGTGAGGTAGGCGTAGAGCAATGACTCCGGGTTCTGCCCCTGTGGCAACACCTTGCCGTGGAAGAAACGCCGCCATGCGATGTCCTGTGCGGCCGCGTTGTCACCGTTGGCCACGTGAACCATCTCGTGGTTCATCAACCAGTACATGCGATCGGCCGTGGAGCTGGTCTCAAAGGCCAGCGACGGGGGTGCGACATCGAGAAAGATGAGGTTCTGCGGCGCCGACCACGCCGTAGCGCCTGCGTAGTCGGCGAAGTCCCTCAACAGCACATTGGTCGCGTGGGACGGCACCCAGTTGAACATGCGACGTTGCCAGGCGTGTGCATTGGTGAAGCTGCGCACCGCGTGTGGCACCAGGTTGCCCAGATCGTTGAAGTAGATCAGGCGCAGGTCTGGCGTCGTCACATAGGACAAGTCCAGTGCGCTCTTTTCGTCGGCCTCGGCCACCAGGGGCAGCACGCTCAGCAGTAGGCACAGCAGCCGGTGGCGCATGGGATTTCCTGGATCAGTCTCGCCGACCAGCGTGCGCGGAGCTTTCTGCCAAACGAAAACCGCCGGTGCGGGACCGGCGGTTTGGAAAGTCGCGGATGAGCAAGGTTGTTGTGAGCTGAAGCCTCTGCCGAGAGACGGCTCTCCTACTTGCCGCCACCTTGCGCAGCACCAGCACCACCTTGCGCAGCGCCAGCACCGCCTTGCGCCGCACCGGCACCGCCTTGCGCAGCACCGGCACCACCTTGCGCCGCACCGGCACCGCCTTGCGCCGCACCGGCACCGCCTTGCGCCGCACCGGCACCGCCTTGCGCAGCACCGGCACCGCCTTGC
>Ga0209254_10004881_pt1 | contig 12320 bp, 10 predicted proteins | sample FrelakmetDIP11DI_FD_187148 | JGI IMG/M metagenome (GOLD analysis project Ga0209254, IMG submission 187148) | Freshwater lake sediment microbial communities from the University of Notre Dame, USA, for methane emissions studies - DIP11 DI (SPAdes)... | ecosystem: Environmental > Aquatic >...
AGTGCCTAGCAGTATTCCAATCATGGCTGCCAGCCACGGTGGCAGGTGAAAAACCATCATTAACATTGCCGTTACGACGCCAACCAGTGACATTTGATATCCAACCGACAGGTCGATCCCACCCCCAATCATCACAAATGACAAACCTATTGCTACTATGATGAAGTAGGTGTTCTGGGTGATGATATTAGTCAAGTTTCGCCATGTGAGAAAGTATGGACTCGCAAAAGAAAAGAGAACCATAAGCACAAATAGGATAAACATGACCGTGTATTTTTTTAGGCCACTCAAATCAATCTTTGACAATTTTTCTCTCACTGTTAAAGAATGCTGGTTCTGATCCATGCACTCAACCTCTATAACTGTTTGTCAATCAACACCATTATCCGAAAGATTGATACTCAACCTCGGGGGTTTGCATCCCATTACGATCCTTACCCTTAACGATCATCGTCACAACATCATCGAGGCAAACATTACTAACTTCCAGGATGTCTTGCCTTTGCCCGCCTTTCATGACCAATACACGGTCAGCAATCGCAAGGATATCAGGGATACGTTGGGTGATGAGCAGGATTGAAAGACCCATATCTTTCAGATTCCTGATTAAGCCAAGCAATTTATTGGCTTCTGTTACACCTAATGCAGCGGTAGGTTCATCCATGATCAGGACTTTCGATTGGAATGCGATGGCACGCGCGCAAGCGACCATCTGGCGTTGTCCACCGGACATGCGTGCTACATTAAGCTTTGGTGATTTGATATCAACCCGTAGATCTCGGATCACCTCTTCTGCTTTCTTGTACATTCTTTTCTTATCCATAAATAAATCAAATGGTCCGCGGACAAGTTCTCTGCCGATGAAAATATTTCTGGCAACATCCAGATTATTGAACAAAGCCAAATCCTGGTAAATCATGCCAATTCCCAAATTAAAGGCATCTTGTGGGTTTTGGATATGGGCTTTATTACCATCAATATAAATATCGCCTTCATCTGCTTGATAAGCACCGGAGAGAATTTTCATCAGCGTGGATTTCCCAGCGCCATTGTCCCCAACCATACCCATAATCTCACCACGCCTCAGCTCCAGATCAACGCTTCTAAGGGCCTGGACACCTCCAAAGCGCTTGCAGATGCCTTTCATCTCAACAACGTAATCTGTACTCATAAGACCTCATTTTTTTCAATCATTTTTATAACTACCAATATTTACCAGGGATTAGGGTTGCTTAACAAACATCTAGTTAATTGAACGCTTAATAAGAACGATAGCTTAATAAAGCTCAAAGTATCTTCATTCCCTACGCGGGGGGAACTATCAGAAGATCACTTTTAAATCAGACATCGATTTGGATGGCAAATATGTACGCCTGAATCAGGACTTATGACCTGCTTAAGAGATTCACCTTTCTTAGTCTTGTAAAGAAAATTACACTTGTATCACAGACCTTCTGGGATTATTAGCCCAAAAGGTCTGTAAATAACTTACAGAATAATTGATAAAGCTTTTTATGGGGGAGGTGGACCAGGGAGCACTAACTCCTTGGGTTCAGCAGTTGGAACAGTGAATACCGTGGCACTCTCAACTGGAACAGAAAAAAGCACCCCATCAACACCCGTTACCAGCTCTAGGTCATCCCATATATCCTTTGGAACCGCTTCCCCATTCAGCATTTTTCCCGCATATTCCATTGTCCTGCCGATCAAGTCTCCACCAAAACGAATTGTGCCTCGAAAGACACCATTTCCCTTGGAAGAGTCAGCGACCGCAGGACCTTCAGCGCCAATCAAACCGATACTGAAGACCGCAACTTTACTTAAATCATCAATGACGCTCGCACCGGATCCCTTGGCATACTCATCCATGATCGCCTGCGAGGCACCCATGGCACCATCACCCGCATAAGCCAGGACAAGTTTTACATCCGGGTTGGTGGTTAATACATTCTGCATAGCGGTCTGGCCGGCTTGGAACATTTCTGCCTGAACAGTGGAGACAACATTTATAGCCGGTGAGTAGGCTGGATTCTCGACCTTGTCCGCCTCAGCGACTACTTTTCCAGAGGCGTCGATATATTCACCCTGCGCATTTTTCAAGTAGGGTTCACTGATCATCTTGAGTCCCGATGAACGATCAACCGCTTCTGGATTGAGGCTGGATTCAAAAATTGCTGTTTCAATCGAACCAGGAGCAGCATCGGGATAAGTTTCATCAATCCACTGCTTTGCCATATAAGCCGCATAGTGTCCTGCCAGGAACTGGTTCATGTGCATAAAAGCTGTATAGGCATTTGAATCCCCAGGATCACCACCAGCGAATAGAACTTGAACACCCGAGGTAACAGCTTCTGTCAGCTTGGGCACCAGGCTGGTGGGCTCCACTGCCATGACAAACATAAATTTCGGGTCCATGGCGGTATAGTTCTCGATCTGGGTTGATTGGGTGTTGGCATTGCCATCCGCACTGGATACTTGAACATCGTAATCATTGCCAAAAGCCCCATTGAAAGCATCCTGGAAGCCGAGCATAAGTGGGTTGTCCAAAGCCGGCAAACTGACCACCAGGATGGGTTTTGCTTCCGGTGCAGCTTCTGTCGACGCCGGAACAACCACTTCTGGTTCAGTCGTTGCCGGTTCAACCACTTCCGGTTCCGTCATAGCTTTTTCAGTTGGTTGTGTCTGACAAGCTGACAGCAACAGACCGATGATCATCAAAACTGAGAACATTACTGAAATTTTCTTTTTCATCTTTTCTTCTCCTTTTTATTAAGGACTAGAATAAAATAATATAGAAACAGAGATTTTTTTGGCTGGGGATTAAAGGGGAAAATGAAATGATTTCATTTTTATCCTACCCACCAAAGAACCTTTTTACGAATATTCTCTCATCTACACCTCCTCGGTTATGATTTTCCTAAAAGTTCTTGTAATCTCTTTAACCATTTATATTTTCCAATAAATATATTACCGAAATCTTATGCTGCCACTCTTGTAACTGTCTCTTTCGACCTTCGGTTTTTCTGATATTGGTCATAACCAACCGCCGCAAGGAGTAATGCACCTTTAATGATGTTTTGGTAAAAATCTGGAAGTCCAAATAGCTGCATCCCGTTATTTAGGACGGCAATGATCATGACCCCGGTGATAAGGCCAAAAATTGTACCTTCACCGCCAGCGAAGCTGACCCCTCCCAAAAGTGCAGCAGTCAATGCGTCGAACTCAATGCCTGCCCCCGTGGTAACCTGTCCATTAAAAACCCTGGAAAGCAGTACAACTGCGGTAATTCCAGAAGCAAAGCCGCAGATAGCAAAAACAACCACTTTTTTTTGTTTGATATTTATTCCCACAAGGCGGGCTGCTTCCTGGTTGCCTCCCATTGCATAAACACGACTTCCAAAATTCGTATTGTGCAAGAAATACGCTCCAATAATTACCACAAAAACCATGATGATGATTGGAACCGGTATTAGGCCAACGTAACCTTGTCCATACACCCGGAACGAATCAGGCAAACCATCGATGTTTCGCCCTCCCGCAATAATGTAACCAATTCCTTTATAAATAAAAGCTGTACCCAGCGTGATGATCAAAGGATGGACCTTCAGGATATTGCTGAGAACTCCGTTTGTCATCCCCAAAAACGTTCCCAGCACAAGGCAAACTGGTATGGCAATGAGCGGATCGATTCCATAACCATAGGTACTCGATATCATGAGCGAGAGCACGATATTAGTGAGAATAATCTGGGAACCAACAGACAGGTCAATCCCCCCACCAACCATCACAAACATCAGCCCGGTTGCGCTGATTGTCACAAAGGACATTTGCCTCAGCATTAATCTAAAGTTACCCAAGGTAAGGAAATTGGGGGCGATGAAAGAAAAAATCACTATCGTCACCAGCAAAATCAATAAAGGTGTGTATTTTCTGAAGATAATTTCAATATACCCAGACAGATTCATAATCAGCGATGGTTTATATTTCATTACCGTGTTCCTGTGCTCTTGAACGGATACTTCCTGGTTTTATAAATAGTATATATAAGCTGACCAGTAAAGCCAGCAGTTACCCAAAAGATTGGTATTTAATATCATCTGCTATTTCTATGTTGCTGTCTTTTCCTTTCACAATCAAGGTCACAACATCATCCAGTGTTGCGTCCTTAACATTGAGAATCTGCTGCCTTACCCCTCCTTTTAAAACAAAAACACGATCAGCAATTGCCAATATGTCCGGAATTCGCTGTGTTATGAGTAATATCGACAATCCCAGGTTTTTCAAGTTTTTGATCAAACCCAATAATTTATTAGCTTCGGTAACTCCCAAGGCAGCGGTCGGTTCATCTAGAATCATGATCTTTGACTGAAATGCAATCGCCCGAGCACAGGCTACCATCTGCCGCTGTCCACCGGACATCCTAGCCACATTCAATTTGGGGGATTTGATGTCAACCCGCAGGTCTTTGATCAATTCCTCTGCTCGCTTGTACATCCCTTTTTTATTCAGGGTCATCCCCAGCGGTCCCCAGACCAGCTCTCTTCCAACAAAGATATTATTGGCTACATCTAGATTGTTGAATAATGCAAGGTCCTGGTAGATCATGCTGATCCCTAGTTTGAACGAATCCAGGGGATTGTGAATCTGTGCTTGCTTTCCAAAAATATATATCTCACCTTCATCTGCCTGGTAGGCTCCGGAGAGAACCTTCATCAGAGTGGATTTACCAGCTCCATTGTCCCCGACAATCCCCATGATTTCACCTTGTCTTAACTCCAAGTCAACATGCTTAAGCGCCTGGATCCCCCCAAAACTTTTGGTAATACCCTTCATTGCAACTGCATATTCCATGATCTCTGACCTCAATACCATCTAGTTGGCTGCATGATTTCCCCAGGTTGTTGGATTATTCCACAGAAAGACTTTAAGGCGGCGATTATGCTTGTGCCACTTTTACTCGTGGTTCATCCACTGTCAACATCGGGGATGTCAGAATTGATACCTCTAGGAAATCTGGCGACGGCTTACTACCGTTCATGGATATCAGGACGGGCCATCGCCAGATTCTGGCTATTGTTCTTCTTAGCTGAGATCTTTCAACTATCGCTCATTAAATGCCGGAGCGGGGAAACCGAAGTCGGCTGACTTCTGGTCCGTCGGCCAGACCAGCTCCATCATTCCATTGAGCCACTGAGTCATGGGATTCAACACATTACCCGTGCCATCCGCATTGAAGGTTACTGGACCGATGACGGTCATCATGTCAGAGTCTGCCATGGCATCGCGGATTGTGTCGCGGTCAAGTGTCCCTGCTCGCTCAATTGCATCAGCGAATAACTGGACGCAAGCATAGGCTGGGCCAACCAGAACGTCTGCCGGCCGGCTAAAATCAGTCTCGTGCCTGGTATTGATCTCCGCTACGCCAGGGAAATTCTCGGCATTATGCCAGCCGGGGAACATAGTAACGTAATCACCGACCGTACCAAGTGTTTCACCCCACGTTGCGGCGTCTGGGGCTCTGACCAACATCGTGAACTTGGGGGTCCAGTCCAATTCACTCAATTGCTTCATTATCGCGATTCCATCTGGGGTACTGGGCATTCCGAGCAGGATCTCTGCTCCAGCCGCCTGGGCATCCAGGATCAGGGTTGAGAAATCGGTTGCACCAGGGGCATATTCAGCATAATACACTACATCATACCCAGCTGGTTTAGCATCTGCCTTGAACAAACCGCCCAGCTCATTACCCCAGTCAGTCTTCTCCTGGAAGATCGCTACTTTCGTAGGCCTCTGATCAGCAGGGATCATCTCATTTAGAGCTGCATAAACATCCCTGGCCTGATCGGGTGATTTGGGGAATGGCGAGAACAGGTACTCGTACCCACGCTGGTGGATGTTCCACCAGGCAAAGGATACACCGCAATACGGCACCTGGTTCTTCTCAGCGATCGCTGTTGTGGCTGCATGCATTCCGCTGGCTGCACCACCCAGATAAGCAACCACATTTTGCTCGGAGAAAACTTTTTCCAGGTTGCTGACTGCTTTGGTGGGGTCAGATTCATCATCATAGGCTGTCAAGCACAGCGGGACTTTTGTACCATATTCTTCGACATAAACACCGCCATTGGCATTGATGGCATCGATGGCGTAGTCATAACCCACTTTTACCTGGCTGCCCAGCGAGCCAAATTTTCCGGTCAGCGGGATTGATGCGCCAATATCAATACATTCCGGCGCTGGGGGCAAGGTTACTGCTTCAACCGGGGTTGGTGCGCATTCAAATGTGGCCAATGGATCTAATGTTTCTGCAGGATAATCTCCTCCACTGATCATACCCTTCATGATCGTATAGGTACTCTGGATCAGATCATCAAGGCTGCCACCGATACCAACAGCACCACGATAAGCCCCTGCCTCACATTTCGGGAGCTTTTCCTGAGTATCTGGGCTGACATCACCGGAGAACACGGCGTATTGAGCCAAATTATCCGGAGCGTATGCTGCCATAGCCTGGGCAACACCCTGTGCGCCAGAATCTCCCACAACCAGGACTACTTTTACATTCGGATTGGCTGTGAAAATATTCTCGGTTGCGCTGACAGCCTCAGATATGGTTGCTTCAGGCACGTCAACAAATTGCACCAGTTTGGCTTTAACGCATGCATCCACAGTTTCCATGCCTTCAGAACGCAGCCTGATATTTTCAGTACCTTTAGTGCCAATCACTGCAACTTCTACACTGTCATCTGCTGCATCCGGAAAAGTAGCTTCGATCCAGTCACAGGCCATTGTAGCCATGGTGGTACCGATTTCATACTGATCGGTGTGCATGATGGCATCATAAGGACCCTGCTTATCAACAGGCACGCCCATGACCTTAATACCAGCTGCTTTGGCTTCTTCAACAGCAGCTGCCACACCTTCGGGTTCGATAGCCGCCATAACGACCATGCCGCTGACGCCTTGGGAGATGCAGCTCTCAATCTGGTTGTACTGGGTGGTAGCATTGCCTTCAGCGCCATATATTAGAACCTCTACGCCATCAGCTGTAAATTTTTGCTTGACTCCTTCAGTCAGACCTGACAGGAAGGCATTCCCAGATTCTGGGATGAGGTAGCATACTTTCTTTCCATCAATAGAGCCTGCTGCAGGTTGTGCAGGGGCTGTTGTAGGCGCTACTGTCGCTTCTGGTGTTGCTGTCTTGGCTGCACACCCTACAATCAGCACACTTAGGAACAACACAAGGGCAATCGTACCTATTATCTTAGTTTTCATGATTCATCCTCCATCAATTTGATATTTGAAAAAAAACGATGTGAATTATGCTTGTATTAATCCGGTCAATAGCCATCTCCTTTCTTTTACGACCAGCCTGATCTGAATGTTTTCAAGTTTTAGCAATCTGCGGTGTCCCTGTTTTTTTCTGGTTTGGTCCCTTTCGGAGGTAGGTTTGAGCCTTCTTCCACAATTCCACCAGCCCACCAGGAAGAAAGAGAACTATCAGGATGAACAGCGTACCGAAGATGATCAAATGATATTCACCCACATTCCACACCAAGAGCTGCTTGAGGCCGACAAAAAATATCGAGCCTATGATTGGGCCGATAATGGTACCCGTACCACCAATGTACGCCATCATCATGGGGTCAAAGGTCCATTCAGGACCGAAAGGCATATTAAGGTAATAGCTGACATGGTAATAGGCGAAAGCGCCTCCTACTAAACCAGCAAAGAAAGCACTAACAACCAGTGCAAGAAGTTTGTGCTTCAATGCGCTTATCCCCAGGGATTCAGCTGCATCCTCACCTTCTCGAACCGCCATCATACCTAATCCCCACTTTGAGTTGACCAGGAAATAAGCTGTGCCTATGGTCAAGATAGCTAAAACCAGGAATAGATAATATCGAGGAACTATTTGATAATCAGAGATGGCAGGGTTGAAAGACATCTCCGGGAAGATGTTGCCGACAGTGATGTTAAGTATCTGTGCCAGCGCCAGTGTACCGATGGCAAAATAAACGCCTCTAAGTTTGAAGGCAGGAATTCCGATCAGGAGGGCTAACGCTACTGCTACAAACCCTCCAGCCAGAAAAGAAGGAAAAAAGGGAAATCCGTCAATCCACAATAAACGCGTCGTTAGCGACCCGATACCAAAGAAAGCAGCGTGACCAAGGTTTGTTTGTCCGGTATAACCGCCCAGGATATTCCAGCTCGATGCAAGGCTCATATATAAAAGGACCAGGATGATCAGATTGATGGTGCTATCTTTCTTTATCATCAAAGGTAACAGAGCCATAGCAATAATGGTAATGATGAGAAGGGAAAAAGAGATTATTCGTTTTTTATTCATCGGCTAACCTTCTTTTACCCCAAATAACCCTTGCGGCCTGAATATCAAAACGAGAAGGAAAAGTACCAATCCAGCTACCTCCCGATAATTGCTACTGATAAAATAGGAGGTGGTCGACTCGGTTACCCCCAAAATTAGACCTCCCACAAGGGTCCCTGGAATGCTACCCAACCCTCCCAGGACCATCACAATGAGCGCTTTTAGAGTCCAAGTAAGCCCCATGGATGGCTGGATCGAATAATTTACTGCCACTAAAGTACCTGCTACACCAGCAAGGGCAGCTCCTATAGCAAAGGAAATAAGATAAACCTTATGAATATTAATCCCCATCAAGGAGGCAGCTTCCCAATTTTGCACAGTTGCCCGTATGGCTTTGCCAGTATAGGTCTTGCGCAGAAAGAGCTGGAGGGCGACCAGGAAGAAAACAGCTACAGCTAAATTTGCCAGTCGTACAACGGGAAAGCGTATCCCAAGCACAGTAAAGGCAGTTCCAAGATAGGAAGCTGTAATTCCTCGCTCATCAGCAGACCAAAAACGAAGTGCCAGGTTCTGTAGGATGATCGATAATCCAAATGCAACAAGGAGTGTATTTTTTATCTTGGTTTCCTCAGGCAACTTTACCGTTCGTGAAAAGATAAGTCTATAGAGGAAAGCCCCTATCAAGAAGAGGGAAACAAATGAAATAATGATCGTTAGATACGGATCCAATCCCAATTGTGAAAATGCCCAGAAACTTGCATATCCTCCCAGCATGACCAGTTCACCATGGGCGACATTGAGGATCTTTGTGACCCCAAAGACCAGGGAAAGCCCCAATGCAACCAATCCATACAGGGCACCCACAAGTATTCCAAACACCAGGATCTGACCAAGCATAGAAACCTCGCTCTCCGATTTGATCTAGCTATCCAAGATACGAACTCCGTACCGACTCAAATGATAAAAGGTCCTTGGCGGTACCCTGCCCCACAATCCGTCCATTTTCTAGCAAGTAAGCTCTATGAGCCAAGTCCAAGGCTAATTGAATATTTTGTTCCACCAATAGGATGGTCACTCCCTGTTGATTTATCTTCTCGATCATCGCAAACATTTGCTCCACAAGGATGGGTGCCAGACCGAACGATGGTTCATCCAGCATTAAAAGCCTGGGTTTAGACATCAAAGCTCTACCAATGGCCAACATCTGGCGCTCACCTCCGGATAGTGTTCCAGCTTGTTGGTTCTGCCTTTCTGAGAGGCGGGGAAATATCTCGTAAACTCGTTCCAAGCTTTGTTTTTTTTCTTTCCTGGCTTTGGGAACAAATGCACCGAGCTCTAAATTTTCATAAACACTCATCCCGGCAAATATTTTCCCGCTTTCAGGAACTTGTGAAATTCCCAACTCCACAATTTTGTTGACCGGTTCCTTACCTATTGCCTTGCCGAGAAAGTTGATGTCTCCTTTTGCAGGTTTTAAAAGCCCACTGATCGTGTTTAGAGTAGTTGTCTTACCTGCTCCATTCGGTCCAATGAGGGCAATAATTTCTCCCTCGTTTACTTCCAGTGAGACTTCCCAAAGTGCCTGGAGCTCTCTGTAAAAGACATCGATCTTATCTATACTAAGCATGGGATTTTCCTAGATACACTTCGATAACTTTTGGATGGCGAACAATCTCTTCAGGAGGACCTTCTGCAATCTTCTCGCCCATATTCAGTACAATGATGCGATTTGAGATACAAGTGACGGCTTTAACAATATGCTCAACCATAATGATGGTTACCCTGGTATCTCGGATACGTGCAATTAATTGGCAAACATCATCAGCCTCAGCCAGGTTTAGACCAGCCATGAGCTCATCTAAGAGGAGCATATCTGGTTTCGTAGCCAGAGCCCTGGCTAATTCCAATCTTTTTCGCTCCATAACCCTCAGGTCTTTAACCATTATTTGAGATTTGCTGAGCAAACCTACTTTATCCAGGATTTCTTCAGACTCACAGGCAGCATCTTTCATGTTCGCGCATGGTTTCTGACCATATACTCTGCCTACCATCACATTCTGCAGGGCAGTAAAATCCAGGAAAGGCTTACATAGCTGGAAGGTCCTGGCGATTCCCTTCTTATTTATCTGGTAGCGCGGGAGCCCAGTAATATCCACTCCGTGAAGTGTAATCTTTCCAGTATTCGGTTTTAAAAACCCTGTAATAAGGTTTAATGCAGTTGTCTTTCCTGAACCGTTGGGGCCGATAATGCCGACAATCTCACCTTCATCTACATTAAAATCCAGGTTGTTGATTGCCTTCAAACCCCCAAAAGTCTTGCAAAGCTGTTCAACAGTTAGAATACGCATATATCTCCTCAGTCAATAAAGTAGGTGTATTCTGTTCAGTAAAGTTTTTCATTCATAACCTATCCACCAGAAAGGTACGGGAAGAAGCACATGCGACAATCTGGAGGCAGGGAATCCTCCATCTCACTCTGTACACCATTGATCGTGATAATTCCTATTTCTTCTGGTTTCAAACCCAGCTCTGCAGCAGCCTCCTGGACCTTAGCATGATTTGCCAGGTCCAGGGTTTGCCGCCGAGGAGAAAGAGGAGAGAGCTGACCAAAGAGTTCAACAGATATTTGCATGTGTCATCTAGACGGTCTCGAAGATCGTGTCCAAATCAGAGTCAGGCACATCGAATGTCACATTGTGTGGTGGCAATGACTCATAGCACATAAATTCTGGGATACGGTAGTCTGCCGCTGTGAGACCGGCGCGTCGGTTAAACTCTAGCTCGGTGCGTAAAACCTCACGGTTGGCGTGATCATAATCTTCTATTGTCCAACCCCATCCATAACGCCCATTGATCATATCCACCATCAGCTGTGGGTTAGCGACAATTGGAGGTCGGGCAAACAGACACAAACCGGTACTATCCAGCATGGCAGCTATGATCTGTAGTTTAAGAGAGAGTTCTATTTGACCCTGGATACCCAATGGATTAACTTCATTGCGAGCACCAAAGGCATTCCCAGCTGTGTGGTCTGCACCTTGAGGTGAGGTGGCATATGTCACACCGTTCCCTTTGAGACTGCGCGGATCATATCCGGGCATCCCTTGACCAACCGCTGCTGGAACTCGCCGGATTCCCAACACGCGTCCGGTTACTACTGCTCCATTGCCGATCAACCGACCCACAACAGTTCCTTCACCAACTTGCACTAGCAGCATACGGATAGATTCGAAATCACCGAAATTGCCGAGACCTGCTTCAAGTGCCACACCCAGGGCTGCGCCTGTCTCAATGGTATCCAAACCAAAGTCGTTACACATCCGGTTTAGTTTGGCAACCTCATCAAGATTGCCAAGGCCAAGGTTCGACCCGAGCAAGGCAATCGTTTCAAATTGAAGCGTACCAACAATGGGTTTGCCGTTTTCATCCACATAAACATTGCGGCAGGCGATTACACAACCAGGCATACAGCGAGTGCCAACCTCTCCACCACGCGATAATGTAACTTCGCGTAGGTATTCACCGCGTAGTGTTCCCGAACCTTCAAAATTACCATTGCTGAAATTTCGCGTAGGAAGAGAACCCATTTCGTTGACGGCTGCTACGATCGAGGAGGTACCATAAAGATGTTGCGAGCCTTTGGCACCCAGCTTCGGATCGTTGATGAGTTTTTGTGCGAATGTACGGGCTGCAGTTCGAAAGAGATCAGTATTAGCCAATGGAACAACCTGCCCCACTGGTTTATCGATCACAATCGCTTTCAAGCCTTTACTGCCCATTACAGCGCCCAGGCCTCCCCGCGCAGCATGATTGCTGCGTTGCCTGCCTTCCCCGGTCACGCAGATTCCGGCTCCTACCATGCACATTTCTCCCGCCTGGCCGATAGAGATCACAGTGCTGCCGGCTCCATACTGCTCCTGAAAAAAATCAGATGTGGCATAAGTGCCAAAACCACGTACATCACCAGCCGGTAATATTTCTGCCGATTCTC